>Ga0160451_100465_pt1 | contig 22488 bp, 15 predicted proteins | sample HID1975M_E1MG_FD_108270 | JGI IMG/M metagenome (GOLD analysis project Ga0160451, IMG submission 108270) | Enriched soil microbial communities from UW Madison campus, WI, USA - HID1975M_E1 MG | ecosystem: Environmental > Terrestrial > Soil > Unclassified | place: USA: Madison, Wisconsin... | reverse complement strand
TCGGCACCTCGCCCGATTCGATCGACCTGGCCGAGGATCGCGAGCGCTTCCAGCAACTGGTCGAGAAGCTCGGCCTCAAGCAGCCGCCCAACCGCACCGCGCGCAACGCCGACGAGGCGCTGGCGCTGGCGCGCGAGATCGGCTATCCGCTGGTGGTGCGCCCGAGCTACGTGCTCGGCGGCCGCGCGATGGAAATCGTCTACGGCGAATCGGACCTGGCGCGCTACGTGCGCGATGCGGTCAAGGTCTCCAACGAATCGCCGGTGCTGCTGGATCGCTTCCTCGACAACGCCGTCGAGGTCGACGTCGATCTGATCGCCGACACCGAGGGCAACACGCTGATCGGCGGGGTGATGGAGCACATCGAGGAGGCCGGCGTGCATTCGGGCGACTCGTCGTGCTCGCTGCCGCCGTATTCGCTGTCGGCCGAGACGCAGCAAGAACTGCGCCGGCAGGTGGTCGAACTGGCCAAGGCGCTGAACGTGGTCGGCCTGATGAACACCCAGTTCGCCATCCAGAGCAACGGCGACGGCGAGGACATCGTCTATTTGCTGGAAGTGAATCCGCGCGCATCGCGCACAGTGCCGTTCGTGTCCAAGGCCACCGGCATGCCGCTGGCCAAGATCGCCGCGCGCTGCATGGCCGGCCGCACGCTGGCCGGGCAGGGCGCGACCAAGGAAATCGTCCCGGACTACTACTCGGTCAAGGAAGCGATCTTCCCGTTCGCCAAGTTCCAGGGCGTCGATCCGATCCTCGGCCCGGAGATGCGTTCGACCGGCGAGGTGATGGGCGTGGGCCGCAGCTTCGGCGCGGCGATGGCGCGCGCGCAGGAAGCCGGCGGCATCAAGGCGCCGCAGCCGGGCAAGGCGTTCGTGTCGGTGCGGGATCCGGACAAGCAGCGCGTGCTGCCGGTGGCGCAGGCGCTGGTCGAGCGCGGCTTCTCGCTGGTGGCCACGCAGGGCACCGGCGGCTGGCTGCGCGAGAACGGCCTGGACTGCGAGCTGATCAACAAGGTGGCCGAGGGCCGTCCGCACATCGTCGATCTGATCAAGAACGGCGAAATCGTGTATATCGTCAACACCACCGAGGGGCGGCAGGCCATCGCCGATTCCTTCTCGATCCGGCGCGAGGCCTTGCAGCAGCGCGTCACCTATTCGACCACCATCGCCGGCGCCAGGGCGCTGGTGCATTCGCTGGAATTCCGCGGCACCGGCCCGGTGTGGGCGCTGCAGGAACTGCACAAGGAGCTACAAGGGTGAGAGCCCCGATGACGATGAAAGGCGCGCAGCGGCTGCGCGCCGAGCTGGACCAGCTCAAGACGGTCAAGCGTCCCGAGGTGATCGCCGCGATCGCCGAGGCGCGCGCCCATGGCGATCTCAAGGAAAACGCCGAGTACCACGCCGCGCGCGAGCAGCAGGGCTTCATCGAAGGCCGCATCAAGCAGCTGGAGGGCGAGCTGTCGCACTCCGAGATCATCGACGTGAGCAAGCTCAACGCCGGCAGCCGGATCGTGTTCGGCGCTACCGTCGAACTGGCCGACGTGGAGAGCGAGGAAGAGAAGACCTACCAGATCGTCGGCGACCTGGAAGCGGACATCAAGCAGGGCCTGATCGCGATTTCCTCGCCGCTGGCGCGCGCGTTGATCGGCAAGCACGAGGGCGACGCGGTCGTCATCGACGCGCCGGCCGGCCAGCGCGAATACGAGATCGTCAGCGTTTCCTACGAAGGCTGACGGAGCCGATACCCGATGGCCTCGGCCACGCTGCTGCTGCCCGAGCGCCGCCGCCTCAATGGCCAGCCGTTGCCGGACCCGGTGGCGCGTGCGCTGGCGCGCGCGGATCGCAGCCAGCAGGATGCCGGGCAGCCGGCGCAGCTGCGGCGGCATTTCCGGCTGGTGCCCGATCACTGGCCGGTCGCCGCGCTGACGCGCCAGCTCGATGGCGGCGATGCCGCCGGCAGCACGTGGCTGCGCGCCGATCCGGCGCGCATCGCGCCGGACATGAACGGCGCGCGGATGATGGCCTATGGCGAGGCGCTGGAACTGACCGCCGAAGACACGGCGCAATTGCTGCCGGCGCTCAAGCCGTTGTTCGGCGACGCCGGTTTCCCGATCGATGCGCCGCAGCCGTCGCGCTGGTACCTGCGGCTGCCGCTGGAGGCGAAGGTGCCGGCGTTCGCGCCGATCCAGGACGTGCTCGGCGACGATGTATTCGATCACCTGCCGCAGGGCGACGACGGCCGCCGCTGGCGCGCGCTGCTGAGCGAGGCGCAGGTGGTGTTGCACAACCATCCGTGGAACGCGCAGCGCGTGGCGCAGGGCAAGCCACCGGTCAATTCGCTGTGGTTCTGGGGCGGCGGGCGCCTGCCCGATGCGGTGCAGACGCATTACCGGCAGGTGCGCAGTCCGGACACGCTGCTGCGCGCGCTGGCCGGGGCCGCCGGCATCGCCACCACCGGCCACGAAGCCGAGCAGGTCGACGCGTTGATCGATCTGCGCCACCTGCGCAATCTCGACCGGCTGTGCGCCGACGCGCTGCAGCCGCTGCTGCAGGCGCTGGACCGGCGCGAGCTTTCGTCGCTGACGCTGGATTTCGAGGACGGCGCGCAGTTCGATCTGCGGCGTGACCAGCGCTGGCGGTTCTGGCGCCGTCCGCTGCGCCGGTTGATCGATGCCGACGCATTGAACGCATGACGGCGGCGCCCCGCATCCGGCGTCGCGCCCCGCAGATCACCGGCGCCTGGCCGGACAGCGTGCCGCCGCTGCTGCGCCGCATCTACTGCGCGCGCGGCGTTACCGAACCGTTGCTGGCGCAACCGCGGCTGGCGCAGCTGCTGCCGCCTGATGCCTTGCACGGACTCGATGCCGCAACGGGGCTGCTGGCGCAGGCCATCGCCGAGGGACGGCACATCGTCGTGGTCGGCGACTTCGACTGCGACGGCGCCACCGCCTGCGCCACCGCGGTCCGCGGCCTGCGCATGCTCGGCGCGCGCCATGTCACCCCGGCGGTGCCCAACCGCATGGTGCACGGCTACGGATTGTCGCCCGCGCTGGTGCAGGAACTGGCCGCGCTGGCGCCGGACCTGCTGGTCACCGTCGATCACGGCATCGCCTGCCACGCCGGCGTCGCCGCGGCCAAGGCGCAGGGCTGGCAGGTGCTGGTGACCGACCACCATCTGCCGGGCGCGGTATTGCCCCCGGCTGACGCCATCGTCAATCCCAACCTGTCCGGCGACGGTTTCGCGAGCAAGGCGCTGGCCGGCGTCGGGGTCATCTTCTACGTGCTGCTGGCGCTTCGCCGCCAGCTGCGCGAAACCGGCCGGCTGCCGTCGCCGGAGCCGGATCTGTCGTCGCTGCTGGATCTGGTCGCGGTCGGCACCGTGGCCGATCTGGTGCCGCTGGACGGCAACAATCGCGCACTGGTCGCCGCGGGCCTGCGCCGGCTGCGGCAGGGCCAGGGCAGCGTCGGCCTGCGCGCGTTGATGGAAGCCAGCGGGCGTGACGCGGCGACGCTGTCGGCCAGCGATGTCGCCTACGCGCTCGCGCCGCGCCTCAACGCCGCCGGTCGGCTGGAGGACATGTCGCTGGGCATCGAGTTGCTGCTGACCGACGACCTGGCGCAGGCGCGCGAGATCGCCGCGATGCTGGAGGAGATCAATGGCGAGCGCCGCGCCGTGCAGAAGACGATGACCGACGAGGCCGAATCGGCCATCGCCCGCGCCGCACTCGCGCAGACCGGCGATCCGCCGGTGGCGGTATGCCTGTTCGATGCCGAATGGCATCCGGGCGTGGTCGGGCTGGTCGCCTCGAAGATGAAGGACCGCCTGCACCGGCCGGTGATCGCGTTCGCGCCTGCCGAACCCGGCGCCGACACGCTGCGCGGCTCGGCGCGATCGATCCCCGGTTTCCATGTGCGCGACGCGCTGGCCGCGGTGGATGCCGGCCAGCCCGGGCTAATCGAACGGTTCGGCGGCCACGCGATGGCGGCCGGGCTGTCGCTGCGCCGCGAAGCGTTGGCCGCGTTCGAGCAGGCGCTATGCGACTACGCCGCGCGGATGCTGGATCCGGCGCTGCTGCAGGCCGAACTGCACAGCGACGGCGAACTGGCCGCGCACGAATTCGATCACGTGCACGCGTGCGCATTGCGCGACGGTGGACCGTGGGGGCAGGGATTCCCGGAGCCGCTGTTCGATGGCGTGTTCGACGTGCTGCAGTGGCGCCCGTTGAAGGAGCGCCACCTTAAGCTGAGCCTGCGCTGCCCCGGCCGCGACGAACCGCTCAGCGCGATCCATTTCGGCGGCTGGCAGGGACGCGAGCCGGCATCGCGCCTGCATCTGGCCTATCGCCTGGTCCTGGACGGCTATCGCGGCGGCACGGCGATCCAGCTGATCGTCGAGCATCACGAGCCGGCCTGAGGGCTACGCTGCGCCGCCGGTGCGGGCGAACCGCCGCCCTCCCTCTTCAATCCGAACAACGGCCGCAGCCAGCGCACCCGCCGGATGATTTCGTAGGCGCCGAAGCACACGGCGAAGGTCGCCACCACCAGCAGCGCGCCTTCCGGTCCCGGCGCGATGCCGAATGGCCGCAGCTGCCAGGCAATCAGGATGATGACGGTCTGGTGCAGGATGTAGACCGGGAACACCGCCGGCACCAGATAGCGCAATGCGCGGCTGTCCGATTCGCGGAAACGGTAGGCGAAGCCGAGGATCGCCGCGATGCTGCACCACTGGTCGATCGCCCAGACCGTGCGCTGGAGCATGCGCAGCGCGTCCGGCGGCGGCGTGGCGTCGCCGTAGCCGCTGGCGTAGAAGTACCAGACGATGAAGGCGTAGCCGGCCAGCGCCGTCGCCAGCGACACCCAGCGCAGTCGCTGCAGGCTGCGCCAGAAACCGTCGGCGCGCGCCAGCAGGAAGCCCAGCGCGAACACGATCCCGTACTGCGCATGGTTGTACCAGTCGTCCACCAGCGCATGGGTGGATTCGAAGCGTCCCACCAGCGCCAGCCGCACCGCCGCGAGCAGCGCGATCGGCAGCAGCAACGCCCATGGCCCGGCCAGTACCCGTGCCGCCAGCGCCGTGGCCTTGTCGACGGTTCGCGGGAACGATCGAACCAGCGCCCACAGCAGCATCGTGTAGACCCACAGGTATGCGACGAACCACAGGTGGTTCCAGGTCGGCAGGGCCAGGCAGTCGTCGCCGCGGCAGAAGCCGCCGTAGCCGGTTAGATACAGCTTGTAGAAGACCAGGTAGCCGGCGTGGTAGCCGCCGGGCAGCTTCTCGACCACCTCGTAGTAGGCCTGCGGCGGCACGATGACGTACATGCCGAAGATCAACGGCAGCAGCAGGCGCAGCGTACGGCTGCCGAGGAAGCCGGCGGGCCGGCGCGCCAGCAGGAAGGCCGTGGCCGCGCCCGACACCAGGAACAGCAGCGAAAGCCGCCAGGGCGAGCTGAGCAGCATGAGCGGTTCCAGCGCCGGCCCGGCATGCGGGCTCTTGATGTGCCAGTCCCAGCCGACGTAGTACATGCCGACGTGATAGAGGACCAGCAGGCCGAAAGCGAAGATGCGGACCCAGTCGAGATCGTGGCGGCGCTGCATCGGAGCATTCCGTCGGAAGAGAACCGCAGCGTCGGGGCCGCCGTCCCGCACCGGAAGCGCGAAGTGACGAACCGGGGCGGCGCAGGGACGAATCGCGGACGGGCAGGGACCGGCTCGGCGGGACGCGGACGGCGCGACCGTAGAATGCGCCGATGGATTCGCGCTCCTCGCCCTTGCCGTCCTCCTATGAACGCTACCTGCCGTGGCGGCGCTGGGCCGAGGCCGGTTTCTGGCTGGCGATGACCGGCTCCAACTGCATCGGCAATAGCCTGACCACACTGATGGAGATCCGGCGCAGGCAGTCGGACATCCAGAGCTGGGAGCCATGGGTCTGGGAGACTAGCAGCGCGGTGATGTGGCTGCTGGTACTGATTCCGGCCATCGCCTGGTACACCGGGCGCTTTCCCGTGCAGTGGGACAATCTGCGGCGGCGCCTGTCTGGATACCTGCTGGCCAGCGTGGCCGTATGCCTGGTCCACGTGCTGGGGATGGTGGCGTTGCGCGTGCTGGTCTACCGCTGGCAGGGCATGGACTACGATTTCGGTCCGTGGCCGCGCGAACTGCTGTACGAATACCTGAAGGATGTGCGCAGCTTCGCCTACATCGTGGTGCTGATGGAGGGCTACCGCTTCTTGCTGCGGCGCTGGCGGGGCGAGGCCAGCCTGCTCGGCGTACCCGACGAGGGACCGCCGCTGGAGCCGGTGGATCGGCCGGATCGCTTCCTGATCCGCAAGCTGGGCCGCGAGTTCCTGGTCGCGGCGCACGACATCGAATGGATGCAGGCGGCCGGCAACTACGTCAACCTGCGCGTGCGCGGCCACGATTATCCGCTGCGCATCACCATCGCCGGCATCGAGGAAAAGCTGGATCCGCACCGGTTCGCGCGGCTGCACCGCAGCTACATCGTCAACCTGGACCAGATAGCGTCGATCGAGCCGCTGGATACCGGCGATGCGCGCGTGCAGCTCAAGGACGGTACCCAGCTGCCGTGCAGCCGGCGCTACCGCTCAGACCTGCGCGCACGCCTCACGGAGGCTTCTGGCACGGATGCCTGAGGCATCGCGCGGCACGCTCGACAGCACGGTGATGATGCCCTCGGCCGCTTCCGGATACTCCAGCACGGCCTCGGCGGTGGCGTCGTCGGGCAGGCGCGCGCCCCAGTAGCCGACCCAGGCGTTGCGGGTTTCCTTGGCCGCATACAGCGCGCGGTCGGCCATGCGCAACGCGTAGTCCCAGCGCCGCGCGACATGCTCGTCGGGCAGCACATCGAAAAACGGAATCGGCGCCATGCCCAGCGACACGGTCACCGGACGCTGGCTGTCGCGGGTTTCCAGCAGGTGCAGCATCGCCTGGCACAGCCGCGCGGCCATCAGTTCGGCCTGCTGCAGGCTCAGGCTGGGGCAGGCGACCAGGAATTCCTCGCCGCCCCAGCGGGACACCAGGTCGCTGCCGCGGCAGGCCGCCTTGAGCCGCGCCGACATTTCCACCAGCACCGCATCGCCGGCGTGGTGGCCGTGGGTATCGTTGATCTGCTTGAAATGGTCGATGTCGATCAGGAACAGCACGTGGCGGGTGTCTTCCGGACCGCGCTGCACGGCCAGCGCGTTGAGCGCGGCGGTGGCGGCATGGCGGTTGCTCAGCCCGGTCAGCGCGTCGATCTGGCTGATCCGGCGCAGCTGGCGATGGCGATGGAACTGCAGCACGCCGAAGCCCAGCACCAGCAGCATCAGCATCAGCAGCACGACGATGGTGACGTTGCGCACAACCCGCGATTTTTCCTCGCTCAGCGCGCGGATGCGGTTCTCGTAGCGCTCGCGTTCCAGTTCGCGCTGGGAGGCGGCCTGTTCGCTGTTGGCCTGCAGTTCGGCCAGCACGTCCAGCCGCTGCTGCTTGATCGCGTCCATCTTCATCGTATGCAGCAGGCGGCCGCGCTCCATCGTCTCGCGGACCTGGCCGAGCGCGGCGTGCGCCTCGATCAGCGCGCGCAATACCTGGTACTGCTCCTGCGGATAATGGGCATCGGCGACGATGCGCCATGCCTTCAGCGCGCTGCCCAACGCCTGCTGGCGATCGCCGTACAGACGCTGGGCCTGGGAGATGCGCGCCAGCGTCGACGCCTCGCCGGCCGGATCCGGCAGCGTCTTCTGGATGGCCAGCGTCTGTTCCAGGTCGGCGACGGTCGCGCGCGCATTGCGCTCGGCCAGTTGCAGTTCCAGCCGGGCGCTATGGATGCGTTGGCCGATCAGCACGTTGCGGGTGCTGCGGGTCTGCGCTTCGGCTTCCTCCAGCGCCTTCAGCGCCGGCTCGCGCTGGCCCAGCCGGACCAGGTTGATGGCGTGGTTGTAGAGCAGCTGCGGATCGCTGTAGTCGATGCTGCGGCCCAACGCCAGCGCCTTGCGGTAATAGCTGTCGGCGGCCTGCGGCGAATCCAGGTAATCGACATGGATCAGGCCGATGTTGTTGAGCGTGGTGACCTGGGCCAGCGTCGCGTCGCGGCCGCCGATGCTGTTGCCCAGGCGCACGGTCTCGGCGTACATGCGCTCGGCGCGGTAGGTCTGGCCGATGCTGTGCAGGATGCTGCCGGCGTTGGAATAGGCGCGCAGCTGGAAGGCCGGATCGATCTCCGGGTGGTGCTTGAGGTGCTGTTCGATCAGGTGCACGCTGCCGGCGGCGCGCTGGCTGTCGCCGAGGATGGCCGAGGCCAGTCCGACGCAACTTAGTACCTTGATCTGCGGCTCTATGCCGAGATCCTTGTCGGCCAGCAGGATATCGGCCAGCTCGACCGCCTGGGACGGCTGGTTGCGGCGCAGTTCGAAGCAGCGGCCGATACGGGTATCCAGCGACTCCACGACCGCAGGCGTCGGCGCTGCCGCCGGCGCGGCAGGCAGCATCGCCGCGAAAAGCAGCGGCAACCAGCGCAGGAACGGGAGCAATGGCTTGGCCATGAGAAGGATGGAATCTGGCGTTGACCTGGCGATGCAATCCATGTGCCAAAACCCGCCTCCTCGGCGGTGCCGGCGTTTTGACGGCCGGCGCCGGGCCGCGCTCTGCTATCCTTTCCGGCCCTTTCTCCCAACCGCCTGCGACACCATGATCGAGCTCAACCCCATCCGCCAGCGCATCGCCGACCTGCAGGAACGGCTGGTCTCGCTACGGGGGTATCTTTGACTACGATGCCAAGCGCGAGCGCCTGGAAGAAGTGAACCGGGAGCTGGAAAGCCCCGACGTCTGGAACAATCCCGAAAACGCGCAGACCCTGGGCCGCGAACGGTCGCTGCTGGACAAGACCGTCAACGGCATCCGCACGATCGACGAGGGCCTGATCGGCGCCAGCGAACTGCTGGAACTGGCCGAGATGGAGGACGACGAGGAGACCGCGCAGGCGGTGGTCGGCGACGTCGAGCGCTACGCGGCGCAGGTGGACAAGCTGGAATTCCAGCGCATGTTCTCCGGCAAGATGGACACGTCCAATGCCTTCGTCGACATCCAGGCCGGCGCCGGCGGCACCGAGGCGCAGGACTGGGCCGAAATCCTGCTGCGCATGTACCTGCGCTGGTGCGAATCGCGCGGCTGGAAGACCGAACTGATGGAAGCCAGCGGCGGCGACGTCGCCGGCATCAAGTCGGCCACGCTGCGGGTGGAGGGCGACTTCGCCTACGGCTGGCTCAAGACCGAGACCGGCGTGCACCGGCTGGTGCGCAAGTCGCCGTTCGATTCGGACAACCGCCGCCATACCAGCTTCACCTCGGTGTTCGTCTCGCCCGAGGTGGACGACAACATCGACATCGACATCAACCCGGCCGATCTGCGGACCGATGTGTACCGCTCCTCCGGCGCCGGCGGCCAGCACGTCAACAAGACCGAGTCGGCGGTGCGCATCACCCATATACCCAGCGGCATCGTGGTGGCCTGCCAGACCGGGCGCAGCCAGCACCAGAACCGCGACAACGCGATGAAGATGCTGGCGGCCAAGCTGTACGAGCTGGAAATCCAGAAGCGCAACGCCGAGCGCGACGCGGTCGAGGCGACCAAGTCCGACATCGGCTGGGGCAGCCAGATCCGCAACTACGTGCTGGACCAGAGCCGCATCAAGGATCTGCGCACCGGCGTGGAGCGCAGCGATACGCAGAAGGTGCTCGATGGCGATCTGGACGAGTTCGTCGAGGCCAGTCTGAAATCCGGCCTGGAAGCCGGCGCCAAGCGTATCGACGCCTGACGCGACAAGGGCTGTCATCCCCGCGAAGGCGGGGACCCGGTGACTTTCGCTCCGCCATCCATCATCGAAGACACTGGGTTCCCGCCTTCGCGGGAACGACGATTCAAGAAAATCCGCGCGACCACACGGCCGACTCCATGATAGACAACACGCTCCCGCACGACGAAAACAGCCTCATCGCCGAGCGCCGCGCCAAACTCAACGCGCTGCGCGGGCAGGGCATCGCCTATCCCAACGACTTCCGCCGGACCCATTACGCGGGCGATCTGCAGGCCGAGTACGCGGACAGCGACCTGTGGACGGCCGAGGCGCTGGAATCGGCCGGCGTGCAGGTGGCGATGGCCGGCCGCATGCTGGCCAAGCGGGTGATGGGCAAGGCCAGCTTCGTGCAGATCCAGGACGAGTCCGGCCGCATCCAGCTGTTCCTGCAGGCCAATGCGCTCGGCGATACCTACGAGGCGTTCAAGGGCTGGGACATCGGCGACATCGTCGGCGTGCAGGGCAGCCTGACCCGCACCCGCACCGGCGAATTGTCGATCCGCGCGGCCACGCTGCGGCTGCTGACCAAGTCGCTGCGCCCGCTGCCGGACAAGTGGCACGGCCTGTCGGACGTGGAGCAGCGCTACCGCCAGCGCTATGTCGATCTGATCGTCACGCCGGAAGCGCGCGAGGTGTTCCTCAAGCGCTCCAGAATCATCCGCGCCATCCGCGAATGGCTGGACGCGCGCCGCTTCCTGGAAGTGGAGACGCCGATGATGCATTACATCCCCGGCGGCGCCACCGCCAAGCCGTTCGCCACCCACCACAACGCACTGGACATGGACCTGTACCTGCGGGTGGCGCCGGAGCTGTACCTGAAGCGGCTGGTGGTCGGCGGCATGGAGCGGGTGTACGAAATCAACCGCAACTTCCGCAACGAGGGCGTGTCGACCCGGCACAATCCCGAATTCACGATGCTGGAACTGTACGAGGCCTACGCGACCTATCACGAGGTCATGGACCTGACCGAATCGGTGATCCGCGATGTCGCCCATGAGGTGCTGGCCACCGGCACGGTGACCTGGGAAGGCAACGAGATCGATCTGGATCCGGCGTTCCGCCGCTGGCGCATGGACGAAGCCGTGCTGCACCACAATCCCGAAATCAGCGCCGCCGACTGCACCGATCGCGAGGCGCTGGTGCGCCATTGCGAGCGCCTGCGCATCCCGGTCAAGCCGGCCTACGGCTGGGGCAAACTGTTGCTGGAAATCTTCGAGAAGACCGTCGAGCACACGCTGATCCAGCCGACCTTCATCACCGATCATCCGGTCGAGGTCTCGCCGCTGGCGCGCGCCAACGATGCCGACCCGGGCTATACCGATCGCTTCGAGCTTTTCATCAACGGCAAGGAGCTGGCCAACGGCTTCTCCGAGCTCAACGATCCGGAAGACCAGACCGCGCGCTTCAAGGCGCAGGTGCAGGCGAAGGAGGGCGGCGACGACGAGGCGATGCACTTCGATGCCGACTACATCCGCGCGCTGGAAGTGGGCCTGCCGCCGACCGGCGGGCTGGGCGTGGGCATCGACCGGCTGGTGATGCTGCTGACCGGGTCCGATTCGATCCGCGACGTATTGCTGTTCCCGTACATGCGCCCGGAACAGCATGGCTGATCGGTCCCGGAGCTGACGCCGGGCGGCAGGGCCTGCCGCGGCGCGGCCGGGCCGGCACGGCGTTATATTGGCGCGGCACCGGGCGCCGAACCTGCGCTTTGTGCCGGATATGCGGTCAACGGGCGTCAAAAGCGGGTAATCGTCACATATGTTTGCCTTCGGAACGGGCACCCTTGCCGCTGGCATGTTTCCTGCGTGTCCTCTAACCGCCCCTGATGGGATGCCGCCGGTCGGCGGGATCCTCAATTTGGTTCGGGACAGGTCGATAGCAGGCTAGCAACCTGTCGGATCACGGAAGGCCGGGACACGTCAGCGTTCCGGTTCGGAGACGCCCCAATGTTAGATGCCAGTGCAGTCGCCAGCGGAGTATCCTTTCCCGACAGCCATCTGATGTGGCCCCAAGGGGTGGGAAGCGCATTGAACATCGTCATCGTTGACGATCAGACGTCCGCGCGCACGATGCTGCGCCACGTCATCGAGGACATCGCCTCGGAACTGACCGTGCACGATTTCGGCGATTCGCAGACCGCACTGCAATGGTGCGAGAGCAATCGCAGCGACCTGCTGTTGCTCGACTACCGCATGCCGGGCATGGACGGACTCGAGTTCGCGCGCCGCTTCCGCCGGCTGCCGATGCACCGCGACATCCCCATCATCCTGGTCACCGTGGTCGGCGACGAGCCGATCCGCCAGGCCGCGCTGGAAGCGGGCGTCATCGACTTCCTGGTCAAGCCGGTACGCCCGCGCGAGCTGCGTGCGCGCTGCCGCAACCTGCTGCAGCTGCGCCAGCAGTCGGAGAACGTCAAGCAGCGCGCGCTGTCGCTGGAGCAGCGCCTGTTGTCGAGCATGCACGAGGTCGAGGAGCGCGAGCGCGAGACGCTGTCGCGGCTGGCGCGCGCCATCGAGTACCGCGACAGCGGCACCAGCGCGTTCCTGGAGCGCATGGCGCACGTGGCCGGGCTGATCGCCGAACAGCTGGGCCTGTCCGAGGACGAAATCCGCACCATCGAGATGGCCGCGCCGCTGCACGACATGGGCAAGATCGCGATCCCCGATGCGGTATTGCTCAAGGCCGGTCCGCTGACCGACGAGGAGACCGACATCATGCGTCGGCACCCCAAGATCGGCTACCAGCTGCTGGCCGGCAGCCAGAACCGTTTCATCCAGACCGGCGCCACCATCGCGCTGCGCCACCACGAACGCTTCGACGGCAGCGGCTATCCCGATGGCCTCAAGGGCGAGCAGATCCCGTTGGAAGCCAGGATAGTGGCGGTCGCCGACGTGTTCGATGCGTTGATATCGCCACGGCCTTACAAGAAGGCCTGGGAGAAGGACGCCGCGCTGGCCTACCTGTATGCCCAGCGCGGACGGTTGTTCGACCCGGTCTGCGTCGACGCGCTGATCCGCGGTCGCGAGCGCCTGGACGACATCTGCGCCCGTTATTCGACCGTCCAAGCCCGTCCCGGCATGGAGTGAGCGATGTACAACAGCCTGTCAGCCTGGATCCGTTCGCGGTTCGCCAATCGTCCCGACAGCGAGCATGGCCAGGCGCTGGTGCGCATCGGCCTGATCTCGATCATCCTGGCCTACGCGCTGCTGCCCGGTTCGCGCGAGACGTTGCCGCAGGACGAGTACGCGCTGGTGCTGACCATCGTGCTGACCGGGCTGGTCAACGGTGCCGGTATCGTCGTCTGGTTGCTGCTGCAGCCGGGCAAATCCCATCTGCGACGCGGCCTGGGCATGCTCGCCGACTATGGCCTGATGGCCGCGGCCATGATTGGCATGGGCGAGCCGCTGTCGTGGGCCTACATCGTGCTGATGTGGGTGACGGTCGGCAACGGCCTGCGCTACGGCAACCGCTACCTGGTCACCGCGGTGGCGATGGCGTGCCTGGCCTTCGGCGCGGTCGTCGCGACCAGCAGCTACTGGCGCGGCAACCTGACCCTGGGCGTGGGCCTGCTGGTCGGACTGGTCGCCGTGCCGATGTACCTGTCGGGCCTGCTGCGCCAGCTGACCACGGCCACCGAGGAGGCGCGCCGCGCCAACGAGGCCAAGAGCCGGTTCCTGGCCAACATGAGCCACGAATTCCGCACGCCGCTCAACGGCCTGTCCGGCATGTCCGAACTGCTGGCGACCACGCGCCTGGACAGCGAACAGCGCGAATGCCTGTCGACCATCCAGGCCTCGGCGCGCAGCCTGCTGGCGCTGGTCGAGGACGTGCTCGACATCTCCGCCATCGAAGCCGGCAAGCTCAAGCTCAACGTCACCGAATTTGCCCCGCGCGAACTGGTCGACAACATCGGCCTGATCCTGATGCCGCAGGCGCGCACCAAGCACCTGGACTACCAGGTCCGCATCGACGACTCGGTGCCCTGGCGGCTGCGCGGCGATGCCGGCCATGTGCGCCAGATCCTGCTCAACCTGGCCGGCAACGCGGTCAAGTTCACCGACATCGGCCATGTCCGGCTGGAAGTCACCACCGTGGCCGCGCCGAGCGACGGCAAGGTGCTGCTGCGTTTCAACGTCACCGATACCGGCATCGGCATCCCCGCGGCCGTGCGTACGCGGCTGTTCGAGGCGTTCGAACAGGCCGACGCGGGCCTGGCGCGCCGCTACGGCGGCACCGGCCTGGGCACCACCATCGCCAAGGGACTGGCCGAAGCGATGGGCGGGCGCATCGGTTTCGACAGCAGCGAGCAGAAGGGCAGCGCGTTCTGGGTGGAACTGCCGTTCGAAACGGTGGCCGCGCAAGTCGCGCCGCTCCCGGCCAAGGTACCGACCGGCGAGGAAGCCAACGCGCCGGTCGCCGAGAACATCATCGCCTTCTCCGATCCGTTCCTGCGCCATCGCGCGCGGGTGCGCAGCCTGCAGATCCTGGTGGCCGACGATCACGAGGCCAACCGGATGGTCGTTCAGCGCCTGCTGCAGAAGGCCGGCCATCGCATCACCTGCGTCAATGGCGGCGAGGACGTGCTCAACGCGCTGGAATCCTACGAATACGACGCGGTCATCTGCGATCTGCACATGCCCGACGTGAGCGGACTGGACCTGCTCAAGCAGTTGCGCGTGATGGAAGCCGGCAGCGCCAAACGCACGCCGGTGCTTATCCTCAGCGCCGACGTCACCCCCGATGCCATCCGCAACTGCGAGCGCGCCGGCGCGCGCGCGTTCCTGGCCAAGCCGGTGATCGCCAGCCGCCTGCTCGACGTGCTGGCCGAGATCGCCAATCGCGGCAGCGTCAGCAATGCGCCGGTCATCGCCGATACGCCGACGGTGCGGCTGGGCGACGAGATCCTGGATCTGACCGTGCTGGAGGAACTCAGCGCGCTCGGCATGGGCGATGCGTTCGAGCGCGAGTTCATCGCCCAATGCCTCAACGATGCCGAGGGCTGCCTGGGCGCGATGGCGCACGCGATGGATCAGGGCACAGGCGAGAACCTGCGCGACCACGCGCATGCGCTCAAGGGCGTGGCGAGCAACCTGGGACTGGGGCGGGTGGCGGCGTCGGCCAGCGAGATGATGCGTCTGAGCGACTGGCAGATCCAGCGCGAATGGAAACAGCGGCTGGCCACGCTCAATTCGTATCTGACCCAGGGCAAGGCGGCGCTGGAAAGCCGCGAACGCGCGCGGCCGACGCACGGTCATGGCGCCTGATGCCGCAGTCGCGGCCGGCGATCGCCAGGTTCGATAGATAGCAGGCAAAAAAACAGGCGGGCGGCTTTCGCCGACCCGCCATCCGAAGAGCGTTGCGCGCTCCGCCCCCTGTCCGATGGTGGTAACGCGGTACAGCGTTCGCCCGGTTACCCGATCTTTCAGGCGACCATGCTGTTGGCGCGTTTTTCCTGCGCACGCACGATGCGCTCCATCATCCGCAGCGACTTGTCGCCCAGCGCCAGCGCGGTATCGACCCAGATCTCGGTGATGCCCATCAGCTCGTTGTAGCCGACCGGCTGGGTCAGGTTGCGGCACGCGTTGAGCGCCAGGTGGGCGTGCGAGGCGCGGCGCTGGCGTTCGATCAGCGTTTGCACGGCGGCGGTGCCCTGGCCCTTGGGTACCAGCACGTCGACCACACCCAGGCGGTGCATCTCCTCGCTGGAATACAGGTTGCCTTCCAGGATGATCTTCTCGGCCAGCTGCGGCGACACGCGCTTGCACAGGAACGAGTAGGCGCCCATGCCCGGGAACAGCCCGAACAGAACTTCCGGCAGGCCCATCTGCACGCCTTCCTCGGCCACGATGGTGTGGCACGACAGCGCGATCTCCAGGCCGCCGCCGAGCGCATCGCCCTGGATCAGCGCGATGGTCCGCACGTCGCCGCCCAGACCGGTATTGAGATGGTAGACGCCGTCGACGCAGCGGCGCGCGTAGCTGAGCAACTGGTCGCGGTTGTTGTCGCGGATCAGGCGCGAGAACAGATCCAGATCGCCGCCGAGGTTGAACGCCGGCGCGTCCGAGGCCACGACCAGGTGGCGAAGCCTGCCGCATTCGCGCTGCGCGTCGCGCAACGTGATCGAGTTCATGAAACCGAGCACGTCGTCGAGCATCTGGCTGTGGAAACAAGGACGCACGCCCGGGGCCACGTTGGAATGCATGTACATCCAGTGCGCGTCGCCGCTGGGTTCGGATTCGACACGGATGGTGGGGAGTTGACGGGTACGTTGCAGTTTCTCGACGTTGTTCATGGCGGTATTCCTCGGCTTGGGGTGCGTGATGGCGGCGGGGATGGAAGCGTGACGGGGGTGGACATCACGGCCCGATGCTACACCTGAACGAACAGTTAAAAGGTACCGGTCCGCCTGGCTTAAGCCCAAGGCCTGCTTTGTCCAGACCGGCTCACCAAAAAGTGTGATACCCATTGCAAAACAGTCGCCGGCTCGCGAACTGCGGGCAAAAGAAAGCCGGCCTTTCGGCCGGCTGGTATCGCATCGCAGAAGTATCAGGCCTGTACCGGCGCCGGCTCGCGCAGCTCCTTGCGCAAGATCTTGCCGACGTTGGTCTTGGGCAGTTCGTCGCGGAACTCGACGTGGCGCGGCTGCTTGTAGCCGGTCAGGTTGTCGCGGCAGAACGCCTTGACCTGCTCGACCGTCAACGACGGATCCTTGCGCACGATGAACACCTTGACCGTCTCGCCCGAACGTTCGTCCGGCACGCCGATCGCCGCCACTTCCAGCACGCCGTCCATGCCGGCGATGACGTCCTCGACTTCGTTGGGATATACGTTGAAGCCGGACACCAGGATCATGTCCTTCTTGCGGTCGACGACATAGAAGAAGCCATCGGCATCCATCTTGGCCATGTCGCCGGTATGCAGCCAGCCGTCGGCATCGATGACCTTGTCGGTTTCGTCGGGACGCTGCCAGTAGCCCTTCATCACCTGCGGGCCCTTGATGCACAGCTCGCCGACTTCATCGATGCCCAGCGTGTTGCCGTCGTCGTCCTTGATGCAGGCATCGGTGGACGGGACGGGCAGGCCGATCGAGCCGTTGTAGTCCTTCAGGTTCATCGGATTGATGCAGGCGGCCGGCGAGGTTTCGGTCAGGCCGTACGCTTCGACCAGGGTCACGCCGGTGACCTTCTTCCACCGGTCGGCCACGGCGCGCTGCACGGCCATGCCGCCGCCGAGGGTCATCTTGAGGTTGGAGAAATCCACCTCGTCGAAGCCCGGTGTATTGAGCAGGCCGTTGAACAGCGTGTTGACGCCGGTGATGGCGGTGAAGCGCGTGCCCTTGAGGATCTTGACGAAGGCCGGCATGTCGCGCGGGTTGCTGATGAGATGGTTCAGGCCGCCCAGCTTCATGAAGACCAGGCAGTTCGCCGTCAGCGCGAAGATGTGGTACAGCGGCAACGCGGTGATGATGCTTTCGTTGCCGTAGTCCAACCCGGTACCGACCCAGACGCCGGCCTGCTGCATGTTGGCCACCAGGTTGCGGTGGGTCAGCATCGCGCCCTTGGATATGCCGGTGGTGCCGCCGGTGTATTGCAGGAAGGCGATATCGCCGGCATCAATGTCGATGGTCGGCAGCTTGTGCGCGCGTCCCAGCTTCAGCGTCTGGCCGAAGCGCACCGCACCCGGGATGTCGTAGTCGGGCACCAGCTTTTTCACGTACTTGAGTACGAAATTGATGATGCTGCCCTTGGGGAACCCGACCATGTCGCCCAGGCCGGTGGTGATGACCTGCTTGACCGGGGTCTGCGCGATCACTTCGGCGGCGGTCTTGCCGAAGTTATCGACGACCAGCAGCACGCTGGCGCCGGCATCGACGAGCTGGTGCTTGAGTTCGCGCGGCGTGTACATCGGATTGACGTTCACCACGGTCAGCCCGGCGCGCAGGATGCCGAAGATGGCGATCGGGTACTGCAGGCAGTTGGGCGCCATGATGGCGACGCGGTCGCCCTTCTTGAGATTGAGCTCGCCCAGCAGGTAGCCGGCGAAGTCGCGGCTCAGCGCGTCCACCTCGCCATAGGTCAGGCGCTTGCCGAAGTTCTCGAAGGCCGGCCTGTCGCGGTACTGCGCCACGGCAGTCTCGAATACCGACACGATGGATCGGTATTCCTCCAGATCCACCTCATGCGGCACGCCATCGGGATAGTGCTTGAACCACGGACGGTCCTGACTCATCTTCTTCACTCCCTCCCCAAGGGTCACGGTGCTTGTTCTATACGGATGCCGGAATGCGGCATCGTGTGGGACTCCACGAGGGGAGCATACCGTTCCGGATGGAAAAGGCGAAGCAATGAAACCGGCATTTCATCCGCGCGACGCGCGGCCCATGGCGATGCGAGCGATCCTCTGCTGGCTGCTGCCGATCTCTTTGATCCTGCTGGGCGGATGCAACAGGAAATCGCCGGAGCAAAGGCTGCGCGGGCAGGTAGCGCAGATGCAGGAGGCGATCGCGGAGCGGCGTGCCGGCGATTTCATGGACGCAGTCTCGGAGGATTTCACCGGCGCGCAGGGCATGGATCGTGCTGCATTGCACAACCTGTTGCGGGCGCAGCTGCTCGTCAATTCCCGGATCGGCGCCACGCTGGGCCCGCTGGAAGTCGACATGCGGGACGACACCGCCACCGTCGTGTTCACCGTGATGCTGACCGGTGGCAACCAGCGCTTGCTGCCCGAACGCATGCAGGCCTATCGCGTGACCAGCGGCTGGCGCGAGCAAGGCGGGCAGTGGCAGGTCTATTACGCCGAGTGGAAGCCGCAACTCGGGCAATGAGAACCTATCGCCGAAGGCTGGCGATGACATGGCGCTGGCATTAGCCAAAAAATAAGCGACCGACCTCCGCCGTTTCTTCGATCTCAACCGTCTTGGCGAGCCGGCAATGCGATGCGTGCGGCGGACTCGCGAAGCACGTAATGCAGCAGGCCGCCCTGGTGGATGAGGCTTGCGCGGCACTGCCGCGCGATGTCGCCGGACGCCCGCCGCGCTGCGGCGGGCCGCCGGTCTTCCCCGTTCCGACGTCAGGCGACCTTGCGCGCGGCGAGCTGACGAAGCACGTAGTGCAGCAGGCCGCCGTGGCGAAAGTATTCGACTTCCTTCGGCGTGAACAGCAGCACCTGCGCCTGGAAGCGCACCTCGCGGCCGTTGGGATGGCGCGCGACGACGGTCGCCACCTTGGACGCGCCGTCGTGCAGACCGGTGATGTCGAAGGTTTCCGAACCGTCCAGGCCCAGCGTGCCGGCGTTCTGGCCCTCGATGAACTGCAGCGGCAGCACGCCCATGCCGACCAGGTTGGAACGGTGGATGCGCTCGAAGCTTTCCGCGAACACCGCCTTGACGCCGAGCAGGTTGGTGCCCTTGGCGGCCCAGTCGCGCGACGAGCCGGTGCCGTATTCCTTGCCGGCCAGCACCACCAGCGGCGTGCCGGCGGCCTTGTACTTCATCGCCGCGTCGTAGATGGACATCTTCTCCGGCGGCTCGCTGCCGAAATACAGCGTGTTGCCGCCTTCCTCGCCGCCGAACATCAGGTTCTTGATGCGGATGTTGGCGAAGGTGCCGCGCACCATCACGTCGTCGTTGCCGCGGCGCGATCCGTAGCTGTTGAAGTCCACCGGCAGCACGCCGCGCTCCTGCAGGAAGCGCCCGGCCGGCGAATCCTTCTTGATGTTGCCCGCCGGCGAGATGTGATCGGTGGTGATCGAATCGCCGAACAGGCCGAGCACGCGCGCGCCATGGATGTCGGCGATGTCGCCGACGTCCATCGTCATGCCGTCGAAGTAGGGTGGGTTCTTGATGTACGTCGACGCCGCGCTCCATTCGTACAGGTCGCCGTCCGGCGAATCGATGGTGTTCCAGCGCGTGTCGCCCTTGAAGACGTCGGCGTAGTTCTGCCTGAACAGTTCCGGCCCCAGCGTGGCGGCGATGGTGTCGCCGATTTCCTTGTTGCTGGGCCAGATGTCGCGCAGGTAGACCGGCTGGCCGTCGCTGCCGGTGCCCAGCGGTTCGGAGGTCAGATCGATGTCCACGGTGCCGGCGATGGCGTAGGCCACCACCAGCGGCGGCGAGGCGAGGTAGTTCATCTTCACCTCGGCGTGGATGCGGCCCTCGAAGTTGCGGTTGCCCGACAGCACCGAGGTCACCACCAGATCGCCGGCGGCGATGCCGGCGCTGACCTCGGTCGGCAGCGGCCCGGAATTGCCGATGCAGGTCGTGCAGCCGTAGCCGACCACGTAGAAGCCGATCTTCTCCAGATCGTCCAGCACGCCGGCCTTGCCGAGATAGTCGGTGACCACGCGCGAACCTGGCCCGAGCGAGGTCTTGACCCACGGCTTGCGCGTCAGCCCGCGCGCGGCGGCGTTGCGCGCCAGCAGGCCGGCGCCCAGCATCACCGCCGGATTGGAGGTGTTGGTGCACGAGGTGATGGCGGCGATGACCACCGCGCCATCCTTCAGCCGCACATTCTGGTTCTCGATTTCGATCTCGGCATGGCCGCGGATCAGCGATTCGTTGCCGACCGCCGACCCGCCGCCCTCGGCGACGAAGTCGGCCACTTCCGGCGTGCGCTTGTCGCGCGCTTCGGCGAACGGCTGCAGGTTGCGGCGGTAGTCGTTCTTGACATCGCCCAGCAGCACGCGATCCTGCGGACGCTTGGGGCCGGCCATCGACGGCATCACATCGCCCATGTCCAGGTGCAGCGTGGCGCTGTATTCGGCGTGCGGACTGTCGGCGTCGTGCCACAAGCCCTGCGCCCTGGCGTAGGCCTCGACCAGCGCGATATGCGATTCGCTGCGGCCGGACAGGCGCAGATAGTTCAACGACTCGCTGTCGATCGGGAAGATGCCGCAAGTAGCGCCGTACTCGGGCGCCATGTTGCCGATGGTGGCGCGATCGGCCAGCGGCAGGTGCTGCAGGCCATCGCCGTAGAACTCGACGAACTTGCCGACCACGCCGTGCGTGCGCAGCATCTGGGTGACCGTCAGCACCAGGTCGGTGGCGGTGGCGCCCTCGGGCAGCCGCCCGGTCAGCTCGAAGCCGATCACCTGCGGAATCAGCATCGACGACGGCTGGCCCAGCATCGCCGCCTCGGCTTCGATGCCGCCGACGCCCCAGCCGAGCACGCCGATGCCGTTGATCATCGTGGTGTGCGAATCGGTGCCGAACACGGTGTCCGGGTAGGCGAGCGTCTCGCCGTCCTTCTCCACGGTCATCACCACGCGGGCGAGGTTTTCCAGGTTGACCTGGTGGACGATGCCGGTGTTGGGCGGCACCACCTTGAAGTTGTCGAATGCCTTCTGCCCCCACCGCAGGAAGCCGTAGCGCTCCTGGTTGCGCTCGAACTCGATGCGGCCGTTGAGGTCCAGCGATTCGGCGCTGCCGAACGAATCCACCTGCACGGAGTGATCGATGACCAGTTCGGACGGGATCAGCGGATTGATCTGCTCCGGCCGGCCGCCCAGCTTGACCACCGCGTCGCGCATCGCCGCCAGATCGACCACGCACGGCACGCCGGTGAAGTCCTGCAGCACCACGCGCGCCGGCATGAACGCGATTTCGGTATCCGCCTCCTTGCTCGCATTCCAGGTCGCCACCGCCTCGATGTGCTGCGGGGTGACGGTCACGCCGTCCTCGCAGCGCAGCAGGTTCTCCAGCAGGATTTTCATCGAATAGGGCAGGCGTTCGATGGCGAACTTCTGGCCCAGCCGCGGCAGGCTGAAGTAGGTGTAGGCGCGTCCGTCGACGTCCAGGATGCTGCGGGTGGCGAAGGAATCACTCATCGCGGAGGCTCCTGTGGCTGGGGGAGGGGGAATCGTCGCCGGCCAGCTTAACGATCCGGTCAGGGTCGCATCGTGAAGCGGCCGGCCATGTCACTCCGCATTATTGGCCTGTTCGCATGACAAATCCGTACCCGGAAAGGGGTAGCGAAGTCGCCTGCCTGAGGCCTGCCGAACGATATGCGGATTTGAGTATGCATCATAGAGTATGTATCATTTGCGCATACTCAAGAGGGAGCCGCCGATGGAAGCGACCGTTGCCGAGCGCGGCCAGATCACCCTGCCCAAGGCCGTGCGCGACGCGTTGGGACTCACCAAGGGCAGTGTGCTGAAGGTCGAGCTGGAAGGCAGCCGCATCGTGTTGCGCAAGAGCGTGGACGACGCCATTTCGCGCGCGCGCGGCCGCTTCAAGCTCGATGGCTTCGATTCCACCGACGAGGCGATGCGCGCCATCCGTGGCCGCGCGCCCGGGGAACCGCTGGATCCGTGAGCGCCGGCATGATCGCCATCGATTCCTCCGTGCTGGTGGATCTGCTGGCCGACGGCCCGCAGGCCGACGCGGCCGAGGCGTGCCTGCGCCAGTGCCTGAGCAGCGGGCCGGTGGTCATCTGCGACGTGGCGCTGGCCGAGGTCTGCAGCGCGCTGCGCGACGGTTCCGAAGCGCTGGCCGTGCTGGAGGAGATGAGCATCCGTTTCAGTCCGCTGGAAGCCAAGTCGGCGCTGCGCGCAGGCGAGATGCAGCGGCGCTACCGCCAGCGCGGCGGCCTGCGCGCGCGCGCCGTGCCCGATTTCCTGATCGGCGCCCATGCGCTGCTGCAG
>Ga0160451_100463_pt1 | contig 22509 bp, 12 predicted proteins | sample HID1975M_E1MG_FD_108270 | JGI IMG/M metagenome (GOLD analysis project Ga0160451, IMG submission 108270) | Enriched soil microbial communities from UW Madison campus, WI, USA - HID1975M_E1 MG | ecosystem: Environmental > Terrestrial > Soil > Unclassified | place: USA: Madison, Wisconsin... | reverse complement strand
GAACGCCTGCTGCTGGCCGCGTCGCTGGTCGGCGCTCCGGCTGCGGATGGGGAGACCGCGGAGGCAGCGCTGACCCGTGCGACGATCGACACGCATCTGGCCCACGGCGGCGAGAGCGCCGCCGCGCTGCGCCGCCGCCTGCGCGATGCCGCCGACGGCATCGACCTGGCCGCGATCTTCACCATCCACGGCTTCTGCACAAGGGTGCTGCGCGAGCATGCGCTCGAAACCGGGCAGGGGTTCGATGCGCCGGAGCTGCTGGCCAGCGATGCCGACCTGCGCGCCGGGATCGCCGCCGATCTGTGGCGCGCGCATGGCACCGCCGCCGATGCCGCCGACGACCTGCTCGCGCTGTGGAAGGGCGGCCCGCCCAGGCTCGCCGGCGACCTGTCGCCGCTGGTACGCGAACGCGTGCTGCGGCCCTCGCTGGCCGAACTGCCGGACGACCCGGCGCCGCGGCTGCGCGCCGCCGGCGATGCATTGATGGCGGTGCTGCATGCGCACGGCGACGACTTCCGCGCATCGCTGCTGTCGGCGGTCGAAAGCAAGGTATTGCATGGCGGCAGCTACAAGCCCGACTGGATCAATGCGCTGTTCGATGCGCTGAAGACCTGGTGCGACCGCGCCGAACCCGACGTGCCGTTCGATCATGCCAAGCTGCCCCACCTCGGCCGCGACACGCTGCTGCTGCGGACCAGCAAGGCCGGCGCCGGCCGCACGCCGGCCTCGCCGATCTGCGATGCGCTGCCTGCCTATCTCGACGCGCTGGCCGCGGTCGCCGCGTGGCAGGACGTGCGCCGCGTGCGCCTGCTGCACGCGCTGCGCGACGACGCCCGCGCGCGGCTGGCGCTGCACAAGCGCCAGCGCCGCGTGCAGACCTACGACGACCTGATCGACCGCGTCGCCGATGCGTTCGACGACGCGCATGGGGATCCCGCCGCGCGCGCGCGCGCCGATGCGCTCACTGCGGCGTTGCGCGCGCAGTACCGCGTCGCGCTGGTCGACGAGTTCCAGGACACCGATCCGCGGCAGTGGCGGATCTTCGACCGCGTGTTCGGCAGCGGCAGCGCCGATCCGGCGCTGTTCGTGATCGGCGACCCCAAGCAGGCGATCTACGGTTTCCGCGGCGGCGATGTCGAAACCTACCTCGCCGCCAAGGCCACCGCCGAGGAAGCGCCCGCGCTGTCGCTGAACTTCCGCTCGCGCCCCGGCGTGCTGCGCGCGGTCGCCGCGCTGTACGCGCAAGCCGAAGCCGGCGGCGCCGCGCCGTTCGTCGATCCGCGCATCGCCTTCCGCGCGGTCGCGCCAGGCGGCGTGCGCCGCGACGACGACTACCTGCGCGACGGCCGCCCAGCACCGGCGCTGACGCTGTGGCGCGCGCCGCCGCCGCGTCCCGATGCGAGGACCGGCGAGGTCAAGTCGTACAGCGCGCCGCGTTCGCGCGAACTGGCCACCCAGGCCTGCGTGGCCGCCATCCATCGCGTGCTGTCCGACGCGCGCGAAGGCAGGGCGCTGATCGACGGCCGTGCGGTGAAGCCCGGCGACATCGCGGTGCTGGTGCGATCGCACCACGAGGCCACGCGCATCTGCCAAGCGCTGGCCGCGGCCGGCATCCCCGCGGTCGCCGCCGGCAAACAGAGCCTGTTCGCGACCAACGAGGCGCGCGACGTGCATGCGCTGCTGCTGGCGTTGCTGCACGGGGCCGACGATGGCCGCCTGCGGATGGCATTGTCCACCGTGCTGATTGGCGCGGACGCTGCGCAGATCGCCGCGCTCAGCGATCTTGCCCGGAGCCGCGATGGCGATGCGCTGCGGCGCTGGCAACTCGCGGCCCTCGGCTGGCGCGAACGCCTGCAGCGCGGCGGTCCGCTCGCGCTGATCAACGACCTGTGCGCCGAGCACGCCGGCCGCCTGCTCGGCCTGCTCGATGGCGAGCGCCGCCTGACCAACTACCTGCAACTGGCCGAAGCGCTGCAGGAAACGCGACGGCACGCCCAAGGCATCAACGCGCTGGTCGATTGGCTGGCCGATGCGATCGCCCGCGCCGACGACGGCGACGAGGAACAGCTGCTGCGGCTGGAATCGGATGCGCGCCGCGTGCAGATCGTCACCCTGCACAAGAGCAAGGGCCTCGAGTACCCGCTGGTGTTCCTGCCGTTCGCCGGCATCGGCGGCAAGCCGCGCAAGGCCGGCCAGCACGTCAGCGTGCACGACGGCGATGGCCGGGTGCTGCATTGGAAACTGCTCGCGGAAACGTCGGGCTGGGACGCCGCGGCCACGGCCGCCGCGGCCGCGCAGCGTGCCGAGGACGCGCGCCTGCTCTACGTCGGCCTGACCCGCGCGCGCCACGCGCTGTGGCTCGCCGGCGGCATGTTCTATGAATACCGGGCCTCGCCGCTGGCGGCGATGGTGGCGCAACCCGCTGCGCTCGCCGCCGCGCTCGGCGATGCCATCGCGATCGACGACAGCGCGCCGCCGGACGCGCTGCCGTGGCTGCCGCCCGAGATCGATGACGCGGTGCCGCCGGCGCGCATCGCCACGCGCGCGCTGTCGCACGACTGGTGGGTCTACAGCTTCACCCAGCTCGCCAACGCCGAAGCCGGCAACGATGCGTCGAGCGCGGCGACGCAGCCGGCGTCCGGCGGCCAGGACGAACCGGCGGCGCCGGAGGCCGAAGCCGCGCCCGACGCCAACGACGCCTTCGATCCGCGCTTCGCCGGCAGCCGTTTCGGCGTGGTGCTGCACGACGTGCTCGAGCGCAGCGACTTCGCGCAGTGGCGGGCGTGGACGCCCGACGCGCCGGCGCCCGCCGCCGAGCTGGCGTTGATCGAGGACACGCTGCGCGCCGGCGGCTATCCGGCCGGCGATCTCGACGACGGTATCGCCACGCTGGTGCCGCTGCTCGGGCACACGCTGACCGTCGCGCTGCCCGAGGGCGTGCGCCTGGCCGATGTGCCCGCCGATGCGCGGCGGCCGGAGATCGAGTTCCAGTTTTCACTGGCGCCGACCGCCGTCGACGCGCTGCTGGCGCTGCTGCATCGCCATGGCCTGTTGCGCGGACGCCAGGGTTTCGGCGCGCGCCGCCGGCTGGAAGGCCTGATGACCGGCCTGATCGATCTGACCTATCACCACGACGGCCGCTGGTACGTGCTCGACTACAAGTCCAACCGCCTGCCCGGTTACGGCGCCGCGCAACTGGACGAGGCGATGGCGCACAGCGAGTACGACCTGCAGGCGCTGATCTACACGCTGGCGCTGCACCGCTGGCTGCGTTTCCGCCTGGGCGACGCTTCCGACGGCGGCACCTACGACTACGCGCGCGACTTCGGCGGCGTGCGCTATCTGTTCTGCCGCGGACTCGACGCGGCGCGCGCGGATGCGCCCGGCGTGCAGGCGTGGCGCTTCGCACCGGAACTCGTGGACGCGCTCGACGCGCTGTTCGCCGGCAAACAGCTCCTTCCCCCGCGTGCGGGGGAGGGTGGGGGCAAGACCATGGGAAATCCCGCATGAGCCTGCTGCAACAGCTGCACAAGGCCGGCGCGCTGCGCACGATCGATCATGCCCTCGCGCAGAGCCTGCGCCGACTGGATCCATCCATGCCCGACAGCGTGCTCGCCGCCGCCGCGCTCGCCTCGCTCGCGGTCGCCAATGGCCACGCCGGCTTCGATCCGGCGGCGCCGCGACGCTTGGTCGATGTCGAAATCGACTGGCCATCGCCCGACGCCTGGCAGGCCGACCTGCGCGCGTCGCGCTGGGTCGTGCAACCGGAAGCGGGCGACGCGGAATCCGCCGCCGACGCACCGCTCGTGTTCGAGCACGGCCTGCTCTACCTGCGCCGCTACCGCGAGTACGAATCGCGCCTGGCCAAGGGCCTCAAGCGCATCGCCGCCCAGCCGTCGAGCGCCGACGGCATCGACACGGTGCGCGACGTCTTCGCCGCCCTCTTCCCCGCCCCCGCTTCCGCCTCTGCCTCTGCTTCCCCTCTCCCGCCTGCGGGAGAGGGTGCCCGAAGGGCGGGTGAGGGCAACCCAAGCGATAGCGACCCACCGCAACAACCGCCCACCGAAGACCGCCAGGCCCGCGCCGCCGCACTGGCCCTGCGGCGCGCGCTGCTGCTGGTCACCGGCGGTCCCGGCACCGGCAAGACCACCACCATCGCGCGCGTGTTGGTGCTGCGCATTGCGCAGGCCATGCGCGCCGGCCAGCCGCTGCCGCGCATCGCCCTGGCCGCGCCGACCGGCCGCGCCGCCGAACGCATGGCCGAAAGCCTGCGCCGCGCCGCCGCCGCCATCGTTGCCCGCGGCGTGGACCCGGCCTTGTGCGCCGCGCTGCCGGAAACCGCCAGCACGCTGCACCGCCTGCTCGGCACCATTCCCGACTCGTCCGCCTTCCGCCATCACGCCGACAACCCGCTGCCGCTGGACGTGCTGGTGGTGGACGAAGCCTCGATGGTCGACCTGCCATTGATGAGCAAGCTGGTCGACGCCGTGGCCGACGGCACCCAGCTGATCCTGCTGGGCGATGCCGACCAGCTGCCGTCGGTGGAAGCCGGCGACGTGCTGGCTGGCATCCTCGCCGCCGCCGGCCCCGGCCACACGTTGCGCGCCGATGACGCCGATGCGCTGCGACCGCTGCTGGGCGACGCCACGCCCACGGACACCGACACCACTGGCCTGCGCGGCCACCGCGTGCAGCTGCTGCGCGGCTATCGCCAGGACGCGGACTTCGATCTCGCCCCGTTGGCCAACGCCGCCCGCGATGGCGATGCCGACACCGCGCTGTCGCTGCTGCGCGGCGGCACCATGCGCGGCGTGGACTTCCACGAGGGCGTGCTGGATCCGTTCGAAGTCCGGCGCGAGGCGTTGCTGGCGCACTGGCGCAGCCTGGCCGACGCACCCGACCCGGCCAGCGCGCTATCGCTCGCACAGCGCCTGCGCCTGCTCACCGCCGTGCGCGAAGGCCCGCAGGGCGCGCGCGGCCTCAACGCCCGCATCGAGGAATTGCTGTCCGGCCGCCGCACCGGCCCCACGCCACCGTATTTCCACGGCCGCCTGCTGCTGATCAACGAGAACAGCTACCGCCACCGCCTGTTCAACGGCGACATCGGCATCTGCCTGCGCGACGAACACGGCGCGCTGACGGCCTGGTTCCCCGGCGACGCGCCGGGCGAGGTACGCGCCTTCCACCCGGCCGCATTGCCCGCGCACGAAAGCGCCTTCGCCATGACCGTGCACAAGGCGCAGGGCAGCGAGTTCGACGAAGTCTGGCTGCAATTGCCGCGCAACGACAGTCGCGTGCTGTCCCGCGAACTGATCTACACCGCCATCACCCGTGCCCGCACCCGGCTACACGTCGCCGGCAGCGCGCAGGTGCTGCGCGATGCGCTGGCGCGGCATGCGGTGCGGATGTCGGGGTTGGCGTGGCGGTTGCGTGAGTGATGCTTATCGAATGCCTGCTACCACCCGAAGCAGACAATTCTTAGACCTGTCCATATAGAGATGGGTCGTCGGCCCTTCGTTCGAAGCATCCAGTCGCCTGCATCGCAGCGGGTGAGATTGGCGAGGACTAATGTTTTGCCAAATTTGGTAGCAGGCGGCATAGTCATGCGTGCGATCGCAACCAGCTATACATCGGACATTGCCATGGCTAAGAACGGCAAAGCAGCCAACGAAGCCTTATTTGAGGAAGACTACGTTCTGCGCTCGCTGGGTCGGATTGGCTACGATCCGGACACCGCGCTCACCGAGCTGGTGGCCAATACCTGGGATGCGGGTGCTGCCAAGGTTGATGTGATCATCCCCGCCGAAACGGGCGGAATGCTTTCGGTCGAGGACGACGGTCATGGGATGACCGAAGATCAGTTCCGCAAGCGCTGGATGAAGTTGGGATACAACCGGCGGAAAACCCAGGGCGAAGACGTCCAGTTTCCGGCTGACCGAGCCGATTGGGTACGCAAGGCCTTTGGACACAATGGCATTGGTCGCCATGGCCTGTTGTGTTTCTCCGATCACTACATCGTCGAAACCTGGACCAATGGCGTGCTCTCGACGTTTGTGATCGGGACCAGAAATCAACCTTCGCCGTTCTACATTCACACTCACGAAACCGGCACACGACTGGGTCATGGCACCCGATTGTTGGTAGAGGTAGAGCGTCACCGCCCTGATCCAGATCGAATCAGGACGGTTCTGTCAGGTCGCTTCCTCCATGACCCGCAATTCATCGTCTCAGTGAATGGCCAGTCCGTTTCTCTCTCCGAGCATGAGGGGCTTCTGGAAGAACGCAAGATTCAGATAGAGCCGGGGTTCAACGTCACTGCTTATGTTGTGGACACGACGCGCACGGCAAAATCTACCCGCTACCAAGGCGTTGCATTCTGGGTGAGTAATCGTTTGGTGGGTCTGCCAAGTTGGACGATTGGACCAATGGCCATCTTGGATGGACGGGTGCGCTTCGCGAAGCGCTATGCCATCGTGATTGAGTGCGGAGCTGAGTGGCTCTCTGAAGTCGAACCCGATTGGTCGAAGTTCAAGACAACGGAACACACGGAGCGCCTCTTTGAGGCTGTCAACGAGTATGCCCAAGAGATGGTCGAGAAGCTGTCGGCCAATCTGATCGAGGAAAACTCCGAGGACGCGCTCTACAAGAACCGCGAAGACCTGCGAATGTTGCCGCGGCGGTCCATGCTTGAAGTTGCCCAGTTCACCAAAACCGTGGTGCATGACCAGCCAGGTATTCCGCCAGAGACCTTGAACAAGGTGGTTAAGGCAGTCATCAAGATTCAGAAGGCGCGCAGTGGCGCGAGTTTCCTCGATAAGCTTATGCGGCTTGATGAACATGATATCGATGGGCTGGATCGACTGCTTGGGCAATGGACGGTAGAGGACGCACTCACCGTTCTCGATGAAATCGACAATCGCTTGTCGATCATTTCCGCCATGGAGAAGCTCAGCGGCGACTCGGAAGCGGACGAGCTGCATACACTCCACCCTCTCGTGACGCAGGCGCGTTGGCTGTTTGGTCCCGAGTTTGATAGTTCCGAATACGCGTCTAACAACACGCTACGCACTGTCGCCACCGACCTGTTCAAGGCGAGGAAGGAAGATCAGGTTTTTGCCAATGCTGCGAAGCGGCCCGACATTGTCGTCCTATCTGATGCCACGATCTCGATTGTCGGGACAGAGAGCTTCGACAGCACGCGTGATTATCTAGTAACGATGCGCGATGTCTTGCTCATTGAGTTGAAGAAAGGGCGCTCCGAGATCGGGCGGGTCGAGATGAATCAGGCGGCGGAGTATGTCGATGAACTCGTTTCCAGTGGAGGAATCGAAGGGTCTCCGTTTTTCCATGCCTTTGTGGTTGGTCACACAGTGGCACCCAATATCTCGAATGTTAATGGGCGAGAGTTCAATGGAGTTCCGCGCGGCCGCGTGACAGCCACCACTTATAACCAGCTGGCCTTGACTGCGAATCGTCGCCTCCATGGGCTCAAGGCGCGAATTCCTTCCCGATACGAGGAGGTCTCTGGCTATGAGCTCGTTCAGAAGGTCATGGCAACGCCCAGTCAAGCCTCACTAGTCCCGTCGGCTGAGTGATCGATTAGTAATGAAGTTTAGTGCGGCTCAGGGATGCTTTTGCCAGAAGCAAGCGTGGGGTAAGTTGGCTCAACAGAAGTGGAGGCAGGTTCAAATTATCCCGTTCCTCTGCATTTAGGAAATTGGCTGCAACCTAGGAAGCCATTACCTGTGCGCCTGTTTATCCGTCGCATCAGCGCGCTCCCGCAGCGCGGGCATTTTGGATCTGAAGGATTTACGACGGCAGCCAAGGAAAGTTCCGGTGCGATGCGTGGATCTTGTGCCTCGTGAGAAACGCTCGGACGCTGCGCCGTCCGAATCATCTCCAGCAATTGCCCACCGCCGATCAGTTCAATAGGCTTGCCGTGCGCAAAACGCTCGGCATCTTTCGTAAAGCTCCCGATGCAGACGATCTTCACTGCGTGGGCTTGGTGATGCGCCAGCAGGCCTGCCATCTCGCGCACGATGTTGACGCCGACCTGTTGGCGCTTCCACTGCTTGCACTGCACCAGCGTGCGGCGGCCGTCCTTGCGCAGGATCAGGTCGATGCCGCCATCGGCGCCGCCCAGGCCGGTTTCTTCCACGGCGTAACCCTGGCGGCGGAAGGCTTCGCCGACCAGTCGTTCGAACTGGCGCCAGCCGCCGGCGGCCAGGCTTTCCAGATCGGTGCGTGTCTCCAGGAACCGGCGGCGATGACGCGCGCCGAGGAACGAGAACAATGCAGCCATCCAGCAGACGGCCAGCAGCATCCACGCCAGCGGCGCGAGCACCGCGCCCGATTGCTGGGCGAAGCTCTGCGCGAGCATCCCGCCCTGTTGCGACAACCACCAGACCACGCCGTAGCGCACGGCAATGAAGCCCACGATGCCGGCGACAAGCCCGACCGGCCACGGCAGCGCGACCAGCGAATCGAACCCGCGATTTCCCCTGCTGCGTCCCATGCGGACTCCCGTTCCCCTGCCGGGATAGCGGCCAGCTGGGTCCCTTTCTGTAGAGGCGATGAGCCACAGGCTGCGGCGAACAGCCGTCATGTATCTAGCCCTCCGACATACGAGCCCGTGCGGTATCGCTACGCCACCTACGCGGCGGCCGCACTACTAGACCTATCCGCATCACGCAACCTGGACTACGCAATCGTGCGCAGTATCGGCGGGCTCATTTGTACGGCCCCGGCCCGCGCCACACCAGTTCGCCCTGCTTGTAGATCTGCAGCATGGTGACGGCTTCGCGGGCGTCGCCGATGGCCTGCATCTCCGGGTCGTACGGGTCCAGCGCGCGGCACTTGCCGGAGCCGCGCTTCAGCGCGACCTCCAGCGGGCAGACCATGTAGTAGCGGGTGCCCGGCAGCGGGATGGAGATTTCCTTCATGCCTTGGTCCTTCCACTGGCGCAGCCGGGCTTCGCTGAGCACGTCGTAATAGACCAGGTAGCCGCCCAGCTCCATGCTGGGGCCGGCATCGGTCATGTCGCGCCCGCGGCCGTCGGCGATGGCGGGACTGTTGGCCCGTCCCGCGTTCACCAAGGCGGTGTCCTGTTCGATCAGGCCCGGCGGCCGGCCGGTCCAGGTCTCGGGACGGCGCCGCGTCGAGGGCGGCGTGCCGCCCGGCGCCTGCGCCTGGCGCGTGGCATCGTCCGGGGGGCTGGGCGGCTGCGGCACGCTCGGACGCGTGAGCGGAGAGGTGTCCGGCACCGGGTCATCGGCCTGCTCGACCAGCGTGGACCGCACGCGCGAGGCCGGCGGCGGTGTGCGGGGCGGCTTGGGTGTCTGCGCCGGCGATGGGCTGGGCGGCTCCGGCGTGGGGGGATCGTTCCGGTCCGACTCGCCGATGAAGGTCACCCGCGTGCGGCTGCCGCTGGCGGCGCCTTGCGGTGTCGTCACGGTGGGCTTGGCGGCGTACAGCAGGAGCAGGACCAGCAGCAGATGCAGCAACGCGCTGGACAGCGTGGCGATCCACCGCTGTGCGCGTTCGATCCGGGGTTCGGCCTTGGCATCCGCTCGGCTCGATGCCGTGCTCATGCCGCCGGCATTGCGTCGGGGGGGCGGGCCTTCATGGATCTACAGCGTATGACCGTGGGGTGCGCGCATCGTAACGCGGCCGGGCCGGATTCATGTTTCCGGATCATTCCGGTCGCGGCGGCCGCCGGCCGCCGCCAGCCCACTGGGCTCCTGCGCTTGCTGCCGCGAGTGATCGCCACCCGGCGTCGCGCCGCTTTCCGTCCGGTAATGCGCGATGGACGCGCATCGCACACGATTCGCGATGATTGCTCAATCTCGCGGCGCCGGCTATTCCGGCAGCGCGTAGGCGATCACGTAGTCGCCGGGCGGCGTCTCCATGAAGTGGTGGCCGCCGGCCATGATCAGCACGTACTGGCGGCCGCCGGCTTCGTAGATCATCGGCGTCGCCTGGCCACCGGCCGGCAGCACGTCCTTCCACACCGTCTTGCCGGTGCGGATGTCGATCGCGCGCATCAGGTCGTCGGTCGCCGCGGCGATGAACACCAGGCCGCTGGCGGTCACCGCGGGACCGCCGTTGTTCGGCGTGCCGATGGTCAGCGGCAGGCCGGAGCGGATCCCGAACGGGCCGTTGGCGCGCGCTGCGCCGAACGGACGGTCCCACAGCGTCCTGCCGGTCGCCAGCTCGATCGCGCGGATGCCGCCGTACGGCGGTTCCTTGCACAGCAGCTGGGTGAACGGCATGCGCCAGCCGGGGTTGAGGTCGATCGCGTACGGCGTGCCGGCCTGCGGATCGCCGACGCCCTCGGCGCCGCCGGCCATGTCGCCGCCGCGCGCCGAATCCCTCGGCGTCCAGCCCTTGCGGTCGGCCTCCTTGCGCGGCACCAGCCGGTTGTAGTTCGGCATGTCGTTGTAGTTGGCGATCATCACACCGCGGGTCGGATCGATCGCCACGCCGCCCCAGTCGGAGCCGCCGTTGTAGCCGGTGTACTGGATGAAGTGGCGGTCCGCGGTTGGTGCCGTGTACATGCCCTCGTAGCTGGCGCGGCGGAAGTTGATCCGGCACACCAGCTGGTCCAGCGGAGTCATGCCCCACATGTCGCGTTCGGTCAGCAGCGGCTTCTGCAGCGTCGCGTACAGCGAATGCGGCTGGGTCTTCGCGCGCCGTTCCGGCTCGACGCCGCCGCCCGGCACCGGCCGCTCCTCGACCTCGAACAGCGACACCCCGGTGCGGCGGTCGAGGATGTAGATGTCGCCCTGCTTGCTCGGCAGGATCACCGCCGGCACGGTGCCGTTGGCGGTCGGCAGGTCGAACAGCGTCGGCTGCGAGCCCAGGTCGTAGTCCCACACATCGGTGCGCACGGTCTGGAAGTGCCAGCGCGGCTGGCCGGTGGCCACGTCCAGCGCGACCAGAGCGCTGCTGTAGGTGTCCTCGATCGCGGTGCGCAGGCCGCTCCAGTAGTCGGCGGCCGAGTTGCCCATCGGCAGGTAGACCAGGCCCAGCGCCTCGTCGCCGGCGGCGATGGTCCACATGTTCGGCGTGCCGCGGGCGTAGGTCTGGCCCGGGCCCGGCGCGGCGCCGTTGCGCTCGGGATGCAGCATGTCCCAGGCCCAGCGCAACTGGCCGGTGACCGCGTCGAAGCCCTGGATCACGCCCGACGGCGCCCAGCGCGACTGGCCGTCGAGCACCTGGTGGCCGGTGACGACCACGCCGCGGACGATGGTCGGCGGCGAGGTGATCGATACGTAGCCGGGTGAGGTCTCGCCCATGCCGACGGTGATGTCGACCTGGCCGCCATCGCCGAAATCCACGCACGGTGCGCCGGTGCCGGCATCGACCGCGATCAGGCGCCCGTCGAGTGTGCCGCCGATGACGCGGCGGCTGCACGCCGTGGCGGCGGCAGGGACGGCGGACGGCGCGGCGCCGGAAACCGGTGCGGGCGGGGTTGCCGCAGTGTTGCCGCTGGCCAGCACCGCGGTGGGCACTTCGTAGTACGCGACGCCGCGGCAGGCGGCGGTGTACGGAATCGATTTGTCAGAGACCTTCGGGTCGAAGCGCCAGCGCTCCTGCCCGGTAACAGCGTCCAGCGCGAGCAGCTGGCTGCGCGCGGTGCACAGGTACAGCGTGTCGCCGATCTTGAGCGGCGTGGTTTCCGCGCCCCAGGCCTTGTCGGGGATGTCGCCGGTGCGGAACGTCCACGCGCGCTGCAGCCGGTCGATGTTGTCGGGCGTGATCTGCGCCAACGGCGAGAACCGCGTGCCGGCGTTGTCGCGGCCGTACGCGCCCCAGTCGCCGGCGGCCGGCGCGTCCTTCGGTTGCATGCCGGCCGCGGGCAGCGTAGCCGCCAGCGCGCGCGCTTCGGGCACCGTGCCCGGCTGTTCGACCCCGTGCGGGACGAACGCCAGCGCGCCGGCGACGACGAACACCAGCGCGAATGCGCCGGCGAGCCACCACGCCCGTTTGCGCCGTACCGCGGGATCCAGCCGCGGCAACAGCAGCGCCAGCACGAACGCGAAGGCGACCATCGTCGCCAGCCGCGGCACCCAGCGCCAGTAGTCCAGGCCCGACTCCCACGCCGTCCACACGAAGGTCACCGCCAGCACGCTCCAGAACCACCACGCGCCGGTGCGCCATCCGTGCCAGATATGCACCGCGGCGACCAGCAGCGCCGCCCCGGCCAGCGCGTAGTACCCCGAACCGCCGAGCGCCAGCAGCCACACGCCGCCGGCCAGCATCGGCACCGCAAACAGGCCGAGCACCACCGCGAACAGGCGCAGCGCCCAGCCGGGCGATGCGGCGGGCGGGGAATGGGATGCAGTCATCGGAGTCCTCATCGGTCGGGCCGTCGTGGCGGCAGGCGGATGCACGGCGGCGACGTGCGAGGTTCGATTCTGCCCATGCGGCGGAAAGTCGCGGGTGAAGGCGATGCGCAACCGCGGATGTTCAGAGGCGGGCGGGCGGCGTCACTCCCGCTGACCGCGGTTGTGTCATGCTCGCCGCGATCACCGTGACCATGGGAGTAAGCGGCAATGGCTAAGGGCTTGGACAAGAAGAAAGAGCAGAAGAAGAAACCTGCGAAGAACTTGAAGGAAAAGCGGGCGGAGAAGACCGAGAAGAAAGCCACCCGCGGCTTCATGCCGGGCTAGTCGGATTTCAGCCCGCTCGTTCGAAAGCGGCGATGGCTTTTCGGTATCGATCGAAGCGCCAGCGTCGAGTGGCCCGACTGGCGAATGAAGACCGCAACTTCGGGCAGGAGGACCGGCGGGATTTCATCTCCTCGCCTGCCAGTGTCGGGCCTGTCGCGTCGATCGTCATCGACGCTCTATTTCTCGAACGACCGGCGATGCCGCCACCTGGCCGCATCGCCGCGCCGCATCTGCCGGCGCGATCGTAGCGGTCACGCGCCGCCGGCCAGCAGCCGCCAAACCAGCCAGACCGGCACGCCGAGGTAGAAGACAAGGCGTCCCAGCCACTCCAATGCTTCGCGCATTGCCTTGGCGCGATCGCGCCGCAATGCGAACGCGGCGAGGCACAGCAGTTCCACCGCGATCCGCCACAGCGCGGCGAACAGCATCAGCCCGAGCGACCACGACGCCCACCAGATCAGCAGGCCGGTGAACCACGCGCCGAAGCCGTAGGTCTGCCATTCGCCGAAGGGACCGCCGAACGCGATGATCTGGTGCAGGCGGAAGGCGACCAGCGCCGGCAGCAGCGGGAACAACCCGAACTTCAGCAGCGGATGATCGAGACGCGGACGCCTGGCCGCGCCGCGCGCTTCGGCGAATCCGGCCAGCGCGGCGCCGGCGCCGTCGTCGATGCGTGCGGATGCGCCGGCGGCCGTCAGCATGCGCCGCAGCGCCTGTGGCCGCGATACGGCCAGGCCATGCGTCCAGCGCCGGCCGGAGGCCAGCCGCAGATCGACGCCGGCTTGCGGCAGCGGCAACCGCCACGGACGCAGCGCGGCGATCGATGCCAGCGGTATCTCGATCCGGCGGCTGCGCTGCGCCAGCACCAGTGCGGCATCTTCGACGCGCGCCCTGGCGGCGAACGCCCATGCGATGCCGCCGGCGATCGCGAGCGGCGCGACGACGGTACCGCCGAAGATCCGCAGCTGCGCCAGCGAGCCCACCTGCAGGCCGGTGCGCAGCAGCATGTCCAGCGCGAGCCACGCCAGTCCGGCCGCCGCGCACAGGCGCAACGCGGCGGCGATGGCGCGTGCCGGCGGCGGCATCACGGCGATATCCAGGGTTTGCGGCTCGGCATTCGCACTGATGTCGCGCGCGCGCAACGCGCGCCAGCCGGCGAGCGCCGCGAGCGCGAGCAGGAACCCCGCGCCCGCGCGCCCGACCCAGTCGCCCCAGCGCACCATCAGCGTCGGCGGCGGCGCCTGCGCGTGCACGAACGCGGTCAGCACGGCCTGGTCGCCCATCGCGGTCTGCGCCTGGATCGTGCCGAACTCGTCGATGATCGCCGACAGCCCGTTGGTGGTGACGCGCACCTGCGGCAGCCGCGTCTCGATGCTGCGGAACGCGGCGACGGTCAGGTGCAGGCGCGCGCCGGCCGGATGGCCGGTGAACCAGGAATCGTTGGACATGCCGACGATCGCCTGCGCGCCGAGCCGCGCGCCGTCGATCGCCAGCTGCGGATGCACGTCGTCGAGGCAGATCAGCGGCACCACGTCGACCTCGCGGCCGTCGCGGCCGCGCAGCGGCAGCACGCGCGCGCCATCGCCCGGCTGCCAGCCGCCGGTCCACGGCAGCCAGCGCCGCAGCCATGGAGCGTCGAGCCAGCGCGGCACGTGTTCGGTCAGCGGGAACGGATGGGTCTTGCGGTACACGCCGAGCATGCCGCGGCCCGGTTCGAGGAACACCGCCGCGTTGTATTCGCCGCCGTCGTCGCGATCGTAGCTGCCGAATACCAGCGGCACGCCGGCGGTCTGCACGAAGGCCTGGATCTCGGCGTCGAGCAGCGCGCCGTCCTCGCTGCGCGGCTGGCCGAACGTGGTCGGGTAGACGGTCTCCGACCACAGCAGCGCATCGGCGCCGTGATCGCGCAGCGCCGACCATGACAGCGCGTAATGCGTGTCGAGCACATGGCGCACGACCGCGTAGGCGCCCATCTCGCGGCGCAGGCGTTCGTAGTCGGTGATGCTCGCCTGCACCATCGCGATGCGCAGCGGCGGCGCCTCGCTCTGCGGCTGCGCCTGCAGCGTCGCCTGCCGCGCCAGGCCATAGCCGGCCATCGATGCGACGGCCACGCTTCCCAGGATCAGCGGCTTGAGCCATGCGCGCGTGCCGGCACGGCGATGCACGATCGCGCCGGCCACGGCTTCGTTGGCCAGCAGCAGCGCGAAGGTCAGGCCCGCCGCGCCGCCGACATCGGCCAGCTGCCGCAGCGTCACCGATCCGTACAGGCCGTGGCCGAGCGTGTCGCCGAGCAACTTGGGCACGAGCGCTTCGCAGGCCACCCACGCGGACGCCGCCGCGAGCGTGCGCATTGCGATTCCGTGGCGATGCCCGACCACGTGGCGCACGAGCGCGTAGGCGATCAGCTGCGGCTGCAGCAATGGCGCCAGCGCGATCAGCACCGCGGTCGCCGCCGGCGCGCCGATGCCGATGTAGGCGCCGATCGCCGCGGCGAACCAGGCGAACACCGCGGCGGCGAACGCGCATGCCATCAGCACGCCCGACAGCAGTGCGCCCTTTGCCGTACGGACGCCATCGAGCGCGTACAGCCACGGCACCAGCGCGACGAAACCCAGCGCCCACGCCTGCGGGACGCGCGCATAGGCGGCGAGCAGCAACGCGGTGGCGACGATGCCGGCGGCGTGGCGCCAGCTAGCGCGTGTCATCGATCTGTCGGCAATCACAAAGGCTGTCTGTCGGTGCTATCGGGCATTCCATGTCCTCTCTCCCGCTCGCGGGGGAGAAGGTGGGGCGAGGGGGACACGAAGAGATGCTGTCGCCGTGGCGGTGTGGTTCGAACTTCGCAAGCTCTTGTATTCGACAAGAACACCGACTTCGGCCCCCCGCAAGCGCGGGAGAGGGAAGCACCGGGACCGCCCGCAACGAATCGGTGACACGTCCTGGCCGCGCGGAAACGGCCGCATCAACGCGGACAGGTATCGCGCCGCGGCATCACGGCCCCGGCGGAATGCGGACGCGGCGCAGCGGTAATCCCGGCGGCGCGAGTTCGGGCGGCACCACGCGGTCGTCCGGCATCGCCACCGGCCGTCCGCGCACGTCGCGCAGCACGAAATCGGGCGCGAACATCAGGATCGGCGGGATCGGTTCGCCGTCATCGGTGACCTGGTGGTGGCGCACGTAGCCTTCCGGCAGCACGAAACCGTCGGGCACGGCGAGTCCGGCCAGCGGCGGGCTGGTGCCGGGCGGATTGAACGCGCCGATGCCGGTGCGGATGCCGGTCTCATGCAGCGCCTGGATCAGCTCGGCGCCGGTCGGCTCGGGATCGCCGGGGGCGAACCAGGCGGCAAGGTCGTTGCGGTCCTCGCCGGGCGCGGGCCGGGTCTGGCCGGGCAGCGGCCTTGCCTGCGCCGCGTAGGCCGGCCGCGCCGCGGCGGCAGGCGCCGCCGAAGCGGATGCGCTGTCGTTGCCGTCGGCGGGCGGCACGCGCGCCGACGGCTCGGACGGCGCGCGCAGCAGCCACACGGCCGCGCCGCCGATGGCGACGATGACCGCCACGGCCACGATCCCCGCCACCAGGCGGCGGCGGCCGCGTGGCGTCGGCACCACGCGCACGCCATCGGCATCGCCGGCCGGCGGCGGGTCGTGCGGAGGGCGGGGCGCGGCCATGCGTCGCGACTAGCGCCGGCTTACGGCGAGGCCGGGTTGTAGACCGACAGCGCCCAGCCCATGCGCTCGTGGCCGAACTGGTTCCAGATCGGGCTGCGGCCGTCGTTGAAGCTGGTGTAGCGCGGCGCGCCGCTGCCGGTGGTGCCGCCCCAGATGCCGGCGCTGACCGTGCCGCCGGTGTAGGTCGGATGCACGTCGTCGGACTGGATGTAGTCGTACGAACTGGATGCGCTGACGAACTTGGTGTTGGCGTCTCGCAGCGTGCCGCGCAGGGTGACGGTGACGCGCTGCACGTAGGCGGCCTCGCTTTCGCCGGCCACGTAGCGCAACGCTTCCGAATCGATGCGGCCGTCGCCGTTGCTGTCGTGGTCGGCGCCCATGTACTGGGCGAAGCTGTCGGCGCACTGGAAGCCTTTCTGGCGCGCGTATTCGCACATCCAGTAGTTCATCTTCGCCAGCGCGGGCAGGAACCGGTCGCGCATGTTCACCGTCTGGCCGGTGCCGGCGTCGCGGCAGGAACTCTGCACGTTGTCGGCGGCGTAGCCCGGGTAGTAGACGTTCGAGATGACCTTCAGGCGCGTGTTGGGATGCGCGTTGGCGTTGATGTAGTCCATCGACCGGGCGACGTAGGTCTTGCAGGTGTTCACCGCCGCGTCGAGCCCGCTGTAGTTGCAGGTGCCGGTCTGCGACTTGAACGCCGAACGCGCCTGCAGGCCGTCGTTGCCGCACATCTCGAAGGTGACCACGCGGGTGGACGCGGCCTGCATGTAGGAGCGATCGGCGACGATCTTGTTGTCGTAGACGTCTTTGGCGACCGCGCCGGACTTGGTGCGGCGGATGGTCTCGATGTCGGCGTTCCAGCGCGCCGACAGGTACTCGCCGTCGATCGTCGGCGCCGAGTAGCGCGCCGCGTTGCTGATCGAGCCGTTGTAGCCGGCGTAGATGGAATCGCCGTAGGCCACGACGCGGTACTTGGCGCTGGTACCGGCGCGATCGATAGTCCAGGAGACGTTCTGGTTGAGGGTATTGGCCAGCGTGGGCGCGGACAGCGCCAACAGTACGACGGCAGGCAGGCCCCGACGGGCCATGGTGCGGAACCGGGTCTTCATCCTTTTCCCCTTCGACGGGTGTGCGCCCGCGGCGGGCGCCACGGGCGTTACGACGGAAACGAAGTTCGACATCGCGACGGGGCGCCGGCTTCGCCGACCGTCCATGGGGGGTCATCGCGCACCGGACGCTAGCGTATGGCGCGGGGCCGCGCATTCTGCGCTGCAGCAGCGGGGCGGTTGTAACGGCCTCGGAGCCGGCGTGATGCATGGGCAGGAGCCGTGCCGGATCTGGCCGTCGCCGTCGCCGTGGAACGCCATCGCCCGGGTGTTGTCGATGCGGTTTGCATTGCTTCGTGGCGGGCGTCCCGTCGCCTCATCCGTCGTTCCATCGGTCGCTGCGGCGTTCTGTCGCACGCGGGCTTGCCGCGGGACGTGGCCGGCCGCACGCTGCGGGCCGTCGTCAACCGCCGTTAGCGAGGTTTCCCACGATGAAGACGCTGATCGCCCTGCTGGCCTGGTGCGTGCTGCTGGTGCTGTGCTGGCCGCTGGCATTGCTGGCGCTGGTGTTGTGGCCGGTCGTCTGGCTGCTGTCGCTGCCGTTCCGGCTGGTCGGCATCACGTTCTCGGCGCTGTTCGCGTTCCTGCATGCGCTGCTGATGCTGCCCACGCGGCTGCTCGGCGCGCGTCCGGCGACCGTCCGCGCTACCGCGGGCTGAGCTGTTTTCGGCAACGGGCGCTCAGCCGCCCTGCCGCCCTGCCGCCGCCACTGCCACAGCGCGAAAGCGATGCCGGCCACGTACAGCGTGCCAAACAGCGTCTTGTTGTGGCGCGCCAGCCACAGCGGCAGATAGATGTCGAAATTGTCCTGGCGCGCATCGGTGTACCGGGCCGCCCAATTCGTCATCGGGCAGCGCCAGCGGTTGAGCGCCAGCACGCACACTTCTATCGCGACCACCGCGCCGAGCCAGAACGCCAGCGCAGGCCGTCCCTGCCAGGCGGCGATCGGCATCGCCACGATGCAGCCGGCCATCACCGCCCAGACCGCGGTGTGCAGCAGTTTGATCGCGCGCAGGAGGTTGGGATCGCGTGCGTGCATCGGTGGCAGGGGCGACAGGTTCGGACCCGGATATTACGGAAACCGACATGCGCGAGCTGTGGGAGCGACGCCAGTGGCGACGTTCGGCCGCAAAACGGTCGCGACGGACGTCGCTCCCACAGTTCCTCGGCAGCGGGTTTTGATCGCAACGAAGGCCGGACTTGCGTCCGGCCTTCGCGTTTTTACTGCAGATGCTTTCCGGATCAGCCGGCCTTCTTCTCCGCGATCCAGCGGTCCACGCGCCGCTCCAGCAGATCCAGCGGCATCGCGCCGCCGCCGAGCACGGCGTCGTGGAAGCCGCGGATGTCGAACTTCTCGCCCAGCTCGGTCTCCGCCTTCCTGCGCAGCGTCTGGATCTTGATCATGCCGACCTTGTACGCGGTGGCCTGGCCGGGATTGACCAGATAGCGCTTCACCTCGGAGCGCACGGCGGCGTCGGGAATGGAGCTGTTGGCGCTGAAATAATCGACCGCCTGCTGCTCGGTCCAGCCCTTGGCGTGCAGGCCGGTATCGACGACCAGGCGGATCGCGCGCCACATCTCGGAAGTCAGGCGGCCGTATTCGGAATACGGATCCTGGTAGGTGCCGGGCATCTCCTTGGCCAGCCATTCCGAGTACAGGCCCCAGCCCTCGGTGTAGGCGGTGTCGAACTGCTGCGTGCGGAAGGTCGGCACGCCGGTCAGTTCCTGCGCGATGGAGATCTGCATGTGATGGCCGGGCAGGCCCTCGTGGTAGGCGATGACCTCCAGCTCGGTCTTCGGCATCGCCTTCATGTCCGACAGGTGCGCGTAGTAGATGCCGTCGCGCGAGCCGTCCGGCGTACCGGGGAAGTAGTGCTGGGCGGCGCCGTCCTGCTCGCGGAAGGCTTCCACGCGCCGGACCACCAGATCGGCCTTGGGCAGCAGGCCGAAGTACTCCGGCAGGTGCTGCTTGATGTTGGCGATCTTGGCGGTGGCCTCGTCGATGTAGGCCTGGCGGCCGGCGTCGGTGTTGGGGAACAGCCGCTTGGGATCGGTCTGCACGTGCTTGAAGAACGCCTGCAGATCGCCGGGCACGCCGATGCGCGCCTGCACGGCTTCCATCTCCGTGCGCAGGCGCGCCACCTCGGACAGGCCGAGCTGGTGGATCTCCTCGGCGGTCATCGCGGTGGAGGTGTTCTCGCGCAACTGATAGGTGTAGTAGGCGGCGCCGTTGGGATGCGTGGCGCCGACGCCGGAGGCGTTGTCGGCGGCGTTGGGCAGGTCTTCCTGCGCGAAGGCGATGACCTGCTCGTAGGTCGGCTTCACGTTGTCCAGCAGCGCGGTGCGCGCCAGCGCCTTGAGCTCGGCGGCGCGTTCGGCGGTGACCTTGCCGTCCTTGGCCAGCGCGTCGGCCTTGGCCTGCGCATCGGCCCACAGCGCGCTGTCCTTGCCGCCGTCGAACGGCGCGCCGGCGATCACTTTCCTGGACTGGTCGATCACGCCCTCGTAGGCGAACTTCGGCGGACGGATGTTCTGCGCGGTGGCCGCGCGGCCGCGCTCGATCAGCGGCGCGAACAGCTGCGGGAACTTCTGCAGGCGCGACACGTAGGCCAGGTAGTCCTTCTCGTCCTCGACCTTGTGGAAGTTGATCATGAAGGTCGGCGCGAAGTTCTGCAGGCCGTTCATCTGGTCGAAGGGATAGCTGTCCAGCAGGAACGCCATGCCGTCGCGCGCGCTTTCGTACTGCTTCTTCCACAGGTCCCAGGACAGCTGCGCCTCCGGATCCAGCCTGGCGTAGTCGAACTGCGATTCCATCTCCTTGACCGAGGCCTCGCGCCAGGCCAGCTGCTTGCGGAAGGCGGCCTCGGACAGATCGTCGACCTGGTCGTACAGATCCTTGCGGCCAAGGAAGGTCAGCTGGGTCGGGCTGAACTGCAACTGCTCCTCGTACTTGGTCTCGAACCAGGCATTCAGGCGTTCGGATTCTTTTTCCTGCTCCTGCGCGGTGGCGGCGGCTGCAGACGCGCCGGTGTTGGTTTCGCTGGCCGGTCGCGAACAGGCGGCCAGGCCGAGGGCCAGGGCGATGGCGAGGGTGCTGCGGGCAAAGGCGGGATGCACGGGGCAAATCTCCGGGAAAGGGGCGGGGACATTCTGCGGTGGGCGGCCGGGGGTGACCACTGAAGATGGTCATGCATGGGGTTCCCGGCAGCTGAGACTGGCCGGCCATCGGCGATCGCCGTCACAATCGGCGCTCACGTCCGCCGGAGATGCCGATGTCCCGACTGCCGCTGTTCGCCGCACTGCTGTTCGCTGCGATCCCCTGGACGCATGCCGCGCCGCCCTCGAAGGCCGCCTTCGCCGCCTACGCGCAGCGCACGCTCGCCGGCAACTGCGATCCGCAGGCGCCGGGCATGGCGGTGCTGGTCGCGCGCGGCGACGAGGTGCTGTACCGCGGCGCCTGTGGCCGCGCTAACCTGGAACTGGGCGTGCCGCTGGCGCCGGAGCACGTGTTCCGCATCGGATCGGTGACCAAGCAGTTCGCCGCGGCGGCGGTGCTCAAGCTGGCCGAGGACGGCAAGCTGTCGCTGGACGATCCGCTGACCAAGTTCGTGCCGGGCTATCCGAACGGCGAGGCGGTCACCGTGGCGATGCTGCTGAACCATACCTCCGGCATCGCCAGCTACACGGACCTGCCCGGCATCATGGACGGCCCGATCCGCCAGGATCTGGCGACCGCGGCGCTGATCGACAGCTTCAAGCAGGCCAAGCCGGATTTCGCGCCCGGCGCGGACTGGCGCTACAACAATTCCGGCTACGTGCTGGTCGGCGCGGTGATCGAGGCGGCCAGCGGCCTGGCATGGGACGCCTACCTGCGCCAGGCGTTCTTCGAACCGCTCGGGCTGGCGCGCACCGGCGGCAATGAAGCCGACGCGGTGATTCCCGGCCACGTCAGCGGCTACACGCGCAAGGGCGACGATTGGGCGGCCGCCGCGTTCCTCAGCATGACCCAGCCGCATGCGGCCGGCGCGCTGGTGTCCACGGTCGACGATCTGCTGGCCTGGAACCGCGCGCTGCACGGCGGCCGCGTGCTGAAGCCGGACAGCTACCGGCACATGATCACGCCGACCGGCAAGGCGGCCGAGCACGACTACGGCGACGGCATCGTGATCGGCACGCTGCGCGGCGAGCCGATGCGCCAGCATGGCGGCGGCATCTTCGGCTTCAGCAGCTACCTGCTCTACCTGCCGGACAGCCGCACGACGGTGGCGGTGCTCTACAACGCCGATGCCGGGCGTCCCGGCATGCTCGGCACCGGCGCGATCGCGCGCGTGCTGGCGGCGCAGGCCATCGGCAGACCCTATCTGGAAAAGAAGGCCATCGATGTCGATGCCGACACGCTGCGCGGCTACGAGGGCGTCTATCGCCTCGACGCTACCGCCACGCGCGCAGTGCGTGTCGTCGAAGGCCGGCTGACCTCGCAACGCACCGGCGGCCTGCGTCATGCGCTGATCCCCATCGCGCGCGATACGTTCCTGTTCGAGGAGGGCCTGTCGCGCGTGGCGTTCGAACGTGGCGAAGACGGCCGCGTCAACGCGATGCGCCTGTTCCCCGACGACGAGGGCGATGGCGAAGTGACCGCACGCAGCGACGAACCGCTGCCGGCCGCGCGATCGGAAACGGCGCTGCCGCGCGCGGCGCTCGAGCGCATCGCCGGCATTTACACGAACGACGCGATGCGGCTGACCGTGTCGCTCGACGGCGACACGCCGAAGGCGCAGCTGGCCGGGCAGCCGGCGTTCGAGATCTTCGCCGAATCGCCATCGCGCTTCTTCCTGAAGGTCGTGGACGCCACGCTGGAGTTCGCGCCCGCGACCGGCCGGCCGGACACGGTGACCCTGCACCAGAACGGCGCGGCCATCCCGCTGAAGCGCGCGGATTGAGCACCGGCGGCGGACCGGACAGGCCGCCGGGGCGTCCGCGCTAAACTGTCGCCCTTTGCGGCACCACCAAGGATTTGCAGATGAGCGATCGCGATCAGCGCTACGGCGTGGACCAGGCCCAGG
>Ga0160451_100461_pt1 | contig 22696 bp, 26 predicted proteins | sample HID1975M_E1MG_FD_108270 | JGI IMG/M metagenome (GOLD analysis project Ga0160451, IMG submission 108270) | Enriched soil microbial communities from UW Madison campus, WI, USA - HID1975M_E1 MG | ecosystem: Environmental > Terrestrial > Soil > Unclassified | place: USA: Madison, Wisconsin... | reverse complement strand
TCTGTGTCCGGACGTGCAGGTCATCATGGTGTTTAAAGGCACGCTGGAAGTGACGTGGAATCTGGAGGGTGAAGAGGTGAGTATCGTTGCGCCTGAACGTTCGGTGATTTCGGTTCCGGCAAACAGCTGGCGGCGTTACCGCGCGCTGGAGGGTGACATGGAGTGCATCCTGACTACCGAGGGCGATCAGCGTAAGCGCGTCTACTGGGATGAGACAATCCTGAAACAAGCCCGGGCGGCAAACCGCTGTCTCGATCCGGATGGCTATGTCACGGCAGTCGATCTGCTGCCGGAAACCGCTAAGCGCGCCGGTCTTCGACTCGAAGCGCTGCCTTCCGCCTTCTGATGCGTTGGTTCAGGGTGGGACATCCCGCCCTGAACAGCGTCATTTACTCGAAGTAAACGCCCGGATTGTCGGACAGGGAGACAAAGGTTTTGCTGTTTTTATCCAGCGCACGAATGTCGCCGCTTTCGATATCGTAAACCCAGCCGTGCAGGCGGATGGTGTCGTTACGCAGACCCACGGCAACCGACGGGTGCGTTTTGATGTTGCTCAGCTGCGCGAAGACGTTTTCCTGCACCATCGCGTTCACTTTGTCAGTCGGGTTGTCCCAGGTTTTATTCTCCACCACCGCTTTCGCCGCGTCGGAATAGCGCAGCCAGTGGGAAACTGCCGGCATTGGATCCAGGTTCGCGTTGTCAGCAATGGCCTTCATTGCGCCACAGTTAGAGTGGCCGCAGATCACGATATCGGTCACGCCCAGTACCACAACGGCGTATTCAATGGTGGCCGACACGCCGCCCGGTTCGGGCCCGAATGGCGGCACGATGTTGCCAGCATTACGAATGACAAAGAGCTGTCCGGGATCCTGCTGGGTGACGAGTTCCGGAACCAGTCGGCTGTCAGAACAGGAGATGAAAAGCGCTTTGGGATTCTGACTGGAGGCCAGACTGCGGAAAAGTTCTTTACGTTGTGGAAAAACTTCTTTTTGAAAGCTGAGAAAACCTTCAATGATATGTTGCATGGCAATGTCTCATTTTTCTGTAATGGTTTAGACATGATCGAGATCATGTTTTTAGAGTTTAGCGACCGGGCCGGGGTTCAGACAAGCAATATATTTCTGGCCCGACCGCATGACGATCTCCCGGGCGTCGGCAGGAATGTTCTGCCCTTCAAAGGCACCATACAGTCTGGAAAAGCGCACACCGTCCAGACGCGCGGTGATATCGCTCACCGTTGCGGCGGGTAGCGGCAGCATATTTGGGTAGCTCCACATAAAGGACACCGCGTCTTTTCCCGGGGTCACCTGCAGAATATCCCCCGCCAGCAGCACGCCCCGATCGCGGTTCCAGTGCAGCACCGTGCCACCGGCAAAATGCCCGCCGAGCCTTAACAGGGTTACCGTTGGGGCAATTTCGAGCGCGTCGCCCTCCCAGAACCGCAGCGCCGGGCTGTCCCGCATCACCCACTCCCTGTCGCTGGCATGCAGATAAACCGGGGCGTTAAAGGCCGCCGCCCAGTCCTGCATCGTGGTGTAGTAATGCGGATGAGAAAGCGCGATGGCGCTGATCCCGCCCAGCGCCATCACCAGCGCGTGGGTAGCGCTGTCGAGATTGGCGATGCAGTCCCACAGCACGTTGCCCTGCGGGGTACGCAGCAGAATGGCGCGCTGGTTTATCGCAAAGCCGGGCACGGTTTTGATACCGAACAGATCCGGTTCGAGCTGCTGCCATTTGTTGGTATGCGTTGCGGTCAGGGTGTCAAATGCGACCCACGCCTGGCCTGTCGAGGGCACATACTGGCGTTCATCTTCACAAATGGGGCACCGTTTGGGTTCGGTGGGCCCGTCATAGGACGTGCCGCAGGTCTGGCATAGCGTAATCATTGCCGCTCCTTTGCAGGGTTAATGCCTGAGTATGGCAAGGATTATCCTTATGTGCGCTCTGCGCGGCGGGGTGCCTCATGCGTCGGTTTTGCCCTATAATACGACCTGGAACAAAAACTGAATAAAGCGGGTGCATGATGGAAATTGATCTCGAGAATCTGGTGTTTAACGGACTGGAAGAAGCTGAAGAGCGCAACGCGGAGCGTCTGGATGATGCGGATAAAAAAGCGCAGGCGATAGTGGCGGACGATGACTGCGGCGACGCCTGCAAGATCTAACAAATAGCCCCGGATACGCCGGTGATGCTGGTCAGTTAAGCATTGAGGATTGTTCCGTTCACTTTATGTTAAGCAGATTATAGTAGCTTCACAGCACGTGAACGTGACAAGGGGGTCACCGCACCCCCTTGTCAATCCCCGCGGCCCCGCCACGAAATCGGTGCTTCGCACTACGCTCACCTCACGACCTCCTGCCTGCGGTCGGCTCAACTCGACATCCTGTCTCGCTTCGCCTCTGTCCGCCATCCCTGGCGTCCAGCCCTTGTCATCCGGTCTCCGGTTCGCCGATTTCAGCGGGGACTCAACACCCGCGCCCCATTCAGACCGCTGAGAAGGTGGAGGGAGCGAAAGTCCGGCTGAAAATCGCTGAGGCGTTGACCGCAGGCCGGGGCGAGGCGCAGGGATGCGCCGAGAGGACGTGACCTACATGGATGTAGGATCACGCCCGACCCGAATCCGAAGGGAATAAGCCGAAGACAAAATTGCCGGGAGCAATTTTGAACAGCGCTTGCGCTGGCCCCGAAGGGGTGAGCCCCATGGATGGGGCGAGTAATCCGCGCAGCGGCGATTTTCTGTGCCGGGAGCCGGGATTGTAAAGGGGGTGGCGGCCCCCTTTACACGTTCACCGCAGAGCATCAGACAGGAAGCAGAGGATTAAGAGTGAACGGAACGGTTCCACGCTTTCTTCAAAGGGTTTTGTAATAAGTAAAATAACGAATAAAAAAGCGTAATTTTGCTTAACTGACCAGCATTACGGATACGCCGGGGCTTTTTATTACGACTTTTTCAGGCTGTCTATCGCCTGCTGGGCACAGGCTTCATCAAGATGTCCGCCCGGCGCACCGCCAATACCAATCGCGCCAATCACGTCATCCCCTTCTTTAACCGGCAGACCACCGGCCAGCAGCAGCAGACCCGGAATATCACGCAGGTTTTGTGCGCCCGCATTGCTTTGCGCCGATTCCATCACTTTACCCGACGCATTTTTGGTGCTCAGCGCGGTAAAGGCTTTCATCTCGCTGGCTTTCAGGGTGTGCGGACCGGCGTTATCCGTGCGCTGTACCGCTTTAACTACCCCGGCGCGATCCACCACCGTGACGCTCACCTGGTAGTTTTTCGCCAGGCAAGCCTGAACGGCAGCGCTGGCCAGGGCGTTCGCCTGGGTCAGTGACAGACTGTTTTGCGCCACAGACTGTGCGTGCGCCGATACGCCGACCATCCCTGCAACCCCGATTACTGCCATCATTACCTTTTTCATCGCACATCCTCTTATCAGTGGGAACACCTGAAGCATATCGGGGAGGTGGCGCGAATGTTATTCGGTCGATTACGCAGCTAGCCTGGTAGTTCTACGGATTGCAATTTGTCATATTCCCGGATGGCCTGTACCAGGCTCGAGACGCCCAGCTTGAGAAACACCGCCGCCCGGTGCGCTTCTACCGTGCGCGGAGAAAGATTCAGCCGCGCGGCGACCTCTTTATTACTGCGCCCGTCCATCAGGGCATGCAGCACTTCGTCCTCGCGGGCGGTGAGCTGGGCAAACAGCGCCCGCACGCGGGTGGTCTCCTGCCACGCGCCCACGCGCTGCTGGCTCTCTGCCAGCGCCGCGGTGATGGATTCGATCAGCTTGTCGGCATCCAGCGGCTTGGTGAAAAACTCATAAACCCCGTTGTGAAAGGCGCGACGGCAGGCGTCGATGGTGCCATGCCCGGTCATCAGGATCACCGGCAGCAGCGGCCACGGCCATGCCCCCTCTTCCAGCCAGGCCAACCCGCCTTTCCCCGGCATGCGCATATCCAGCAGCAGGCAGCCGGTGAGCCCGGTATTGCTGCTGTGCGCCGCCGTAAACGCGGCAATGCTGTCGAAGGTGGCGATCTCCCAGTTCATCCCCGACAACAGGAACACCAGCGACTCCCGAACCGACGCATCATCGTCGATAAGGTAAATAACGTTATTCATACGTGCGACTCCCCTGGCGAACAAACTGCAGCGTAATCTGTGCCCCACCTTCGGGCGCGTTATTCAGCAAAATAGTGCCATTCATACGGGTCAATAACGACTCCGTTAAGGTCATACCCAGCCCAATACCCTCTTTGCGCCCGCTATAAAACGGCATAAAAGCATTTTCTAACGCCTCGGGGGTAAAGCCCGGCCCGCCGTCGGTCAGGGTCAGCGTGATACGCCCCTCTTCTGCGCGGCTGGTGATGTGCACCCAGCCTGCGGGTCTGTCCTGCTGAGCCTGAATGGCATTGCTGAGAAGATTGTGCAGCACCTGCTCCAGCCACAGCCGGTCTGCCTGGATCGTTTTCGCGTCCGGGGCGAAGTCATGGGTAACACGGATGTGCTTCGCGGTGCGTTCATGCTCCAGCAAATTGCCAACATGTTGCCAGCATTCGGCCAGATCGACCTCGCGCAGGGTCACCTCTTCTTGGGCGACATGCTCGCGAAAGCGCGTCAACAGGGCGTTAATCCGCTGGGTCTGAATCAGGGCAGCGCCCAGCGCCTGCGCGACCACCTCGGGATTGCCCTGCCCCAGCTGGCGCTGCGCGCCCTGAATCCAGGTCTGCACCGCCGTCAGCGGCTGATTGATCTCATGCACGATACCGGCGGTGATCTCGCCCAGGGTGTTGAGTCGGGCATGTTGATAATACCGGGCGCGGTGGTCGGCATGTTGCCGCTGCGTTCGCTGCCAGACGATGGCGCCAGCCGCCGCAGTGACTATCGCCCAGCCGAGTAACAGCAGCACGAAAGGCAGCAGCGGGATCTGCCCCCAGGCGGGTTGGGCACTGGCTGCAAGCGTAAACGGCTGGGTATGCTGCGAAAACTGCCGCTGCCAGTGCCAGAAGGCTTCCGACTGAACCGGCGGTGTGCCGTCGAGGTGCAGGCTGATATGGGTAAAGCGTGGGTTGCCGTGAAGCACCGTTTGTGGGTCAATCAGCACTCGGATCTGCCGCCAGGGGTTATACAGCCAGTACTGCTCACCTTCGGCAGGCTCCACCCGCGCGGCGTCGAGCGCACGACCAGTGGTCTTTTGCAGGGTGACGATTTGCGGGAATTTTTTGCGTAGCGCGGCCAGATCTTCATCGCCATTGAGCAGGGGGAGGATCGATTCATTTTGCGTGAGCATCGCCCCCACCTCCGCGAAGGCGGTGGCAAACTGCTGATCCAGCACCCAGAACTGGCGGCGGATCTGTTCGGCATACAGCAACGCGCTGCTGAGCAGGAAGAGCAGTAACCCGAGGAGGATCCCGCGTTGTATAAAATGTTTGTTGTTCATCCGCTTAACTGGCGTCAGTGAGGTCGTCAGAAACCTTAGCAGGTTGCGGAGCCAGGGACAAAACGAAGGCGTGATTTTGGATGTTAACATCCAGTTTAGTGGTTAAGCACGCACACCTCGTTCCAGTAGGTTTCCCGCACCAGGCGGTGTTCAGCGTTGCGTTTGGTCATAAAACCACTCCGGATCGATAGTGGCAATGTCCACGCCGTACAGGCTGGCAGCAGGCAAGATCGACTCCAGAACACGTTGCGCACTGTTCTCCGCACCCTCGGTTCGACCCGCAAATAACCGTCGTAACGTACTCAGTAATTTTCCCATTGCCTGTTTCCTCTGTGTTCAGCCTGAGTTCAGTAAACCTGCAATGTGGCACAAAGGGAAATGCGAATACCGGCAGAGAATGTGCGCAAACTGCAAAAGCCCGCCAGCCGTTTACTTACGTGTAACACACTGTTCACTAATCACTTTTTTCATATAGCAAAGACATTTTTCTTATTTGGTCGGACGTAACGGGTATGGGAGCGTAACAGGACAAAACCAAAACAGAGAGGCAGGGATATTTATGGCAATACACACAAAACTGGCGCTGGCACTCGGTCTGCTGACCGCAGGCGGCCTGATTTCAACCCAGGCGCAGGCGGATCAGCTGGCGGATATTAAAGCCGCCGGAGTGGTCAAAGTAGCCACCTTCGATGCCAACCCGCCGTTCGGATCGGTGGATGCTAAAAGCCACGACATTGTCGGTTACGACGTTGATTTCGCCAACGCACTGGCAAAAGCGTTGGGGGTAAAGCTCGAGTTAGTCGCCACTAACCCAGCAAACCGTATTCCGCTGCTGCAGTCCGGTAAAGCGGACCTGATCGTGGCGGACATCACCATCACCCCGGAGCGCGCGCAGGTAATCGATTTTTCCACTCCTTACTTTGTGACCGGCCAGCAGTTCCTGGTTCCGGCCAGCGGCGCGGATAAGCTGGATGCCTACAGCAAGGCGCGCATTGGCGCCGTAAAAGGCACTACCGGTGAACAGGCCCTGCATCAGCGCTTCCCGCAGTCCCGGGTGCTGTCTTATGACGATATTCCGCTGGCGCTGACCGCGTTGCGCAACGGCAACGTGCAGGCGATCACCCAGGACAGCACCATTCTGGCGGGTCTGCTGGCCCAAGCGCCGGATAAGGCCAGCTTCAAAATTCTGCCCGACCTGCTGAGTAAAGAGGAGATCGGCGTCGGGGTGAAAAAAGGCGAAACCGCGCTGCTGAAGGTGGTCAACGATGAGCTGGTGAAACTGGAGGGCAGCGGCGACGCGGCGAAAATTTACGACGTCTGGTTTGGCCCGCAGACACCCTCCCCACAACCGCGCGCTTTTAAAATAGAAGCCCAGTGATATGTTCTCCGGTCTCTTTTCCTCCTCCGCGGCCGATGCCGCGGATTTTGCGCATCTGGCGCAGGCCAGCGTTACCTTTTGCGATGTGGTGAAACGCTACGGCGATCGCCCGGTGCTGAAAGGTATCAACCTCAGCGTCACGCCCGGAGAGGTGGTGGCGATCCTCGGCCCCTCCGGCTCCGGTAAATCCACCCTGATTCGCCTGATCAACCAGCTCGAAACCTTAACCTCCGGCGAGATCCTGATTGACGGAAAACCCACCCGTCAGCTCAGTCGCCGGGCATTGCGGCAGTTGCGTAGCCGGGTCGGATTCGTGTTTCAGCAGTTTAATCTCTACAGCCATCTGACGGCCCGGCAAAACATCACCCTGGCGCTGGAGCAGGTTCACGGCTGGCCGTCTGCGCAGGCGCACACCCGGGCCGACGCCCTGCTCAGCCAGGTGGGGATGGCAGACAAAGCCGAACAGTATCCCGATACCCTCTCCGGCGGGCAGCAGCAGCGGGTGGCAATTGCCCGGGCGCTGGCCTCCTCGCCGCAGATAATTCTATTCGATGAACCCACCTCGGCGCTCGATCCCGAGATGATTGGCGAGGTGCTGCTGGTGATGAAAGCCCTCGCTCATAGCGGGATCACCATGATTGTTGTCACCCACGAGATGCAGTTCGCCCGCGAGATCGCCGATCGGGTGGTGTTTATCGATGGTGGACAGATTCTGGAAGTGGCGCCGCCCGAGCAGTTCTTTCAGCATCCCAGCCATCCGCGCGCCCGGCGTTTTCTGCAGAAGGTGCTTAACCCACTTCATCAGGACGCGGTGTAATGCCCGCCCTTGACTGGCAAGGGGTGCTGACCGGTCAGCCCTTGCAGTGGATCCTGTCCGGTTTCTTAACCACCTTGTGGGTGACGCTGGCGGGCGCGCTGGTCGCCAGCCTTCTCACCCTTGCCTGCCTCGGATTGCGCCTTACCGGGGGCCGCCTCGGTACTGCCGTCGTCGCCGCCTGGGTCTCGCTGTTTCGCAATACGCCCCTGCTGGTGCAGCTCCTGTTCTGGTATTTTGCCGCCTGGAATGGCCTGCCGCAGGCCTTTCGCGCGGTAGTGATGGCCGATCACCCCTGGTCGGTGCTGCCGGGTAACGTCTGGTGGTTCACGCCGGAGTTTCTCTGCTCCGCCTGGGGCCTGGGGGTCTTTACCTCGGCGTTTTTAACCGAAGAGGTCACCGCCGGACTGCGGGCGGTCTCCAGCGGACAGCGGGAGGCGGCGCTGGCTCAGGGTTTCTCGTCCTGGCGGTTACTGCGCCATATTCTGCTGCCGCAGGGGTTGGCCAACGCCTGGCAGCCGGTGGTGGGTCAGTACCTTAATCTGATGAAGCTCTCGTCGCTCGCGAGCGGCATCGGCTTTGCCGAACTCACCTATCAGGTGCGCCAGATCGAAAGCTATAACGCCCACGCGCTGGAAGCCTTCAGCGTGGGCACGGCGCTGTACCTGCTGACCGGCATCGCGCTGGGCTTACTGCTCACAAAGCTGGGCCCCACGCCCGCGCGGCGGCGTAAAACAAACACCGAGTTAAGGAGTGAAGAGCCATGTTAGCCGGGTTTAGCGTGATTACCGACAACCTTGATTATCTGCTGTGGGGACGCATAAGCGCCGGGCAACCCGGCGGCGTGCTGCTGACCCTGCTGATGGCCTTTGGCGCGGCGGCGCTGGCGCTCCCGGCCGGGATTGCGCTGGCGGGCCTCGCCTGGCGTTACCCGGGCGTCATTCGCCAGACCCTGTTTGCGTGGGCAGAGCTGATTCGCGGGATCCCGCTGATATTTGTTATTTTCTGGATGTGGTATCTGCTGCCGCTGATGACCGGGGGCGATCTGCCCGGCGCCTTGACCGTGACGCTGGCGCTGGCGTGGTTTACCGCGGCGGCGGTGATGCATTCGGTGCTGGCGGGTCTGCGCGCATTGCCTGTCGGGCAGTATGAGGCGGCGCAGTCGCAGGGGTTTGGCGCACTGCAGACCCTGTGGCATCTGCTGCTGCCGCAAGTGTTGCGCAATACATTGCCGTCGCTGTCGGGGATTTTTATCAGCCTGCTGAAGGACACCTCGCTGGCTTTTATTGTCAACGTGCCGGAGCTGACTACCGTCGCCGGACAGGTTAACAACCGGGTACAGATTTACCCGGCGGCTATTTTTATCTTTACGGGGCTGGTCTATTACCTGCTGTGCTGCACCGTTGAGCAGCTGGCAAAACGCATTACCCGGCCAGCGCTTTAACCACCGTTTCCATCGCCTGAGTCGTTAATTCACTGCGTGGCACGCGCTGGTTCGCCAGCGCGGTGCGGACGACTCCCGCGATCACGATATGCTTGGGCTCCTGCCCCAGGTCGCGCATCTCAAGAACGACTTTGCCCACCACACGACACATCTCCTGATACAGCGCTTCGTCTTTGGTCACATTGCCCATTACTTTCACTCCGTTGCCTAAAACGTCAGCTTAATAGATTCACCGGCCGTATACAAAAAAGAAGCCCGGCGAGAAACTCGCCGGGCCTGGGAAAAAGCATCCGTGAATCAGTTATTAACCGGGATCACCGCGCCTTTGTATTTGGTGCGGATCCACTCCTGAATCTCTTTGGAGTGCAGGACGTTCACCAGGGCTACGATGTCTTTTTTCTTCTCGTCGCCACGGTGTACGGTAATGATGTTGGCGTACGGGTTGTTTTCACCGCTTTCGACCGCAATCGGATCGTGAACCGGGTCGAGACCGGCGTCGATGGCGTAGTTAGCGTTGATCACCACCGCCGCGCCTTCGTCGTTGTTATACATCTGCGGCAGCAGCGCGGCTTCGACGTTCGGCGTGAACTGCAGTTTTTTCGGGTTCTCGACAATGTCGCTGATGCGTGCGGTCACTTTGTCGATGCCCGGCTTCAGCTTGATCACGCCCTCTTTCTCAAAGATAGAGAGGATACGACCCTCTTCGGACACCGCATCACGCATGATGATTTTGCCGCCTTCCGGCAGATCTTTCAGCGATTTGAATTTTTTAGAGTAAATACCGATCGGCTCGATGTGGATCGCACCGGCGCTGACAAAATCATAGGTCTTATCGCCAGCGTGATCTTTCAGGACGCTGTTCAGATAAGGAATGTGCTGGAAGTAGTTGGCGTCGATGTCACGACCCGCCAGCGCGGTGTTCGGCAGGATGTAATCCTGGAACGGTTTGATCTCCAGATCGATACCCTGTTTAGCGAGGATAGGCTTCGCCTGCTCGAGGATTTCGGCGTGCGGCGTATTGGACGCGCCCACGGTCAGAGTATCAGCCCAGGAGGCAAAGCTCAGGGCGCTCAGGGTTGCTGCGGCGATCAACGTCAGTGTTTTTTTCATGATGTGGTTCCTGTGTGTTTGTATTATTAGCGTTTGTCTAAGACGGAAGTAATGGCATCGCCGCAGAGCTGGATAATGAAAACGATGATCAAAATGGTCACCGTTGCCACCAGCGTGACATCACCATGGTTGCGCTGGAATCCTTCCAGATAAGCCAGATTCCCCAGACCACCTGCGCCAATCACCCCCGCCATGGCGCTGTAGCTGACCAGGGCAATAAGCGTGACCGTAATACCTGACACTAGCGCAGGCGATGACTCTGGCAGTAAAACCCGAAAAATTAAGGTGCTGAGCCGGGCGCCCATCGAACGGGTCGCCTCAATCACCCCTTTGTCCACTTCACGCAGGGCGATCTCTACCAGCCGGGCGTAGAACGGTGCGGCCCCGACAATCAGCGCCGGCAGCGCCGCGTTAGCGCCCAGAATGGTGCCGACCACGGTTTTGGTAAACGGGATCAGCAGCACGATCAGAATGATGAACGGGATGGAACGAAACACGTTCACCACAATGGAGATGAAGCTGTAGAGCGCGCGGTTGTGGAACAGTCCGCCGCGGGCGGTTAAAAACAGCGCCAGACCGAGTATCAGCCCAAGCACGAAGGTCGCAATACCCGAGAGCGCGGTCATGTACAGCGTCTCCAGCGTAGCCGCCCACAGTTGGTCCCATTTCAGGTGCGGAAAAAGTGTCTCAGCCATGCTTAATTACCTCGCCTTCAATATCACTGTGCTGCACATCGGCGAGGATATTGTTCAGTTGTTCTTCCGTGGCCACCACGTGCAGCCACAGCTGGCCGAAAACGCCGTGAGCGGTTTGGGTCATTTTTCCGTGCAGAATGTTAAACGGCAGGCCGTAGCGCAGCGTCAGTTCGCCGACAATCGGCTTATGGGTACTGTGTCCGGTAAAGGTCAGTTTGATGACGGTGCCTTCCAGATCCTTCGCCAGCTCGCTGTTAAAGGTCTCTTCTTCGGCGTACTGACTCACCTGGCGGACAAACTGTTGGGTAATAGCCTGCTGCGGATGGGTAAATACCTGCAGCACTTCGCCCTCTTCCACCACTTTGCCGTTTTCCATTACCGCCACGCGGTCGCAAATTTTACGCACCACATGCATTTCATGGGTGATGAGGACAATGGTCAGGCCGAAGCGGCGGTTAATATCCAGCAGCAGGTCGAGGATCTGATCGGTGGTCTGCGGATCCAGCGCCGAGGTGGCTTCATCGCAGAGCAGGACGTCAGGATTGTTCGCCAGCGCACGGGCAATACCGACACGCTGTTTTTGTCCGCCGCTCAACTGGGACGGGTACGCCTGTTCGCGCCCTTTCAGGCCGACCAGCTCCACCAGCTCGGCGACGCGGGCTTTGATTTTGGCTTTTGGCACGCCGGCAATTTGCATCGAGAACGCAATGTTTTCATTAACCGTACGCGACCACAGCAGGTTGAAGTGCTGAAATACCATGCTGATTTTCAGTCGAGCCTGGCGCAGGGCCTCGCCCTTTGCGGCAGAAATGTCGTGACCATTAATGGTGACGCTGCCGGTGGTCGGCTTTTCCAGGCCATTCAGCAGGCGAATTAAGGTACTTTTTCCGGCGCCGCTGTAGCCAATAATGCCGTAAATTTGCCCCTGCTCTATGGCGAGGTTCACGCTATCAACAGCCGTCAGCGCCACTTTTCCGTTGTCAAAAATCTTCGAAATATTCCTGAGAACAATCATTCTTATTGTTATCCGTGCCGCATTTAGCGGTTTAGCAGTATGGATGTCCAAATGATAGTAAGCACAGGTTATCATTTTTTGAATGAATAAAAAGGAATAAACATATAACTGAAAACCATATATTGCGTGCCGACTGGGACAATGCCCACCTGCAGTAAATAGCTGATTTTCAGTAATGAATAGTCATCTGGCGCAAATGATCGGCATCGTGTTGCGCAACGTTCAACAAAAAAAGCAAAATCCAACACGAAAGTTTAGGTTTTTGGCTGCGGTTTTACTTAGCGTCGCCCTCCTCGGTAAGAACCTTAACGCATTGATAACAATCCCTTGTGAAACTGCACATAAAATTTTTGAAACGCTGTTTTCATTTTCCTTTTGCGTATTTTTCAGCGTATAATGCGCCCCTAATTCCTGATGAATGGTTTCAGCGCTTGGACTGCAAAAAACAACCCATACAACTTCCTCTCCTCCGTTGGGCTGAAACTCAGGCACACATTCCTCGGCACGCTCATTTGATGTCACCTATCCTTAGTGCGTGCCATCGTAGATTTCGCAATACAGGTTTGACTCCACGGCAGTGCGCCCCCGGAGCGATATTTCCCTATCCTTCTCAACTTTCTCAACTTAAAGACTAAGACTGTCATGAAAAAGACGAAAATTGTTTGCACCATCGGCCCGAAAACCGAATCTGAAGAGATGCTGACCAAAATGCTGGACGCCGGCATGAACGTTATGCGTCTGAACTTCTCTCACGGTGACTATGCTGAGCACGGCCAGCGCATCCAGAACTTGCGCAACGTGATGAGCAAGACCGGCAAAAAAGCCGCTATCCTGCTGGACACCAAAGGTCCGGAAATTCGTACCATTAAGCTGGAAGGCGGCAACGACGTTGCGCTGAAAGCTGGCCAGACCTTCACCTTCACCACTGACAAGTCCGTTGTCGGCAACAACGAAACCGTTGCTGTGACCTACGAAGGCTTCACCAGCGATCTGTCCGTTGGCAACACCATTCTGGTGGATGACGGCCTGATCGGGATGGAAGTCACCGCGATCGAAGGTAAAAACGTGGTTTGTAAAGTGCTGAACAACGGCGATCTGGGCGAAAACAAAGGCGTTAACCTGCCGGGCGTTTCCATCGCGCTGCCAGCACTGGCTGAAAAAGACAAACAGGATCTGATCTTCGGTTGTGAGCAAGGCGTTGACTTCGTTGCTGCCTCTTTCATCCGTAAGCGTTCCGACGTGGTTGAAATCCGTGAGCACCTGAAAGCCCACGGCGGCGAGAAGATCCAGATCATCTCCAAAATCGAAAACCAGGAAGGCCTGAACAACTTCGACGAAATCCTCGAAGCCTCTGACGGCATCATGGTGGCACGTGGTGACCTGGGCGTTGAGATCCCGGTTGAAGAAGTTATCTTCGCGCAGAAGATGATGATCGAGAAGTGTGTTCGCGCGCGTAAAGTGGTTATCACCGCAACGCAGATGCTGGACTCCATGATCAAAAACCCACGTCCAACCCGCGCAGAAGCTGGCGACGTTGCCAACGCCATCCTCGACGGTACCGATGCCGTTATGCTGTCCGGTGAATCCGCGAAGGGTAAATACCCGCTGGAAGCCGTGACCATCATGGCCACCATCTGCGAACGTACCGATCGCGTGATGACCAGCCGTCTGGACAACAACAACGACAGCCGTAAGCTGCGTATCACCGAAGCGGTTTGCCGCGGTGCAGTAGAAACCGCAGAGAAACTGGAAGCGCCACTGATCGTTGTCGCCACCCAGGGCGGTAAATCCGCTAAAGCTGTGCGTAAATACTTCCCGAACGCTACCATCCTGGCGCTGACCACCAACGAAGTGACTGCCCGTCAGCTGGTGCTGAGCAAAGGTATCGTTCCACACCTGGTGAAAGAGATCGCGTCTACCGACGATTTCTACCGTCTGGGTAAAGAAGTGGCTCTGCAGCTGGTTGAATGTGGTCTGGCGCAGAAAGGTGATGTTGTGGTGATGGTTTCCGGTGCGCTGGTACCAAGCGGCACCACCAATACCGCATCTGTTCACGTGCTGTAATAATTCCGAAAGAATTAATTCGATTAAAAAGCGTCCCTCGGGGCGCTTTTTTATTTCCGCTATCAGCCAAACTTATTAAAAAATCAAATCGAGTTTCTCTATTTAACGGGTGCGTTTTCTAAGATGAATCCGATGAAAGTGGTCTGTTTTAATACAACAATTTTAATGAAATAGCCAAAACAGATGTTTCTTTGAGCGAACGATCAAAAATAGGCGTATTCCCATCAAAAAAATATTCTCAACCTAAAAAACTTTGTGTAATACTTGTAACGCTACATGGAGATTAACTCAATCTAGAGGGTATAAATAATGAATCGTACTAAACTGGTACTGGGCGCGGTAATCCTGGCTTCTACTATGCTGGCTGGTTGTTCTAGCAATGCTAAAATCGACCAACTGTCTTCTGACGTTCAGACTCTGAACGCTAAAGTTGACCAGCTGAGCAACGACGTGAACGCAATGCGTTCTGACGTTCAGGCTGCTAAAGACGACGCAGCACGCGCTAACCAGCGTCTGGACAACCAGGCTACTAAATACCGTAAGTAATAGTACCTGTTAATAAAAATGGCGCACATCGTGCGCCATTTTTTTTGCCCCGCATTTGCCTTACTGCAGCGCCTGCGTTACCGACACCGGCATCTCACGGTTCAGCGCTGACTGCCCCGTACTTTCGATAGCCGTTCCGGCACCTGTCGATACCACTACCGGGATCCCTGCCCGACGCGACAAGGCTTTATTAACCAGCACTTTATCGCTCCCCTGTTGCGAGACAAAGGATGCCAGGCCTGCTGTCTGCGTAATCGGCACCGTTTGTGGGTTTTCACCTTCCAGCATGGCCAGCGGGCGATGCACCTCAACGTAGCGTTTACCGTCCGGCTCCACTGAGAACTTCACCGGCTCATTGATGATCTGCACCCGCGTGCCCACCCTGGCCTGCGCGAACAGTGCTTTGATATCAGGAGCATTCATGCGCATGCAGCCAGAACTGACGCGCAGCCCGACGCTGTCCGGGGCGCTGGTGCCGTGAATGAGGTATTCGCCGTTACCTATCCCCAGACGCAGCGCATAGCGCCCCAGCGGGTTATTTGGCCCTGCGGGTACCACCGGGGGCAGTCTGATGCCCTGCGCTAATGAGCGCGCTCTGATGCCCGCTGTCGGGGTCCAGGTTGGATTGGGGATTTTCTGGCTGACGTGGGTCGTCGACACCGGCGTCTCCAGCCCAAGCTGACCAATTCCCAGCGGATAGACCTGAACGCTGTTTTCACCCGGCGGGAAATAGTACAGCCGCAGTTCCGCCAGGTTCACCACAATGCCTTCCCGCGGTGTATCCGGCAGCAGCATCTGCGACGGAATGGTGATCACCGTTCCCGGGGCCGGATAGACCGGCGCGATGGTGTTATTGGTTTCGAGGATTAAATGGGCAGCGGTATTAAACCGGCGCGCAATGGCCTGCAGGTTATTATCGCCTTCCTGAATGGTGTAGGTCTGATTTTGTCCAATCAGGCGGCTACCCGCCGGGGGCAAGGGATAGTCCATCGCTTTGACGCTATTCACCGCGCTCAGCGAACCAAAAAGAATAAGAGTAATGAGAGACGCGCGCTTCATGCTGAGATTCCTTATTCACTGACAGAACGTCAGAAAGCTGAAAAACCCGCGAGGCGGGAACCGCCTCGCGAAACAGAATGAGAGCTGTCCTGATAGTTTAGCTAATGTTGGCGGCTTTGGAGCGGATTGCGCGGATCATCGCTTCCAGCCCCTGGGAGCGGGAGGGGGTTAAATGCTGGGCCAGCGCCATTTGTTCAAACCACGGGCGCACGTCGAAAGCCGCAATATCCTGGGCGGACATCTGCTGATAGAGAATAAACACCACTGCGATAAGGCCTTTCACAATTGCCGCATCACTGTCACCGGTTAATTCAATCATCCCGGCGTCGTTCTGGCGCATGATTATCCACACCTGGCTCTGACAGCCCTGAATACTGTTTTCCGGCCGATGCTCTTCCTCACTGAGCACAGGCAGTCGCTGCCCCAGCTCAATAATGTAGAGGTACTTTTCTTCCCAATTTGCGCAACGCGTAAAGTTACGCAGTAATTTTTCTTTGTCCGGCAACGCGGCCATCTCTTGCCTCTCTGTTAGCCCAGCAGATGGTGGGTGCGTTTCAGCCCGGCCACCAGTCTGTCGACCTCTTCCATTGTGTTGTACATCACCAGCGATGCGCGGCACATCGCCGGTACCTGGTAGAACGCCATCAGCGGCATGGCGCAGTGGTGTCCGGTTCGCACCGCCACCCCGTAGTTATCGAGGAAGCTGCCAACGTCATAGGCGTGATGCTTGCCGAGGTTAAAGGCGATCACCCCCAGCCGGTCGGCGGGGCCATACAGCCTGAGATCCGGCACGCTGGCCAGCTCCGCCAGTGCGTAGTGCATCAGCACCTGCTCGTACTCCGCAATGGCATCCAGGCCAATAGCGGAGACATACTCAATGGCCGCCCCGAGCCCGATAATCCCCCCGGTGTTGGGCGTCCCGGCTTCAAAGCGCCACGGCGCGCGCGCGTAGGTGGTGCCTTCGCTCAGGCTGACGGTGGCGATCATTGACCCGCCCCCTTCCCACGGCGGCATCGCCTGTAGGATCTCGTCTCTGACGTACAGCACGCCGATGCCGGTCGGTCCGTACAGCTTATGCCCGGAGAAGACGTAAAAATCGCAGTCCAGCGCCTGCACGTCAACCTTATGGTGCATCACCGCCTGGGCACCATCCACCAGCACTTTCGCGCCGACCTGATGCGCTTTGGCGATGATCTCCGCCACCGGGTTTTCGGTGCCCAGCACGTTGGAGACCTGAGTGATGGCGACCAACCGGGTACGTTCATCCAGCAGGGTATCCAGCTGCTCGAGCTGTAAGGTTCCGTCGTCGTTCAGCGGGATCACTCTAAGCTGAGCGCCCACGCGCTCGCACAGCATCTGCCAGGGCACGATGTTGGCGTGGTGCTCCATTTGGCTTATCAGGATATTGTCCCCGGCGTGGACCTGATCGCTGCCCCAGCTGTTGGCCACCAGGTTGATCCCTTCGGTGGTGCCGCGCACGAATATCAGCTCCTCCGGCGACCGGGCATTAAGAAACGCGCCAGTCTGGGTACGAACATTCTCCATCCGCTGGGTGGCTTCCGCGCTAAGGGTATGGATCCCCCGGTGCACCGCTGCGTAGCCGTGGCGATAAAACTCCGCTTCGGCATCGATCACCTGCGCAGGCTTTTGCGCGCTGGCGGCGCTGTCGAGATAGGCAAGCGGCAGACCGTTCACTTCACGGGTCAGGACGGGAAAATCCGCCCGCACTTTCTCTACGGGGAAACTCATACGGCACCTCCGGGCAGACGCTGGCCAATACGTGCCAACACCTGCTGTCTTAACGTTTCGTCGTCGAGCGCTTCGGTCAACTCGGCGGCAAACGCGTAAATGATCATCTTCTCTGCCGCCTGCCGGTCGATCCCGCGCGAGCGCAGATAGAACATCTGTTCATCATCAATCCGCCCCACCGTCGCGCCGTGGCTGCACTTCACGTCATCGGCGTAGATCACCAGCTGCGGCTTGGTGTCCACCTCTGCCAGACGCCCCATCAGCAGGTTGTTGTTGGTCATCTGACCATCGGTTTTAATCGCGTGCTGCGCAACGTTGATCAGCCCGTTAAACACCGCCCGGCCTTTGTCGCTGACGATGGTTTTATGCAGCTGACGGCTGTTGCAGTAGCCCTTGTTGTGCTCCAGCCAGGTACGGGTGTCGCACACTTCGTTTTTCACCGGCATCGCCAGGCTGTTGATGCGCAGTGTGGTGTTCTCGCCGTTCAGCTGGGTGCTGGTGTTGTGGCGTAGCACCGCGCCCCCGAGCAGGAAGCTGTGGCTGTACGCCGAGGCGTCCGCCGCAAGCTGAATATCGTTGTGGGCGAAGTGGTGGCTCACCGCATTCTCAAACGCCAGCTTGATATGGTGCAGACGGGCGTTGGCCGCCACGTTCATCGTCAGGCGCGCGCCGGTAAAATGCCGGGCCGGCGTCAGGCTGACGTAATGCTCAACGATGGTCGCTTCTGCCCCTTCAGCTAGCGTCAGGTGATGGCGGTAGTGCGCGGTGTTGATCTCCTCCCCCTCCAGCCCCTGAGTGATGTGCATTAAGAGCAACGGTTTAGAAGGCCGTTGGTTACGCTTCACGCTGATATGGGTGACGCCTGGCGCCAGGCTTTCGGTCAGATGCAAAAACAGCTCCGGCTGAACCGGGGCCGGCAGCGTCTGACGCTCATCGTTAAGGGTCACCTCAAAGCCGCTGTCGTCGGTGCTGTCACTCAAGGCCGGGCTAAAACGCCCGTCAACGAACACCAGTCGCGTGGCATCCAGCTGCAGCGCCAGCGCGTCACAACGATCCTTTTCCACCTCGGCGAGTCGGGAGACAAACTCACCGTTGGTCAGCCCCTCCAGCGGGGTGTACTTCCAGTCTTCATGCTTGCGCGTCGGCAAGCCCAGACGCAGCATCTGCTGCAGGTGCTGTTGCGCCTGTTCAGAGCGCGTTTCGCCCTGCGCCTCAAACAGACGGTGCCACTGTTGCAGCGCGTTACTGCTGTTCGCTAAGCCAGCCATAGCCCTGCTCCTCCAGCTGTTTCACCAGCGAGAAATCACCGGATTTCACAATCCGTCCCTGATACAGCACGTGCACGTAGTCCGGCTTGATGTAGTCAAGGATGCGCTGATAGTGGGTGACGATGATGAACGAACGCTTGCCGTCGCGCAGGGCGTTAACGCCATCGGCGACGATTTTCAGGGCGTCGATGTCCAGCCCGGAGTCGGTTTCATCAAGGATGCACAGCTCTGGCTCCAGCACCGCCATCTGCAAAATGTCGTTGCGCTTCTTCTCGCCGCCGGAGAAGCCGACGTTGACCGAGCGGGTGAGCAGGTCTTCCGGCATTTTCAGCAGCTGGATTTTCTCTTCCATCAGATCCTGAAAATCAAAGCGGTCCAGCGCCTCTTCGCTACGGTACTTACGCACGGCATTCAGCGCGGTCTGCAAAAAGAACTGATTGCTGACGCCGGGAATTTCGACCGGGTACTGGAAGGCCATAAAAATGCCTTCGCCCGCGCGATCTTCCGGTGACAGTTCGAGCAGATCTTTGCCCTTAAAGTCGACCGAACCGCCGACGACCTCGTAATCTTCACGCCCGGCCAGAGTGGCGGAGAGCGTACTTTTCCCCGATCCGTTCGGCCCCATAATGGCGTGGACTTCGCCCGGGCGCACCTCGAGGCTGAGACCGCGCAGGATCGCTTTATCTTCCACACTGACCTGTAAATCTTTGATGCTTAACATGTGCTTTCCTTAATGCTTAACCGACGCTGTGTTCAAGGCTAATCGCCAGTAATTTCTGGGCTTCCACGGCAAACTCCAGCGGCAGTTCAGAGAATACGTCCTTACAGAAACCGTTTACGATCATCGAGATGGCATCTTCTTCGCTGATGCCGCGCTGCAGACAGTAGAACAGCTGATCTTCGCCAATGCGCGAGGTGGTGGCTTCGTGTTCCAGCTGGGCGCTGTTGTTGCGGCATTCGACGTATGGGAAGGTATGCGCCCCGCAGTCCGGACCGATCAGCATCGAATCACACTGGGTAAAGTTGCGCGCGTTGGTGGCGGTCGGCATGATTTTGACCAGCCCGCGATAGCTGTTCTGGCTTTTGCCCGCCGAGATCCCTTTCGAGATGATGGTGGATTTGGTGTTTTTGCCGATGTGGATCATCTTGGTGCCGGTGTCGGCCTGCTGATATCCGCTGGTCAGCGCCACTGAGTAAAACTCGCCGATGGAGTTGTCACCGCGCAGAATGCAGCTCGGGTATTTCCAGGTGATAGCCGAGCCAGTTTCCGACTGGGTCCACGACATTTTACTGTTCTCACCTTCGCACAGCGCACGCTTGGTGACGAAGTTCAGAATACCGCCGGTATTGCCATCCCCCGGGAACCAGTTCTGCACCGTCGAGTACTTCACTTCGGCGTCTCTGTGGATGATCACTTCCACCACCGCCGCGTGCAGCTGGTAGCTGTCGCGCACCGGGGCGGAACAGCCCTCTATATAGCTGACGTAGCTGCCTTCATCCGCCACCAGGATTGTGCGTTCAAACTGGCCGGTTTTTTCGGCGTTGATGCGGAAATAGGTCGAGAGCTCCATCGGACAGCGCACGCCTTTCGGCACGTAGATAAAGGTGCCGTCGGACGCCACCGCCGCGTTGAGGGCGGCAAAGAAGTTGTCGTTACCGGGCACCACGGTGCCGAGGTATTTCCTGATAAGCTCCGGGTGATCGTGAATAGCTTCGCCAAACGAACAGAAGATGATCCCCTGCTCGCCGAGCTTTTCCCGGTAGGTGGTGGCGACGGAGACGGAGTCGAAGATGGCGTCGACCGCGACTTCGCGTCCTTCGCGCACCGGCACGCCGAGCTGCGCGAAGGCCTCTTCGACCTCTTTGCTCAGGAAGGCATTGGCCCCGGTCTGTTGCACCGCACCCGGCTCAGAGGCGCAGGTATCGTCGCAGTTCCCGCAGGACGGCGCCGAGTAGTAGCTGTAATCCTGATAGTTAAGCTTGTCGTAATGCGCCTTCAGCCAGTGCGGCTCTTCCATCTCCAGCCAGGCTTTAAACGCATTCAGACGGAATTCCAGCATCCACTCGGGTTCGTTGCGCTTAGCGGAGATGGCGCGAATGACCTCTTCGTTGATCCCCTTTGCCAGCTCATCGGTTTGCAAGTGGGTGAAGAAGCCCTCTTTGTAATTAAGATGGCCGCCGGACCAGGTGTTGACATCGTCAGTTGCTTCAGTTTGTCGAGACATAATACCGCCTATACCCCAAAACTTTCGCCGCAGCCGCATTCGTTCTGGGCTTTAGGGTTATTGAATTTGAATAACTGGTTTAAGCCTTCGCGCACGTAATCCACTTCCGTGCCGTCAATAAACGGCATCGCCTGCAGCGGCACGTACAGTTTTGCGCCGTCACGCTCGAAAACCAGATCGTCTGTCTCCGGTTGAGTGACGGTACCCAGCACATAGCCAAAACCGGCGCAGCCGGTGGTCTTCACGCCTAAGCGCACGCCGAGCAAGCCGGGCTGTTTGCTGGTCAGCTCGCGAATATGCGCCGCCGCGGCAGAGGTCAGCGTTAATCCACGCCATGCAAAATCTGTCGGGTCAAACGTTTCTGAATGCAGTTCCATAGGTCCACCTTATGTATTGCGCCATCAGGGCATAACACCATGTTAGTGATAACGATTATCACTTCAACCCCCTGACAGCAGGGGCTTTCGCCTTAATCGCCCTTTTTGGTGACATTAATTAAGCATAGACCCTGCACGAAGGGTTAACAGGGTTCGATTTTTTTCTGCAATTAATTGAATATTAATGGCTTTATAAAGGTTAATCGGCGAAAACGGTTACAAGGGAAAAGATGTATAGGGAATGCCTATTTTTGAGATAGGTTTTCGAAATTCTGTAAAATCAGTCGATTAAAGCTAAATCAGTCACTTAGCCATTTTAAGGGTTAGACAATAACAGACATTATTGGCCATTCTGACGCCCCTAATTACGCCCCAACACAATTTTTGCCCCCAAATTTGCCCCCAAATAAACGTCAAAAAGTGACTGGAGAACCCCGCAGCATCACCACTCATCCTGACGAGCAGGCCAGCCGATCATGACCATCTAATGTGACGCAGTAGTAGCTGTGGTGATGAATGTTAACCTTTAAATTTTCATTATAATGAAATCGAAAAATCACTTTTAAGAACCTTGCGCAGCTCCTTCCAGAAATGAACCATCAAGCTTTACCCGGAACACATCCCTGTGCAAAATCACTACCGATCCGTTGTAAGACTTTTGATGCGCACCACTTCTTACACCGCTCTACCATCTTCATAGTGCCGCGTGATGAAGTGCGTCACTCGCCCTAATACTTCGACATCTTCCAGCGCCCTTCCCTCGATCGCTTCGCCGTCATCGCAAATCAGTGACTGACCCATGAGCATTGCAAACTGCGTACGGCCACCGCTGAGGATCAGCAGTGCGTCACCCTGCTGCGGGCGCGTGACCGGTACGATGATCGCATAACCCGCCGATGTCTCGAGGATGCGACTGTCGGGAGTCATGCAGACACTGGCTGGCGTAACCCGCTGCTCTATATAGTCGGTAGCTGGTGAGGCGAAGCCCATTACAGACCTCCGTTCGGGTTGTAGAGCATGAATGTTCGCGCCTGGCCTTCGATGGTCGTAATGTCCTTAAACGTCGAAACGTGACTTTCTATCCACTCGTTCGCCTCTTTAAGCGACCAGTCCCAGTTAGCGAGGGCTAGGTGCCTCACAAAGTCTTCGGTAGCAAGCGTGCGGCGCCCGCTGGGTTCATGCTTGATGGCGGCGCGAAAAGCACCTTCAATATCGTTTTGACGTGGCATGATCTGCACTCCTCAATACTGTTTTTATATACAGTAGTTTTAATGAGGGTGCAGATCAATGTGGGGCTGCCTATTAATGCGGGGCACTGAAATTTAGTGGGACGCCGGAGTCTACCTCGTGCCATAAGCGGAAGTTGCTAATAACATTTTGTGTGGATCTGATCCTACCCGCGAATAGTGGACACGCGACTAAGTGAGTAAACTCTCAATCAGAGGTGACTCATGACAAAACCAGCATCAACCAGTAAGAAGCCACGCAAACAGCACACGCCAGAATTCCGC
>Ga0160451_100458_pt1 | contig 22918 bp, 14 predicted proteins | sample HID1975M_E1MG_FD_108270 | JGI IMG/M metagenome (GOLD analysis project Ga0160451, IMG submission 108270) | Enriched soil microbial communities from UW Madison campus, WI, USA - HID1975M_E1 MG | ecosystem: Environmental > Terrestrial > Soil > Unclassified | place: USA: Madison, Wisconsin... | reverse complement strand
CTGGCTGCACCGGCAGGGCCTGCTGCCCGTCCTTTGATCGTCCTGCGTCTGTGGGAGCGACGTGAGTCGCGACGGGACACGGAAACTCCCGTGTCGCAAAGTACTGCATGCCGCGCAGGCGGAAGCCGGAACCCTGCGTTCCGGCGGATCCATCGACCGTTCGGCCCGCCGTCGCGAGTCACGTCGCTCCCACAAGCCGTGCCCGGCAGGACGGCCGCACTTGCGGCCCCTCGGCCGCCCCACTAGCCTTCCGCGTATCCCGCCATCGCGCTTCTGCCGCAAAGGACTCCCGTGAAGCAACGCCATCTCCTGCTCGCCCTGGCCATCGGCGCCAGTCTTTCCCTGGCGGCCTGCAAGAAGGAACCGACGCCGGCCGTCGACACCGCCGCCACGCCGGGCGCGGTGCAGGGCGAGACCGCCGATCAGTTCATCGCGCGCGTCAACGAGGAGTACCGCAAGATGTATCCGGAGCTGACCGCCGCGCAGTGGCTGTCGAGCACCTACATCAACGACGACAGCCAGCTGCTGGCCGCCAAGAGCAACGAGCGCTACCTGACCCAGCTCAACAGCTGGATCGAGCAGGCCAGGAAGTTCGAAGGCCAGCAGATGACGCCCGACACCGCGCGCGCCATCCAGCTGCTCAAGCTGTCCACCGCGATGCCGGCGCCGAAGGATCCGGTCAAGCTGGAGGAACTGGCGCGCCTGGCGACCAAGATGGAAGGCACGTACGGCGCCGGCAGCTACTGCACCGGCGAAGGCGATGCCAGGAAATGCCGCCAGCTCGGCGAACTGGAAGACGTGCTGCGCAGCAGTCGCGACTACGACGTGCAGCTGGACGCCTGGCAGGGCTGGCACACCATCGCCCAGCCGATGCGGCAGGACTACGTGCGATTCACCGAGCTGGTCAACGAAGGCGCCAAGGAAATGGGCTTCGCCGATACCGGCGAGATGTGGCGCAGCGGCTACGACATGACCCCGGCCGAGATCGCCGCCGAAACCGACCGCCTGTGGGATCAGGTCAAGCCGCTGTACGAACAGCTGCATTGCTACACGCGCACCAAGCTGCAGGCCGCCTACGGCGTGGAGAAGGGCCAGGTCAACGGCCTGCTGCCGGCGCACCTGATGGGCAACATGTGGCAGCAGGACTGGGGCAACCTGTGGGACATGCTCGAGCCGTACAAGGGCATCGGCGATCTGGACGTCACCGCTGCGCTGGAACGCCAGGCGCAGGCCAACCGCGCCACCGCGCTCGCCAAGCCCGGCGCCACCGCCAGCGAGGATGCGCGCTTCCAGGCCGATCGCGATGCGCAGCTGCAGACCGCGCGGCAGATGACCGAGCGCGCACAGGATTTCTACACCTCGCTCGGCATGCCCAAGCTGCCCGACAGCTACTGGTCCAAGACCCAGTTCATCAAGCCGCTGGATCGCGACGTGGTCTGCCACGCCAGCGCGTGGGACATGAACTTCGCCGGCGACGTGCGCACCAAGATGTGCATCAAGCCCAACGAGGAAGACTTCACCACCATCTACCACGAACTGGGCCACGTCTATTACTACCTGGCCTACAACAAGCTGCCGCCGCTGTTCCAGGGCGGCGCGCACGACGGCTTCCACGAGGCCATCGGCGACACCATGGAACTGGCGATGACGCCGGGCTACCTCAAATCGATCGGCCTGGTCGGCGATCAGCAGCAGAGCAACGAAGCGCTGATCAACGCGCAGATGCGCACCGCACTGGCCAAGGTATCGTTCATGCCGTTCGGCCTGATGATCGACCGCTGGCGCTGGGGCGTGTTCGACGGTTCGATCACGCCGGATCAGTACAACAAGGCGTGGTGGGATCTGAAGGCGCGCTACCAGGGCGTGGCGCCGGCGATGCCGCGCGGCGAGGACTTCTTCGACCCGGGCGCCAAGTACCACGTGCCGGGCAACACGCCCTACACGCGCTACTTCCTGTCGCACGTGCTGCAGTTCCAGTTCTACAAGGGCCTGTGCGATGCCGCCGGCTACCAGGGGCCGCTGTACAACTGCAGCTTCTACGGCAACAAGGCGGCCGGGCAGAAGTTCTGGTCGATGCTCGAGAAGGGTTCGAGCCAGCCATGGCAGGCCACGCTGCGCGAACTGACCGGCACCGAGAAGATGGATGCCGGCGCGGTGCTGGAATACTTCGCCCCGCTGCAGGAATGGCTCAAGCAGCAGAACGAGGGCCAGACCTGCGGCTGGCAGGCCGCCACGCCGCCGCCCGCTCCGCGCGCCAATTGATTCCGCATCGCACAGGGATGTCACGATGAACAAGATGCAACACGTCCTCCTCGCAGCCTGCCTTGCGGCAGGCTGCGTGTTCTCCGCGGTCGCGGGTTCGCCCATTGCATCGGCTCCGGTGATGCAGGTCGCCGGCGAAAGCAGCCGCGCGCCCGCGCACAAGAGCGCGCAGACGTGGCGCGCATCCACGCAAGCCGTCGCGACCGCGCGCGTGGCCTATCGTCCGCTGGATCTCTCGCGCATCGTCGAGGTGCAACGCTACAACGATCGCCGGCAGGCGAAGCCGGCGCAGATCGGTATTGGTCGGCGCCTGACGCGCGAAGGCCTGGGCAACGCGCAGGCGCTGCGCTGGACGGCACTGCCCGACGGCGGCGCGGTGGCGCGCCTGCATGTCGCCTCGCCCGATGCCGAAGGCCTGCGCGTGGCGCTGCAGGTGCGCGGCCTGCATCCGCAGGTGGAACTGCGCTTCGCCGGATCGGACGATGCCGGACAGGTCGTGGCCGTCGTGCGCGCCGACCAGGCGCAACGATTGGCCGACGCGGCCGGCCTGTACTGGACGCCGAGCACCGACGGCCCGGCGCAGATCATCGAGATCTACCGTCCGGCCGGCGTGCCCGCCGCGATGGCGCGCGTCGCCGCGCCGGAAATCAGCCATCTGCTCGCCAACAGCCGCAGCGATTTCAAGATCGCGCCGAAGATCGGCGAGTCGGCCAGCTGCAACGTCGATGCGATCTGCCGCGTGGGCGAACTGGGCGGCAACTACGTGCTGGCCAAGAACGCGGTGGCGCGCATGCAGTTCATCGATCGGGACGACAACGGCAACAACGCCAGCTACATCTGCACCGGCACGCTGCTCAACGACAGCGTCGCCGCCACCCAGGTGCCCTACTTCTATACCGCCGCGCACTGCATCAGCGGGCAGACCGCCGCGTCCACGCTCAACACGTTCTGGCGCTACGAACGCACCACCTGCGGCAGCGGCCAGTCCGGCGCGGCCACCCAGCTGTCGGGTGGCGCGGCCTATCTGTACGGCGACACCGACACCGACGCGCTGCTGCTGCGCCTCAACGATGCCGCACCGGCGGGCGCGGAATTCGCCGGTTGGGACGCCACCGCGATGGCGCCTTCCAGCGCGGTCGTCGCGATCCACCATCCGTCCGGCGACGTAAAGAAGGTATCGCTCGGTACGCACGTGCCGGCCGCCAGCGACCGTACGCATCACGCGGTGGGCTGGACCAGCGGCACGACCGAAGGCGGCAGCAGCGGCTCGGGGCTGTTCACCCTGCACTACGACGGCTACCGCCTGCGCGGCGGCCTGCATGGCGGCGACGCCTCCTGCGCCAATTCCGGTTCGCTCGGCACGCCCGGCAACCGCGACTACTACTCGCGGCTGGATGTGATCTTCCCGCGAATCCGCCAGTGGCTGGCGCCCGATCCCATCCGCGTCAACGGCGCGCAGCCGCTGGTGCGCAGCGCGGCCTTGCCGGTGCCATCAACCGCGGCCGCGCCGGCTTCCGCCGCGGTGGCGACCGACCTGCCGCGCGAGACGGTGCCGCCGTCGCGCGAACGCATTCCGGCGCTACCGCATCGCGTGCGCTGATTTGCCGTAGAGCGGAGCTTGTTGCTGTCCGGCGTTACGGATGAACTGCCGCGCGGAGCCGAGCAAGCTCGGCTTCACAGCGCCGGGTCGACAACGACATGCATCTCTCTCCGCAGGCGGCGGCGCGCTCGACCGGCGTCCTGCCTCGCGCACGCCCGCAGGCGCGTAATCAGGACGCGGGCTTGTCTTGCGCGTCCGCTTCCTCGTTTTCGTTGCCGCTGCCGGCCTGCATCTCCGCTTCCAGCTTCTGCTCGAACGCTTCCAGGCTCAAGCCTTGCGCGGCGGCTTCCAGCTCGGCGGTGTCGCGCAGCTCGTCCGAATAGACCAGGCGCACCGATTGGCCTTCGGCCTCGTGCAGCGCGGCGGCGCGCTTGATCATCGCCAGCACTTCGGCGGCGCTGTCGGAACTGCCGGCGATGCGGCCGTGCAGGCCCAGCACCCACACGCCGGCGCGGCGTACGATGCCGGCCAGCAGTTCGCCCTGCGGATTGCGCAGCTCGGCATGCGGCTCGACCGCCGGTGCGTTGGCGCGGGTCAGGTTGCGCGCTTTCTCGGCCTTGCGCTTCTTCGCCTCGCGGCGGGCCTTGGACTGGATGGACATGCGTATTCCTAGAGTTGATCGGTGGGTTCCATCGCTGGCGCATCCTTGGCGCAGCGCGGCGCGCGCCGGCTGACGCGCATTTCCCAGCGCCAGAACAGCCAGCCCAGCAAGGTGAACACGCCCGAGGCGATCGCCAGATGCAGGCCATGATGGCTCAGCAACGGCGACAGCAGGCCGGCGATGACCGCGTTGACCATCAGGTTGCTGAAGGCCTGCAGCGACGAGGCCGCGCCGCGCTGGCGCGGATACATGTCGAGGATGGAGAGCGTGAGAATCGGGAAGATCAGCGCCACGCCGAACGCCAGCAGGCTCATCGGCAGCACCGCCCACGGCACCGTCGGCGCATCGGTCATCGCGTTGTAGCCGACGTTCAGCGCCACGCCCACGCCCATGCAGGCGAAGCCCAATGCGCTCAGCCGCGTGCCGCTGATGCGCCCGGCCGCCTTGCCGGACAGGAAAGCGCCCAGCGTCATGCCGCCGATGGTGGGCAGAAACAGCCAGGCGAACTGCTGCTCGTCCAGCCGCAGCAGATCCATCACGAACGCCGGCGCCGAGGCGACGTACAGGAAGATGCCGCCGAAGTTCAGCGACCCGGCCAGCGCCAGCCGCTGGAAGCGCGGATTGAGCGCGATCGAGAAGTAGTCGCGCACCAGATGCGCCGGCGCCACCTTGACTCGCGCGGCCGGCGGGTGCGTCTCCGGCAGCCAGACGCTGACGCAGACCAGCAGCAGCAGCGAGAACATCGCCAGGAACCAGAAGATCAGCGGCCAGCGTCCCCAGCCCAGCAGCCAGCCGCCGATGATCGGCGCGATCGCCGGCGCGATGCCGAAGATCATCGACACCTGGCTCATCAGCCGCTGCGCATCGTCGCCGTGCAGCACATCGCGGATCACCGCGCGCCCGACGATGAAGCCGACGCCGGCCGACAAGCCCTGCACCGCGCGGAACAGCAGCAGCGTGCCCATGTCCTGCGCAAGCGCGCAGCCCACCGACGCCAGCATGAACACGAACAACCCGGCGAAGATCACGCGCTTGCGGCCGATCGCATCGGACAGCGGACCATGCACCAGGCTCATCGCCGCGTAGGTCAGCAGGTAGACACTGATGGTCTGCTGCATCGCCAGCTTGTCCACCGCCATCTGCGCGCCCAGCTGCGGGAACGCCGGGAAGATGGTGTCGATCGAGAACGGACCGAACATCGCCAGTCCGCCCAGCAGCAACGCCAGCCGGCGGTTGGACGGAAGCGCGGCGGTCACTGGCAGTTTTCCTGCGGCCGCGGCCGGGCCAGCGGTACGGAGGCGCCGGCTATCGCGCCCGTATCGGCCGATGCGGACAAAGATGGCGGGGAATCGGGTCTGGCGGCCTGCATGAAGATCCTGATCGGCTCCGCGCCGGCCGTATCCGTCGCAGCGGTATCCGGGGCGTGCAGGCGTCGGAGTGGGGAAATCCCGGTATTTTAGAGCGTGTCATGCCCTTTGAGCCAAGAGGCGCCGAATGCTTGCGAAACGGAGCCAGGCGCGACGTTGCCGGCGCCATCCCGCAGTTCAACCCGTCCGGAGATTCCACCTGCTGCGGAGCGGCCGATTGGCCCCATCCAACCCTTCCCCCCATAAACAGGGGGAAGGGTTGGATGGGGCGATGCAGGACAGTCACCGGTAGCACGGCAGCGCGTGACGCGCCCAGGCCCGTCGCCCGCCCCGGCGAACCGTCGCAGGCTATAATCGCCGCGCAACAATCGCGGTGGGAGAAGCGGGGCCAGCCCCGCTGCCGAAGGCGCAACGCCCGTAATCGCTCAGGCCAGATACCACCGCAGGCAACAAAAACTCTGGAGAGACCGGTCAAACCCGGCGCCGAAGGGGCACGAATTCGCGGACTTCGCCCGCGGCTTCCAAACTCTCAGGCAAAAGGACAGAGGGGCGCCCCACGTGCGGCTTCGCACGTCACTTCCGGATGCCTCCTGCCCATGTCCCAGCACACCCCGCTCCGCGCCCTCGAGCACCACGACGCCTTCATCGAACGCCACATCGGCCCCAACGAGGCCGAAATCGCGCACATGCTCGGCGTAGTCGGCTACGACTCGCTGGACGCCATGACCGACGCCATCGTGCCCGCCAGCATCAAGTCGCCGGCGCCGCTGGCGTTGCCCGAGGCGCTGAGCGAAGAGGAGGCGCTGGCCAAGATCCGCGCCATCGCCGACGGCAACCAGGTCTTCCGCAGCTTCATCGGCCAAGGCTATTACGGCACCCACACGCCGAAGGTGATCCTGCGCAACATCCTCGAAAACCCGGCCTGGTACACCGCCTACACGCCCTACCAGGCGGAGATCTCGCAAGGCCGCATGGAAGCGCTGATCAATTTCCAGACGATGGTCGCCGACCTGACCGGCATGCAGATCGCCAACGCGTCGCTGCTGGACGAGGCCACCGCCGCGGCCGAGGCGATGACGCTGGCCAAGCGCTCGGCCAAATCGAAGTCGGAGGTGTTCTTCGTGCACGAAACGGTGCACCCGCAGACGTTGGAAGTGCTGCGCACGCGCGCCGAGCCGCTGGGCATCGTGTTGCGCGTCGGCACGCCGGAGGAAGCGCTGGAAGCCGACAGCTTCGGTGTGCTGCTGCAGTACCCGGATACCTTCGGCCGCGTCGGCGATCACGCCGCGCTGGCCGAGGCCGTGCACGCGCGCGGCGGCCTGGTCGCGGTGGCCACCGACCTGCTGGCGCTGACGCTGATCGCCGCGCCGGGCGAATGGGGCGCCGACATCGTGATCGGCAACACGCAGCGTTTCGGCGTGCCGTTCGGCTTCGGCGGCCCGCACGCCGCGTTCATGGCCTGCCGCGACGCGTTCAAGCGATCGATGCCGGGGCGCCTGATCGGCGTGTCGATCGACGCGCAGGGCAATCCCGCCTATCGGCTGACGCTGCAGACGCGCGAGCAGCACATCCGCCGCGAGAAGGCCACTTCCAACATCTGCACCGCGCAGGTGCTGCTGGCGGTGATGGCGTCGATGTACGCCGTCTACCACGGCCCGGAGGGCCTGACCCGCATCGCCCGCCGCACCCATCGCCTGGCCGCGATCCTGGCGGCGGCGCTGCGCTCGGACGGCATCGCGGTGGCCGGCGATTTCTTCGACACGCTGCACGTCACCGGCATCGACGCCGACACGTTGCACGAGAAGGCGCGCGTGGCCGGCATCAACCTGCGCCGCATCGATGCGACCTCGCTGGGCGTCAGCCTGGACGAGACCACCACGCGCGCCGATGTCGTCGCGCTGGCCGGCCTGTTCGGCGCGCGCATCGACAACATCGACGCGCTGGATCTGGACACATCCGACGCGCTGCCTTCCGCGCTGCGCCGCGACAGCGCGTTCCTGCAGCATCCAGTGTTCAACACCCATCACAGCGAGCACGAACTGCTGCGCTACATGCGCGCGCTGGCCGACAAAGACCTGGCGATGGATCGCACGATGATCCCGCTGGGCAGTTGCACGATGAAACTCAACGCCACCGCCGAGATGATCCCGGTGACGTGGCCGGAGTTCGGCAACCTGCATCCGCTGGCGCCGGCCGATCAGGCCAAGGGCTACCTGCAGCTCATCGACGAACTGGAAGCGATGCTGGTCGAGTGCACCGGCTACGACGCGGTCAGCCTGCAGCCCAACTCCGGCGCGCAGGGCGAGTACGCCGGGCTGCTGGCCATCCGCGCGTGGCACCGCTCGCGCGGCGACGATCATCGCGACATCTGCCTGATCCCCGAGTCGGCGCACGGCACCAATCCGGCCAGCGCGCAGATGTGCGGCATGCAGGTCGTGGTGACCAAGTGCGACGGCAACGGCAACGTCGATGTCGAGGACATCCGCCGCGCCGCCGAGAAATACAGCAGCCGACTGGCCGCGCTGATGATCACCTACCCGTCCACGCACGGCGTGTTCGAGGAAGACATCGTCGAAATCTGCGAGATCGTCCACCGGCACGGCGGCCAGGTGTATACCGACGGCGCCAACATGAACGCGCTGGTCGGCGTGGCCAAGCCCGGCAAGTGGGGTTCGGACGTATCGCACCTCAACCTGCACAAGACCTTCTGCATCCCGCATGGCGGCGGCGGCCCGGGCGTGGGTCCGTGCGCGGTCAAGTCGCACCTGGCGCCGTTCCTGCCGCGCGCGTTCGGCGGCGACGGCGAGGTCGGCATGGTCAGCGCAGCCACCTTCGGCAGCGCCTCCATCCTGCCGATTAGCTGGATGTACGTCACCCTGATGGGCACCACCGGCCTGCGCCGCGCCACCCAGGTCGCGCTGCTCAACGCCAACTACATCGCCAAGCGGCTGGCGCCGCATTTCGACACGCTGTACACCGGCCGCAACGGGCTGGTCGCGCACGAATGCATCCTCGACCTGCGCCCGATCAAGGATCGCACCGGCATCAGCGCCGAGGACGTGGCCAAGCGCCTGATCGATTTCGGCTTCCACGCGCCGACGCTGAGCTTCCCGGTCGCCGGCACGCTGATGGTCGAGCCGACCGAAAGCGAATCGCTGCACGAACTGGATCGCTTCATCGACGCGATGATCCAGATCCGCGACGAGATTCGCGCGGTCGAGGACGGCCGTCTGGATCGCGAGGACAACCCGCTCAAGCACGCGCCGCACACCGCCACCGAAGTCGGCGCCAGCGAGTGGCCGCACGCTTATCCGCGCGAGCTGGCGGCGTTCCCGCTACCCAGCCTCAAGCAGCAGAAGTACTGGCCGCCGGTGGCGCGCGTGGACAACGTGCACGGCGACAAGAACGTGTTCTGCAGCTGCATCCCGGTGGAAGCCTTCGCCGGCGAGATCGAGGCTTTCAGCGAACCGAACGTGATGTGACGCCCTTGCGCACTCGTTATGAAAGTTCCGAGGCCCCGCACTGCGGGGCCTCTTTGCTGAGCGCTTAAAAGGTTAGTACTGCTTCGCTGCCGATCAACGCACCGCCGCCCGATGCGTCGATTCGTCGGCCGCTCGCATCAGTCGCGCCGCCATCTCCCGCAGTTGCGCGACCAGTTCCGGCGGTTCCAGCACCTGGAACGCCACGCCGAATGCGGCCAGGTATCCCGCCAGCGCCTCGGGCGCCTGCGCGCCGGTCTCCAGCAGGCAACGATCCTCGTCGATCCGTTCCAGCCGCCCTGCCAGCGGCGGGATGTACTCGGCCATCCGCTCCAGCGGCGCGTGCAGCACGATGCGCGCCCGCAGCGGGTACTGCGTAATCGATACCGAGCGTGCGACATAGGCCGCCGGATCGCCGCCCGGCACCGCGCGCGGCAGGAAGCGCGCACCGCATGTCGTGCGACCGACGATGCGGTCGACGCGGAATGTGCGCCAATCGCCGCGGCGGCAATCCCACGCCAGCAGATACCAGCGCGAACCGGCGCAGACCAGCGCATGCGGTTCCGCTTCCCGGTCGCTGCGGGCCCCGTCCTGTCCCTGGTAGCCGAACATGATGCGAACCTGGTCGCGGCAGGCGCCGGCCAGCGCGCTCAATCGTTCCGCATCCACGGTTGGCTCGCCCATGCCCAACGGCGCCACCGCCGCATGCCATCCACGCACGCGTTTGCGCAGGCGCCTGGGCAGCACCTGCTCCAGTTTGGTCAGCGCACGCAGGCCCGATTCCTCCATCCCGCCCACGACGCCGACCGCGGCCAGGCGCAGGCCCAGGGCCACCGCCAGCGCCTCGTCGTCTTCCAGCAACAACGGCGGCAGCGACGCGCCCGCACCCAGCGCATAGCCACCGGCGGGCCCGGTACTGGACTGCACCGGATAGTCCAGGCTGCGCAACTTGTCCACGTCGCGACGCAGCGTACGCGCGGTGATCTGCAGGCGTTGCGCCAATTCCGCGCCCGGCCAGTAGCGCCGCGCCTGCAGCAGGGCGAGCAGTCTCAGCAATCGTGCGGAGGTGTCGAGCATGCAGCCAGTATCCAATTCTTTTAGGACAGAAGCTGTCCGCAATCGTCGGTACTTTAACCCCGTTGCTTCAACCGACCGCCACTTCGCCAAGGAAAACCGCCATGCCCTCCCTGACTCTCTACGCCGCCCCGATGTCCAGCGCCACCGCCGTGGTATGCGCCGTGGCCGAACTGGATATCGCCTGCGACATCGTGATGCTCGACCTCGCCGCCGGCGAGCAGAAGGCGCCCGGATACCTCGCCCTCAACCCGAACGGCGTGGTGCCAACCCTGGTGGTGGACGGCACGCCGATGTTCGAATCGGTCGCGATCATGCAGTGGCTGGGCGACCGCTATGGCGTCGAGCGCGGCCTGTGGCCGTCCGCCGACACGCCGCAACGCCTGATCGCGCTGTCATGGACCACATGGGCGTACGTCACCTACGGCATGCTGATCAACGTGCTGAATTTTTCCCAGAGTCCGAGGCTCGACGCCGCGCTGCACCACCCACCGCTGGCGGCGGAAGCGCTGGAGCGGCTCGACGCGCTGCTGGCGCGGCTCGAAGGACGGCTCGCCGAGAACACCTATCTGCTGGGGGACCATTACACGCTGGCGGACACCATCGTCGCCTGCGTCGTCACCTACAGCACCTACTGCGGTGTCCGCGTCGATGGATACCCCCGCATCACCGGCTGGCTGCAGCGATTCCATGCACGCGAGGCGTATCGGAAAGCATGGGGACACGCCGGCGAGACCGCCTGAGCACCGTATTCCCCTACCTTGCCGGAGACGTCCCATGTCCCTCGTCGCCACCTGTCATTGCGGCGCCACATATATCGAAGTCGCTGTGCCGCCGCACGATCTCACCGAATGCAATTGCAGCTTCTGTTTCAAGCGCGGTGCATTGTGGGCCTATTATCCGCCCGGGGAGGTCACGGTGCATGCCGATTCGCACAAAATCGCCTACACCTCCAATCCACAGACGCATACCCACTACCACTGCGGCGCTTGTGGTTGCTCCACCCACAGTCAACTCGCCTGCACCTGGACCAACGACGGCCCGGACTTCGATCAGCCGCGGATTGCGATCAATGCGCGGCTGTTCGACGATTTCGACATCGCCGCGCTACCGGTGGCGAAGCTGGACGGACGCAGCGAATGGTGAAGCCACCCTTGCGCGGCCAGGCGACACGGCGCACATGGCTGGCCGGCAAGTATCAGGCGCGCATCGCCACCCTGTCCGGCCGTACCTGACTCATCGCACGACGGCGCCAGAACGGCAGATCGCTCCAACGGGTCTCGGCACCGTAGTAGTAGGCGCGCTGATGGAGAAAGTCGTCGCATTCCAGATCCAGGGCTTGCTCGTAGGCGGCCATGGCCGCGGTACCACGACCAGCGTGCCAGGCAATCAGCGCGCGCGCGCCATCGCGCCCGCTGCGCAACGCGCGTGCGACGCCGCTGCCCGTCAGCGGGTCCAGTGCCAGCGCGGCATCGCCGACCGCCAGCCAGGGCGATACCGCATCCGCCTCACCGCGCAACAGCCGTTGGCTGCCAGCGCCGCAGACCCTGAGCGCGTCCGGGACGCCAGGCGTTTCCAGCATCGCGTATTCATGACTGTCCGATAATGCCGCATGCCAGATCTGCGTCGTATCCAGCCGATGGCGTACGCACAGGTCGGCGTCGGTCATCAACAGCGCGATGATGCTGCCCGGTTCGCCTGCGATTGCCGGAGGTAGCGGCGCGAAATACCACCATCCCTTCGGCGCCGACTCGATGGCCAGATGGGCGCGCGAAGACGCGCATCTCCAACGACCGGCGATACCGACCAGGCGATCGAAGCGCAACAGGCGCGCGCGTTGCGATCGCCCCAGCTGTGCGCGGCGCCCGGTCGCGTCCACACAGGCGCACGCGTGAATCATCCATTCGCCGTCTTCATCCCCGCACCCCGGCGATCCGGAAAGGTTCAGCCGCCAACCCCGCGCATCGCGCTCGCTGGTTATCACGCGCGTCCGCAGCCGCAGATCGGCACCGGCCTGCGCCGCGTGGTGCGCGAGTTGCCGGTCGAACGATCGCCGTTCGACATGCCATCCGCATTGGTGCGCGTTGAGCAGGTGGGACTGCGTCTGTTGTTCGGCTTCACCCCAGCGGCTGCGCACGCCCCAGCTGCGCAGCGCGCCGCTCTCCAGAAACGGCGCCCAGATACCCATGTCGCGCAGCAGCGGTTGCACGTCCGGATGCAGCGTCTCGCCCATACGTTCGTTACGGAAATCGTCGCGCTCGATCAATGCCACGGTCAATCCGGCGCGCACCAGCTCGTAGGCGGCCGCCGCGCCCGCCGGTCCTGCACCGATCACCGCCACGTCATAGCTTTCGCGCACGATGTCAACGCCTGTCGTCGGCGCGATCATGATCGCAATGGCCGGCCAGGCATTTGCGCACACGCTCGATGTCCAGCCCTATCCCATGCAGACGCTTCTCCAACTCGGGCGATATCGCCCCCTCGCGCCCGAGCAGGCAAGCCAGCAGCTCACACAGGCGATCGTTGCCGCTTGATGTCCCATGTCCGCCGGGCACATCCTGCGCCGCATCGCGATCGCCGCCACGCCAGACGGCGGCGCTGAGCAGGCGTTCGCGCGAGAACGGCATTCCGCTGCGCGAATGTCCATAGGCGCGCAACCGGATCCGGTAGACACCACTGTCGCGGGCGTCGAATTCGGCAGCGTAGCGGCCGGTTTCGTAATCCTGCAAATCGATCCGGGAGGTTCCCCCATCGGGCCGGATGAGTTCGGCCCAGACCTGTGCCGCGTCCGACATCGGCATGCCCGACTGGCCCAGCGCCGCCTCCAGGCGGATGCGTGCACCCGGTTCGTAGCTGTCCTGATGCACTTGCCCACGCAGCGATATGCTCGAGTAGCTGTGCACGATCAGACTGTAAGGCAGGCTTCTGCGAGCGCGCGCAGTCTCGCCGCTGCGCATGCCGGTGTCCGCCCACGACTGCTCGCCGGCATGCGCCAGTTCGAATCGCCGCTGCATCTCGTTGGGAGGAATCCGGTTAGCGTCGACCGATGCCAACCGCCGGGCTGGCGCGGCATGCATGCCGCGCGCGATATCGGAATGGATACCCTCCGGGTGATCGCGATCCGGTTCCAGTCGCGGCTTGCCGATCGTCACCAGCGCATGCCACGTGCCGGCTTGATCGAATCGTTCCCGCAGCAATTGCGCCGGCAGCACCAATCGGTAGTAGCTGACCCCGTCGCCGAGCACGTATTTCATCCCCGGTTCCTGCTGCGCGCGCCAAGGCTCCAGCAGCAGGCCGTTGGGCGTCTGCAGGCGGAAATCGACCGAATGCGCATACGGCGTCAGCAGCACGACATCCACCCCCGCGTCGGCCTCGGTCAGCATGAAAGGAATGCGGTGCACCGCGCCCGGCGTCAACTCGCCGTCCGGGTCCAGCACTACCTCGGCATTGGAGACGCCAGCCAGCACCTGCAGGAAATACTTCTGCAGCAGAAAGCGGTTGTCGGTACCGATGGCGCCGGTGATCAGCAGCGCGCCGCCCTGGTTGCCCGACAAGGTCTGCAGCGCCGGCACGCTGATGTTCTGTGGCTTGCCCAGTCCGATGGCATAAGTGCGTGCATCAATCTGGCTGGCCACATCGGCGATGTAGCGTGGTCTGTTCTCCTTGCCATCGGTCAGCACCATCAGCGCCTTGACGTCGAAGCCGCCAGCGGCAGCCAGGATCTGCCGTCCCTCGTGCAGGCCATCGCCGATGGAGGTGGCACCGGCCGGATCGAAACTGTTGCCGCGGATCAGATCGACGGTCTGTCCGCGCGCGAGATCCGACAGGCCGCCCGCACCGAGCGTCCGCACCGGTTGCACCACCTGCGCGTCCTGGTCGTAGCGCACCAGGCCGACGCCGTCGCCTTCCAGCATGACGCCGACGAAGATTTCGGCCGCCTGCTGCAGGGTCACGTGCTTGCTGATGCCATCGCCTCGGTCCTCGCTCATGCTGCCGGAACGATCCAGCACCAATGCCACGGCAGCCGTCCTGCGTGCGATGGTGTTGCCGTCGATAGTGATGTCCCAGCTGCGGCCGCTGACCGGTTCGCGTACCGTCACTGTCTGCGTCGGCATGGACGACCCCACCGCGCCGGTGCGATAGACGATCCACAGCCGCGCGGTCGCCATGCCGGTACCGGTGGGTCCGACCGTGACCTCGGTGCTGGCGTCGATCAGCTGCGGATGGTTCGGCATGCCACCCGGCGCGTACTGCAGTGTGACGGCGGTGGAAGGCGAAACGATTTCGAAGCTGATCGCCATCGGCTGTTCGCGCACCATCCCCATCGGGCCCTGCGGAACGTCGGCGAAATCGATATGCGGCGTGAGCAGCGTGATCGAAGCGGTATCGCATCGCTCGCTCTCGACCTTGCTGCCAGCCTGATCGACGACGAAACCCAGCGTGTGCCACTTGTCGACCATGTCCTGATAGCTGCCGATGCCGCGCACCCAGGCCTGCGGACCGGACTGCCCGGTCACAGTGACCCGATCCGGCCGCGGCACCGGCCACCAGTTGCCGCCGCAGGCGTAGAAATCGGCCTGCCACGGCAGCGCCATCGACGCGCTGAGCGTACCCGGCGACACGGTGGCGTGGTTGATGCGGAATGCTTCGGCATAGAGCGACGCATCGAGGATGGGGCGCTGGCCTGCGTTGAGGCCGCCCGCCTCGATGCCCGGATAGAACGCCGCGCCCACTGTCGCGTCCAGCGCAGCGCGATCCATGCCGGCCGGCGTGACCGATGGTTCCGGCGCCGGCACGCCGGTCCAGTCATTGCTGAAGCCGCTATCGTCCTTCCAGCGCTGCATGTGCGCGTACTGGATCGGCGTCAGGGCCGAATCGCTGCCCGCCAGCGCAGGCATGTTGCCGACCGGCTTGAGGCGTTCGAAAATCGCCTGTCGCAGCGGCATTGCCACTACCGGCTCAGTCCAGTTATGCGCGCCGTTGGGACTGACCGAGCGGATGTCGCGCGTGCGCTGCAGGATGGGATAAATGTCCTGCGTATAAGACGTCGCAGTAGGCGCGGTCGCCAGCCCGGCATCGACCATCGCCTGCAGGATGCGGTCGTGAAGCGTGGTCACGCTGTCCTGGTGGGGCGCGAACTTGGGCGGCGCGGTGATGATCCAAGCACCGACCACCGATGGCGCAGAGTTGTCCGAACGCAGGCGGATGCTGGCCGACACCGGCCCGTCGGCGATGTCATCGTACCAGCCGGGATTTCCCCAGAAACTGACGATGCCGTTGCCGCCGGGCGATGCCGAATGGCCGCGTCCGCCCAGCACCAGCAGGCGGTTGTCGACATCGGTGCGCATCTCTCCCAGCGGTACGGTAACCGCGGCCCCGCCACCGAACCGGATGCGACCGGTATCGAACGCTTGCGACTGGTTAGGGGCGGCGATCGATCGCGCGCCGGGATCGATCGCCAGATCGGCCGCTGGCTCGATGTTGCCGCGACCGGAATAACCCGCCTTGCGGTTGGCTACATGCACCGTCCAGGTAATCTCCGCCTGGGCGTCGGTGATTTCCTCGCTGGTACCGTCGTCGTGATGGGCGAAGATGCGGAAGCGTGCGGCCTGCCGCTTGACCCGGCACTGGCTGTCCTTGAAACCGCCCGGCGGATCGGGCCGTTCGCCCATCCGTTCTGGTCCAATGAAGTATTCGTCGCTGTTGCCTACCCGTGCGATGCCGATCGCCGGGTGAATGCGATATGTGGTTGCCATGGCGCTGCATTCCCTTGTTGCGTCGACCGGTTCCGGCTGGAATCCGGGATCACTTCATGGATGGCGCGCCCAACGCATCGCGTCGCCGCACAAATCCAAGCCCCTGTGACGTGTTCCCTGAATTCAACGCGGAGGCGCATAAGCCGCGGACAGCCGCTTATCGGAACGATACGGCGGGAATCTGGCAACGCTGCTGTTGCTGCGACATGCCGCGTCAGTTCGTCCGAATGCTGGCCAGTGCTTCCTTCAACGAAGCCGCGGTCACCGGCTTGACCAGGTGGTGGTCGAAGCCGGCCTCGCGGGTGCGCTGGCGATCCTCGTCGGCGCCCCAGCCGGTCAGTGCGACCAGGCGCATGTCGCGGCCCCAGTCCTGCGCACGGATGCGCCGGCAGATCTCGTGGCCGTCCAGTCCCGGCATGCCGATGTCCATGAACACCACCTGCGGCCGCAGCGACTGCGCGGCCTCGTAGCCTTCCAGTCCGCCGTAGCGCGCGTCGACCTGGTGGCCCAGCAGTTCCATCACCATCGCGATGGAGTCAGCCGCGTCGCGGTTGTCGTCGACCACCAGCACGCGCAGCGCCGACGCCGCGGTATCGCCATCGGATGCTTTCGTCATGGGTGCCTCCGTTTCGGTCCCTGCCATCGCCGGAATGCGCAGGGTGAATTCCGCGCCCTTGCCGATGCCTTCGCTCGTGGCCGTCAGCTGGCCACCGTGCAGTTCGGCCAGTTGCTTGGCCAGCGCGATGCCGACACCGAGACCGCCGAAGGACGATCGCCCGACGTTGTCGTCCTCGACCTGCGCGAACAGCTCGAAGATGCGCTCCAGCTGCGACGGCGCGATGCCGATGCCGTCGTCGCGCACCCGCAGGACCGCCTGCCCGCCTTCGCGTTCCAGCACGACCTGCACGTGGCCGCCTTCGCCGGTGAACTTGGCCGCGTTGTTGAGCAGGTTGCCCAGGATTTGCGTCAGCCGCGTGCGGTCGGCCTCGACGCGCAGCGGCCGTTCCGGCAGCGTGCAGGTCAGGCGCCGGTTCTGGCGCTGGTAGTGCGCATGGAGGCTGTGCACGGTGTGCTGCACCAGTTCGCCCAGGTCCATCCGCTCGATGCGCAGGGTGATCTTGCCGAGGTTGATGCGGTTGATGTCGAGCAGATCGTCGAGCAGATGGGTCATCTGTTCGACCTGCCGCTCGATCATCGCGATGGCCTTGCCGGCGGTGGCCGGATCCGAACCGCCCAGCGTCAGCGCCTGCAGGCCGGCGGAGATCGGCGCCAGCGGGTTGCGCAACTCGTGCGCCAGCGTGGCGATGAACTCGGTCTTGCGGCGATCGATGGCCTGCAGCGTTTCCTCGGTGCGCTTGCGTCCGCTGACGTCGCTGAACAGCACCGCCACCTGATGCAGTTCGGCATCGTTGAAGCGGAACGCATAGACGTCGTACCAGCGGTCCAGTTCCCGGGCGTAGCTTTCGATGCGCTTCGGCTCGCCGACGCGCGCCACCTCGCCATAGAACTCGAACCAGAAGTCCTCGTGATTGGGCGCGATTTCACGCATGCGGCGGCCGGGAGCGTCGTACATGCCGGAATGCCGTTCGAAAGCCGGATTGACCTCGATGAACAGATAGTCGTTGGGATGGCCGTCGTCGTCGTACAGCATCTGGATGATGCAGAAACCCGCATCGATGGATTCGAACAGCTGCCGGTAGCGGCGCTGCGATTCGCGCAGTTCGCGTTCCAGCGCCGTGCGCTCGGACACTTCCTCCAGCAATCCCATGACCGCGGTCACCCGGCCATCGATATCGCGGGCATTGACCACCGCGCGGTCGCGCAGCCAGTGCACGCTGCCGTCGCCGGACACGATGCGGTATTCGGCATCCATCGAGCCGCGCCCATGCAGCAGGGTCTCGTACTGCGTCAACGCGCCGGGCAGATCGGCCGGATGCACGTTCTGCCACCAGTCGCGGTCGCCATCGCCGCCTTCGGGCAGGCCCAGGAACGCACGGACTTCCTGCGAGGCGATGCGCGTTTCGGCGCCCACGACCTGCGTCCTGTACAGCACGCTGCCTGACGCCAACGACGAAGGTGACGGCAGGGTGTCGTCGACGGTGACGGATGACATGTAGCTGGAAGCTCCCCGGTATTGATGGCAAGCGTAATTCTTCGGCGTTCACGCGTTGTGAACAATCGGCATTGTCGCCGGGAACGAATGAAAGCATCAATCGCCGTTAAACGGCGCTTTCACGACAACGCCACCATGATGGCCAGCCAATCCCGCAATCACGTGGATGCATTCGCATCCGCGCCATCCCCCGCCCCGGAGCGCAAGCCATGGCCGCCAGCAAGACTCCCAGCAAAGGCAAGAATCCCCCAGCCCCCCGCAAACCGGCACCCGCCGGCGATCAACGCGGCAATGGCGACGAACTCCAGCAATACGCCGGCGGCAGCCATCCGGTGCTGACCACCAACCAGGGCATCCCGGTCAGCGACAACCAGAACTCGCTGCGCTCCTCCACGCGCGGCCCAACCCTGCTGGAAGACTTCATCCTCCGCGAGAAGATCACCCACTTCGACCACGAGCGCATCCCCGAGCGCATCGTGCATGCGCGCGGTTCGGCCGCGCACGGCTACTTCGAGCTGACCCGGTCGTTGTCGAAATACACCACCGCCAGGATCCTCACCGAGGTCGGCGAGCGCACGCCGGTGTTCACCCGTTTCTCCACCGTGGCCGGCGGCGCCGGTTCGGTCGATACGCCGCGCGACGTGCGCGGTTTCTCGGTCAAGTTCTACACCCAGGAAGGCAACTGGGATCTGGTCGGCAACAACATCCCGGTGTTCTTCATCCAGGACGCGATCAAGTTCCCCGACGTCATCCATTCGGTGAAGATGGAGCCGGATCGTGCCTTCCCGCAGGCGGCCAGCGCGCACGACACGTTCTGGGACTTCGTCTCGCTGACGCCGGAAACGATGCACATGATCATGTGGGCGATGAGCGATCGCACCATTCCGCGTTCGCTGCGGATGATCGAGGGCTTCGGCGTGCATTCGTTCCGCCTGCTCGACGCCGACGGCAACAGCACCTTCGTCAAGTTCCACTGGCGGCCCAAGCTCGGCATCCAGTCCACGGTCTGGGACGAGGCGGTCAAGCTGCAGGCGGCCGACAACGATTTCCATCGCCGCGACCTGTTCGAGGCCATCCAGTCCGGCAACTTCCCCGAGTGGGAACTGGCGGTGCAGCTGTTCACCGAGGAAGAAGCCGACAAGCTGCCGTTTGATCATCTCGACCCGACCAAGCTGATCCCCGAGGAGGTCATCCCGCTGCAGGTCGTCGGCCGCATGGTGCTGGACCGCTGGCCGGACAACTTCTTCGCCGAGACCGAGCAGGTCGCCTATTGCCCGGCCAACATCGTGCCCGGCATCGACTTCAGCAACGATCCGCTGCTGCAGGGCCGGTTGTTCTCCTACCTGGATACGCAGCTCAGCCGCCTGGGCGGCCCCAACTTCCACCAGATACCGATCAATGCGCCGAAGTGTCCATTCGCCAACAACCAGCGCGACGGCCACATGCAGATGCAGATTCCCAAGGGCCGCGTCGCCTACGAGCCCAGTTCTTTGCAGGAAGATTCGCCGCGCGCCACGCCGACCGGATTCCGCAGCCATGCCACGCCCGACGATGGCGTCAAGGGCCGCATCCGCGCCGAGTCGTTCGCCGATCACTACACGCAGGCGCGCCTGTTCTTCCGCAGCCAGACGCCGTACGAGCAGGCGCACATGGCCAGCGCGCTGGTATTCGAGCTGTCCAAGGTCGAGACCGTGCGCCTGCGCGAGGCGATCGTCGGCCATCTGCGACACATCGACGAGTCGCTGGCCCAGCGCGTGGCCGACGGCCTGGCGCTGGACGCGCTACCGCCCGCCCCGCCCGCGCGTGTCGAAGCGCAGGACATGAAGCCTTCGCCGGCACTGCGCATCATCGGCCGCATGAAGGAAACGCTGGAAGGCCGCTGCGTCGGCATCCTGGTCCATGACGGTTCCGATGCCGCCACCGTCAAGGCGCTGCGCAAGGCGGCCGAAGGCGCGGGCGCGACCGTCAAGATCGTCGCGCCCAAGGTGGGCGGCGCCAAGCTGTCCGACGGCAAGAAGCTGGCCGCCGATGGCCAACTGGCCGGCACGCCATCGACGGTCTTCGACGCGGTCGCCGTGGTGCTGTCGGACGAAGGCGGCAAGCTGCTGGCCAGGGAAGCGGCCGCGGTGGATTTCGTGCGCGACGCGTTCGGCCACCTGAAAGCCATCGCCGCCGATGCCGGCGCGCAGGCCGTGCTGAAGGCCGGCGGCGTCGCCAAGGATGCGGGTGTGGTCGATGCGGGCGACACGAAGGCTTTCATCGCCGCGGCCAAGACCCGGCAATGGGATCGCGAAAAGAAGGTGCGCATGCTGGCCTGATCCTCGTCAGGCCACGCCGCAGCGGCGGCGGTCCATCTCGGGCCGCCGCCGTTTTTTTCCGCCCGCCAACGCACCGCCATGACCGACAACCTTTACGACGCCCTGCGCGAAAGCCACGAACTGCAACGCACGCTGTGCCGCCGCCTGCTGCGCTCCAAACCGGGCGAACTGCGCCAACAGCTGTTCACCGAACTGCGCATCGAACTGGCTGCGCACGAAGCGGCCGAGGAACGCTACCTGTACGTGCCGATGCTGATGGACGACATGGGGCTTGATCCATCGCGCCACGCACTGCACGAACACCACCAACTGGACGAGATCATCGAGGATCTGCAGGGACGCGAGCCCGGCGATCGCGGCTGGATGAACACCGCGCGCAAGCTGTCGCACAAGGTGCATCACCATCTGCGCGAGGAGGAGAAGAAGTTCTTCCAGATTTCCGGCCGCATCCTCAGCGCCACGCAGAAGACGCGGCTGGCCGGGCAGTACCGCCGCGACTACGCCCGCATGCACAAGACGCTGCGGGCGGAATAGCCGCCGGTGGACATGGCCGCACCGGCGGCCGCTATCGGGCCGTCTTGTCTTCCAGCTTGGTCAGCAGGTAGCGCTCGACGCCCAGCCGCTCGATGAGCCCCAGTTGCTGCTCCAGCCACAGGGCGTGGTCTTCTTCGGTGTCGCGCAGCTGCGCCAGCAGGATGTCGCGGCTGACGTAGTCGCGATGCTGCTCGCACAGCCTGATGCCGGCGGAAAGATTGGCGCGCACCTGGTATTCCAGATCCAGATCCTTGCGCAGCATCTCCTCTGGCGTCTTGCCGCTGGTGAAGGCATGCGGCCGCATGTCCGGCTCCCCTTCCAGGAACAGGATGCGGCGCAGGATGGCATCGGCGTGTTCGGTTTCCTCTTCCATCTCGTGGGCGATGCGCGTGTACAGCGCCTTCAGTCCCAGATCCTCGTAGCGGCGGGAATGGATGAAGTACTGATCGCGCGCGGCCAGCTCGCCGCGCAGCAATTCGTTAAGGTAGGCGATGACTTCCGGATGACCTTGCATGGAGCGGACCCGCTGAGACGATGCGGCGATTCTGCCGGATCACGCGCGCCGGTGAAGTAATCGGAATCAGTCGCACTCGCAGCCGCGAACCGTCGTCATCCGGTCGCATCGACCCCTTAGAATCGGCCCGACCGAAGGGGACGACGATGCGCAAATGGCTGGGGCGGTTGTTGCTGACGATGCTGGCGCTGGCCGTATTGGCGACGCTGGCGCTCTGGTGGCTGCTGCGCGGCAGCCTGCCGCTGCTGGATGGCGAACGGCCATTGTCCGGCCTGGATGCGGCGGTCACGGTGACGCGCGATGCCCTGGGCTTGGTCACCATCGATGCCGCCAGCCACGAGGACGCGGTGCGCGCGCTGGGCTATGTACATGCGCAGGAGCGCTATTTCGAGATGGACCTGATGCGCCGCAGCGCCGCTGGCGAACTGGCCGCGCTGTTCGGCCCGCTGGCGGTGGAGACCGACACCCGCCATCGCACCCACCGCATCCGCGCGCGCGTGAGCGCCGACATGGCGCGCTTCGCCGGTGAACAGCGCGCACTGCTGGAGGCCTATGGCGACGGCGTCGGGCAAGGCCTGGCCGCGCTGAAGACGCGTCCCTGGCCGTATCTGCTGCTGCGCCAACGGCCGCGTGCGTGGAGCAGCGAGGATTCCGCACTGGTCGGCCATGCGATGTACTTCGATCTGCAGGACAGCCAGAACCGGCGCGAACTGGCGATGTGGCGGATGAAGCCGCACCTGCCGCCGGCGCTGTTCGCCCTGCTCGCGCGCGATGGCAGCGCGTGGGATGCGCCGCTGCTGGGACCGGCGCGGGGCGATGCGGCGCTACCGGGCGCCGAAGAAGTCGATCTGCGCCACCTGACCGCGCCTGATGCAAAATCCGCATCGCTGCCGCACGCCCTGGCACCGGGCAGCAACAACTGGGCGGTGGACGGCACGCTGACCGCCGACGGCCGCGCCATCGTCGCCGACGACATGCATCTGTCGCTGCGCGCCCCCAACATCTGGTTCCGCGTACGCCTGCGCTATCCCGATGCCGGCGCGCCCGGCGGCAGGGTCGACGTATCCGGTTTCTCCCTGCCCGGATTGCCGGCCGTCATCGTCGGCAGCAACGGCCATGTGGCCTGGGGTTTCACCAACAGCTATGCCGATACCGCCGACTGGTACCGGGTACGGCCCTGCCCACGCGGCGAGGCGCCCGCGTCCGCGTGCGCGCCGGTCACCATGCACCGCGAAATCATCGACGTCGCCGGCGCACAACCGGTGACGCTGGACATCGAGGAAACCGAGCACGGCCCACT
>Ga0160451_100445_pt1 | contig 24000 bp, 22 predicted proteins | sample HID1975M_E1MG_FD_108270 | JGI IMG/M metagenome (GOLD analysis project Ga0160451, IMG submission 108270) | Enriched soil microbial communities from UW Madison campus, WI, USA - HID1975M_E1 MG | ecosystem: Environmental > Terrestrial > Soil > Unclassified | place: USA: Madison, Wisconsin... | reverse complement strand
TTACATGATTGTTGAGAACGTTTCAGGGCGGCCGGGCACGCGCATTCACGTGGTTCAGGGCGAGCATCACATCTCTGACGACCCTGAGGTGATGCTGACCACGATCCTCGGTTCGTGCGTCGCTGTTTGCATGCGCGACCCCAAGACCGGCGTTGGCGGCATGAACCACTTCCTGCTGCCGGAAGGCAACGTCGGCGACGGCGCGCCCGCGCGCTACGGCAGCTACGCGATGGAAATACTGATCAACGATCTGCTCAAGCGCGGCGCGCATCGCAGCCGGCTGGAGGCCAAGGTGTTCGGCGGCGCCAACGTGCTCAAGGGCTTCACCAGCAATCCGGTCGGCACCCGCAACGCCGAGTTCGTGATCGACTACCTGCAGGCCGAGCGCATCCCGGTGATAGCCGAGGATCTGCGCGGCATCCATCCGCGCAAGGTCTGGTTCTTCCCGCGCAGCGGCCGCGCGGTCGTGCAGCGCCTGCCGCACGCGCACGAGGCCGAGCTGGTCGCCACCGAAACGGCCGTGCGCGCCCGCCTGTCCAAAGCCCCGGTCACCGGCGGCGTGGAGCTGTTCTGATGACCGCCCAGCCCTGCAAGGTCCTGATCATCGACGACTCGGCGGTGGTGCGGCAGCTGTTGACCGAAATCCTGTCCAGCGATCCCGCTCTGGAAGTCGTCGGCTCGGCCGCGGATCCGCTGCTGGCGCGCGACAAGATCAAGCGGCTCAATCCCGACGTGCTGACGCTGGACGTCGAAATGCCGCGCATGGACGGCTTGGCCTTCCTGGAAAACCTGATGCGGCTGCGGCCGATGCCGGTGGTGATGATCTCCTCGCTGACCGAGCGCGGCGCCGACGCCACGCTGCAGGCGCTGTCGCTGGGCGCGGTGGACTTCGTCGCCAAGCCCAAGCTCGATGTCGCGCAGGGATTGCAGGACTACGCCAGCGAAATCATTGAGAAGGTCAAGGCCGCGGCCAAGGCGCGCGTGCGCCCGCTCGCGCGTGCGGCGGTGCAGAAGCAGGAACTGGACGCGGCGCAGTCGCCCATCGTCAAGCCCGGCGCGCCGTCGCTGCGCTTCCGCACCACCGACCGCCTGATCGCCATCGGCGCCTCCGCCGGCGGCACCGAGGCGCTGCGCGTGGTGCTGGAACAGATGCCGGCCGACGCGCCGGCCATCGTGATGACCCAGCACATCCCGGCCGGCTTCAGCCGCTCGTTCGCCGAACGCCTCAACCGCCACTCGGCGATGGACGTGCGCGAGGCCAGCGACGGCGAGGCGGTGCTGCCCGGCCACGCCTACCTGCCGCCCGGCGGCCTGCACATGCGGGTGATCCGCGACGGTGCGCGCTGGCGCTGCCGCATCGATGACGGCCCGGCGGTCAACCGCCACAAGCCGGCGGTCGACGTGCTGTTCCGCTCGGTCGCGCAGAACGCCGGCGCCAACGCCATCGGCGCCATCCTCACCGGCATGGGCGACGACGGCGCGCGCGGCCTGCTGGAAATCTCTCAGGCCGGCGCGCCGACATTGGTCCAGGACGAAGCCACCAGCGTGGTCTGGGGCATGCCCGGCGCGGCCTTCAAGCTGGGCGCGGCCAGGGAAGTGCTGCCGCTGGAACAGATCGCCGCCCGGTTGCTGGCGCTGGCCGCGCAGCCGGCCGGCAGCGCCGACTGATTCCGAACTGCGGGAGCGATGCCGGTCGCAACGGTTTTCCCCTCCTCCGTCGCCACCGACACCGCTTCCGCGAATGCAAAAAACCCGCAAAAAACCCGTCTTCACGCGCACCGTGCGCTAAAGAGGTACCGGCCACGGCCGATACCAGCAATGTGATTCAGCAGAGAGCACCCATGTACTCGCGCATCCTGGTTCAATTGACCGCCCCCTTGCTTCTTACCCTGTTGTTCCCCGTGTCGGTCGGCTTCGAATGGCCGGCGCCGGTACGCTGGGCCATCCTCACGACGATGACGCTGGCCTGGCTCATCTTCGCTTTCTACACGGTGCGTAGCGGCTTCCGGCCCACGCCCGAGCAGGCTGGCGTACTGCGCGAGCAGGATGCCCTGCTGGCCGAACTGCGCCGCTTCGTCGGCCACGAGATCGACGGCTCGCGCGGCGAAATCGACCGCGCCCGCCAGCTGATCCGCGAGGCCGTCAGCGGGCTGGGTTCCAGCTTCGACGCGATGAACCGCAAGTCGCGTGAGCAGGGCCAGGCCATCTCCCGCATCATCGATCGCAACGGCGATGGCGACCGCTCCGGCGTGGACGTGGCGCGCTTCGCGCAGAACGCCAGCCAGCGCATGGAACAGCTGGTCGAGGCGCTGGAACAGGTCAGCGGCCAGAGTTCGACCACCGTGCACCACATCGACGAGATGGCCCAGCACCTGGACGGCATCTTCTCGCTGCTGGAGGACGTCAAGTCGATCGCCGACCAGACCAACCTGCTGGCGCTCAACGCCGCCATCGAGGCCGCCCGCGCGGGCGAGGCCGGCCGCGGCTTCGCGGTGGTCGCCGACGAGGTGCGCAACCTGTCCGAGCGTTCGACCGCCTTCAACGAGCAGATCCGCCGGCTGGCGCACAGTTCCAAGGAGTCCATCTCCAAGGTGCGCGACACCGTGTCGCAGATGGCCTCGCGCGACATGGACCGCTCGCGCGAAGCGCGCGCCGAAGCGGCCAACATGCTCAACCAGGTCGCCGCCATCAACAGTTCGCTCGGCGACGGCATGCGCGAGATCTCGCAGTGCGGCCAGGCCATCGACGGCGTCGTCGCCGAAGCGGTGCGCGCGCTCCAGTTCGAGGACATCGCCACCCAGTCGCTGGGCAGCGCCGCCACCCACCTGGATCGCCTGACCGCCATCAACCGCGAGGCGGTGGCCCTGCAGGAGCTGCTGCACCGCGGCGGCAACGTGATGGACGGCGAACTGATGAGCGCGCTACGCAGCATCGGCAAGCGCCTGCAGGAACAGCGCAGCGAATGGGAACGTCCGCCGCACAAGCCGGTCGCGCAACAGAGCATGGGCGCCGGTACGGTCGAGCTGTTCTGACCTTCACCCGATGCCGGCACCACCGGAAAGGCGCGGACTCCCGCGCCTTTCTGCTGTGCGGCATACTGGCGGCCATCCCTGCTGCCCGTGATTGCCCATGGCCTCGCCTGCGCCTGGCGCCGCCCCCGCCGACACGCCGATCCTTCCCGCCGCCGCGCTCGCCCGGCTGCTGCGACACACGCTGGCGGCGCAGGAAAACGAACGCCATGCGCTGGCCAAGGTGCTGCATAACGAGATCGGCCAGGCCGTATCGGCGATCAAGATGACCAGCGCCTTGGCCATCGACGAGGACGATGCGCAGCAGCGCCGCCAGGATCTGCAGGACATCATCCGCACCGCCGACGACACCATCGCCCGCCTGCGCGGCCTGTCGCAGCAGCTGCGCCCGCCGCAGCTGTCCACGGTTGGCCTGGAGGCGTCGCTGCGCGGCGAACTGGACTGGCTCGGCAGCGACGGCACGCCGACGCTGGCGTTCGAGTCGCAGCCGCTGGCCGCGACGCCGGACGAGGAAACCGCGCTGGCCGCCTTCCGCATCGCCCAGCAGGCGGTGCTCAACGCACTGGCGCACGCGCATGCCGGACGCATCGACGTGCTGCTGGCCGATGAAGGCGAAGGCAGGCTGCGCATCGAGATACGCGACGACGGCGACGGTTTCGATACCGTTGCCGTCGATGGCAACGGCCTGGCGCTGATGCGGCAGCGGGCGCGCCTGTGCGGCGGCCGCCTGGCCATCGCCAGCGCACCGGGCGCCGGCACCCAGGTCAGCGCCGTCCTCCCCTACCTGGCCAGCGCCGGAGAAGCCGCATGAACATCGGCGCGCCTCCGTCCGACACCGCCCTGCTGACCGGCGTCCCCGCCGAGAGCACGATGCCGCGCCTGGGCGCCGGCGAGCCGGAACTGGCGCGCATGGTGCAGCAGGCCGCCGATGGCGGCGTGCCGCTGATGCTGCTGTATCTGGACATCGATCACTTCCGCTCGATCAACGAGAACATGGGCGTGGAGGTGGGCGATCTGGCGCTGGCGCTGATGGCCGATCGCCTGCAGCGCAAGCTGCCGCCGGGCGGGCGGTTGTGGCGCCATGCCAGCGACGAGTTCGTCATCGCCGTACCGCGCCTGCCGGATTTGCCGGAGCCGGAAGCCTACGGCGATTTCCTGCGCGAGCAGATCGAATTGCCGATGACGCTGCTGCCCTACACGCTGTTCCTCAGCGCCACCGTCGGCATCGCGCTGTGCCCCGAACACGCCGACAATCCTTCGGCGCTGCTGCAGTACGCCGAAACCGCGGTGCGCCAGGCCAAGCACGAAGGCCTCAACCTGACCCGCGTCTATACCCACGGCGCGGCGATCAGCGTGCGCACCGACAGCGTCATCGCCCGGCAGATCATCAAGGCGATGGACAACCAGGAGTTCCGGCTGTGCTACCAGCCGCAGATCAACGCGCACGATGGCCGCGTCACCGGCATGGAGGCGCTGCTGCGCTGGCACTCGCCGGCGCTGGGCATGCTGGCGCCCGAGCGCTTCATGCACGTGGCCGAGAAGCTCGGCGTGATCGTGCAGATCGGCGACTGGGTGCTCAAGCAGGCGTTCCAGCAGGCGCGCATCTGGCGCGACTGGGGTTTCGACGACTTCGAAATCGCCGTCAACGTGTCCACGCTGCAGTTGCTGCGCCGCGATTTCGTCGACGATCTGCTGCTCAGCCTGCGCCAGGCCGGCATCCCCAACGAGGTGGTCGTGCTGGAAGTGCGCCAGAACGCGCTGGCGGGCGACATGAGCCTGGTCCATCGCACGCTGGCGCAGCTGCACCGCGAAGGCGTGCGGCTGACGCTGGACGACTTCGGCATGGGCGATTCCAACCTGGATTCGCTGATGCGTTTCTCGGTGGACAAGATCAAGATCGACCGCAGCTTCGTCAAGGGCGTGCCGGGCAGCCCGCGCGAGGTCGCCATCACCAACGCGATCATCGCCATGGGCCATCAGCTGGGCATGAAGGTCATCGCCCATGGCGTGGAAAACGACATGCAGCTGGGCTTCCTGCGCCGCAACCAGTGCGACATGTTCCAGGGCCACCTGTTCGGCGAGCCGATGACCGCCGAGGAAGCCGGCGCGCTGCTGCGCCGCCGCTACCTGCGCAGCGATGCCTTCACCGCGACCAAGCCCGATCGCACGCTGCTGCTGCTGGACGACGAGGAGAACATCCTGCGCTCGCTGGTGCGCCTGTTCCGCCGCGACGGCTACCGCATCCTGGCCGCCAGCAGCGTCGGCGACGCGTTCGACCTGCTGGCCACCAACAACGTGCAGGTGATCCTGTCGGACCAGCGCATGTCTGACATGAGCGGCACCGAATTCCTCGGCCGCGTGCGCGTGCTGTATCCCAATACGGTGCGCCTGGTGCTGTCCGGCTATACCGATCTGGCCACGGTCACCGAAGCGATCAACCGCGGCGAGATCTACCGCTTCCTGACCAAGCCGTGGAACGACGACGACCTGCGCGAGCACATCCGCCAGGCGTTCCAGACCCACGAGAACCAGCAGCAGCGCAACCTGCCGGGGTGAGGGGAGGCGCCGGGCTGGCGCCGCCGGCGGTCACTCCCTTTCTGCCGTTCCGCTCGCCGTTCTCCTGTCGTCATCCCGCAGTGCCGCCATCCCAGCGCAAGCTGGGATCCATCTGGCTTCGACTCTTGGTTTTGCTTGGAGTTGGCCTCGACCCGTTGGAGCGGCGGACCTGTGCCCGCCCGATGCACAGATCGGTCAGGGCCGACCCTGCGCGCTTCAGCCGTTTTCGCGTCCCGGCTGGCGGATCGGCAGCACGATGCGGAAGGACGATCCCTGCCCCGGCGTGCTGCTCAGTTCGATGCGGCCGTTGTGCTTCTTGACGATGCCGTAGGAAATCGACAGTCCCAATCCGGTGCCGCTGCCGACCGGCTTGGTGGTGAAGAACGGATCGAAGATGCGCTGCTGGATGTCGTCGGGGATGCCGGCGCCGTCGTCCTCGATGACGATGAACACTTCCTCCTCGCCCACGCCGCTGGTGACGGTGATGTTGCCGCGCTCGGCGATGGCGTGGCTGGCGTTGAGCAGGATGTTCATGAACACCTGGTTGAGCTCGGACGGCAGGCACTGCACCAGCGGCAGGTCGCCGTAGTGCTTGTGCAGGTTGACCTTGTACTTGAGCTCGTTCCAGATGATGTTGATGGTCGAGTCCAGGCCGGCGTGCAGATCGGCCAGCTTCCACGAATCGTCGCGGCCCGAGTAGGAGAAATCCTTCAGGTTGCGCACGATCTGGGTCACCCGCTCGATGCCCTCGCGCGACTCGGCCATCAGCTGCGGCAGATCGTTGCTGATGAAGTCGATGTCGTAGCGCGCGCGCATGTCCTCGATCTCGGCCAGCATCGCCTTCGGATCCGGCGAGCGCAGCGCGCGCTCGTAGATCTCGATCAGCGAGAACAGGCTGTGCAGGTATTCCTGCAGCGAGCCGAGGTTGGAGTGCACGTAGCCGATGGGGTTGTTGATCTCGTGCGCCACGCCGGCGGCCAACTGGCCGATGGACGCCATCTTTTCCGACTGCAGCAACTGCTCCTGGGTGCCGGCCAGGCGCACCAGCGTCTGCCGCAACTGCGCATGCCGGCGCTGCAGTTCCTGCTGGCGCGCGTGGGATTCGCTGATGTCGTGGAAGATGATCATCAGGTAGCCCTCATCGCCCGGGAACCGGTGATGGTAGGCGCGCACCTGCAGGATGCGGCCATCGTCCAGCGACAGTTCGCGGCTCCAGCGACCGGTCATGCGCGCGGCGCCGACCGCGCCGCCCGGCAGCAGCGCCACCAGCGCGGCCAGCGGATTGTCGGCATCGGGCACCAGCGCGCGCGCGGCGGGATTGGCATGCAGCGGGCGGCCGTTGCCGCGGCACAGCAGCATGCCGTCTTCCATCAGTTCGAAAATCGCGCGGATGTCGGCGAAGGCCGGATCGTCGGGACTGCGGCCGGATTCCGGGGCGGTCCCGGCGGCGGCGGACGGATTCGGGAAAGGCGGTCTGCTCACCCGGCCAGTATCGGGATGCCGCCGCGCGGCGGCAAGCGGGCCGGCGTCAGACCACGGCCAGCGGACGGCTGGCCTGCACGCTGTCGGCGCGGCCCTGCGCGTCGTAGGCCGGCGAGCTTTCGCTACGGCCGAGGTGGCGCAGCGCCCAGTTGACCTCGCGGCGGCGGCGCGCCAGCAGCGCGCCGTTGGCCAGGTTGAGCTGCGACAGTTCGACCAGCCGCGGCTCCAGCGCGGCGCGATCCTCGCCTTCGACGCGGCTTTCCAGCGCGCGCAGCGATTCGAGCTTGTCGCGCGTGGACTGGATCAGCGCCTGCACGTCGTGCTCGAGAATGGCACGGCGTTCTTCCTGCAGCGCCGCTTCCAGATGCTCCAGCGACTGGTTCAGCGCCGGATTCATGCGCCCAGCTGGCTTTCCAGGTTCAGCATGCCGTCGGCGATGGCCTCGGGGTCGATCTGGTAGGTGCCGGCCTGCAGCGCATCGCGGACGGCCTGCACGCGGCCGGCATCGATCGCCGGGGCCGAGGACAGTTCGCGCTGGAGGGTCTGCAGGCTGGTGGCCTCGCCGGTCAGGCGCAGGCTGTCGCCAGCCTGGGCCGCGCCCACCGGGCTGGAACGATCCGCGCCAGCAGGCGCCACGCGTCCCGTGACGGGTCCGGTGGTGCGCACCGCCGGGGGAGGCGTGCCTTCGATTTTCTGGCTCATGTCGGTGTACCTGTTGCGGGTTCAGAGAGGTTATCGGCAATGCTTGCGAAAGCTTTAGTGACGAATTGCACAAAAACTGGCCCCGCCACCCGGGCCGATCCTTCATCCGCATCCTGTAACGGCCGGCCGCGGAAGATCTTTAGCGCCGATATCGAAAAATATTTCATCGGCTGACCACGACGTCGCCGCCGGGGCTGACGGTGCCCTGGATGACCCGGCGCGAGGACAGGTTCTCGACCATCACCCGTTCGTTCTCGCCGGCGTCGCCGAGCGCCTTGCCGGCCATGCGCACTTCCAGCCCGCCGCGCCGGGATACCAGCGCGACGTTGTCGCCGCGGCGGATCAGGCGCGGGGCGACCAGATCGGTGGTCGACAGCACGCTGCCGGCGCTGAGCGTGCGGCGGGCGACCTGGCCCACCGCCTGCGCGGGGTCGGCCAGCGCGGCGCCGACGATGCGGCCGGCGTCGCGGGTTTCGGTGACGAAGGCATCGGCGGTGAGGACCTGGCCGGCGCCGATGCCGCGGCTGAGCACCAGCACGGTCTGGCTGCGGCGCACGCGCACCGGCACGAACAGCCGCCAGCCGGCGGCTTGCGGGCACGACACCTCGACCGAGTTGTTGCCGTTGATGCGCGCCGCCAGTTCGCCCTGGCAGCGCGGCAGGCGCAACGCGGGGTCCAGCGTGGCCTCGGCCTCGCTGCCCGGCGCCAGCGCGGCCAGCGCCGCGGCCTTGATCGACTCCACCGACTGGAAATCGGCGGCGGGCGCTTGGGCAGCGGCGAGCAGTCCGGCCAGGACAAGGGCGATACGCGGCATGGACGGTCTCCGTCGGTTCATCGACGGGAAGGCTGCAAGGGTTGTGCCAGGGGTCAGGGGTCAGGGGTCAGGGGTCAGGGATTAGGGATTAGGGATTAGGGATTAGGGATTAGGGATTAGGGATTAGGGATTAGGGATTAGGGATTAGGAAACAGCTTGCCGGCTTCTACTCGTCATCCCAGCGCAAGCTGGGATCCATTTTGCTTTTGCCTTTGGTTTCTAGAGGCGAGAGCAACAACAAGATGGATCCCAGCTTGCGCTGGGATGACGAGCAAAGGTGCGATGCGCTTTCCCTAACCCCTGGCCTCTAACCCCTAGCCTCTGCCCTCAAGTGCCCCCGCCCCCGGCCGATATGCTGTCCATGACCCAGGACCTGCTCAATCGCATCGACCAGCGGACCCGCCTGGCCGGCCACAACCGGCTGGCGCTGCTGCTGTTCCGGCTAGGGGGACGTCAGCTTTTTGGCGTCAACGTCTTCAAGGTGCAGGAAGTGCTGCGCCGGCCGCCGCTGTTCCAGCTGCCGGGCCTGCCCGGCGAGTTCGCCGGCGCCGCCGACGTGCGCGGGCGCTCCATCCCGGTCCTGGATCTGGGTCTGGCCATCGGCCACCCCGAGCGCGATCCGAATCCGGAAAACTCGCCCAACTACCTGGTCATCACCGAGTTCAACCGCTCGGTGCAGGGCTTCCTGGTCAGCGGTGTGGAGCGCATCGTCAACATCGCCGTCGAGGACATCCACCCGCCGCCGGAACTGGGCGCCGAAGCCAGCTACCTGACCGCAGTGACGCGTTTCCAGGGCGAATTGATCCAGGTGCTGGACGTGGAAAGCATCCTGGCCGACATCACCCAGGCGCGGATGGACGCGCCGCTGGCGCCGGAAATGATCCTGCCCGCCTCGGCCCATGAGCTGCAGGTGCTGGTGGTGGACGACTCGCGCGTGGCGCGCTCGCAGATCCGCAGCGTGCTGGACCAGCTCGGCGTGGGCGCCACCCTGCTGTCCGACGGCAAGCAGGCGCTGGATCACCTCTTGCAGTTGCATGCCGGCGGCGAGCGGCCGTCCGAGCGCTACGCGATGATCATCTCCGACATCGAGATGCCGGCGATGGACGGCTATACGCTGACGACGGAAATCCGTCGTCATCCGGCCCTCAACGACCTGTACGTGCTGCTGCATACCTCGCTGTCGGGCGTGTTCAACAACGCGATGGTCGAACGGGTCGGCGCCAACGCGTTCGTCGCCAAGTACAGCGCGCACGAGCTGGCCGAATACGTGCTCGCCCGCCTCAACCAGGTGGTTGCCGCGGCGGCTTGAGGAGTAGGGGCTGGGGCTAGAGGCTAGAGGCTAGAGGCTTGGGAAAAGACGAGAGCTTCGGGCCGTTGCTTCCAGCCCCTAGCCTCCCGCCTCTGGCCTCTGGCCTCCCGCCCCCAGCCTCCCCGCTTCTGGCACAGGACTTGCCTCGCTTCCGGCAACGATCCGCCGGAGCGTGCCATGTCCAATCCGATTACCGACTACCTGGGTGTCCACGCCGCCGCGCTGCCGTTGCGCGAGCAGCGCATGAAGGTCATTGCCAGCAACCTGAGCAATGCCGACACGCCCGGCTACAAGGCCAAGGACGTCAGCTTCGACGCCGCGCTTCAGGCCGTGGCCCAGCAGGCCAGCCGCGCCACGCCGTTGCAGGCGACCAGCGAGCGCCATTTCAACGGCCTCGACCTGCCGGTGCAGATTTACGAGCGCGCCGGCGGGCAGCCCAGCCTGGACGGCAATACCGTCGATGCCGATGTCGAGCGCGCCGCCTACGGCCGCGCCGCGCTGGAATACCGCGCCTCGCTGAGCTTCATCGAATCCAAGGTGCGCGGCATGCTCACCGCGATCACCGGCCAATAAGGGGCGATGCCATGAGCAACCTGCCCATCTTCGACGTCGCCGGCTCCGCGCTGCATGCGCAGTCGGTCCGACTGAACACGATCGCCAGCAACCTGTCCAACGCCGACTCGGTGGCGTCCTCGCCCGAGGCGGTCTACAAGCCGATCGAGCCCATCTTCCGGGCCAACCCGATCAACGCCGACGGCTCGCTGACCGGCGTGCAGGTCAAGGAAATCACCCAGAGCGAGGCGCCGCCGATCAAGCGCTACGAGCCCGGCCATCCGCTGGCCGACGGCGACGGCTACGTCTACGCGCCGGACGTGGATCCGGTGGCGCAGATGGTCAACCTGATTTCGGCCTCGCGCGGCTACCAGGCCGGCGTGGAAGTGCTCAACACCGCCAAGGAACTGGCGCTGGCCACGCTGACGATGGGCCGCTGAGGCGCCCGCCCCACTTCTTACGGAAACCATGCATGAGCACCGTCACCAACGACTACGCCAGCCTCAACACGACCGGCGCCAGCACCGCCACCAAGAAGAACGAATCGCTGGGGCAGGCCGAGTTCATGCGGCTGATGACCGAACAGCTCAAGCACCAGGATCCGCTGAAGCCGCTGTCCAACAGCGAGTTCATCGGCCAGCTCGCCCAATTTTCGACCGTACAGGGGATATCGGATTTGAACACCACCGTCACCGGCTTCACCAACGCGCTCACCGGCGACCAGGTGCTCAAGGGCGCCTCGCTGGTCGGCCATTCGGTGTTGCTGCCGTCCAGCAAGCTGGCGATCACCGGCAACGGCGCCTCCACCGGCACGGTGATGGCGCCTGACGCTGGCGTGGTCAACCTGGAAATCAGCGACGCCAGCGGCGTGGTCGTGCAGAAGCTGGTGCTCAACGCCGACGGCAAGGGCGAGGTGCCGTTCTCGTGGGACGGCCGCAACGCCAAGGGCGACCAGATGCCCACCGGCAGCTATTCGATCAAGGCCACCCACGTCGCCGCCAACGGCACCAACACCGCCATCAACACCTATGTCGACGCCACCGTCGACAGCGTGACCATCGGCTCGGACGGCCTGTACCTCAACCTGCCCGGACTGGGCACCGCCCCGCTCGACTACGTGCTGCGCATCGGCAAGTCGGCGTCCTGACATCTCATTGCCGGCCAGGCCGGCGCGCAAGGAGTTCACCCATGGCTTTCAACAGTTCCCTGTCCGGCATGAAGGCGGCCAACGCCGACCTCAATGTCACCTCGCACAACATCGCCAACGTCAACACCACCGGCTTCAAGGAGTCGCGCGCGGAGTTCGCCGAAGTGTTCTCGGCCACCGGCTACGGCCTGCTGCGCAACGGCATCGGCGCCGGCGTGCGGCTGACCAACGTGGCCCAGCAGTTCTCGCAGGGCGACATCAACCAGACCGGGCGCTACCTGGATCTGGCGGTGGACCGCGAGGGCTTCTTCACGGTCGCCAACAACGGCACCAATGTCTATACCCGCGCCGGCAACTTCCAGCGCGACGCCAGCGGCTACGTCACCACCGCCGAGGGCTTCCGCCTGCAGGCGTTCCCGCCGCGCGGCGACGGCAACGGCTTCGACACCGGCCGCCTGGTAGACCTGCAACTGCTGACCAGCGACAGCCCGCCCAGCCCGACCACCCGCGTCAACCTGGGCGTCACCCTGCCCGGCAACGCCGCGCAGCCGACCATCACCCCGTTCAGCCCCACCGATGGCAACAGCTACAACGAGACCACCTCGGTCACCGTGTACGACTCGCTCGGCGTGGCGCACCAGCAGTCGGTGTTCTACGTCAAGACCGCCAACCCGAACGAATGGCAGATGCATGCCTACGTCGATGGCGTGTCGATGGGCGCGCCGTCGACGGTGCAGTTCGACAACAACGGCACGCTGACCGCGCCGGCCAACGGGCTGGTGACGCTGAATCCGTTCACCCCGACCACCGGTGCCGGCGTGCTGAACATGACGCTGGACATCAGCGGCACCAACCAGTACGGCGAAGCCTTCGCCAAGAAGGACCAGCGCCAGGACGGCTACGCCAGCGGCAAGCTCAACGAGTTCACCGTGTCGCCGGAAGGCGTGGTGTACGCGCGCTATTCCAACGGCGTGGATCGCGCCATCGGCCAGGTCGCGCTGACCCTGTTCACCAACCCGCAGGGCCTGGTTTCGCAGGGCAACAACACCTGGACGCACAGCTACGCCTCGGGCGAGCCGCGCACCGGCGCGCCGGGCACGTCGGACTTCGGCCAGGTGGCGTCCGGCGCGCTGGAAGCCTCGACGGTCGACCTGACCGAGCAGCTGGTCAACATGATCGTGGCCCAGCGCAACTTCCAGGCCAACTCGCAGATGCTGTCCACGCAGGACCAGATCACCCAGACCGTGATCAACATCCGCTGATAGCGCGTCGATAGACGGAGAACGCAATGGACAAGGGACTCTACGTCGCCATGACCGGCGCCCGCGCCTCGCTGCAGGCGCAGGGCAACGTGGCGCACAACCTGGCCAACGTGGACACCAAGGGCTTCAAGGCGGCCCTGGCGCACACCGAGGCATTCAAGATTCCCGGAGCCGGTTTTCCGTCGCGCTACGACGCCATCCCGGTGCAACCCGGTTTCGACGCGCGCGCCGGCTCGCAGATGGTCACCGGCCGCAACCTCGACGTGTCGCTGCAGCAGGGCCAGTGGCTGGCCGTGCAGGCGGCCGATGGCGGCACCGCCTACACGCGCAACGGCGAGCTGGCGATCACCGCCAACGGCATGCTGGTCACCGCCGGCGGCCACCCGGTGCTGGACGAGGCCGGCAACCCGATGGCGGTGCCGCCGGCGCAGTCGGTGGACATCGGCAACGACGGCACCGTATCGATCATCCCGCAGGGCGAAGGCCCGCAGACGATGGCGGTGGTCGGCCGCATGCGCATCGTCGTCGCCGATCACGAACAGATCTCGCGCGGCGGCGACGGCCTGATGCGCCAGACCGATCCGCAGGCCGAACTGCCGCTGGCCACCGGCAACAGCCTGACCACCGGCGCGCTGGAAGGCAGCAACGTCGACGCGGCCGGCGCGCTGGTGCAGATGATCCAGCTGCAGCGCCAGTTCGAGATGCAGGTCAAGGTGATCAGCACCGGCGATGAGATGGCGCAGTCGTCCAATCAGTTGTTGCGACTGGGCGGCTGATTTTTTCTCCTGGCCAGCGCGCAAGGCTCCGACCGATCCCGATAAAACGGACGTCATCCCGGCTCAGGTTGGACCCCAGCGGCCTTGCTTCAGGGCTGAGTCGCCGTTTTGTTGTCCATGGCGCGATGTTCCTGCTTCCGGATCTCCGGACTTTCGGCCTGTCCGAGGCAAAGTCGCTGGGGTCCGGCCTGCGCCGGGACGACGGCTTTCATCTGCATCCCTCTCCCCTTCCCGGCCCGCGCCGGATTCCGGACGCAAAAAGTGGAACGGAACTTGCCTGATACCCCGTGAACCGGGCGAAGGCCGTCCGGACCACCGAATCAGCGGAGGAATCCCCTCATGAATCAGGCTCTTTGGGTCGCCAAGACCGGACTGGACGCGCAGCAGACGCGCATGTCGGTGGTCTCCAACAACCTCGCCAACACCAACACCACCGGCTTCAAGCGCGACCGCGCCAGCTTCGAAGACCTGCTGTACCAGCAGGTGCGCCAGCCCGGCGGCTCGACCAGCGCGCAGACGCAGCTGCCCTCGGGCCTGCAGCTGGGCACCGGCGTGCGCGTGGTCGCCACGTCCAAGGACTTCCAGCAGGGCAACCCGCAGCAGACCGGCCGCTCGCTGGACGTCATGGTCAACGGCCGCGGCTTCTTGGAGGTACTGCTGCCCGACGGCAGCTCGGCCTACACCCGCGACGGCAGCCTCCAGATCAACGCCCAAGGCGAACTGGTCACCAACAGCGGCTATCCGGTGCAGCCCGGCATCCAGGTGCCCGAGGGCGCGCAGTCGATGACCATCGGCAACGACGGCACCATCAGCGTGACGATGGCCGGCGAGGCGCAGGCGCTGGAAATCGGTTCGCTGACGCTGACCGACTTCGTCAATCCGTCCGGCCTGCAGGCCAAGGGCGAGAACCTCTATATCGAGACCACCGCCTCCGGTCCGGCGCAGAACGGCACGCCCGGCCTCAACGGCCTGGGCAGCCTGGTGCAGGGCGCGCTGGAAGGCTCCAACGTCAACGTCGTCGAGGAGCTGGTCAGCATGATCGAAACCCAGCGCGCCTACGAAATGAACGCCAAGGCCATTTCCACCACCGACGCCATGCTCGGCTACCTCAACAACAACATCTAAGGCACCGCGATGAAACGTTCCTCAATCGCCACCGCGCTGGCCCTCTCGCTCACCCTGCTGCCCGGTTGCGCGCGCTACTACGGCGACGTGCGCCCGTACGCGCCGATGCAGCCCATCCAGCCGGTGGTCGCCGTGCAGGCGCAGGCCAGCGAAGGCGGCATCTACCGCGCCGGTCCCGGCCTGAACCTCTACGGCGATCGCCGCGCGCGCGATGTCGGCGACCTGCTGACCATCAACCTGATCGAGAACACCACCGCGCAGACCTCGGCCACCACCGCCATCGACAAGGAAAGCGAGGTGTCCATCGCCGCGCCCAACATCGCCGGCGCACCGGTGACCTACAACGGCCGCGACATCCTCAGCGCGTCGGTCAACGGCGAGCGCGGCTTCTCCGGCAACGGCCGCAGCGCGCAGAGCAACCGCCTGGCCGGCAGCCTGACCGTCACCGTCATCCAGCGCCTGCCCAACGGCAACCTGGTCGTGCAGGGGCAGAAGAACATGCGCCTGAACCAGGGCGACGAGCTGGTGCAGATCCAGGGCATCGTGCGCCAGGCCGACATCAACCCCGACAACACGATCCTCTCCAGCAAGGTGGCCGACGCGCGCATCGCCTACGGCGGCCGCGGCGCCATCGCGCAGTCCAATTCGATGGGCTGGTTGGGACGCTTCTTCAATTCGCCCATCTTCCCCCACTGAGGCGGCCATGAAAATTTTCCGCACCTCCCGCGCGCTGCGCATGCTGCTGATCCTGCTGTCGCTGGCGCTGGCGTCCAACGCGCAGGCCGAGCGCATCAAGGATCTGGCCCAGGTGGGCGGCGTACGCAGCAATCCGCTGGTCGGCTACGGCCTGGTCGTGGGCCTGGACGGCAGCGGCGACCGCACCAGCCAGGCGCCCTTCACCGTGCAGAGCCTGAAGAATCTGCTCGGCGAGCTGGGCGTCAACGTGCCGCCCAACGTCAACCCGCAGCTGAAGAACGTCGCGGCGGTCGCCATCCATGCCGACCTGCCCGCCTTCGCCAAGCCCGGCCAGCCGATCGACATCACCGTGTCCTCGATCGGCAATTCCACCTCGCTGCGCGGCGGCAGCCTGCTGATGGCGCCGCTGCGCGGCGCCGACGGCGAGGTCTACGCGATCGCCCAGGGCAACCTGGTGGTCGGCGGCTTCGGCGCGCAGGGCAAGGACGGTTCGCGCGTGTCGGTCAACGTGCCCAGCGTCGGCCGCATTCCCAATGGCGCCATCGTCGAGCGCGCGGTGCCGGGCGGTTTCGGCAGCAGCGATCTCGTCACGCTCAACCTGCACAAGGGCGACTTCACCACGGTGTCGCGGATGGTCGCCGCGCTGGAGCAGAACTTCGGCGCCGGCACGGCGCAGGCGATCGACGCGGTGACCGTGCAGGTGCGCGCGCCGGCCGATCCTTCGCGCCGCATCAATTTCATGTCGCAGGTCGAGAACCTGGAGCTGACCCCCGGCAGCGCGCCGGCCAAGATCATCGTCAACGCGCGCACCGGCACCGTGGTGATCGGCGCGCAGGTGCAGGTGATGCCGGCGGCGATCGCGCACGGTTCGCTGACCGTGACCATCACCGAATCGGCCAACGTCAGCCAGCCCTACGAGTTCTCGCGCGGCGGCCAGACCGTGGTGACGCCGCAGTCGCAGGTGTCGATCAGCGCCGAGGGCAACCGCATGTTCAAGTTCGCCGGCGGCACCACGCTGGACGAGATCGTCCGCGCGGTCAACGAAGTCGGCGCCGCGCCGGGCGACCTGATCGCGATTCTCGAAGCGCTCAAGCAGGCCGGCGCGCTGCGCGCGGAGCTGGAGGTGATCTGACATGGCCGCGCCTTCGATCAGCCTGCTGCAACCCGCCCTGCCGCTCAATGCCGGCGATGCGCCGTCCAGTGCGTCGCGCATCGACGAGGTCGCGCGCAAGCTCGAAGGCCAGTTCGCGCAGATGCTGATCAAGTGCATGCGCGAGGCCAGCTTCGGCGACTCGCTGTTCCCCGGCGAGAACCAGATGTTCCGCGACATGTACGACCAGCAGCTGGCCAAGGCGATGACCGAAGGCAAGGGACTGGGCCTGGCGCCGATGATCGCGCGCCAGCTCGGCGGCGGCGATACCGCGGCCACGCCGGTGCCGGCGCGCTTCGGGCTGGAGGAATACCGGCGCATGGCGCCGACCGCCGGCGCCTCGCAGATGCTGGATGCCATCGCCGGCCGCAGCGGCACGACGGCGACGAACGACGATGCCGATGCCCTGTCGCTGTCGCCGATGCTCAAGGCGCTGACCGCCAACGCCTCGTCCGAAGCCTGCGACGACGTCGAGCAGGTCGCCTCGGTACGCCCGGAGAAATACGCCAAGAACACGCCCGAGCGCTTCGTCTCGGAAATCTGGTCGCACGCGCAGGACGCGGCCAGGGAACTGGGCGTGGATCCGCGCGCGCTGGTCGCGCAGGCCGCGCTGGAAACCGGCTGGGGCCGCAAGGTCATCCAGCGCAACGACGGCGGCAGCGCGCACAACCTGTTCGGCATCAAGGCGACCGGCTGGAAGGGCGATCGCGCCCGCACCGGTACCCACGAATACGTCAATGGCGTCAGGCAGAACGAGACCGCCGATTTCCGCGCCTACGCCTCGCCCGCCGAGAGCTTCGCCGACTACGTGCGCCTGCTGAAGAACAATCCGCGCTACCAGCAGGCGCTGGCGGCCGGCAAGGACGTCGTCGGCTTCGCCAGGGGCCTGCAGAAGGCCGGCTACGCCACCGATCCTTCCTATGCCGCCAAGATTTCCGCCATCGCCCACGGCCCGACGCTGGGCAAGGTGATCGGAGCGGTCGGCGGCGCCGTGCAATCGGCCATCAGCCAGGCGCAGCGGCGCTGACGCAGGAGTAAGCCATGTCCAACATCCTCGCCAACGGCAGTTCCGCGCTCATCGCCTTCCAGCGCGCGCTGTCCACCGTCAGCCACAACGTCGCCAACGTCAACACGCCCGGCTACACGCGCCAGCGCGTGGAGATGGCCGCGCGCGACGGCACGTTCTACGGCTACGGCCACCAGGGCAACGGCGTGCAGATCGTCGACGTGCGCCGCATGGCCGATTCGCTGGCCACCGCGCGCCTGCTCGACAGCGGCGGCGAGCTGAGCCGGCTGCAGCAGTTGTCCACGCTGTCCAACCGCGTGGACAACCTGTTCTCCGAAAAGGCCACCGGCATCGCCCAGCCGTGGTCCAACTTCTTCGATTCGGTCAGCGCGCTGTCGTCCAATGCAGCCTCGGCGGCCGATCGCGAGAACCTGCTCGCGCAGGCCAAGGCGCTGACGACGCGCTTCAACCAGATGAACGGCCATCTGGACAAGCTCAACGACGAAGTCAACAACGGCCTCAGCGCCAGCGTCGACGAGATCAACCGGCTGGCCAAGGAGATCGCCCAGCTCAACGGCCGCATCGGCAGCAACGTCACCCAGGTGTCGGGCGATCTGCTCGATCGCCGCGACCAGCTCGTCAGCCAGCTGATCGGTTTCACCGGCGGCAGCGCGGTCAACCAGGACGGCGGCCACGTCAACGTGTTCACCGCCGGCGGGCAGCCGCTGGTGGTCGGCGCGGCGCCGAGCAAGCTGGTGGCCGTGGCCGACCCGTACCGCCCCGAACGCCTGCAGGTGGCGCTGGAAACCAACGGCCAGCGCATCACGCTGGGCGACCGCGGCTTCGGCGGCAAGGTCGGCGGGCTGCTCGAATTCCGCAACGCCGTGCTGGACCCGGCCATGGCCGAACTGGGCCGCATCGCCGTGTCGCTGGCCGAAACCTTCAATGCCGGCCACGCCGGCGGCATGGATCTGTACGGCCAGATGGGCGGCGAATTCTTCAAGCTGCCGCAGCCGCGCGTCACCTCCAATCCCGGCAACGCCGGCAATGCCGTGCTGCAACCGGCGCGCGGCGATCTGTCCGCGCTGAACGGCCAGAACGTGCTGCTGCGCTACGACGGCGCCGGCTGGATCGCCACCAATCCCGACACCGGCGCGGCGCTGGCCCTGAGCGGCAGCGGTACCGCCGCCGACCCGCTGATCGTCGGCGGCGTCGAGTTGGTGCTGGCTTCCGGCACGCCCGCCGCCAACGACCGCTTCCTGCTGCAGCCCACTGCCGGCGCGGCCGGCAGCATCGCCGTCACCATCGCCGATCCCAGCCGCATCGCCGCCGCCAGCCCGATCAAGGCCAACGCCGATGTCGGCAACCTCGGCACCGGCAAGCTCAGCGGCCTGACCGTCACCGACAGCGCGCATCCGGACCTGCGCACGGCCATCGACATCACCTTCATCGATGCCAACCAGTACACCATCGGCGGTGCCGGTCCGTTCGCCTACACGCCCGGCCAGACCATCAGCCACAACGGCTGGAGCGTGCGCCTGGACGGCGCGCCGCAGGCCGGCGACAGCTTCGGCATCGTCCCCGGCGTCGCCGGCTCCAGCGACAACCGCAATGCCACCCTGCTGGCCGGCCTGGACGACGCGCGCGCGCTCAACGGCGGCACGCTGACGCTCAACGGCGCCATCGCCGGCCTGACCACCACGGTGGGTTCGGCCGCGCGGCAGGCCGAATATTCGACCGAGGCGCAGCAGATCATCCACGACCAGGCGCAGGCGGCGCGCGACAGCATCGCCGGCGTCAACCTGGACGAGGAAGCGGCCGATCTGATGCGCCTGCAACAGGCCTACCAGGCGGCCGCGCAGATCATCGCCACGGCCGACAACATGTTCCAGTCCCTGCTCAGCGCGGTGCGCCGATGACCAGTTACCGTATCTCCACCGGCATGATGTACCAGCAGTCGGTCAGCACCATGCTGGCCAAGCAGGCCAAGCTGGCGCATACCCAGCAGCAGCTTGCGACCGGGCAGAAGATCATCACCGCCAAGGACGACCCGGTCGCCGCCGGCACCGCCGTGCAGATGGACCGCGCGCTGGCCCAGCTGGAGCGCTTCACCCTCAACGGCAACGCCGTGCAGAACCGGCTGGGGCTGCAGGAAAACACGCTGACCTCGGTCGGCGATGCGATGGCGCGCGTCAACGAACTCACCCTGCAGGCCAACAACGCCGCGCTCGGCAACGACAGCCGCCGCGCCATCAGCACCGAGCTCAAGGCCATCTACCAGGGCCTGCTGGACCTGGCCAACACCAATGACGGCACCGGGCGCTATCTGTTCGGCGGCACCGACGACGCCAGCCCGCCGTTCGCGCTGAGCGGCGGCAACGTCATCTACAGCGGCAACCAGAGCCAGCGCGAGATCGAAATCGCGCCGGACACCTTCGTGCTCGACACCCTGCCCGGCAGCGAGGTGTTCATGCGCCTGCGCACCGGCGACGGCCGCGTCGATGGCCGCGCCGCCTCCGGCAACACCGGTACCGGCCTGCTGATGGACTTCAGCGTCACCGATTCGACCGTGTGGACCGGCGCCAGCTACCGTGTCCAATTCGACACCGCCGCCACCTATACCGTCTTCGACGCGGGCAACAATCCCATCGCCACCGGCACCTACGAGAAAGGCGGCAGCATCGCCTTCGGCGGCGCGCAGATGAAGATCGACGGCAACCCGGCGACCGGCGACCGCTTCGAACTCGGCCCGTCCGGCACGCGCGACATCTTCGCCACGCTGCAGACGCTGATCGGCGCGCTGGAAAGCGATCCGGTCACCGACAGCGACAAGGCGCGGATGCAGAACGTCCTGCAGAACTCGCTGCGCGACGTCGCTTCCGCGCAAGGCAAAATGATCGACGCGCGCGCCAGCGGCGGCGCGCAGATGACCACGCTGGAAACCGCCGCCAGCCTGCGCGACGCCAACACGGTGACGCTGAAAGGCAGCCTGTCGGCGCTGCGCGACCTGGACTGGGCCGAGGCGATCGGCCGCTACAACATGGAAAACACCGCGCTGCAGGCCGCGCAGACCGTATTCATGCAGATGCAGTCGCTGTCGCTGTTCCGGTTGATGGGCTGATCCGGTCCTGCGCTGCCATACGCCGCGAATCGAGCGGCGTCGACCTTCTAGCGTCCTCCCCGCAGTCGGGAAGCGCTTTTCAACGGCCGATAGGCTGGTCATCCAGCGACTTCGCTTCACACTCCAGCCAGTGAGCGGCCTCGCTCCAGCAGTCGGCACGCGGGCGGAAACCGGTATTCGGCCCACGCTCGCTGGACTGGAATATCTACAAGACGAAAGGACTTATTGCTTCCCGACGCATTCTCGGGCGGAAACCCGGCAGCAAGCCGCAATGGCTCAGGAGCCTGCCCGCTCCAGCCGCATCGCCACCGGCGCGTCTTCGACTTCTTGCAAAACCGCATTCTCGTGCGGCTCATGCAGATGCGCCACGACCGGCGCGTCGTCGGTGCCGCACACGCGGTTGCGGCCCAGATGCTTGGCCCGGTAGAGCGCCTTGTCGGCATGCGACAGCAGCTTGGCCAGGCTGTAGCCGGACACCGCGGTCGTGGTCACGCCGAAACTGGCGGTAATCGAAAACACGAATCCGGTCTCGCGCGTATCGATGGAAGCGATGCGCACACGGCAATCCTCTGCCAGCCTGCGCGCATTGCGCGTGTCGCAGCCATGCATCAGGAAGGCGAACTCCTCGCCTCCCAGCCGCCCCAGCGTATCGATGCGGCGGCAGAACCCCTGGCACACCAGCGCGACCTGCTTCAACGCCCAGTCGCCGGTCTGGTGGCCGTAGCGGTCGTTGATCTGCTTGAAATGATCCAGGTCGAACATGATGAGCGCCGCCTCCTCCCCCGCCCGCGCGCACTGCGCCAGGCTGCGCTCGGCCAGCAGCGTGAAGTTGTGCCGGTTGCACACCTCGGTCAGCGCATCGGTCTCGGCCAGCTTCTTCAGCGACAGCTGCACGCGCTTGATCTTGTAGGCCCAATAGCCGATGGACGCAATCACCACCACCAGCAGCAGTACCAGCAGGCGCGTGTTCTGCGCCGATTGCTGATCCAGCCGGCTCTGCAGCTGCAGCAACTGGTTCTTCTGGTCCAGCTGATCGATCTGCTGGCTCTTCTGCAGTGTCTCCTGCCGCACAACTTGGTAGGCCAGTTCGCGCGCCTTGGCTTCATTCATGTAAGCCTTGTCAGCCTCGGCATAACGCTGAAATTGCAGCAGTGCTTCTTCCGTATTGCCGCGTTTCCGGGCAATTTCATAAAGCGTCTTGTAAGCACCTACCAGTGGACTGGAGAAAACCACACTGGCGCTTTGCGAGGCCGCTTGATTGGCATGGTGTTCCGCACCATCGATATCATGCTCCTCCAGGAGATATCGAGCCAGCAACGCATGTACCTCGCCTACAAGGCGCGGGTAGCGCGTACCTTCGATCTCCTCGATGTGCGAACGCAACAGCCCGATCGCTTTCTTCCTGTTTCCTTCCGAAGCCCATTTCTCGGCAAGGAGTTGGCGGCTCAGATTGGCTATCACCGTTTCCTTGGCAGCTACACAACGGCTAATCAGATCATTCAATTGTTGATCTTCGCGCGGTAGTTTCTTCAGGTGAAAATTAGCCTCGGAGGCGAGAAATTCGGCAAAGCATCGCTCACGTGCCACATCGCTGGTGTCGAGAACCTGCTTAGCATAGTCAGATGCAAGTTCGTATTGACCTATCTGGTTGTAGATAATGGCGGCGGCGACCGAAACATGAACTTTCAGGTGATTTTCTTCGGTCTGTGCAGACAACAGCAGGGTTTGCTCCAACTGACGGAGACCATCAGTGAACTGACGCGTCCCTGCATAATTATTGACAATCAATGCACCCGCACGAATGCGTATGTCCAGTGGGTTATTCGAATCGAGTAGTTTCTGTGCACTAGAAATTGCGTCATCGAACCGACCTGCGAACGTTAACGAGTAAGCATTGAGATAGTCGATCTGTAACCGCTGCTTGGCATCCGCCTGCTTTTTGAGCGAATTGATTTCCTTCAGCAGAATACGGAAGCCGACCGGATCTCCACTCCTGATTGCCTCTGCTTTTACAAGAAGGCTTTCCAGTCGAGTCGGCTCAGCCGAAACAATGCCGGTGCCAAAAATCAGCACCAGCATCAGAATTCCTGCAGTGAGCAACTTTCCGTGCATCGTCAGTCGCCTAGGACAAGCTCTCAATCCGGTGAACGGGGATTCTCTTCCTGTTCCGGTACATCATCAGGCTTTTCCTCGCCTTCTCGATTTGGTTGTTCATCAGGTGCAAATACCGCGCAAATCATTTTTTGCCTTGCATTCAACAAGACCCCCAGCGCCTCTAGATCATGGCGAGCCAGTGCATGCCGCTGGTCTTCTTCCACATCCAATGCAGTCAGTGCTTCGTCATAAGCTTGAGCGTTGAAGGCAAAGGAAGCATCAGAACCCATCGCTTCCATGAAACGAATCATTTCCGACATCAATTATTCCCCTTAATAATCAATAACTTAGTTTCTTTAGTTGCAAGTCAACTTATTGCAGGACCGCAACCTGAGTCTTGGCTGAAGATACGCGCTTTCCAAGCTTCAGGCCAGCACCATCCTCAATTACTGGATAGACGGTACTGGCAGGTACTCCCACCGAATCCAATCGGGACTGTCCTCACCCCACACCCGGGAGAAACCAAGGCCCTGCATTACCTGCGCACCGGCAAGGTTCGAGGGAAGATGGCGAGTGACGACGTTGCCGACCTGGCAATGTTTCAATCCATGCTCGACCAAGAGGGGGACCAATTCCTTGGCCACTCCCCTCGCCTGCCACTCGGGTAACACCATCATGCCCAGTTCGGCTGCATCGGCTCCCTTGTTCTTCATCAGCGCCGCGATTCCTACGGTGCTGCCGGAGGATTTGCAGGCAATCTTCCAGTAGAGATAGCGAAAAGGCCGGCACCCGTTGAGGCTGCACAGGCGGTCGAATCCCTGCTTGGCCTCTTCGCCGGATTGAATTGGCCCGACGTTCTCCATCATGGCCGGATCGGTATAGATGCGCGCATATAGCGGTTCGTCGGCCGCATCCAGCAACGAAAGCCGGAACCGGTCGCTGTCCAGGCAGGCGTCCTGTGAAGACGGAATGCGGTCAGCCGTGCTCATACGGGGCAGGACATTTCCTGCAGCCGCCGCAGCATCGTCTCGTTACGCTGCATTGGGCGCGACGGTGGGATCACCAGCGTCGTTTCAAGCTTCAATGCCGCACCCGGCAAGGCCGACAGCGGCAAGCGCTCCATGCGGGGCCTGGCGATCGGCAGGGTCGCCGCTTCGTAGGCAATGACCACGTGCTCGG
>Ga0160451_100442_pt1 | contig 24206 bp, 16 predicted proteins | sample HID1975M_E1MG_FD_108270 | JGI IMG/M metagenome (GOLD analysis project Ga0160451, IMG submission 108270) | Enriched soil microbial communities from UW Madison campus, WI, USA - HID1975M_E1 MG | ecosystem: Environmental > Terrestrial > Soil > Unclassified | place: USA: Madison, Wisconsin... | reverse complement strand
GGCCCACCACGGCAGCGAGCGGCTGGCCAGGAAGTAGTCGGTGGCCGACTTCTGGTGACCGCCCTTCTCCCGCGACACCCATTGCGCCAGGGCGAAGATGCCCGCCAGGTAGACCAGTACGATCACCACATCCAGTGTTGCCAACCTCATCCGCCCGTCTCCCGGTGTTGTCCCGCAATGTGGAGAGGGCGTGGCCCGCCGCGGGCGCCCGGTGGCGCCCGGCCTGGCAAGCATGTCACCGCTCCGCGCCGCCGCCCTCCCGGGGCGGCGCGGATCCCGCCTGGCTTACTTCGTCCCGGTGTCGCAGGGCAGGATGTGCTGCGCTTCGCTGACCGCACCGACCGCAACGCGCGACACCGACAGCGTGGCCGCCGCGTCGCTGTGCAGCTTCAGCAGCACGTCCAGCTTGCCGGTGTCGGCGCCGCTGGCGGCGAAGCACTTGAGCGGGATGCCCAGCGTGGCCCACTGCCCGGCCGGCAGCCCGGCCAGCGCCTCGCCCAGCGGCAGCGGCGCGCCGGCACCGGCGCTGGCGGCGATCGAGCCGCCGGCCGGCAGCGCGTCCGCACGCACGGTCAGCACCAGCAGCAGGTCGCCGTTGGTTTCGCGGGTCAGCTCCTTGGCCGGGTCGGCAGCGATCACCGCGCTGGCGGCCGACGTGCCCGACCAGGTGAGGCGGCGCGCATCCTCCTGGCGCTCGTGGTCGACCGCGCTGACCTTCAGGCTGCCGTCGGCGAGCGCCGCCGGCACGGTGGTCACCTGCATGGCCGCGCCCTGCGCGCCTTCCAGCTTCAGCGACAGGCCCGGGGCGAGCATGCCGCGGGCGAAGTACACGCCCGCAGGCGCCTGCAGGCCCTGGATGCCCGAGTCTTCCGACAGCGGCGCCACGTCGCCCTTGTCGGCGTAGGTCAGGCCGTAGCCGAACGGGAACAGCGGATTGTGGCCGGGCTTGTTCACCGCCGCGTCCACCGCGTTGCGCGGCCACGAGAAGCTCAGCTTGCCATGGAAGTCGTGGTCGACGCTGCCGTCGGCCTTGCGCAGCAGCACGTCGGCCACGCCGGCGCCCTCCGAGCCCGGCAGCCACGCGGCGACGAAGGCGTCGGCGGCGTTGATCTCGCGGTTCATCCACAGCGGGCGGCCGCTGATGAACACCGCCACCACCGGGATGCCGTCGGCCTTGAGCTTTCTGATCAGCTCCAGGTCGCTGTCGTCGCCGGGCTTGAACAGCAGGTTGGGGATGTCGCCCTGGAACTCGGCATACGGCTGCTCGCCGAACACGACGATCGCCGCGTCGGGCCGGGTCCTGTACTTGCCGTCCACCGCCAGCTCGGCCTGGCCGCCGCCGGCCTTGACCGCGCGCGCGAGGCCCTCCCAGATCGTGTCGGCGTTGGGGAAGTCGGCACGGGTGGTGCCGGTGCCCTGCCAGTTGAGGGTCCAGCCGCCGGCCTGCTTGCTCATGTCGTCGGCGCCGTCGCCGGCGACCAGCAGCTTCCCGCCCGGCGCCAGCGGCAGCAGCCCGCCCTGGTTCTTCAGCAGCACCAGCGATTCGCGCACCGCCTGGCGCGCGACCTCGCGGTGCTCCGGCGCGCCGAGCAGCTCGAACTTGCCGCCCAGCGCGCGCTGCGACGGCCTGGGCGCATCGAACAGGCCCATGCGGAACTTGACCCGCAGGATGCGGCGCACCGCGTCGTCCAGCCGCTCCATCGGCAGGGTGCCGGCCTTGACCGCGGCCAGCGTGCTTTCGTACATGCCCTTCCAGCTGTCCGGCGCCATCGCCATGTCCAGGCCGGCGGCGAAGGTCGCCGGGCAGTCGTTGTTGCTGCAGCCGGGGATCGTGCCGTGGCCGTTCCAGTCGCCGACCACGAAGCCGCCGAACTGCATGCGCCCCTTCAGCACGTCGGTCAGCAGCGGCTTGTTGCCGTGCATGCGCACGCCGTGGACGCTGTTGAACGACGCCATCACCGACTGCGCGCCGGCGGCGATGCCGGTCCTGTAGCCGGCGGCATGGACGTCGCGCAGCTCTTCTTCGCTGACCTGGGTGTCGCCCTGGTCGCGGCCGTCGGTGGTGCCGCCGTCGCCGACGAAGTGCTTGACCGACACCATCACGTGGTGGTCGTCGAGGAATTCCGGCGAGCCGGCCTTGCCCTGCAGGCCTTCGACCATGGCCTTGGCGAACTCGGCGACCACTTCCGGGTTCTCCGAATAGCCTTCGTAGGCGCGGCCCCAGCGCACGTCCTGCGGCACCGCCACGGTCGGGGCGAACGCCCACTCCATGCCGGTGGTGCGGGTCTCCAGCGCGGTGATCTCGCCGATGCGCCGCAGCAGCTCCGGATCGCGGGTGGCGCCCAGGCCGACGTTGTGCGGGAACAGGGTCGCGCCGACGACGTTGCTCTGGCCGTGCATCGCATCGATGCCCCAGATCACCGGGATCGGCTTGCCGCCGCCCGAGGTGTCCATCGACGCTTCCCAGAAAGCGTCGGACACGGCCAGCCATTCGGCCGGAGTCGCGTTGTACTTGCCGCCCGGGTCGGAGCTGCCGCCGGCCAGGATCGAGCCGAGCCGGTATTTGCGCACGTCTTCCGGGGTGATGCTGCCGATGTCGCCCTGGATGGTCTGGCCGACCTTCTCCTCGACGGTCATGGTCGCCAGCAGATCGTCGACCTTCTTCTCCAGCGCCGGGTCGGCGGCCAGTGGCCACTTCACTTCCGGCCAGTTGTCCGGATGGATGGTGCCGTCGGCGGTCGCGGCAGGTGCGGCGGGCGCGCCGGTCGCGGGCGCATCGGCGGGCGACGGCGCGCGGTTGCAGGCGGCCAGCGCAGCCAGCGCCAGGGCGACGGCCAGCGCGTTGCGGATACGGGCGACGGGCGCGGGTGCGCCGGCATGGATGCTCATCAGGGTGTTCCCTCCGGTCGGTCTTGAAGGCGCCCATTCCATCGGGGACGCCTTTGCGGCAATCACGGGCGCAGAGGCTTGTCACAAATGGCAGCGCTGTCAACCGGACGCGGGCTGGCGACATGCCACGCGTGCCTGTCCGGACCCGTCGAAGCGGTGCGGCGATCGCGGCCCGGGGCCGGGAAAACCCCATGATCGGAAGCGATCGGGCATGCCGGCACGGGTCGCGGGCCAACCGGCAGAACCGGCCAGGATCCGGCCAAAGCTGCTGCATCGCAGCAGCCGATTTGCGGCGGCATGCATGGCCCCGGACGGCGTCCGGAAGGGCCTCTCGCACGCGTGCCGCACCGGCACCGGAGCGGAAGCGGGCCCGGCTTCCGGCCGCGGACGCCCGTCCCCCAAGGCTTCCCGGCTTCCGAAGCCGGCGCGTCCCTCTCTATAATCGACGCCAGCTGTGGCCGGCCGCGCCACTCGCCATAGGATGCGATGTGCGTAATTACGATCTGGAATTCCTGAAGCGCTTCTCGATGGTGATCGGCCTGCTGGCCCTGGTCACCCTGGGCCTGATCCTGCTGGCCCACCACCTGCACGGCCGGATTCCGACGGAAATCTCGCCGACCGCGGCCAAGCGCACCGATGAACGGATCGCTCCGGCAGGCGCCGTCTACGCCGGTTCCACCGGCGCCGCCGCCCAAGCCGCCGCCGCCGCCGCGGCAGTCGCCAAGGCCGCCTCGCAGGTCGCCTACGGCGGCACCACCGACGGTTCGGTGATCTTCCAGAACCTGTGCGGCGCCTGCCATACCAATGGCGTCGGCAACGCGCCGACCCTGGACCACGCCCATTGGGATGCACGCCTGGCCCAGGGCAAGGACACCCTGTACAAGCACGCCATCGAGGGCTTCACCGGCCCGGATGGCGGGATCATGCCGGCGCGCGGCGGCAACCCGGCGCTGACCGACGAGCAGGTGCAGGCCACGGTCGACTGGATGCTCGCCAACCTCAAGTGAGCCGTCCGCCATTCCGCCAACGCCGCCTCCGGGCGGCGTTGTCGTTTCCGCTCCCTGTTTTGCTCCACCGAGAACTGCCATGCGCCGACTTCCCGCCCGCCATGCCCTCGCCCTGACGCTGCTGTGCACCGCCGGCCTGCCCCCTGTCGCCGCGGCCGAGGCGCGGGCGGTGGACATCGGCGCGGTGCAGGGCGCCGGCCCGGCCAGTCCGCTGCTGGGTCGCGAGGTGACGGTGGAGGGCGTGGTCACCGCCGATTTCCGCGACGGCCTGGGTGGCTTCTACCTGCAGGACGGCGGCGACGGAAACCCCGCCACCTCGGACGCGATCTTCGTCCAGCTGGCGCCGGATCCGGCATCTGAAGCCAGCGATCCAGTGCGCGTCGGCAGCCGGATCCGGGTCGAAGGCACGGTCGCCGAGCTGGAGGAACGCGGCGGTACCCGCACCGCGCTGGTGCCGGCGTCGATCGAACTGCTGCGGCGCGCGGATACCGACCTCCAGATCGCCCCGCAGCGCCTGGTCGCGCCGCCGGCCGACTGGGAGGCGCTGGAAGGCATGCGTGTGCGCATCGATGTCCCGCTGACCGTCACCGGCACCGACGCGTTGCAGCGCTTCGGCGAGCTGGCGGTGTCGTTCGACGGACGCCAGTGGCAGCCGAGCGAACTGGCCCGACCGGGTTCACAGGAACATGCCGCCCAGGCCGCGCACAACGCGCGCCAGCGTCTGCTGCTGGACGACGCCAGCCAGCAGCGCGACCCGGCCCACATCGCCTACCTCGCCGGCGGCGACATGCCGCGCGTGGGCAGCGTGGTGTCCGGCGCCGAGGGCATCGTCGAACTGCGCCACGGCGACTGGCGCCTGCAGCTCACCGGCGCGCCGGCGATCGAAGCCGGCGCGCGCCCCGCGCCTCCGGTCGTGCCCGGCAACGTCCGCGTCGCCGCGTTCAACCTGGAGAACCTGTTCAACGGCGACGGCCGCGGTGGCGGCTTCCCGACCGAACGCGGCGCGCGCACGCCGCAGGCGCTGGACGCGCAACTGGCCAAGCTGGTCGCCACCATCCGCGGCCTGGACCCGGACGTGGCCGCGCTGATGGAACTGGAGAACGACGGCTATGGCGACGATTCCAGCGTGGCCCGCCTGGTGCGCGAACTCGACGCCGGTGGCGGCCGCTGGCGTTACGTCGATGCCGGCCACGGCCCGGGCACCGACGCGATCCGCGTCGGCCTGATCTACCGCGACGACCGCGTCGTCGCGCGCGGCGCGCCGGCGGTGCTGGAAGGCGGCCCGTTCGGCGAACGCAGCCGCGTGCCGCTGGCGCAGGCGTTCCAGCGCCGGGACGGCGGCGAGGAATTCGTGCTCGTCGCCAACCATTTCAAGTCCAAGGGCTGCAGCGAAGCGGAAGGCGCCGACGCCGACCGTCACGACGGCCAGGGCTGCTGGAACGCGCTGCGGCTGGACTCGGCACAGCGCCTGCACGCGTGGCTGCAGTCCGCACCGCTGGGGCCGGGCCGCGAGCGCGTCGTCCTGCTCGGCGACTTCAATGCGTACGCGATGGAGGACCCGGTGCGCTGGTTGCGCGACGACGGCGGCTGGACCGACGCGTTCGCCGCCGCCGGCGTGGCACGTCCGTACAGCTACGTCTATGGCGGCCTCAGCGGGCGCCTGGACCACGCCCTGCTGAGCCCGGCGCTGGTGCCGCACCTGCGCGGCGCGGCCGAGTGGCACCTCAACGCCGACGAACCGGACGATGCCGGCTACGCCGGCCGCAACGTGCCCGGCCCGTGGCGCAGCTCCGACCACGACCCGTTGCTGCTGGGATTCGACCTGTAGGAGCCGGCCTTGCCGGCGACCCGACGTAGCCGGCACAGGCGACGTCCTCGTGTTTCCGACGCCCGTGTCGCCCGCAAGACGGGCTCCTACATGAAAAGCCGACGCGGCTGTGTGTAGGAGCCGGTCTTGCCGGCGACCCGACGCCGCCGGCACAGGCGACGCCATCGTGTTTCCGACGCCCGTGTCGCCCGCAGGACGGGCTCCTACAGGGAAGACGCGTTGGCAGGAGCCGGGTCTAGCCCGCAGTGCCGTGCAGGTAGTCCAGACTCACCTGCAGCAGCGCGCGGAAACCGACGTCGAGCGCGGCCTCGTCGAGCAGGAACTCCGGCGAGTGGTTGCCCGGCGCGGTGGCCGGATCGATCCCCTTGGAAGTCGCGCCGACAAAAAAGAACATCGCCCGGGCCCTCTGCCCGTACAGCGAGAAATCCTCCGCGCCCATCTGCAACGGCGGCTCGAACACATTGTCCGCGCCGACCACTGCCTGCAGGCTCGGCAGCATCTTCGCGGTCAGCGCCGGGTCGTTGACCGTGGCTGGATTGCCCTCGCTGTCGGGCACCCTGGCCTCGACCGTGGCGCCGTGCGCGGCGGCCACGTGCTCGGACACGTTGCGCAGGTCGGCGAAGATCTTCTCGCGCATGCCCTCGTCGAAGGTGCGGATGGTGCCGATCAGCTCCACGTCGTCGGGGATGATGTTGTAGCGGATGCCACCCTTGATCGCGCCGAAGGTCACCACCGCCGGCAGTCTGGCGATGTCGGTGCGGCGGGAGACAATGGTCTGCGCAGTGCCGACCAGGTCGGCCGCGGCGACGATCGGATCGATCCCGCCCCACGGCCGCGAACCGTGGGTCTGCCGGCCGATCACCTTGATGCTGAAACGGTCCGAGGCGGCCATCAGCGGCCCGCCGCGCACCGCGATCTGCCCGACCGGCACGGTCGAGAACACGTGCAGGCCGAACACCGCCTCCGGCTTGAAGTCGTCGAACAGCCCCTGCGCCAGCATCATCGAGGCGCCACCGTCCTCGCCGACCGGCGGGCCCTCCTCCGCCGGCTGGAAGATCAGCATGACTTCGCCCGGCAGGGTCTCCTTCATCGCCACCAGCGCCCTGGCCACGCCGAGCAGGATGCCGGTGTGCGCGTCGTGGCCGCAGGCATGCATCACCCCGACCGTCTCGCCGCGGAACTCGGCGGTGGCCTTGGATGCATACGGCAGGCCGGTGCGCTCGGCCACCGGCAGCGCGTCCATGTCCGCGCGCAGGGCGATCCTCGGTCCCGGTTTGCCGCCCTTGATGATCGCGACCACGCCGTGGTGGGCGATCCCGGTCTTCGGCTGCAGGCCCATGCGCCGCAGTTCGTCGGCCACCACCTTCGAAGTCCGTTCCTCGCGGTTGGACAGTTCGGGGTGCTGGTGGAAATCGCGGCGCCAGTCGACCACCTGTTGCTGCAGCTTCGCAGCGGCGGCGGTCACTTCGGGACGCTGTGCGGCTTCGGCGCGGGCGCCGCCGGCCAGGGCCAGCGACAGCGCGCAGGCAAGCAGGGAAAGTGTGGAACGGCGGGCCAGGGGCATCGTGCGACTCCGGTAGGACGATGCCCGATGCTACCGGTTGCCGCGTCCCGTTGCCGCCCCGCCACTGGAATGGCGCGGACGGTACAGGACCGCCTCGGCGTTGTGGCGCCAGGCGCCCCGCCTCAGCGGAACACCACGGTCCTGTGCCCGTTGAGCAGGATCCGGTGCTCGACGTGGCGGCGCACCGCGCGCGCCAGCACCTGCGACTCGATGTCGCTGCCCACCCGCACCAGGTCGCGCGGGGTCATGGCGTGGTCCACGCGTGCCACGTCCTGCTCGATGATCGGGCCTTCGTCCAGGTCGGCGGTGACGTAGTGCGCGGTGGCGCCGATGATCTTGACTCCGCGCGCGTGCGCCTGGTGGTACGGCTGCGCGCCCTTGAAGCTGGGCAGGAAGCTGTGGTGGATGTTGATCGCGCGCCCGGCCAGCGCCTCGCACAGGCGCGGCGAGAGGATCTGCATGTAGCGCGCCAGCACCACCAGGTCGATGCGCTCGCGTTCGACCAGGTCGATGAGCGCCTGTTCCTGCGCCGCGCGGCTGGAGGCATCCACCGGCAGGTGGTGGAACGGCACGCCATAGGAGGCCGACAACGCGGCGAAGTCGCCGTGGTTGGACGCCACCGCGGCGATGTCCACCCGCAGCTGGCCGCTGTGGGTGCGGAACAGCAGGTCGTTGAGGCAGTGACCCTGTTTGCTGACCAGGACCAGCAGCCGCGCGCGCCGGCGCGCGTCGTGGATCTGCCAGTCCATGTCGAATTCGCCGGCGAGGTGGCCGAAACGCTCGTGCAGCGCCGGCAGCGCGCTGGCGACGGGCAGCTCGAAATGCACGCGCAGGAAGAAGCGGCCGCTCTCCTCGTCGCCGTACTGCTGGGCGTCGACGATGTTGCAGCCCTGGCCGAACAGCAGGCCGGAAACGCGGTAGACGATGCCGGTGCGGTCCGGGCAGGACAGGGCGAGGATGTGGTCGTGGCGCATAGGGGCGCCATGGTAGGCGAGCGCAAGCCGGCGCGGGCAGCCGGTTGCAGCTGTTACCGACGCCGGCTCTTGCGGGACCCGGCTTGCGGGCGACACGGGCATCGGGAACACGAGGGGGTTGGCCTGTGCCGACGGGGCGTGGAGTCGCCGGCAAGACCGGCTCCTACACACAACCGCGTCGGCTTTTCCTGTAGGAGCCCGTCTTGCGGGCGACCCGACGACGCCGGAATGCGCGATCGGCCTGGACAGCGGATGCATCGTCGGATCGTGTGGGTTCGCTTTCGGACGCCGGGCTTCCCACGGTGTCGGGTCGTCCGCAAGGCGGGCTCCTACAGGGTGAACACCCCGCGCGCCTCGTGCGGCTCGCAGCGCTGGTATTGCGGCGGCGGCACCACGCTCGCGCCCAGCTCGGCAGCGGCGTGCCACGGCCAGCGCGGGTCGTAGAGGATGCCCCGGGCCAGCGCCACCGCATCGGCCTGGCCGTCCGCCAGCACCGCCTCGGCCTGGCGCGGCGCGGTGATCAGGCCGACCGCGACCACCGGCATCGCCACCTGCGCCTTGATCGCGCCGGCGAACGGCACCTGGTAGCCGGGGCCGGCCTGGATCCGCTGCCTCGGATCCAGGCCGCCACTGGAGACATGGAGGTAATGGCAACCACGCGCGTCCAGCGCACGCGCCAGTTCGATGCTCTGCTCCAGGTCCCAGCCGCCCTCCACCCAGTCGGTGGCCGAGATGCGCACGCCGATCGCCATCGTGTCCGGCAGCACGGCGCGCACCGCGTCGAACACGCGCAGCACCAGGCGCATGCGGTTGGGCAGCGTGCCGCCGTACTCGTCGTCGCGCGCGTTGCTCAGCGGCGACAGGAACTGGTGCAGCAGGTAGCCGTGCGCGGCATGGATCTCGACCAGGTCCAGGCCGATGCGCGCGGCGCGCTGGGCGGCGCGCACGAAGTCCGCGACCAACCCATCGATTCCGGCGGCATCCAGCGCCTGCGGCACGCCATGGGTTCCGTCGTAGGCCAGCGCCGAGGCCGACACCGGGGTCCAGCCATCCGGATGGTCGGCCGCGATCGCGCCCTGGCCGTCCCACGGCCGCGGCGTGGACGCCTTGCGCCCGGCGTGGGCCAGCTGGATGCCCAGCGGCATCGGCGACCAGCGCCGGACCGAGGCCAGCAGCGACTTCAACGCCGCCTCCTGGTCGTCGTTCCACAGCCCCAGGTCGGCATGGCTGATCCGTCCGCGCGACTCGACCGCGGTGGCCTCCAGGATCAGCAGGCCCGCGCCGGAGAGGGCCAGGTGGCCCAGGTGGATGTGGTGCCAGTCGCTGGCGCAGCCGTCATGCGCCGAGTACTGGCACATGGGCGCGATCACGATGCGGTTGGACAGTTCGAGCGGGCCGAGCGACAGCGGCGAGAACAGCAGGCTCATGGGGAAAGCGGCCGGGGACGGAGGAAGATCTGCATTGCAGCGTCCACCGGCGCACCCATCAAGCCGCGCCGGTGGATCGCTGCGTCATGGACGCGCCACCGCACCGGCCTGCGTCCGCCTTCAGCCACCCTCCGTTTCCCTGTGGACGAGCTTCAGGAACGGGATGCCAACGATCACGTTCAGCACGACCGAGATCAGGATCGCCACCAGCGCCTGCTTCTCGCCGGGGAATGCCGCACCGACCACGCTCAGGGCCACGCCGGGGTGGCGGGTGGCCGCCGCCAGCGCCAGCGCCGCCCGGTTGCCTGCCGATCCGCCGCCCAGCAGGTATCCCGCGGCCAGGCCGGCGAAGATCATGCCCACCAGCGCGGCCAGCGTGCCGCCGCCCACCAGCCGCCACATCGCTGGCCCCATCAGCACCAGCAGCACCAGCACACCGACCAGCAGCATCGCCATCGCCACTTTGCCGACGATCTCCGACACCCGCGCCGCGCGCGTGCCGAGCAGCTTCTGCACGGCGAAGCCGAGCAGCAACGGCACCGCGATGGTGACGGCGAGTATCTTGACGATCCCCAGCACGGGCACGTCCACCTGGCGACCGAACAGCGCGGCGAACAGGTGCAGGCCTGCCGGTATCACCAGCAACGACGCCAGCGCGGCCGCGACCAGAAGCGAGGTGATGTAGGCGCCTTCGCCGCCCGACTTGAGCTGCTTGTTCGGCAGCAGCGGCGGCACCGGCGACAGGGACAGGACCAGCAGCGCGATCTCCACGCCCGGCTTGAGCTCGAACGCGGCGACGATGGCCAGCGCGACCAGCGGCACCACCAGGTACATGGCGGCGAAGGCGCGCAGTCCGAGGCCCCAGTTCCGGAACAGGTGCAGCACATCCTCGGCCCGGGCGCGCAGGGCCAGGGCCAGGACATTGAGGAAGATGCTGGCGACGATCAACAACTTCAGCGCGGCGATCAACGACATGGCAGGCTCCTGGCTCGACCGCAGGGGGGCGTGGCGATCATAGGCCATCGCCATCCTTCCGCGCGTCGAGGCGCCGTCACCAGCCGGATCGGATAGCGCGACGCCATGCACCTGTTCCCGCGCCAGACGGCAGCGGTCCCGGTTCGACGCAGGAACGAAGGTCGCCACGGCGGTGCGCGCGGCATCGGCCTGGGCGCAGCCGGCCCTTCACTGCCCATCGACCACGCATGAGGAATCGCAGCAATGACGCTCACCACCCGCCTCGGCTTTCCCTGCGTCGAGGCCCGCCGCGAACTCCTGTGGTCGTCCAGGACGGTGGCCGGCAGCGACCGTTTCGCCGCGCTCGAAGACCGGATGCCCGTGTATGCGCAACTGCTGGAGAAGCTGCGCGCCGCCAACGCGCAGTGGCTGCGGATCGACGGGCTGGCGCTGGGCGAGAGCCCGCCGCTGCGCCTCGCGCAATGGGCGGCGTACCCGGACTGGGCGGTGCAGAGCTTCCGCCTCCCGGCCTCGGGCGTGCGCGACGAGACCCACGTCCACACCCATATGTGCCACCCGGAGTTCAACGACATCATCAAGGCGGTGCCGTGCGCCGGGGCCGCGGGGGAAGCGGGAACATGCCAGCGCGCGCGTGGCCCGGAGTGCACGATCCGGCGGAGATCGCCCGTGCCGGCGTCGCCGGCCGGGCGGCACTCCGGCCTGGACGCGGGCTCCATTGTCCCGGCCTGCTAGGCTTCTCCAGGATGCATCCCGATCCTGACGCCCTCCCGCCGGCCGATGCGGACCCGCCGCCGGTACCGCCGGAAAAACCGCTGCCGCAGGAATGCTGCGAGAGCGGCTGCCCGATCTGCGTGTACGACCTCTACGCCGAAGCGCTGGACGAGTACCGGCGCCGCCTGGCCGAGTGGAAGCAACGTCACCCGGAAGCGGCCGATCCGTCCCTGTAGGCGCCCGTCTCGCGGGCGACGCGAGGACGTCGGCAGACGTCCGTCTTGCGGTGGCGATACGCACGCGCGGCGAGGCGAACCTGTTCCTGTCCGGACCGGAGTGGAGCCGCCCCAGAGGTCCGCTGACGGACGCTGTTCCGTCCGACGGTCTCGGGTTGCCCGCAAGACGGGCGCCTACACGGTAGCGGCGGGCAGCGGCGGCACCGGCGTCGGCTGGCCCAGCGGGTCGAGCGCGATCATCACGAAGCGGCCGCGCGTGCACAGCTTGCGCTCGCCGGTCAGCAGGTTCTCGGTGATCACCTCGACTTCCACGTTCATCGAGCTGCGCCCGACCCTGGCGATCGTGGCGACCACCTCGACCAGGTCGCCCTTGTGGATCGGCTGGTTGAAATCGACCTGTTCCGAACGCGCGGTCACCACCGTGGTGCGCGACCAGCGCGAGGCGACGATGAAGGCGGCCATGTCCATCCACGCCAGCGCCTGGCCGCCGAACAGCGTGCCCAGGTGGTTGGTGTGGTCGGGGAAGACCATGTGCAGCAGCCGCGCTTCGGTCGGGCGGGCTTCGGCGATCGGGGCTTCGGCGATCGGGGCTTCGGACATCGGTGGCTCCTGCGGGTGCGGCCTCCCGGGGGCAGCCTAGCGCATGCGCGCATGGCGGTCGCGTGTCGGCGACGCCGCGCCGTCATGGCATACCGGTGCCGCGCCGCCATCCGCCAGCGACGACGGCCTTCGTACCCGCCGATGGCTCAGGCGTCGAAGGCGAGCAGGTCCAACCCGGTCGCCGCGCGTACCACGCGCCGGTACAGCAGGTTGCCATTGGCCGCGTTGGTCAGCACCACCAGCGCGCGCTGACGCGTGGCGTCGCCGACGGCGAAACTCTTGAAGATGCCGCCGTTGCTGCCGGAGTGGAAGAAGACCGGGCCGCGCGGCGTGTCCTCCAGGTTCCAGCCCAGGGCCTTGTCGCTCCAGCGACCGGGGACGTCGATCTGCCGGGTCAGCATGGCGGCGCGCGTGGCCGGACGCAGCTCCCAGTCGGCGCTGCGCGCGTGCACCATCAGCGCCATGAAGCGGGCATAGTCATGCACGGTACAACGCAGGCTGGCGGCGGCATCGGCGACGATGTCGCCGGGCCAGTTGACCAGGCCAGCGGGCGTGATGGCCTGCACCGCGGCCAGGGCGCGTGCGGCATCGGCGTAACGCCAGGCCGACAGCGGCACCCCCGTGCGATCGGCCACGACCTGCGCCGCACTCCACTGCTCGCGCAGCATCTGCGGCGGCATGTCCACGCCCTTGCCCGCGCCCGTGCCGGTGGCGTCCGGCGCACGATGGCCGTAGACCGAACGCGCCGCCATCGCCGCGCTCCACGCATAGCTGCTGTCGCGCATGCCGGCCGGTCCGAACAGCAGCCGCTGCATCGACCCGTCCAGGCTTTCGCCGGTGACCGTTTCCACCACCCGCTGCAACCAGAAGAACGCCTCGCCGGAATAGTCGATGCGCGTGCCCGGGGCCACCACCGGCGCGAGCTTCCCGTGGGCCGGATCGGGACGCCAGTCCGGCAGGCCGGTGGAGTGGCGCAACACGTCGCGGGCGGTGATCGCGTCCACCCAGGCCTTCACCGCCGGGTCGTCGTCCAGGTACTCGGGCCGCAGGTACTCCACCAGTGGCCGGTCGAGCGACAGCTCGCCGCGGTCCACCAGTTGCAGCGCCAGGTAGGCGAACACCGGTTTGCTGAGCGAGGCGACTTCGAACAGCGTCGCGTCGGTTACCGGCGTGCCGCGCCCGGCGTGCATCGCGCCGAACCCGCGCGACCACGCCACCTGCCCGCGCTCCACGACGGCGATGCCGATCCCCGGCACGCCCAGCGCCCGCATCTGCCGCGGCAGGTCGGCGAGGAATTCCGGCGGCGGCATCCAGTCCGCGTCGTCATCGCGGCGGGGCGCGGCCAACGCACGGCCGGGCATGGCGCCCAGCGCAGCCAGCCCGAGGCAGGCGCCCAGCAGCCGGCGGCGGGACGTCGGGGCACGGGCATCGGGAACAGAAGGGCGCATGGCCCATTGGAGCCGCTTGTCGCCCGGGCTTCAAGCGAGGGAACGGTCCGCCTGCCCAGTGTCGACGACAGCGGCGCCATGGCGCAGGCCGGATGCGGTGCGGAGACGCTGCCAATGTGCGCAGCATGCCGGGCCATGACCACCCGGGATGGCTCCCTTGCAGGCGCCGGCTTGCCGGCGGCCGCCATGCGCACATCGCCCACAGGCGATCCACCGGGCATGGCAATCGCAGGCAAGCCGGCACCTACAGGTGCGCTCCGACCGCCTGCGCCACCTGCACCGGCGACTGGAAACCGGGCAGCCGCGCGACCTCCGCACCTTCGCGGAATACCGCCAGGGTCGGGGTCTGGCGCAGGCCCAGGCCGCGGAAGAAGTCCTCGCCGACCTGTTCCAGCTTGACCTTGAGCAGGACCAGGCCCTGCGCGTCGGGCTGGGCGGCGAACTTCTTCAGCGACAGATCGAGCATGGTGCAGCCCGGGCAGTTGTCCTTGTAGTAGTCCACCAGCAGGCGCGGATGCGCGGCCACGGCGGCGGTGTAGTCGTCAGGCGACGAAGCGTGCAGGGTCTGCATGGTAGTGGTCTCGCTTGGCATGCGCGGATCGGGCATGCGTTGGGCTTCGCTCAGGATGTGGTCGGTCCAGCGCTGTATCGCCAGCGCGTCGCGTTCGCCGTGCGGCATCTGTTCGATCTCCAGGCGCGGGTAAGGAGTGTCGAAGAACGCGGCCATGCGGCGCACCGCGCCGCAGTAGTACTCCTCGCCCCACTGGGTCTCGCCGGTGCCGAACACGGCGACCTGCGCCGGCTTGCCCACTGCCGCGACCAGATCGGCGATGAGGTGCTTCATCTCCGAGGGCGTGCGCCCGGCGTTGTCGCTCCAGGCGCCGAGCAGGTACAGGTCGTGGCGCGGGTCGCCGGCCTCGGCCAGGGTGTCCACCCCGGCCTCGATCCAGCTCACCCGGTGCCCCGACGCCTCGCAGCGCGCGCGCACCTGGCGGGCGACGTCGCGGGTGTTGCCGCTGAGGGAGGTGAAGGCGATGAGGATGCGCATGGGGTCAGACTCGATTTTCGCTCGATGGGGGGCAGGCTCCGGGGCGATCCTGCGAAAATCGACTCTGACCCCCGTTTCTCTTCAGAGGTCGTCGAATCCGTTGTCGGAGTTGGTCTTCTTGTAGCTGGCGTTGCGCATCTCGAAGAAGTCGGTCTTGGTCTCGGTGAAGTTGTCGGCGTAGGCCTTGATCCACGGCATCACGTTGTCGGTGGTGTCCGAGTACAGCTTCTCGATGCCGAGCATGCCGGCCATCTTGTTGGCACGGTACTTCACGTAGCGGATCATCTCGTCCACGTCGATGCCGTCGATGCCGTCCAGCACCTCGCCGGTCCACTGCGTCTCCAGCTCGATGGCGTGAGCGAAGGCGTCGTGCACGTAACCGGTCAGTTCGTCGGTCTGCAGCTCGGGGTTCTCGCCGACGATGGCGCGGATCACCTCGCTGATGAACTTGGTGTGGGCCAGCTCGTCGCGGTTGATGAAGCTGATGATCTTGCCGGTGCCGGTCATCCGGTTCTGGCGCACCAGGTTGTAGAAGTAGGCGAAGCCGGAATAGAAGTTGATGCCCTCCAGGATCGAGGACTGGATCAGCGAGCGCAGCAGGGTCTCGGCGGTCTTGTCGCGCATGAAGTCGTCGTAGGACGCCATGATCGGCGCGTTGCGGCGCTGGATCGTCGGGTGGGTGCGCGCGATCTCGAAGATCCGGTTCTGGTTCTGCAGGTCGGTGATCGAGGCCAGCACGTAGCTGTAGCTCTCGTTGTGGATCACTTCCTGCTGGCCGATGATCGCCGCGTTGGCGTGCGCGGCCGGGTCGGTGATGTATTCGGCGACGTTGTAGATGAAGCGCGTCTGCGGCGAATCGAGCGTGGCGAGCAGGCCGATGATCGAGTCGTAGGCGTTCTTCTCCCGCGCCGACAGCTCGCCGTACTGCTTGGCGTCGCCCTTCATGTCGACCTCGTCCGGGATCCAGAAGTTGGTCGAGAGCTCCTTGTAGGCGCGGTAGAACGACGGGTACGGGATGTCGTTCCAGTTGAGGATGCCGGAGGTCCTGCCGTTGATGATGCCGGTGGACCGGTTGGGATGGCGCGGCTCGAGGATGCGGATGCGCTCGAGCGGGGTGGCGGTGAGCGGCGCGGCGACCGGCGGGGCGATGGCGGACATATGTTCGGTTTCTCGTTTTTCGGTTTCGCGCGGCGACGCCGGCTTTCTGGAGGAAAGCCCCCTGAGTCGGGGGGCGTGCCGCAGGCGCGGGGGTGTGGGTGCCGGTGAGGCAGGGTCCACGGTTCGCAAAGCGGACCGTGGAAGCTGAAAGCGCGAACGCGCTCAGCTACTGCACCACTCGCACTCGGCGATGTCGATGTCGTTGGAGCGCACGTAATACGTGGTCTTGATGCCCTCGCGCCAGGCGGTCATATGCAGTTCCAGCAGGGTGCTGGCGCGGATGGTGGACGGCACGTACAGGTTGAAGCTGATCGCCTGGTCGACGTGGCGCTGGCGGCGGGCGTTCTGGCGCACGCTGGCGAACTGGTCGACCTTGTAGGCGCCCTTCTCGTAATACGGCCAGGTCTCCAGCGACAGCCCCGGCGCGGCGACCGGGCGGCGGAAGTCCTTCTTCTCCTCGTAGTAGAACGCCGAATAGATCGGATCGATCGAGGCGGTGGAGCCGGCGATCTGCGCGGTGGACATGTTCGGCGCCACCGCCAGCAGCCAGCCGTTGCGCACGCCGTTGACCCCGACCTGCGCGGCCAGGTCCAGCCACTGCGGGCTGTTGTAGTCGCGGTCGCGGAAGTAGGCGCCGGTGTGCCAGTCGCTGCCCGGGAAGGCGGCGTAGGTGCCCTTCTCCTTCGCCAGCTCCATGCTCGCCTGCACGGTCAGGTAGTTGATCCGCTCGTACAGGGCGTCGCTGTAGTCCTCGGCTTCGGGCGTGTTCCAGTGGATGCCCTTCTGCGCCAGCAGGTGGTGCCAGCCGAAGGTGCCCAGGCCGATCGCGCGGTACTTGCGGTTGGTGATCGTGGCCTGCGGCACCGGCAGGTCGTTGAGGTCGATCACATTGTCGAGCATGCGCACCTGGATCGGGATCAAGCGCTCGAGCACGTCGGTGATCAGGTCGCCCTGGCCTGCCTGCGGCAGCACCGCGCGGCCCAGGTTGACCGAGGACAGGTTGCAGACCACGAAGTCGCCGGCCTGCTTGGTCGTCACGATCTGGTTGCCGGAGATGATCTCCTGCATGAGCCGGGTGGGACTCATGTTCTGCAGGATCTCGGTGCACAGGTTGGACGAATAGACCATGCCGGCATGCTTGTTCGGGTTCTTCCGGTTGACCTCGTCGCGGTAGAACATGAACGGGTTGCCGGTCTCCAGCTGGCTGACCATGATCCGCTTGAAGATGTCGATCGCCTTGACCGTCCTGCGGCCGATGCGCTCGTCGGCGACGACCTCCTCGTACTTGCGGCGGAACGTGCCGTTGGCGTCGCCCTTCTTCTCGTCGTAGAAATCCTGCAGGTACCAGCCCTTGATCCTTTTGACCTCGTGCGGGTCGAACAGGTACCAGTCGCCGCGCCGCTCCACCGCTTCCATGAAGATGTCGGGGATGCACACCGAGGTGAACACGTCGTGCGCGCGCAGGCGCTGGTCGCCGTTGTTCAGTCGCAGGTCCAGGAACGCCTCGATGTCGCGGTGCCAGATGTCCAGGTACACGGCGACCGCGCCCTTGCGCTGGCCCAGCTGGTCCACCGACACGGCGGTGTTGTTGAGCTGCTTGATCCACGGCACCACGCCGCCGGAGGAATTGGCCACGCCGCGGATCGACGAACCGGACGAACGCACGTAGCCCATGTACGCGCCGACGCCCCCGCCGCCCTTCGAAACCCGCGCGATGTCCGTGTTGGAGTCGTAGATGCCCTGCAGGCTGTCGTCGATGGTGTCGATGAAGCACGAGGACAGCTGGCCGCCGATCTTGCCGGCGTTCTGCAGGGTCGGGGTGGCCACGGTCATGTACAGGTTGGACAGCGCCCAGTAGGCCTCGCCGACCAGCTGCATGCGCCGCTCGCGCCCGCCCTTGCCCGGCCCGTACTCGTCCTGCATCAGGTACAGGGCGATGGTCAGCCAGCGCTCCTGCGGCAGCTCGAACACCGCGCGCGAGTTGTCCGTGGCCAGGTAGCGGGTGGCCAGCAGGTACAGGCCGTTGTAGGCGAACAATTTGTCGCGCTCGGGCTCGATCATGCGTCCGGCCTCCTGCAGTTCCTCCTTGGAATAGGCGCGCAGGATGTCGTTGGAATAGATGTTGCGGTCGGCCAGGCTTTCCTGCAGGCCGACGTAGGAGCCGTACTTCTGCTCGGCGTCGTAGAAGCGGTTGCGGCTGGCGCGCTTGTACAGGCGGCGCAGGTACAGGCGCGCGGCGAAGTACTCCCACTCCGGCGCAGCCAGGTCCACGCGCGCCTCGGCCTCGCGGATCAGGTGGTCGACCAGGTCGTCGGCGTTGACCGCGTCCTTGCGCTCGACGAAGCCGAACACGCTGCGCTTGTAGTCGGCCGCATCCAGCTGCGGGAACTCGGCGTGGATCGCGTCGATGCTGCGCTCCAGGCGCGCACGGTCGAACGGGGTGCGGCGGTTGCCGGCTTCCTTGGTGATCCAGGTGGAGACGGCGCTTTCGTCGAAGGTCGTGGCGGGCATGGGCGAAGCCTGGGGTGGCGGGGGCACGAGGTCGGCCGGATCGGTGGCGGCCGCGGCCTGCGGCGCCGGCTGCGGCGCGGTGGCGGAAGTGGCGGGCGCGGCGGCGCCGGTGGCGGCCGCCTGCGCGGCGTCGGCGATCGTGTCCTGGTGCGTCATGGATCCCTCCGTAGCGTGGTGCACGCCGCGATCCGCCCGCGCCGGGTCGCGATGGCCGCCGTGGACGGAGGATGGGAAAGCGGCGTCGCAAGGCCCGCGACCCGCAGCCGGGCTGCGGTGGGTCCTGCTTCGCCAGCCATCTCCCCCCGGAGATTCCGCGGCCGGCGCCGCGCGGTGTGCTGCGCGCGGCTGTCGGCAGGTCTTCGGACTCATGGGCGCGGAAGGCCTCTGGCCTTCCTCCTACCCGCCGCTTCCCGGAACCGTCCGGTTCCAGTGCTCGATGGCGGGATCGTTCCCAATTACCGCTGCGGGGCAGTGCCGGATTGGCGCATTGGGCGCGTCACCGGCTTCCCTTTTGATCCGGAGGCGAGCGGGCCGCCGGAACCGACGGCCACAAGATAGTGTGGTTGAGCAGATGCGTCAACCTATATGTTGTGTAATTTCCATGGCGACGCAACCCGCGGCACGCCGCTGTCCACGATGGCGCCAAGCGGTTGTACGCCCTCCTGCAGGGGCGACGCTTGCCCTTGTAGGAGCCCGTCTTGCGGGCGACACCGGGAGCGTCGAACAACGCAACGCTCGACAGCGAAGCTCCGGAATCCGATGCCTCCCCGGACCAGGCGGGCCGGGCGCATGCCGGCGGCGTCGCGTCGCCGGCAAGACCGGCTCCTACAACAGCGCTTCGTGATGCGACCGGCTCGACCGGGTGGAGAAGCCTAGGCGGCATCAATCGCGCAGCCGGATCGCTCCCAGCGCACTGCGCAATTTCGCCCTGGCCGCCGCGTTGTCGAACGGCGGCTGTCGCGGCGGGTCGTAGACCTCCGGGCGGGTACCGGCGACCAGCAGGTCGATGGCCAGGCACCGGTCGCCGCGCACCGCGCGGTAGGCCTCCACCTCCATGTAGTGGCTCATCGCCGCATCGGAAAACACGAAATGGCGGAACGGCACGCCATCCACCTCGACCGTGTCGCCGCCGGGCGGTTGCGCATGATCCGGCACCTCGACGCAACCGGCCACGGCGGTGGTGGTGTCGCTGTTGCCGATGCGCAGTTCGGCGGTGGTCACTTCGTTGGAACCGTCGAGCACCAGCGCGAACAGCGGCGTGCCGCGGCTATCGGGAGCGGCATCGGCTTTCCATGCATCGGCGGCCAGGTAGTCGTTCTGGAAACCGGTGCGTGGCTGCATCCCCGCCATCGGCTGAACCTCGATGCCCAGCCGCGCGTCCTCGAAAACCGGAGCGCTGGCGGTCGACCTGGAAGCAGGTTCAGGCATGGAAGCAGGAGACGGCGCGACATCGCCCATGCCCCTGGCGGCATCCTCCACGCCAGGCTGCCGACTGCACCCACACAACGCCAGCAGCGCCAAGAACAGCGACATGCACCGCAACCGTTTCCGTCCGTCCATCACCCGCTCCAGGGAATCGACGGCCCATGCTGCCACGCCGCCGACAGCGGGCCGTGAAGCGCGGAGACAGGCACCGCGAGCGGCGCGAATGCCTTGCTATCCTCGTTCTCCCTGCTGCCGGCCGTGCCCGGCGGCGACAACGGGCTAGTCCATGCGCCTCCTTGCGATCCTGCTGGCCACCGCCTGCCTGCCCGTATCCGGTCCGGCAACGGCCAAGGATTTCCTGCGCGCCGACGGCCAGCGCATCGTCGACGGGAGCGGCCGGCCGGTGATCCTGCGCGGCATGGGCCTGGGCGGCTGGATGCTGCAGGAAGGCTACATGCTCGACATCGAGGGCACCGGCACCCAGCGCAGCATCCACGCGCGCATCGCCGACCTGCTCGGCGAGCCGCAGGCCGACGCGTTCTACCAGGCCTGGCGCGACAACCACACCACCCGCGCCGACCTCGACGCCATGGCCGGCTGGGGCTTCAACTCCGTCCGCCTGCCGATGCACTACGCGCTGTACACCCTGCCGGTGGAGCAGGAGCCGGTGCCGGGCCGGCAGACCTGGCTGGAAGAAGGCTTCCGCCGCACCGACGAACTGCTGGCCTGGGCCAAGGCCAACGACCTGTACCTGGTGCTGGACCTGCACGCCGCGCCCGGTGGCCAGGGCAACGACATCAACATCTCCGATCGCGACCCCGACGCGCCGTCGCTGTGGGACGACGCGCGCAACCAGGACAAGATGGTCGCGCTGTGGAAGCGGCTGGCCGAACGCTACAAGGGCGAACCGCACATCGCCGGCTACGACATCCTCAACGAGCCCAACTGGGGCTTCGCCGACCCGGACGACCGCAACGGCTGCCAGGAAACCGGCAACGGCCCCCTGCGCGAACTGCTGGTGCGCACCACCGCCGCGATCCGCGAGGTCGACCGGCGCCACCTGGTGATCATCGAAGGCAACTGCTGGGGCAACAACTACCGCGGCGTGCTCGACAGCGGCGGCGTACAAGATAACGGCGGCGTGCCCGACAATGGCCCTTGGGACGACAACCTGGCCATCAGCTTCCACAAGTACTGGAACCGCACCGACCGGAACAGCATCGCCGAATTCCTGGCCCTACGCGCGAAGCACGACATGCCGCTGTGGCTGGGCGAGACCGGCGAGAACTCCAACGACTGGTTCGCCCGCACCGTGGCCCTGGTTGAGGGCGAGGGCATCGGCTGGGCCTGGTGGCCGCTGAAGAAGCTGCGCTACAACAACCCGCTGCAGATCGTGGCCAACGACGGTTACCGCAAGGTGCTGGCGTACTGGAACGGCACCGGCCCGCGCCCCGCGCGCGAAGAGGCCGAAGCCGGACTGATGACGCTGGCCCGCCACGACGTGCGCCACGAGAACAACCTGTTCCACCCCGACGTCGTCGACGCGCTGTTCCGCTCGCCGCATTCGGGTGAAGCGATTCCCTTCCGTTCCCGCGTCGTCGGCGAAGGCGGCCTCCGCATCGGCGCCGCGGACTTCGACATGGGCCGCGACGGCGTCGCGTACCACGACCGCACCCCGGCCAACGAACATATCGCCGACGGCGGCGAACGGGTGACCTGGAACCCGGCCATGGCCTACCGCAACGATGGCGTGGACCTGGCCCGCGGCACCGACGGCGGCTATTGCGTAAGCGGACTGGAAGCCGGGGAATGGCTGTCGTACACGTTCGATGCCGCGCAAGCCGGCAACCACGACCTGCGACTGGTCACGCGCGGTCGCGGCCGGGTTTCGCTGCGGCTCAACGACGAACCGGTCCCAGCACGAGCGACCGCCGACGCGGGCACCGACTTCACCGGCCTGCCGTTGCGGCAGGGACGCAACACCCTGGTGGTCCGCGCCGAGGCCGGACCGTTCGACCTGGAGATGCTGGAATTCCATCGCTGACACCGCGGCAGCCAGGCACCGCACCCCCGTACAACGCTCCCGAGGCGCGACCATGCGCTTAGACCACTCCGCCCCGCTCCCGCCCTACGTAGGCTGCTTGACCTGGCTGCCCTGATCCCGCACCAGCAAATATGGCCATCAGGCCGGGCAGGGGCTGTTACACCCTCATTCCCGCCGGATAACACAAAGCAATGCATAACTGTCGCATAACACGGCAAGGGCAGCGTGGCCACGTATCGAGCGCCTGATCCAAGCCGCTGATCGAATTCGAGAATTTGCCATCTTGCCGACACCGCCAATGCCGGCATACTCTGCGCAACACCCCGCTTGAGGGGTCTAATAGCAGTTAGGCCCCATGAGAAAGCTCCTCGCCATCCTCATTGTTCTGGCAGCTCCGGTTGCGCTTGCAGCCGACGGGCCATCTCCTTCGTCCAAGAGCATCCTCTCCGAGATCGCTAAAGAGGGCGGCCGCGAAGTCCTTTGGGATCTGTGGGGGCAAGAAGAAGCATTTGGCCGTGTTTTGTCCGGTGTTGAGGCTGGCGAGCCGACTTGGCTGAAGGTGGCAACTCAACTCCGCCCATTTGCTGACGGTGGGGCTTCGCTGTCGCTTGACTACGCTGTCGCCCGTGCGCTTCCAAAAGCCCCAGAGGCGGTTTTGGCCTACGTCGGACATGGTCTTGATATTGAGTACATCTGCACTTCACCATTCATCGAGCCAGAGCCGGGCGTCGCGGAGGCATATGAGCGGGAAGCCCTTGCTGCATTGTCAAAGATCAAGGTTCCAGCACTGGTGCCTCTCGCGGCTGAGTGTGCAAAGCGCGTACGCCTACCAGATGGGGCCTAACAATTCATTCAAGCCGAACCCGCTTCGCGGGTCGGCTTAATTCAGGCGTTATCCGGCAGCGGAATCATGTCACAGGCGCTCAGAGAAGACTGACGAAACGGTAGGTTGTTCACTGACTGCCCAGGCGGCGGGAAACATGCTAGAAAAGCGGCGCAACGCGCGCGCCGCAAGCTTGCTTGCGGCACACGCGATGACCGCTTTTCCGGGGAGGGCATTGGCCCATGGGGAACTTCTTACGGATGGTATCGGGTGTCGGACGCTCCGCTACCGGAGACATCACGGGCCGCTGCCGCATAACAAGTCGTTCAAGCCGACGCCCCAATCGCTGCGCGATTGGGGTTCCCTCCGCGCTATCGCGCTCCGGCGCGGCTTAACTCCAGCGTTAGGTGTGTAGTGGCGTTCGTACGGGGTAGGGCGTCGACCTTCGGCAAGGGGATCGCAATGGACAGTTGGCGTACGCCATCGCATCGGCAAGCCCGCAGGGCAGGCGCCAGGTCGGAGCCGGCGTCGGACGGACGTGTGACCGGCTTTCCAGCCACCTCGGCCGCTCTTCTGATACAACGTCGGCCTAACCACTCGTTCAAGCCGACGTCCCAATCGCTGCGCGCTTGGTACGCGGCTTAACTCCATCGTTAGGCCTCATGCGAACCATCCTCGCTCTTTTGACTCTTCTCCTGACGATGCCGGCGTGGGGCAGCGAGATACCGTCCTCTGAGTTGAGCATTGGTGGTGTTGCATCAGGCGACACGGAGGCGAGTGTGCTTCGCCTCTTAGGGGAACCATCGCACCGGGTCGATACTGGCGAAGGCATCGAGCTCCAATACCCTGGACTTGTCGCTACGGTGGGCTGGCTTGAGCAACGGGGTGCGGGGGTGCAGCGGCGCGTCTGGGCACTCCGCGGTACTGGCCCAAAGGCCTGTACGCCACGCGGCCTGTGCCCGGGCATGCAGGCCTCGGAAGTAAGTCGGCTGTATGGCCCTTCTGTACCAGTCCAAAGAGAGTCCGGCACATTCGTCGAGTACCAATCAGCAGGTTTCAACTGCTGGCTGCAGATTTCGGCGCCAAGCGTTACCGTTGAAGCTCTGGCCGTGGCATGTCAGCCATGAGGCCTAACAATTCATTCAAGCCGAACCCGCTCCGCGGGTCGGCTTAACTCAGGTGTTAGGCGTGTATTTGCGTAGTGGTCGCTTCGGTTGCGCTGCGGCTCGTCCACATCTTCGTTTCGGGTGCTTCCCGGTTCTTCGGACAGGTCCGGTTGGCGCGCTCCAAACGTGGCAGCGGATACGACCTGGCCGCTTCCAGGTCGCTGCGGAAAGTTCATCGGGGCGCGCCGTCACGGTCATCGGCTTCGGGTCGGTCTTAGCCATCGCCATCTGCCAGGTCGCCCGCTACGGCAAGGCGGCATCGGCTTGGCCGCGTCGCCGCGCTTGTCCCGGCGCCGGCTTCGGGTAAGCTCGCGCCTAACAATTCATTCAAGCCGAACGGGCTTCGCCCGTCGGCTTAATTCAAGCGTTAGG
>Ga0160451_100439_pt1 | contig 24388 bp, 19 predicted proteins | sample HID1975M_E1MG_FD_108270 | JGI IMG/M metagenome (GOLD analysis project Ga0160451, IMG submission 108270) | Enriched soil microbial communities from UW Madison campus, WI, USA - HID1975M_E1 MG | ecosystem: Environmental > Terrestrial > Soil > Unclassified | place: USA: Madison, Wisconsin... | reverse complement strand
TGCGCGGCAGGGGCCGGCTTGTCGGCCAGCAGCAGGTAGCTGCCGCAGGCATTGCCCGGCAGTGCGTCGAGGGTACGCAACCCGGTCAGGCCGTGGCGTTGCAGCTCATGGCTCCAGAACGCCGGGCCCTGCTGACGCGACAGCGCCTGCTGCGGGCCTGCCAGCCACCAGTCGGCCTGGGCACCGAAGACAAAGTCGGCCCAACGTGCCGGGTATTGCCCCAGCAGCGCCAGCTGGCCATGCGGGTTGAGTTGCGCGCTGGCCTGGCGCAGGGCATCGCCCACGGCGGCCAAGGCACTGAGGTCGGTAGGCACCAGCACCCAGTCGAAGCTGCCAGCTTCGGCCAGTTGCTCAAGGCCGAGCACGTTCAGCGCCGGGCAATCGTCGCGCAGGCGTTGCTCCAGGTCCGGTTCGGCTACGCAATACAGGTAGTCGATGCGGTCAAAATCGAGCCCGGCATACAGCAGCTCGGCAAACGATGCGCCGCCAAAGCCGAACTCCAGCACCCGCAGGCGCTGCCCGGCCGGCAGTTGCGCCAGGCGCGCAGCCAAGGCCTGGGCAATGCCGGCCAGCACGCGCTGCTGACCGGCTGCACCGAGCACCAGGCGGGCCAGGCTGGCACCGTTGGTTTCCCGTGGCAGCAGGTTTTCGAGCGCCTGGCTGGCATCCAGCAGCGCCGGCAGGTGGCGGCCGATACGGCCCACCGAATGGATGATCTGGAAGTATTCCGGGTAGCTCTGGAACAGCTCCTGCCAGATGGCTTCGGACGACGGGCGCTCGCCAGTGTCGGCCAGCAACCAGCTGCCATCGGCACTGCGCTGCAGGCTGCCATCGTGTTCGGCATGGCGCAGCAAGGCGGCAAGGAAATCGCCCTGGCCCTGCGACCACAGCGCCACCTGCTCGGCGCTCAGGCGGCCACCGGCCTGCTCGACCAGGTCGAGCACAAAACTTGCGCACAGCACGTCGAGCAGCGGCTCGACCTCGTTCAGGTAACGCACCTGCGCCGGCTCATCCGCCAGGCTGCTCAGGGCGTCTGCCAACGGTGTTGCGGCCACGGCATGCCGCGCCAGCGGCACTACCGCCCCCGGCGCCGCCAGGCCGACATGGCCCAGGCGCTTGATTTCGCCGCTGCGGTCGTACTGCAGGCGCACGGCACGCAGGCGGGCTTCCTTGATGGCCAGCACGGCGTCGCCGTTGCCGTCGAACAAGGTCACATCCACCAGCAAGGAATGCTCGGTGCGCTTGAGCTGACGCACCTCGGCCAGCACCGGCACACCGCCGGCCTTGGTGAAGGCCACACGGCCCAGTTTGACCGGGATGAACGCCAGGCCGTTGTTGCGGCCCGGGCGGCTGGCCAGCAGCTCGGTAATCAGCTGGAAGGCACCGTCGAGCAACGCCGGGTGCACATGCAGGCCGGCCAGCTCCGCTTCGATGACGGCAGGCACGGCGAGTTGCGCCAGCACCCGCTGGTCCTCGACCCAGGCGGCCGCCACGGTCTGGTAGGCCGGGCCGTAGTTCAGGCCGACGGCGCAGGTCAGGGCCAGGTGCTGCTCGGTGCTGAAGTCGGCCGGGCGCTGCGGCAGCGCCGGTGCGCGACCGCCCAGCAGCACACCGCAGGCTTCGCCCGGCAGGCGCGCCACCACGTGCTGCACCCAGTCTTCACGCTGGGCCAGGGAACGCGAGGTGATGCGCAGGGTGCCGTCGGCCTCTTCGACCTGTACGCGGACCTTCTTGCTGCCCTCGCTGCTCAGCAGCAACGGGTTGTGGATTTCCAGCTCTTCGATGTCGACGAACTCGCCCGGCTGGTGCAGTTGCGCCACGGCCAGCGCCAGCTCGGTAAAACCAGCGCCCGGGAACAGCACGGATTCGCCAACCTTGTGGTCGCCCAGGGTCGGGAACAGTTGGGTATCCAGGCGGTTTTCCCAGGTCAGTGCCTGGTCCACCAGCGGGTAGCCGAGCAACGGGTGAACGCGCTCACGGCTCAGCGTGCCAAAGGATTCGGCGCTGACCGGCAACTGGAAGTGATCACGCTGCCAGGCGTAAGTGGGCAGGTTGACTGGGCGGCCAGTGACCGGGAAGCGCGCGGGCCACTGCGGCTCGACACCGGCAATCAGCAAGCGCGCGACGCAGCGCTCAAGCAGCTGCGGGCTCGGGTCGTTGCGCTTGAGGGTGGCGACCACTTCGCCAGCCTGCTCGCACTGGGCCAGTACATCGGTCACGTAGCTGCGCAGGATCGGGTGCGGGCCGACCTCGACGAACAGGTTCAGGCCGCTGCGCACCAAGGTGTCCAGCGCGCCCTGGAACAGCACCGGGAAGCGGATGTTCTGCCACCAGTACTCGCTGTTCAGGCGCTCGCCGGCCAGCTCGCCGCCGACCACGGTGGAATAGAACGGGGTGTGCGTGGCCCGCGGGCGGATGTGCGCCAGGTCGGCGACTACCGCCTGTTCGATGGGGTTCATCGCCGGCGAGTGGAAGGCGTAGTCCAGGTCCAGGCGGCGGGCGAACACCTGGCGCTCGGCCAGGGTGTGTTCCAGCACGGCCAGCGCGTCGACTTCGCCGGCAACGGTAGCACCACGGGCGCTGTTTTCGCCGGCGACGACCACGCGGCCTTCCAGCTTGAGCTCGGCAATCAATGCTGCGGTGGCTTCGCCCGAGAGGCCCACGGCGGTCATCTGGCCGGTGCCACAGGTCAGGCCTTGCAGGCGGCTGCGGTGGAAAATGACCTGGGTCGCGTCCTCCAGGCTCAGCGCGCCGCTGGCCCAGGCCGCGGCTACTTCGCCCACGCTGTGGCCGATCACCGCCAGCGGGCGAATGCCTTCGGCAGCCAGCACACGGGTAACGGCCACTTGCAGAGCGAACAGCGCTGGCTGGGCGATTTCGGTACGGGCGTAGCGGCCTTCGCCGTTGTCGCCCAGCAGCTCGGCACGCAGCGAGTAGCCTGCCAGCGGCTGGAACAGCGCGTCCACTTCGTCGATGGCAGCGGCAAACACTGGCTGGTCGAGCATCGCCCGGCCCATGCCCTGCCATTGCGACCCGTTGCCGGAATAGACGAACACCGGGCCACTGGCCGCGTCCAGCGCCTGGCCGGCTTCGAGCACGGCGCTGAGCTCGCTGAGGGTTGGGTCCTGCGCGTAATCGTCCAGCGCCTGGGCAGCCTCAGCGGCGTTGTCACAGACCAGCAGCAGGCGGTGGGCGTGGGCATCGCGGCGGAACATCGCCTGGTAGGCGACATCGTAGTAATCGGCGTCGCCATGCTCGGCCAGGTAGGCGGCAAAACGCTCAGCCGTGGCGCGCAAGCCCTGCTCGGTCTTGGCGCTGAGCAGCAGCGGCACCCGTGCGGCGGTGGTGTTTTCGGCTGCGGCTTGTACAGGCTGCGGGCTTTGCAGAATGACGTGGGCGTTGGCGCCGCCAAAGCCGAACGAGTTGACGCCAACGGTCAACTGGCCTTCGCGCTTGAGCGCCAGCGGTTCGGTGACCACCTGCAGGTTGAGGTCGCCGAAGGGGATGTTCGGGTTGAGCGCCTTGACCCCGATGGTCGCCGGCACGGTGCGTTCGGCCAGGCAGTTCAGGGCCTTCATCAGGCCGGCGACGCCGGAAGCGGCCTCCAGGTGGCCGAGGTTGCTTTTGACCGAGCCGATCGGCAGCGGGTTGCCGGCGCCACGCGCCTGCCCCAGTGCCTCGCCGATGGCGCGGGTTTCGATCGGGTCACCCACCGAGGTACCGGTGCCGTGGGCTTCCAGGTAGTCCAGTTGCTCGGGGGCGATGCCGGCCTTGGCGTAGGCCTGCTTGAGCAGCGCCGCCTGGGCTTCGGCGTTGGGCAGGGTCAGGCTGGACTTGCGCCCATCGGTATTCACCGCACTGGCCGCGACCACCGCAAGGATGGTGTTGCCATCGGCCACGGCCTGGTCGTAGTCCTTGAGCAGGAACAGGCCCCCCCCTTCGGAACGCGCGTAGCCATCGCCGTTCTCGTCGAACGACTGGCAACGCCCGGTGCGCGAAAGCATGGTCGCCTTGGAGAAGATCATGAAGCCGAATGGGTGCATGTGCAGGCTGATGCCGCCCGTCACCGCCTGGTCCACATCACCGCTGATGATCGCCTGGCAGGCCTGGTGGAAGGCCACCAGCGAAGACGAACAGGCGGTGTCGATGGCCATGCTCGGGCCACGCAGGTCGTAGAAGAACGACAGCCGGTTGGCGGCGATGCTCATGGTATTGCCGGTGGCGGTGGCGCCATCGATCGAGGCCATGTCATCGACCAGGCGGTAGGCCTGCTCGACCGCGGCGATACCCAGGTACACGCCACAGTTGCTGCCCCGCAGGCTCGACGGCTTGACGCCGGCGTTCTCGAAGGTTTCCCAGCACATTTCCAGCAGCATGCGCTGCTGCGGGTCCATCATCCCTGCCTCACGCGGGGAAATATTGAAGAACCCCGCATCGAACGCACTGACATCGCCCAGCGTGCCGGAGGCAAAGGTGTAGCTGGTGGCAGGGTTGGCCTTGTCCGGGTGCAGGAACTCGGCCTTCTCCCAACGCGACGCGTCAACCTGGGTGACCAGGTCACGCCCTTCCATCAGGTTCTGCCAGAAGCTGGCAGCAGTAGAGCCGGGGAAACGGTACGAACAACCAACGATTGCAACCTGTCTACGCTTAATCAAAACCCATTCCTTCAAAACTCATCGGGCACCGTCCCATCCTGCGGACAGCCGGCATGCCTGGCCTTGCCATGAATCTGGCTGGTCGTTGTGTGTCGCTGATGATCGTGTGGTATCTGAAGCTGCTTTACACGCTGGGGGGCTGGACTTTTGGTCTAGGGGGGGCGTGGGGTGGGTTCAGATTTTGTGACGGGATGATACGCGGGTTGGGGGGGTGGGAAAAGGCTGAGGGGGTGTCAGAGGGCATATAGCAGACGCGCTTGCCTAAACATCATGTATACAACCCCACGTAGCCCTTCAGGACTAGCCAGATGTTACGGCGCTGAGCACCAGCAAGCCACTTTGCAATTCTCAGGCTTTTCTAACCCGTGAGCCAGATACGGAGTGCTTGTAGGCTTTTCCGGTTTCGATCAACGCCTGCTCAACACTCAGAGGCGGCACCCACCCCAACACCTCTCGACTTTTGGTAGAGCTGACCTGCAATGAGCCGCACAACTGGTTAAATAGACTTTTTTTACCCACCGCGGTGGCGGCCAGGCCAATCAAGGGTGGGGGGATGGGCAGCAGTACTGATCGCTGCCCCATGCCTTTGGCCAGCAACTGAAGCATTTGCCTTAACGAAACATCTTCGCAGTCACTGACCAGAAAGGTCTGTCCTGCAGCAGCGGGGTGCCGTACGCAGCACGCAATAAAATCAACCAGATTCTCAAGCGCCACCATGCTACGCCTATTATGCACACTGCCAAATGGCAACGGGATTGCCAAATCAACGAGCTTCAATAGCCGGGCAAAATTACCCGGCGCATGTGCTGCATACACCAAGGGTGGGCGAATGATGACCAGTTCTACTCCAGCCGTTTCAGCCAGCGCTTTCAACGCTTCTTCGGCTTCGAATTTCGACTGCGCGTAAGCTGCGTGAGGCGCAGGTATTGAGCTTTCACTAAAGGGTTCACCTTTGGTGAGGTTACCGTTCACGCCAATCGAGCTTATGAAAATGAAGCGTTTGACCTTATGTTCGATGGCTTGCTTGAACAAGGCCAATGCCCCCTCAACATTCACCCTGCGAAATTCACTCAGGGGATCTGCGAGCTTGTCGTTGAGTACATGGGCACGCGCAGCAAGGTGCACAACCACATCCACATCTCGGAGTGCATCGGACCAATCGGTGCGCGCATCGATATCGCCAACAGCAACGAACCGCGTAGCGCCTTCTGCCGACGCGACGCCTGAGCGCACCGCACCGATTACACCGACATTACCTGCACCATCCAACCGTTCGACCAGCGCTTGCCCAATAAAGCCCCGCGCACCAGTAACCAACACCTGCATGTGATCGCCCCCCCAGAAAACACCGCCCTGGCACAGCCAGGGCGGTGGGTTCCTGTATCAGTAGATTTTTTCCTGAAGCAATCGCTTCAGATACTGGCCATAGCCATTTTTGGAGAGTGGCACAGCCAAAGCTTCCAGTTGTTGAGCGTCGATCCATCCTTGGCGGAACGAGACCTCTTCCGGGCAAGCCACTTTGAGGCCTTGACGCCGCTCGATGGTCGCAATGTAACCACTGGCTTCAAGCAGCGAATCATGAGTGCCAGTATCCAGCCACGCATAACCTCGCCCCATGATTTCCACCGACAAGCTGCCGCGCTCCAGATAAACACGGTTCAGGTCGGTTATTTCCAATTCACCGCGTGGTGAGGGTTTGATCCCCTTGGCGATCTCGACGACGTCCTGGTCATAAAAGTAAAGCCCCGTGATGGCATAACTGGACTTTGGCTTGGCGGGTTTTTCTTCGAGGCTGATCGCCTTCCCCTGAGTGTCGAACTCGACTACACCATAACGCTCAGGATCGTGCACGTGGTAGGCGAAGACACTCGCCCCTTCAGCACGGCCCATCGCATTTCCCAGCAACTTCTGAAAGTCGTGACCGTAGTAGATGTTGTCACCCAATACCAGTGCCGACAGGTCATTGCCGATGAAGTCTTCACCGATAATGAAAGCTTGCGCCAGCCCATCCGGGGATGCCTGGACCGCGTAGCTGATATTGATTCCCCACTGGTGGCCGTCCCCAAGCAACTGCTCGAAGCGAGGGGTGTCTTGAGGGGTAGAAATAATCAGGATGTCGCGAATACCTGCAAGCATCAGCGTTGTGAGCGGGTAGTAGATCATCGGCTTATCGTAGACCGGCAGCAATTGCTTGGAAATTGCCAGGGTCGCCGGGTGCAACCGGGTACCTGACCCACCAGCCAGGATGATGCCTTTACGGTTTTTTATGGTCATTGCTCACATATCTCTTTCAGCATTCGAGTCACGCCCAGACGCCAGTCCGGCAGCGCCAGACCAAAGGCCTGCTGCAGCTTGCTTACGTCCAGTCGAGAATTGGCAGGCCTTTTGGCCGGTGTCGGATAAGCATCAGTGGTCAACGCACTGACCTGCTCGGCGCTCACCTTCAGCGCCACGCCCATGCTCGCTGCCTGCTCCAATACCAGGCGGGCATACCCGTACCAGGTTGTCTCACCTGTAGCCGACAAGTGATAAAGCCCGGTCAGTGCAGGATCGCGCTGCGTCGCAACTATGGTATGCGCAGTGATGTCAGCGATCAGCTCAGCACTCGTCGGCGCGCCATACTGGTCATCGATGACCCCTAGGCTGTCGCGCTCGGCAGCCAGTCGCAGCATGGTCCGGGCAAAATTGTTGCCACGCGCCGCATAGACCCAGCAGGTACGGAAGATCAAGTAGGCGCAACCCGAAGCCTGGATTGCCTGCTCCCCCTGCAACTTGCTTTGCCCATAGAGATTCAGCGGGCCGACAGTATCCTCCTCGCGCCAGGCCACAGCACCCTGCCCCGGGAATACATAATCGGTGGAGTAATGCACCAGCAGTGCGCCAATTTCAGCCGCCGATCTCGCCAGCACCTCGACCGCCTGTGCATTGATCCGAAACGCCATTTCGCGGTCGGACTCGGCTTTATCCACCGCCGTGTAGGCTGCCGCATTGACGATAACGTCAGGCGCATAGGTGTGAATGGTCTCTGCCAAGCTCTGAAGATTGGCAAGATCGCCGCAGTAATCCTGGCTTCGAGCGTTCAGCGCCAACACCTGCCCCAACGGGGCAAGGCTGCGCTGCAGCTCCCAACCTACCTGGCCATCCTTGCCCAGCAAGAGAAGCTTCATTGCGAACGCCCGCCGTAGTTCTGCTCAACCCAATCACGATAATTACCGGACTGAACGTGCTCTACCCACACTTGATTGGCCAAATACCACTCAACGGTTTTGCGAATGCCGGTTTCGAACGTCTCGGCAGGTCGCCAGCCCAGCTCGCGCTCAAGCTTACGGGCGTCGATGGCATAGCGCCGATCATGCCCGGGGCGGTCGGCAACGTACGTAATCTGCTCCCCATATGGCTTGCCGTCGGCGCGGGGGCTCAATTCATCCAGCAGCGCACAAACGCGATTGACGATCTCCAGGTTGGGCTTTTCGTTCCAGCCTCCGACGTTGTAGACCTCACCAATCTGGCCCGCCTCAAGCACACGCCGAATAGCGCTGCAGTGATCCTTGACGTACAGCCAGTCACGAATCTGTTGGCCATCACCATAGACCGGTAGCGGCTTGCCACCCAAGGCATTGACGATTACCAACGGAATGAGCTTCTCCGGGAAATGGAACGGCCCATAATTGTTCGAGCAATTGGTGGTCAGGACTGGTAGCCCATATGTGTGGTGATACGAGCGAACGAGATGATCGCTGGCCGCCTTGCTCGCCGAATAGGGGCTGTTTGGCTGGTACTGATGCACCTCGGTAAAGGCAGGGGCGGTTGCCGCAAGGGAACCATACACTTCGTCAGTCGATACATGCAGGAAGCGGAACGCGTCACGTGGCTCGCCCTCAAGGCTTGCCCAATAGGCACGCACAGCCTCTAGCAACTGAAAGGTACCTACGATGTTGGTCTGAATGAAGGCGCCGGGCCCATGGATGGAACGATCGACATGAGACTCGGCGGCAAAGTTGAGTACAGCTCGCGGCTGGTGTTCGCGCAATAGCCGTTGCACCAGCTCCGCATCACCGATATCACCCCGCACGAAAACATGATCGGGATTACCCTGCAGGCTTTCGAGGCTGTGCAGATTCCCCGCGTACGTCAGCTTGTCCAGATTGATGACCGTCTCGCCCTGCTGGCTCAGCCAATCCTGTACAAAATTAGCGCCAATAAAACCGGCTCCCCCGGTCACCAGAATAGTCATGGATCAATCTGCCCTCTTGATGCGCTGTAGAACTGCCGGCCGACTGAAGTCAAAGCGGCCACCTGCAAATTCCAAAGACATGAATTGTTAGTCGAAATACTCGGCATTGCCGAATGCCCGGCCTTGCTGGTCTTTACCAGATAGCGTCGGTTGGCCAGACACCGGCCATTGGATGTTCAGCTCCGGGTCATTCCAGGCCAGGCACCGATCATGAATCGGCGCATAAAAATCTGTGGTCTTGTAGAGAAACTCTGCGGTTTCCGAGATCACCAGGAAGCCATGTGCAAAACCTTCAGGCACCCACAATTGCCGCTTGTTTTCAGCAGAGAGGTACTCACCCACCCATCGGCCGAATGTCGGTGAAGACTTGCGCATATCGACAGCGACATCAAAGACCTCGCCTTGAACCACACGCACCAGTTTTCCCTGGGGCTGCTTGATCTGATAGTGCAGGCCGCGCAGCACTCCAGCTGCGGAACGGGAGTGGTTGTCCTGAACAAAGTTTACCGGCCGACCGACGGCCTCCTCAAAAATTCTCTGATTGTAGCTCTCGAAGAAAAAGCCTCGTTCATCACCAAAAACAGTAGGCTCGAACAACATCACATCAGGAATAGAAAGAGCGATCGCTTTCATAAATTAACTGCCATAACCAAATAAATACACGCGAGGGGGGGGGGAGCAACGTGCCTATCTATTGAACAGATAAACACTCCCCTACGCCTCGCTACAGGCTCAAGATTCAGAGCGGCGTTGCTGGTAAAGCCAGTCCACTATCTCGCCATCGGGTGTGTAGCCACTCACCGTCTCACGCAGCAATTGTCGGACTTTAGCGAAATCATCATTCCCAACGGCCGTCATCAGATCGCTCAGGCGCACCTTCAAGGCATCCCAAGGCAGATAATCCTCATCGGCACTCATGATCATGGGGTGATCCGTGGCTAGTACGCTATCGCCGATCAACAACTCCTCGTAGAGCTTCTCACCAGGGCGCAAGCCCGTAAATTCGATGGCTATATCCCCCAGTGGATTACGCTCCGAACGGATGCTGAAACCGGAAAGATGGATCATCTTTTCTGCCAATTCGACGATCCGGACTGGCTCCCCCATATCCAGAACGAACACATCCCCACCTTGCCCCATCGAGCCCGCCTGAATCACCAACTGGGCGGCCTCGGGAATGGTCATGAAGTAGCGAGTGATCTTCGGATGTGTGACGGTAAGAGGGCCGCCCGCTTTGATCTGCTTGTGGAACAATGGGATCACCGAGCCGGACGAACCCAGCACGTTACCGAAGCGGACCATGGTGAACCGGGTCTTGTTGACTTGAGAGACATTACCCTCGTCACCGAAAAGGACAGGCGCCAGTTCGCGACTCAGTGCCTGCAGGATAATTTCCGCAAGGCGCTTGGTACTTCCCATCACGTTGGTGGGACGTACGGCCTTATCGGTCGAGATCAGGACAAAATTGCTCACCCTCGCCTGAAGGGCCGCTTGCGCCGTGCTGAGGGTTCCCATGACGTTGTTCATGACACCTTCGGCTATATTGTGCTCGACCATAGGTACATGCTTGTACGCTGCTGCATGGTAGACGGTGTCCACATGCCAAGCTCGCATGATATCGAGGAGTTGAGCCTGGTTCCGAACTGAACCGAGTATCGGAATTATCTTGGTGCCCAATGACTCGTGACGAATCCGCTGCTCGAGTTCGGACGTGATGCTATAGAGATTGAACTCGCTGTGCTCGTACAACAGCAGGGTACGTGGGGCATGCCTCAGGATCTGGCGGCAAAGTTCCGAGCCAATCGACCCCCCTGCGCCAGTGACCATGACTGTCTGTTGCACAATGCAACGTTCCAGCAACTCGCTCTGGGCCGGCACTGCATCGCGCCCCAGAAGGTCAGCGATATCCACTTCCTGGATATCGTCCACCTTGACCCGGCCATTCGCCAGATCAATGAAGCTGGGGATGCTGCGCACATGCAACGGATATCCTTCAAGCAGATTGAGGATTTCGCGGCGACGGGCGCGACTCACCGAGGGAATCGCCAACAGCAGCTGATCTGCCCCGGTTTCATCCATCATCTTCTGCAGCTGCTCCGGTTTGTAGACCTGCAGCCCGGCAATCACGCGATCAGTGATGCTGCTATCGTCGTCGACAAACGCAACAGGCCGCATCGCCTTGTCCATGCGCAATGCCGCTACCAGCTGATTACCTGCAGCCCCCGCACCGTAGACCGCTACCCTGGGCAATCTGTCGTCCCGGTTGGCAAACGGCACATGCTGAACAGCAGTAGAGAACCAGTCACCCAGAAAATACTGCCGCATAGCCAAGCGTAATCCGCCTACCATGATCAGGCTCAACCACCAGTAGTTGAAGGTGATCGACCGTGGCACGACGTTATGGTGATTACCCGCCCAGTAGATAATGAAACCCAGGATAAGTGCAGACAGACTCACAGCCTTGATGATCGCAATCAACGCGTCGTTGCCAAAGTACCGCATGACCGCGCGATACAGGCCAAAGCGGATGAACAGGGGGATGGCCACCAGCGGTGCGCAAAGGAACAGCCAGGTATGATCAACCAAGGGGTTCGCCAGCTCATCGATGCCCAGCCGAACGACAAACGCCAGCCAAAGTGCAAACCACACCAGAACGATATCCACTATCACCTGCAGTAGTCGCTTCTGGCGACGTGGCAGGCCAAGCATTATTGTGCGAATTTTATCCATAAGGGCCTCTGAACCATCCTCTGCAACGCGCCATCGTCCGCCTTAATCACGACACTTTACGCTAGTGTTCAAGGCTACCCGCTTTGAACCTGAGAGCAATAAAGATCAGCGGAACATACGCAATCATCAACCCCGTGAACCCGTCCACCCCTAGCAATACCACCCCGAGCGCGATGGGCAAAAGCCAGAACAAATTGATAGCCGCCACCGTCAGGGTCACCGGCAGATGCTTACCGTAGCGACGGGAAGCAAATTGGTACGCATGACTGCGGTGCGCTTCATAGACCTTGTCACCGCGGATCAATCGGCGAATCAACGTAAATGTGGCATCGACTATGAAGACGCCGAGCAAAATCAGCCAGCACCAGAAAAGCTGAGACGAATGCCAGGCTGCCTGAAGCGACAACCCTCCCAGCACAACACCTAGAAAACCGCTACCGGCATCCCCCATGAAGATACGCGCCGGTGGGAAATTCCAGAACAGAAAGCCTGCCGTGGCGCAGGCCAGCAGAACCGGCAGAATCATCAGGCCCCAAGCGTGTTCAAGAGCTGCAAGCAAGGCGGCACCAAGACAAACCGTGATGGCTTCGACGCTCGCGATACCGTCGATACCGTCCATGAAGTTGTAGAGATTCAGCATCCACACCAGATAGAACGCAGCAATGATATAGCCTGCCCAGTGCAAGTTCAGCTGATAACCAAGGACCTGCAGTGGCGCCAGCCCTCCAACCCAGGCAAGTAGCCAAGATGCAGCAGCGAAATGCCCCAACAAACGCCAGCGAGCCGCGATGTGGCCGTGGTCATCCATGAATCCAATCAACGCGACTAATGCCCCCGCTCCGCCTATGCCCAGAACCTCCGGCTGCGCGATTTCGGAGAATGCAGACATGAAAGGAAGACAGCACAAAAAGGACAAGACGATGGCGACCCCACCCCCACGAGGGGTTGGTACCGTGTGCGAACTCCGAGCGTTGGGAACGTCGATGATCTGCCTACGCAGCGCATAACTCCGTAGACCTGCAGTCAGAAGCAGGGATGCACCTGCCACCAAGGGTATCAACCACCAACCAATCATTTGCATCGCTCTTCCAAGGGGTGATAGCGAGGGGAGGCAGCGCGTGTTCTACGCCACCGACCTAACCCAAGCCGATATATTTTGAACACACTTGCGCCGAGTGTCCCTGGTCACGCCATTTCCCCGCCGCAGCGAAAGGCTGACCCGCTCGCTGCAATGAAGAGCAGACCGCGCTTCGCTTCAAAGCGTAAAGGGTACTGGGAGGCTACCAGACAACAAGAGGCCGCGCAGAGCCTAAACATTTTTTTTCCCTGTGAGCCTGGCCAGCGCAAGCATCAGGCACAACCCGAAAAAATAGACCTTGTCACGACGCCGGCGACGACACTGCTGAGCATTTCCAGCAAGACGCAAAAGGCCCTTCATATCCAGGGCAGACCAACTCGATACGAATGCTGTCTTTTCCATGCTCATGAGCGAGGCGATACACATGGACTGGCGCAACCACCAGCCAGAAAGTACCTGTCCAAGGCGAGCTTTCATGGCAGTAATTCCGGTATTAACCCCTACCTGATTACTGGCATGCTGCCGGTAATGCATCGAAGGTTGTGGATCAATGTACCACTTCTTCTGATGAGAGCGCGCATAGGCGTAGAGCAGCCAATCATGTAACGCGACAGCCTGGATTTTCTCCCAGTTGGCATTGAGAAACGCCTTGAAATCGCAGGCCAGTGGAGGCGAAAGCATGTAAGTACAACCGGGGCCGGCCGCTTCGAAAATGTAGTCGAATTTCACCTGAGGCTGATGCTTTTCAACCAGGATTTCACGGCCATCCGGCCAGAACGCCATGACGTTGCTTGAGTACGCATCATTACCGGCAAGGGATATTGCTTCGAAAGCACGGGCAAGTTTTTCTGGATACCAGATATCATCCTGATCGGCTAGCGAAATCCCATCGAAAGAAGAAAAGTCGACATCGCGCAATAGGCGGAAAAAGTTTCTCGCTGCCCCGCCGAAACGAAGACCAAAGGGCAAGACATGTACAGCAGGGTTGCTGGCCTGAAGTGCCTCGCACCATGCCTCGGTGCCGTCGTTCGAGCAATCGACACTGATAAACAGCGTCACCTCTACCCCGCGCTGCTGAAGAATGGACTCTACCTGCTGCGGTAGCCAGGAAACACCATTGTAAGCAGCCAGGAGCACAGCAATTCTTGGGATCTTCATTATAATTTCAGCCCAGTAAATACATAGCGTTCATGTGCCGACGACGTTCAATAGGGTTTGACGTTGAGCAATGCCAATGCGCTCGCTGTGATCCTGAGCAATCTCGGAAAGCGGCTACCCCACAAGAAGAATCTGTACTTTAACCCTACGCCACCCCAGGCACCACTGACACACAGGCGCTGAAATTCCGGATCTGTTCTCGCTTGTTTGACAGCATTGGCAAACACTTGGAGGTCTCGGGCCCGGTAGGCAAGTACGTAAAAAAGATAAGCAATTTCCTTAGCGTAATGCCGTTGATACAAGGCCTGATACTCGTCATACACCCCATTTTCTTGAAAGTATGCACGCTCCATCCTCAGCACTTCCATGCCGGCCGCCAGCAGCGCGCCTCCAGCGTTCCTTGTCGTACTGCCCTGCCGCACGAGTGCATGGTAAAAGACTTCAGGAACGAATGCCGTTGATGACGCATGCAGCGACAACACACGCGAGAAATAGATATCTTCACAACCTCGAGTTTCGGGGAAACGAATGTTGTGAGTCTCCAGGAACTCTCGAGAATAGAGCTTATTGACCGGACTTGACAGGATTTCTTCGCCCATCATCGCGTGCTCGAAAATCGCACGCCCCCTCAGCTCGGGGTATCGCTGAGGCACGATAGAATGACGAACCTCGCCTCCGACCTCGATAAAATCCAGGCCGAAATTTACAAAATCATAATCACGCTGCTCCATCAACGGCACTATTTTATTGAAAAGCTCAGCATCCAGGGTGTCGTCAGAGTCGACAAACAGCACATATTTGCCACTGGCGTGCTTCAGCGCATTGTTTCGCGCAGCGCCCTGACCAGCATTGATCTGTGACAAAATCTTCACATCTGAGCGCCCCGCCAACTTTCGCCGACATACCGACAACGATTCGTCTGTAGATCCATCATCTATGACGATCAGCTCCAGATGCGGATACTGGGTGGCGATAATACTGTCCAAACACGCCTCAAGGTAAGCGGCCATATTGTAGACAGGCACAATGACGCTGACCCGCGGTGATTGAGCGTTCAACATCTTCACTCCCAAAAGAACAGGTAGGGCACGAACGGAGAGGAACCAATACCAGCCGTGTCGGCAAAATTTTTCATCCTGAAAGCAAAAGCAACCAGCGATACGAGCAAGATGGCCAGCTTGGAAAGGGGTGCCAGCTGAATCTTGTACCTCTCCGTATGAAGAATGAGGCACATGACAATGAGGAAACTGACCAGTTGTTGCAACCTGATACCCGCATAACTGAACTGTGAGACGCCAATCATGGCCAGCGTCAGGCTGCCGAGGATGATGATCACAAGCGTGGAATCGCGCCGTGCCTGGACGTCCAGCGACCATATTCCAAGCAGTAGACATGATACCAGGACAGTGGACAGCCCAGAGAAGCCAGAAGCGACTTGAATATCGCTATAGCTCTGCAACTTCGCCAGCAAGTAGTTAAAGAGCACAGCGACGAAGACCGCCGACAAGCCCGCTGCATAGATGAGCCAGCGCCAGCGACGGGTGTAGAGAATATACAGCAAGAGTCCCAGCATGATACTGGACGCCTGAATCAGGCTCGCCGCCAGAACAATGACAAAATAGAAACGTGTTCGCCCTTGAAGCAGGAAACTGCCCGCCAGGTAGATCAATGAAAATGCCAAACCATATCGAACCCCGTTCATGACCATATCAAAATAGTAGATCGGCACGATCAACAAACAGAAGAGATAGGGATTGGCATTATGGCGTATGCCCGCCCAAACCAGTATGACGGTGATAAGCATACCGATAAGCGCCAAAATTAGAGAGGCACTATCTGTAAACACTGAAAGACCGAGGACCAGCAACTCAAATAACGGCTCAAATGCACCTATCATACCGCCAGCATCGAGCAACTGATTGATGGCTTGAACATAACTGGCAGTATCCATGCCCACACTGCCACGGAAAATCGCCAGGAAAACCATAGGCAGCAGCGCCAACATTAAAAAATGCCGTGGTGCACGGACTAACCAACCCATGAAGCACAATGCAAAAAACAGAACTGTGCTTGAGACATAATAAATCATCGATCTTCCCTGGCATTCATGCACGCGGGGCCGGAGCCCCGCATGTCACGCGGACCTTAATTCATCCACAATATAGTCGAGCTTCATCAGTGTTGTAACTATGTCCTCCACGCTCAGTCTCTGTGTATTGTGCGAGGTATAGTCATCCAGAGCAGAAACCTCCTGCTCACCATTCGACGAGTATTTTTCGTAGTTAAGGTCGCGATTATCGGCAGGAATCCGATAATAGCGACCCATGTCTTCGGATTTAGCCATCTCTTCCCGAGAGATCAACGATTCGTATAGTTTTTCGCCATGACGAGTACCAATAATGCGAATCTCATTGTCTTTCTTGAAGATGGTTTTCAGCGCTTCGGCGAGATCCGCAACAGTGGAGGCAGGTGCTTTTTGAACGAAGATATCACCCTGCTTAGAGTGTTCGAATGCGTGGAGCACTAAGTCTACCGAATCTTCAAGTGACATCAGGAAACGCGTCATATTAGGATCGGTAACACTAAGCGCCAGACCGCTCTTCAACTGATTGACAAAAAGCGGGATTACCGAGCCGCGGGAAGCCATTACATTACCGTAACGCGTCGCACAGATAACCGTGCCTTCGGAAGCAATCATGCGCGATTTGGCGACCACCAGCTTTTCAGCCATCGCTTTGGAAATGCCCATGGCATTGATGGGGTAAACTGCTTTGTCAGTGCTCAACACAACAACGCGCTTGACGTTATTGGCGACGGCCGCATTGATGACATTCTCAGTACCAAGAACATTGGTCTTGACCGCCTCCATGGGGAAGAACTCACAAGACGGGACCTGCTTCAACGCTGCGGCATGGAAAATATAGTCAACGCCGACCATGGCCTGCATCAAGCTAGCATAGTCACGCACATCGCCAATATAGAATTTTACCTTGTCATTGGCCAAAGCAATGCGCATATCTTCCTGTTTTTTTTCATCCCTGCTGAAAATCCGGATTTCCTTGACATCAGTATCAAGGAATCGCTTGAGCACGGTATTGCCAAACGAACCTGTGCCGCCGGTAATCATCAATACTTTATTCTTAAACATATGCACCTCGCCGAGTTCGCTTTTACTTGAAATCACGCATGACTTCTACCAGCTGCTTCCACGTAGGAGGCTGGTACCCTGTAGCATCCCTGAACTTACTGGAGTCCAACGAACGGTCTATTTCCAACTGCGAGTCCTGAAGGATCTCGATATCCTTACCATATGCCGAGGCCACGAGCGTTAATAGCGCGTATTTGTCGATCGGGGCAACCGAAACATGATACAAACCGTTCAAATCAGGCCTCGGCAAAACGAAATCTTTGATAACCCTTGCCAGCTCGACGGTAGGCAATCCGGAAAAAATCGCCTTGGTAAATCCTTTCACTGATCCTTGCTGTGCCAGGAACCAGTCGATCAATGAAACCTGACTATTCAATTCATGGCCGATAATTGAGGTCCGCAATGTAATCGCGCTGGCGGAGTCTGTCACCTCACCGATATATTTCGACTTTCCATACAAGTCGTAAGCATCAGATTGATCAGTTTCCCTGTAAGCGCCGCGACTGCCAGAGAAAACACAATCCGTGCTGATATGAATCAGGCGGGCGCCCACCGCTTCGCATAGACGCACCAGGCGATGGGGCAGCAATGCGTTGATTGGCAGCACAGCCAATGGGTCATTGGCGCTATCGAATTGCTTGATCAAACCGACGCAGTTGATCACCACATTCGGCTTATGCTTGCGAAACAAATCAATCAGGCAGTCCTGATCCAGCACATCGGTATGAGCAATCAGCTTGGCCTTCAGCGCCTCATCAAACACACGTGCAGCAGAGGGGCTGCGAATGGTTCCCCAGACGTCAAGATCGGGTTGGGTGCTCAACACTCTGAATACGGCGTTGCCCAACATGCCAGTGGCACCCAGAATTATGATTTTCATTGATTCCTCGACCATGAAAAGTGCCTGCATTATCGGAATGCAAGCAACGATTTTCGATTTAATGCAAGGCTCAAAAGCGCCGCAGTCAAGGCCGCGAGCATGACGATACCCAGCTGGTAGTACTCATTGGTGATTACGCCGCAAATTACTTTGATGGCACCGAAAAAAGCCAGTCCTGCAACAGCGGTCAAGGTTAACACTTTGAGGCCTGTGAAGACGCCTTTCAGCAGATAAGCGTGTCGTCTGCAGACAAAGAAAAAAGTAAGCGCCGCCGAATAGACGTTATAGAGAAGCCACAGCCATGCCGCGCCAGCGATACCAAAGCGGCCGACCAGAAACGGTAGCGACACCAGCATCACCGGGATGGCGATGAGGTTCAGACGAAACGCCAGCGTCGTCCACTTGGTTGCCAGTTGCAAAGCGAAAGGTACGATCAGAAGAGCTTGCAAGGAGGTGCCAACCATGAGCACAGCTACTACATCCGAAACCCCGCCCACCACGTCCGGTGCAAACATCACGCTGAGCAAGAGATCCTTGAACAGAAACACGGCGCAACACAATAGCGCTAGCATCGATGACACAACACACAGCGAGGACGTGTGGATGCGTTCCACGCTTCTTTCGTCATTCGCCGAAAAATACGCTGCCATACGAGGAAAGAGTACCGAGTTGAAAGCAGTCGAGAAAATGTACGCAACCCCTGCCAACGTGCTGGCCAAGGTGTAGAAGCCAAACGACTTCAGGCTGATATGCCCACTGAGGTACACCTTGTCATACTGAGTCGCGACAATAGACGTAATTGAAATCAGCAGAACACCCCGTCCATAGCTGTAACCCCGCCGCAGATAACCTGACTTGAAACGGTACAACCACGGCAAGAAACCTGTCTTGCCGTACACAACCCACAACAGCGCCAATAGATACGCCAACTGGACAATAACTTGAATCAGGAAATAGCAGTCTATTGTGCGTAGACTTGTAAACACATAAAGAGGCACCAACACGCCCAAGGTGCGCAACAAGGAGTAAGGAACATAAAGAACGTTCAGCGCTACCTGCATCTCCTTGCCCACGAGCACCGCTTGTAACAGCATAATCGGGAAATTCAGACCGATGAAAGCCGCCATGTACCAAAGCGAATGATAAGCGGCAATCTCACCAACCACGGAAACATCCAGCCAATGCGCTACGATGAATTCCGAGGCAAGGGCTACCCCCATGAAAATCACAATACCGAGCACCGTGAAAGTTGCAAAGTAACTGGAAATCATGGAGAGGTCAGCCTCCCTGTGCCTTGCCGCCCTCTGCTGACTCGCCATGACCGAACGGGCCATTCGGTGGATGATGTTACTAGTCAGCCCACCCTCGGCCACCATGAGCACCATCAACAGGGTCGAAAAGAAACCAACCATGCCCATTGCTTCGACGCCGAGCAAGCGTGTAGCCAGCGGCAACGCCATCAAGCTGGCTAACGCGTAGACCAGCTTGCCGGAAAAGCTGGCAAATAGCAGAGAGGTGAGATTACGCAACTGCATGAAACGCAAATTCCGCTGACATTAACAGTACCTTACCCGCGCTTGATGACAACTGAAGCACTGCCGACCTTCGCCGTCAGATTGTTGTCCAACTCATGCTTGGCCAGCCGCACATCATCAACCGTCGCCACAATCTCCTTGCCATTGTTAGCACCAGGCTTCGTCAGCCGCTTCGCACGTGCGACGGCGTAACGAGCGGCTTCAACCAAGAATGCTGCACCCACTTGAAGCAAGCTCACGCCTTCGAAATTTCTTGCCGAGGCGGCACGCCTGGCGTCCCAGACCATCTGCGCATAGTCGCGATGATGAAGCAAGCAAAGCGCATAAAGCCGAGCAAAGTTGAATCGCCTCTTCTCATCACTACCAACATTCTCCAGCGTCTCCCACGCCGCATGGGCCCAGACGGTCTCAACACTGAAAAATTGCGGGATAAAGTCTGGCCAAACCAGATTCTTGAAAGGCGCAAGGTGAGGGTCGTCTTTAAGACTCCCCTTGTGCTTGCCCTCCGCGCTTCGTCCACTGTTGCTCCCCCCCGCACCACCAGGCAAAGTGAAAGGGAAATCAACAAGGCTGTAGCGGCCCGGCTGCAGCGACAAGGCGACCGCTGCAGACATGTCGGGGCTCGTACCAAAAAAAATTTTGCCGTTTTTTTCCCGCAGCTGACCTAGCAACTCATTCCTAACCAAGCCGTGGTACAACTTGGGCATCGCGTCGGTCCCCTGACAGGCATTTCTCAACGCGTTGTCGAGCCGTTCACGAATGTCCCATTCGCTGAGAGTGGCGTCAAAACGCTCCAGATAGACGCGGCCGGCGTGGGCCGCACCGTAGAACTTGGTACGGAAGTCAGGCCAATAATACGCGGCACGCACTTTTGGCGTCAGCAACGAGATCGACTGTGCCTTGGCATAGTGGGCGAACTCCATGATGCGATTGGAGACCGTATCATCATCACCGATCAAACACACATATTCACCAGTGGCAAGAGCAATCGCCCGCTCATGATTCTCCGTCATCGACAACCGGCTTTTCCAGTGAACATAGACCAGCCGATGATCAACTTGCGCCTCAGCCCACTGGGCAAGTTCACATGTGTCATTGCTGGTGTCATGCACGACAACCTGTACGTCCTGCGAGGGAATTTCCAGGAGGCTTTTGATGCAAGGGATGGCGTATTTCGACCGATTATGGGTTGGCACTACAATAGAAACGAGATAATTTTTATTCATAACCCTAACTTTAACCTTCCATCAAAACCAACCGACATTCGGCACTATCACACGAATGAAGTATGAGGATGATACTACTGACCCTGGCAACTCGGGCCCGTAATTCTGAACAAGACACGCGCACGCCGTCGATGCACGGAGCGGTTGGAATACCACGCTGAGAGAAAAACACTTCTCACTCGCCCACCCAACGTCATTGCCACGCAGCCTGCCCACTAACCACGGCTCGAATTTTCGGCAGCGGCGGTTTTTACCCGACGGCGGACCAAATCTCGCGTGATCGCCACTAATACACCCACTACCAGACCCAGGATCAATGCCCCTAACACAATCAATACCTTTTTTGGCTTGATTGGCTTATCAGGCAACTCGACAGCCCCATCCTGCTTGAAAACAGCGACAACCGCAGGGTCGATATTGAGGGCTCGATAAAAAGTCACCTTTTCCTGTTTACCACGAAGGCCATCAATGAACGCATCGTTCGACGCCCTGGACTCGAGGTTCGCAATCTCTCCTTCCAGGGCCTTACTACCCCTCATGTAGCTCAACGAACCGCTCATGCCAGCGGATACTTCCGAAGACAAGTTACCAGAAATGATCGGCGGCTTTTCCAGACCAATGGACCTTGCAACCTTAAGCGCTTCTTTCAACCGAACTATACGATCTTCCCGCAGCTTCTGGGCACTGGCGCGCGCCGAGTCGATTTCCCATTGCAGATTATCCGCCTTGACCGAAAACTCACTCCGGTTGCCAGCGAGCACCTCCCGCTTGGCGAAATCCGACGCCATTTCCGCGTAAGTTGTAACCCACTGCGCCGCCACGTTAGGGTCATCGACATTTGCCGTAACCACGTATCTAGTCGGGTGATCCTTGTCTACGCGTTCAACCGTAAGCTTGCTGATGAACTGCGAGTACAGGACGTCCCGCGAACCACCTCGCTCACCTTCAGGCAGTGCAGGCTCGTAAACCGTACGGAAAAACTTGTTGCGCACCCCTTGAGAGTTCAGCGCTTCCAAGTACACGCCGTAGACGTCCTTGACCGTATAGGTAGAGAGGCCGCTATCGGCGCCACGGCCATAGTTGAGCTGGGTGATTTCATCCTGCGATGGTGCCTGAATGTATAGCTTGGCCTGGTACACCTTTGGTGCCAAGACGGCATACGCCAAGCCAACCAGCAGAAACGGAACGGCAACGATCACCACCCACAGCTTCTGACGCCACACTGCTTGCACGAGCTCGAACAGATCAATTTCACCAGCGTCAATCAAGCGCTCACGATCATTGCGCATTTATTGTGTCATTCCTTGGGTCCGCGTGTAATGTGCATGACTGCTGGCCTGAACAGGGCCTCAGAGCTGCACTGTCACCCGCCAAACTGGGCGCAGCGACAATTTACCAGCGTACTCACCAAGGTTCACTCTTCAGGCGTCAACCAGCCATAGAGAGAACGTGTAACACAAAGTTCCTCCTTTTTCGACAAGCGCATGCAGCTTAGTCTGAGGGTCATGGGGCAATGCCGACCAAAACCCTCCTTTTCGCCCGCTTAAAAGCCTGACCCAAAGCAACGCTTAGCGCCTGCTTCGCTGCAAAAGCGCCATGCACCAGAATGACATGTCTGGCAGCGCCCCTCCCTTTCAAAGCGAAATCTATCAACCCCTGCTGATCTGCATGGGCAGAATATCCTGGCAGGGTCAGCACCTTGGCCTTCATTTCATGCATCTGATCACCCAGATCAATCTGTACAAAACCCTCTGCCCCCTCACTCGCCTGAATCACCGCCCCCGGCGTCCCCTTCGCCTGATACCCCACAAACACCACCTCATGCCGCGGCCCCCCCAACATCGCCTTGAGGTAATTGACGATCCGCCCACCCGAGCACATGCCATTCCCAGCAATCACAATAGCCGGCCGACCCGTACTTTTCAGGTAGTTCACGACCCGCTGATGCTTGGCATGGGTATCGACGCAAACCAGCTGCCCGAACCCAAGCGGGTCGCGCCCTTCACCCAGCCGTTGCCGAGCCTCGCAGTTCCAGTATTCGTGCAGCTCTGCGTAAGCGCGGGTGATGCGCTGGGCCAATGGCGAATCAAGAATGACCGGCAAGCCCGACCAGTCGAGGGCAACGAGCGGATCATCGGCAGGCCCCTGCCCTTGTTCGGCCTGCAGCGATTTGCGGTGGAGGATGTCTTCGATCTCGTACAGCAACTCCTGGGTTCGGCCCAGGCTGAAGGCTGGGATGAGAATGGTGCCGCCATCCGCCAAGGCACGGTCGATAACGGCCTCCAGGCGCTGCTGGCGATCGCTGCGGTCGGCGTGCAGGCGATCGCCATAGGTGCTTTCGAGAATCAGGATATCGGCACGCTCAGGGGGCTCCACGGCGCGTAGCAGGGGATTGCCCGGCGCACCGAGGTCGCCGGAGAAAACGATGCGCGAGCTGGGTTCGACGCCCGGATAGCGCACGTCGCATTCTACGTAGGCAGAACCCAACAGGTGACCCGCGCGCTGCAAGCGGATGGAACATGCCACGCCCTCCTGCTCGGCCACCAGGTGCCATTGCTCGAAGGGTATTGCCACCATCAACCGCTGCACCAGCGCCAGGTAACGATCGACCTGAGTGGGATCTGCGCTGATACCGAGCTTGTAGGCATCCTCCAGCACCAGTGGCAGTAGCTTGGCAGACGGCTCACTACACAGGATGGGGCCGCGATAGCCGGCGGCCAGCAAGGCCGGAATGCGACCGACATGATCGAGGTGAACATGGGTGATGATCAACGCCCTGATACCGGCTATATCAAAGCCGATGGGGGCGAATTCTGACCCTGGAGCCGCATCGGCACCCTGCTCCAGCCCACAATCGATCAACAGACTGGTGGTGGCGTCGAGGTGCAGCTGGTGACAGGAGCCGGTTACGCCTCGAGTGCCACCATGATGGGAAAGGGCAGGAAATTCCATACTGCTGCGCGCTCGCCTGGATCGAAAAATGAAGTGCCTATTACTTCATTTTTGGAGGCGCGTGCACAGGTGAGACTTTCCTACCAGCGCGTAGGAATTTTCCTCAATTGCCGTTCATCACCGACTGACGGACAGAGGCGCGGATCTTGCGCTTGCTACGCTGAACACCATAAGCACCCAACAGTGGCCCCACTGCGAGCCCAACTACCAGGGCCGCTAACACCGGTACAGCCACGGGGACTTCAGGGGCAGACCAGCCGAACAGGACGAGCGCCACGGCTTGCTGGTTCTCCAGCACGAAGAACAGAACAACAGCCGCCAGCAGCAGCACGAACAGCGCCGCCAGGGCGCGCTTGAGGTTACGCATCAGACTGCTCCTTCATGGCTCAGGGGTGCTCGTGCTCGTCTTCGTTGACCCGGTCACGCAGCTCTTTACCCGGCTTGAAGTGCGGCACGAACTTGCCTTCGAGCTCCACAGACTGACCTGTCTTGGGGTTGCGCCCTACGCGCGGGGCCCGATAGTGCAAGGAAAAGCTGCCAAAACCACGGATCTCGATGCGATCGCCAGTGGCCAGGCATTGGGACATCTGTTCAAGCATGGTCTTGATGGCCAACTCGACGTCCTTGGACGAGAGCAGCCCTTGATGGGTGACAATACGTTCGATCAGCTCCGACTTCGTCATATTTTTCCCTTCGTTATCAAGCAGCTAGATCATTGCTTAATCAGTTTGTAGCACGCTCGGAAGGTTTTGAACAGGGCGGTTCTTGACTTGATAAAAAAATTCAAGATTG
>Ga0160451_100430_pt1 | contig 24678 bp, 19 predicted proteins | sample HID1975M_E1MG_FD_108270 | JGI IMG/M metagenome (GOLD analysis project Ga0160451, IMG submission 108270) | Enriched soil microbial communities from UW Madison campus, WI, USA - HID1975M_E1 MG | ecosystem: Environmental > Terrestrial > Soil > Unclassified | place: USA: Madison, Wisconsin... | reverse complement strand
GGAGAACGTCATGTCCGATATCTACCTGGACGTCACCAACAAGATTGTCAGTGCCCTGAGCCAAGGGGTCATCCCCTGGATCAAACCCTGGACCACTTCAGGCTCAAGTGTTGACTCACCTTTCCCCATTAACGCGATTACCCGGCGCCCCTATGCCGGTATCAACATTCCACTGCTATGGGCCGAAGCGCGTCTGCGCGGGTACCACCAGGATCGCTGGCTCACCTACAACCAGGCTCGCAAAGCCGGTGGTCACATACGCAAGGGCGAACAATCGACCCTCGCGGTGCTGTACAAACCTATGAGCAAGGAAGCACACGACGAAGACGGCCAGGTCGTCCGTGATGAGCAAGGCAACGTCAAGATGGTGCAATTCGCGCTATTGCGGACGCATTGCCTGTTCAACATCGAGCAGACCGAGGGACTTCCCAACGAAGAGCAGCACCACGGTGAGAGTGAAGATCCGGTGGCGTTCATCGATCATTCACCTGCCGAGCGACTGCTGGCCGCCAGCGGCGCACGCATCGAACACCGCTACGGGGATGACGCGTTCTATCTACCAATACGGGATCTCATCCAACTACCTACCAAGGCCCAATTCGTGGACGTCGGCAGCTACTACGCGACCGCGCTGCACGAGCTGACGCACTGGTCGGGTCACCACGCCCGCCTCAACCGGGAAGGTATCACTGGCGGGCATGGATTCGGCTCTGCAGCCTACGCCTTCGAAGAGTTGGTCGCGGAGATGGGCGCAGCATTTCTCTGCGCCCTCACCGGCACCCAGGGCGAGCTGCGTCACGAGGAGTACCTGGCTTCTTGGTTAAAGATTCTCAAGGAAGATAAGCGGGCCATCTTCCGCGCCAGTGGACAGGCGCGTGAGGCGTCCGAGTACCTAGTGGCACTGCAGTCGGATCAGTCCAGCGAGACGACCGAACGGCTCACGGCGTGACTTTTCACCTCAAGCACAAAGGCCCCAACCGGGGCCTTTGTTTTGCCTGCAACACCGAGCATCGGCCGCTGCAATTGAGCAAGCGATTACTGCAGCCAGCTCTCGACCGCATCCGAGCCGTGCTCCTGCTTCCACTGCTTGAGGATCTTGTGGTTGCCGCCCTTAGTTTCGACGATCTCGCCGCTGTGCGGGTGCTTGTAGCGCTTGACCTCACGCGGCTTGCGCTGAGCGCCGGTGGCGGCGCTGGAAGTGCTCACGCTCACGCCTTTGGACGGGTCGAGAATGGTGATGACCTGGCGCAGGTTCATGCCGTACTCATCCAGCAGAGCCTTGAGCTTTTGTTCAAACTCGATTTCCTGCTTCAGGCCGGAATCGTTTTTCATCGCGTCCAGTTGTTGAAGTTGAGCAGCCAGTTGAGCTTCCAGTGCTTTGAATTCGGCAAGTTTGGACATGTGAAATCTTTCCTAGGGTTGGGTCATGTGTGACGATATTACCTCAGGCACAAGTACTAGCCGAGCGTTAATTCTCTCTGCAGCTAACTTTTCATCCTTCAAAATGCGCACATACCTATGTGACTAATCAGTCCGGCAAGAACTGGCAAAGGTGGCCTACTAGTTCCCGTGGCGCGGCACTGTTGCCGATCTTGAACAGCATATCTCGCTGCCTGCGTGGCAGCTTTTTCGCGCAACGCGTGGCGGCCGATCGAATGGCAGTATCGGTACTATGAATCCGGTCGGCCAGTAGCACGATCAAAATGGCATCGCTCAACGTCATCAGGCCACATTCCTCGAAATAATCTCGGACAGTCTACCTCCCGGGAAAAGGACAGGCCTTTCCGGTACCACATAACCCGATGCGCCAGGCTTCGAATTTTCGCGTTCGCGAAAAGGCTCAAGGCGTTAAAGGGTAACGGCGGCAATGGTAAGGGGGCACAAGGGTAAGAGCTCTATCCGAAAAGGCAAAAGGACCTTCTGAATGCAAAGCAGGTAACGCGATGACGCGCTGGTGGTTCACACATCAAAAAGGCAATGCCGCGGAGCCCACACTCGCTCTAGCGCCCGAGGGGTTTCTCCTCCCGCTACCCGCTGAGTGCCTGCTCGGTGCCGACCACCGGAAAAAGTTGCTGGAGCGCATTTGGCAATACACGGCGCTCTCCAAGCCTCAGTTCGATCAGCTCTACCTTGATCCGATCCGCCGTTACGCCAGCTATGTGCAGCAACTCCCCGCCAGCGAAAGCCACCACCATGCCTATTCGGGGGGCATGCTGGACCATGGACTAGAACTGGTGGCCTGTAGCCTGAAGCTGCGCCAGTCGTACCTGCTACCCAGCGGCGCCGCACCGGAAGACCAGGCCGCCCAGGCCGATGCCTGGAGCGCGGCGGTTGCCTACGGCGCCTTGCTCCATGACATAGGCAAGATTGCCGTCGACCTGCAAGTCGAGTATCAGAATGGCGAGGTGTGGCACCCCTGGCACGGTCCTTTAACCCAGCCCTACCGCTTTCGCTACGTAGTCGGCCGCAACTACAAGCTCCACGGCGCCGCCAGCGGGTTGCTGTACACACAAATTTTGACATCCCGTCAACTCGACTGGCTCAGCAGCTATCCAATCCTGTGGGGCCACCTTCTGTTTCTGCTGGCCAACCACTACGAACATGCCGGTACCCTCGGGGAACTGGTGCTGCAAGCTGACCGGGTCTCCACCGCACAGAACATCGGCGCCAACCCCACCAAGGCCCTGCAGGCACCTAAACACTCGCTGCAGTACCATCTGCTCACGGGCCTGCGTCACCTGGTCAAAAACGAGTTCAAACTCAACCAGCCCGGCGCCGCCGGTTGGCTCACCGAGGATTATCTCTGGCTGGTCAGCAAGACCGCCACCGACAAACTGCGCGCCTACCTGCTAGCTCAGGCCGTGGATGGCATTCCCACCTCCAACGTCGCCTTGTTCGATGAACTACAGTCACACGGGTTGGTGGATGCGACACCGGAAGGCAAAGCGGTATGGAGTGCAAACGTAGCAGACGATGATTGGCAACATCGCTTTACCTTTCTCCGCCTGCAGCCAAGCCTGATCTGGGCCGATGAGCCGAGGCCTAAATGCTTTAGTGGCACAGTTGCGCCGTTGACGGTCGATTCCCTGCCGACCGATGAAGACAGCGGATCAGCTTTGGACCGACCGCATTCAGCCCCGGAAGAGAAACATCTCGCATCCGAACATCCGAATCAGGATTGCGACTATCTCGACGGATTGATGGCAATGTTGCAAGTGCCGGGCGAGCGTGAGAGTGGATCAAGCACGGGAAGCATGCAATGCACCACTGACCCACTCCAGGATGCCGTGGGTCCGGCCTTTATCGAGTGGCTTCGCGATGGAATCAGCAGCCATCGTTTGGTAATCAACGATAGCATGGCAAAGATTCACACAGTTGGAGGTACGTTCTTTTTGGTCACTCCCGGAATATTCCAGTGCTACGTAGCACAGCAATCGAAGAGTTCTTCTGGGGGGGACAAGACCGAAGCTTGGCGCCGCATTCAACGGCATTTTGAAAAACTCGATTTCCATTTGAAAAAGCCAAACGGCCAGAACATCTGGACCTGCAAGGTAAAGGGGCCACGCAAATCAAGCGTACTCAACGGCTATCTACTACGCCAAACAGCAGGAATTGATGTTACGCCTCCTGCAGACAATCCATTCCTTGAACTGAGCAACTGAGTTTTAGAAATATCTAAGCAATACGGTTACGGAACCCGCGCTCAAAAATAATAAAAAACGAACGCTTCAGCCCATACCTTAAACCACCTATAGAAAATTAGTTAACGCGCACAACCCACAAAAAGAATTTTAAGTCAATCACTCAAGTAGAAGCGCATGCCTTAGCGTTAATTTAAGCCGGAGATACTTTTCAGAGGTCAGTCTGAAGTAGTGCAAATATCCCTAAAAAGAAAATTCACTACATCTCCACGACCAGCGCCCAAGGAACAAGCAAAAGTAATTACGGAAATCAATATTTGATTGACCGCGCGTAGGTCATCGACTAATCGCAAGCGTTTAGAAACCAACTCGAAAGCTTCAAGCAATTCGGCTTGACTAAAGTCCAGCGCATCGACCACATGCATGGCCGGCGTTAAGAACAAGATATTGGCGCGAGTTCTCAACCCGTACGCTTCTGTCAGCATCGAATAACCTTCCGCCGGAAAATCTTTATCATGGCCAGCAAGACGTCGCAACGCCTCTTGAAACTCCATAGACAAACGCATGAGAACATCCGAGAGTTCTTTGACGCACACTTCGTTAGAAAGTGCTTGTACCGCACGAATTTCGTTACCATAGTTCATATCACCCCCTATTACTATATTGCATCCAAATCTTCTAATCACGCGAGCGCCCTAATCACTTTAGTGAGATGCTCCGTGAGCAAATGGATATCACCGTGGAGATTTTGGATACCATTCCAACTCCGAATACCTGACTTAAAATGCCACTCACCTGCGTCAGTCGTCCAAGCGGTATGACCCCGTAATTTCTTAAGCCCAACTTTGAATACTGGAGACAATGACGCTCCCGCCGAACACAACTGCTCCATGACATAGCCCATCGATATAATTCCAGCGCTATGAACTAGTCGAGATGACTTAGGCGTATGCCCCCGCCAAGCATCCGCGAAAACATCCTGAACCGCGTCGAAAAACTCACTAATGATAAGGAAGCACTTCTCCTCTCCGTCCGTACATGTAATCGCTTCTCGACAGTATCCATCAGAAAGTGAGTTCATCACGAGTTTTTGCAGAGAGGTATCACCAAGTACTCCCGTCGGATTTGTATGCTGCTTAATCTGCCCTTTCAATGAAGAGCGGTCATCATAATTCAACATTTCTACAATACGCGCAGCACGTGAACGAGATGTCATCCTAGGTGGTAACCCGGATACAGATGGGAGCAGTTCGTAAATGAGCGACTTTGGCAATGGACTCGTATTGTTGACCAGGATGAACTGCTGCCGAAGTTCGTCTTGGCTTTCACAGACAACCGCGGAGACCAGTAACTGAAATTCTTTTCCATGAATCCCCGCAAGCGCAGACAGTCGCTGCTGTCCGTCAACGACGAAACCAGGTGGGCCCGATGAAAGGTCGATCTCGAGGTCCACGTAGGGGCCCGCGACCTCAGAGAGGCGAATACCGTGCGTGAATGCCAAGACCACGGCATTGGGCATCACAGAATCAGGCTTGGACAGGTAGTCTTGAATCTCCCGAATGTGCTTGGACACCTGCGGGCGCTGGAATCCATGCAACCTCCCTTTATCATCTCGTTTTACCCTATCGATCGTGGCTATAGCCATGATCTGCTCAACCGTGGCAGGAAACGACACGACCTGATGATTCGGGCTCTGTAGCGCCTTGATAGCGCTGAATTTAAGCACTTTTTGCCTCCCTAACGACGACCGATTCACCCTAGATTAGGACGGAGAGCAGTTTCGGCCATTTATACCAAGCCGTCCACACAAAAACCAGACGGCCTGCGTTGGCCTCGCAGTTATTCGATGGTAAATTAATCGCTCAAGATAACTGCACAAACCTTTGAGAGAGCCACCCTCAGCCATGAAAACCGTCGTCGTCACCAATTGTACCAACCGGAAGCGCGCTGACGACCACGCCCCCGTACAGATGCCTGATGGGGATCACGTCTCTCTCACAGAAATGGCACGCTCGTGGTTAGAGTGCGTTAACTCCCGGTCCTCGCGCGCGCCGGCAGCTTCGTTGTACCTGGGCCGTAGCGTCACAGAGGCAAGGTTCACGGCGGCGTTGCTGAATGCGCCTTTGATGTTTGCTTCAACGGGGCTTGGGTTGGTGGGGAGCGATGAGCGTTGTCCTCCATACAACTTAACGGTTACTGCAGATCCAAACTCGATCATGCCGGCGCTGGCAAAATGTGGCGCAGGCGCATCTGATTGGTGGATGGCAATAAACGCTGCACGAGGCACCCCCGATGCACTCGCGAACCTAGTGTGCAATCCAGAAATTGACCGAGTTTTTTTAGCACTGTCCTCCAATTACATACGCCTGATCGCAGGCGACCTGGCAAAAATTGATGAGCATGGCGCTCATAAACTTCGTATCTTCACCTCAAAACCGGGGTTAGAAGCCATACCGTTACACCTCCGGGACTCGGCAATGCCCTACGACGAGCGCTTGGAGGCCTCCTCCCTGCCCGGTACCCGGAACGATTTTCCGCAGAGATCCATGCGACATTTCATCGAGGTACTGGGCCTCGGCGAAACCCCTCGCGCGCGCGCCAGGGCATCGGTACAAGACTCAATGGCTGGATTGATTATGCGCGCTCCCCCGGCCCGGCGTAGGGCAACAGACAGTGAGATCACATCGATTCTCGAATGTGCCTGGGCTGGACACCAAGGTGGGGCGGCAAAATTGTTGCGCTACCTACGTGACGAGAAAATGGTCTCCTGCGAGCAAACACGCTTTCGAAGGTTGTGGCAGGTCATCCAGCGCCGTATTAAGACAGGGAGTAACTAAGCATGGCGACCGATGATGCAATCGTAGTTCGCGCGCTCCGCACCACGCAAGGAGATAACCTTGACGTCTACGCGCTGTTCATCAAGGGGGCAGATTTGGTGCGAGTCGCAGACATCAGTCGCCTATCGCGCGAGGAGTCCAGCTCACTGAAGGGATTTCAGCGCCCTGAAATCCGCAACCATGTGAAAAGCATCACCGAGTACCTTGACCAAGGCAACGTTCTGTTTCCCAACGCAATTATTCTGGCACTCTCGCCCGATTTACGCTTCGTGGCCGCAAGGGGAACCAAGCCAAACGGCGATACCGGCCTCTCACAAGCCGGTACACTGACGATTCCACTCAAACCCGAAGGATTGAGATCGGCGTGGATAGTCGACGGTCAGCAACGCTCCCTCGCGCTGTCGAAATCAAGCAATTCGGAACTTCCGGTCCCGGTTATAGGCTTTGTATCTGACAGCCTCACCACACAACGTGAACAGTTCATCCTAGTCAACAAGGCAAAACCGCTGCCGACTCGACTAATTAACGAGTTGCTGCCTGAAACAGGAAGTATCTTGCTCCCGCGTGAACTGAGCGCCCGAAAGGCTCCTGCGGAACTATGCGGGCTGCTAGGGCGGGACCCAAACTCACCTTTTTATAGACTCATCAAGCGTTCCTCCGAACATAATAGTAGCGCTGTTATTACTGACACCGCAGTGATTACTATGATACGAAACAGCATCTCCAACCCACTAGGTGCATTGGCGGCCTATACATCCAGCACTGACGGAGGGGCGAGTGTGACGTCAATGTACAATATACTGACAACATACTGGCAAGCTGTTAAAGCGTCATTCCCCGAAGCGTGGGGTGTCGACCCCAAAGGTAGTCGCCTGATGCACTCCGCGGGAATTATCGCCATGGGGTTACTAATGGACCGCATCTATGCCAAGATTGGTGGCCACGAAGTTTCCGGCGAAATAATTCTAGGCGAACTTTCCAAAGTAGTACCGCTTTGCGCATGGACTTCCGGACACTGGCCGCTAAGTAATGCAAAGTGGAATGAAATCCAAAGCACTCCCCAAGATATCAAGATCCTGCAAGAGACCTTGATCCGCCTTTACACAACTAGCGCACAAAAATGAAATTTCTATACGCCGACACCCAAGACTATGTAGATCCCGCGTACGACTTTATTAACGATCGGAATGCGCCGGGACGCAAGCGGTATTGGGATGATCAATACGCGCATGAAATGATGACCCCCGCTCCTTATGACGGGCTTTTGGTATCAATGAGTGCGGTACGTCCTGCCATGGGCGTGGAAAATTCAAAAGTTCGGTACTCCACCTCTGAGCAACAACGCCTCCTCCGAGAGGGCGTCCGGAAATTTTTAAGGCTGGACGGAGAGCAGTACCAAGACATGATGATTTTAGGAGACTGCGGTGCATTCGCCTATGTCACACATCCTACGCCTGCCTACACCCCAAGTGAAGTTGTTGAATTTTATTCCGACGCCGGCTTTACACACGGCTGCTCACCTGATCACATTATTTTCAACTGCGATTCGAGTAACCCGCCTGCGAACACACAGTCAGACGATGTCTTATTCCGGTACGAAGTCACACTGAAAAATGCAGAAGAATTTCTTCGATTGGTAAAGGAAGCCAATTGGCCTTTTGAGCCGTTGGGTGCGGTTCAAGGATGGTCACCTGCGAGCATGGCGAACGCTGCTAAAAAGTTGGAGGACATGGGGTATCGATACTTAGCGATTGGCGGTCTCGTCCCACTTAAAGTTCCGCAAATCCATGAAGTTCTTCGAGCACTTCGAGCAGTACTTAAAAGCGAGACAAACATCCATCTTCTAGGCTTCGCCAAAGCCGAAAATATACATGAATTCACAAACTATGGAATTACAAGCTTCGACTCTACATCTCCATTGATTCGCGCCTTCAAAGATGCAAAGTCAAACTATTACATGGGAAATGAGTCAAACAAACTTGACTACTATACTGCCATCAGGATCCCACAGGCGATTGAAAATCCACGTTTAATGCAATGCATTAAGAAGGGAACATTGAGCGCAGAACTTTTGCAAATCAAAGAAAAAGCCGCGCTCGCAGCCATTCGTCAATACGATGATGGCCAACTTGACTTCAACAGCACAATGGACACGCTAGTCGACTACCTAAGACTGACCTTATCGGGAAATATTTCCTCCGCCGTTGAAATGGAGAAGGAAATAGCTAAGCATGTTCGCCTTATTTCCCCAACGCTTCGAGATAAGCCTTGGCAGCAATGCGAATGCTCCATTTGCAAACTGGCGGGAATAGAAACCATCATATTTCGAGCCAGCAATAGAAACAAACGGCGTGGCTTCCATAATTTAGGCGTCTACCATCGCCACCTGCAAAAAACCCTGGAACTCTCAAGACAATGATTTACCAATTTAAGGGCGTTCGCGCACAACAAAGCGCAGACCATGATGTCTTTTCATTTGCCGCTACGCCTAGTGACATTTTGGCTTTCTCTGAAATCGAAAGAGTAGGCCGTGATGATCAGGGTCACCTACAGGGTTTTCAACGTCACCAGGTGGCTTCGCACATTCGCGATATTCGCGATTACTTGCAACGAGAAGATGCTCTACTGCCGAACTCAATCATTCTAGCATTCCTTGATGGCGTTGAAATCGTCGATCTGGGGGATGGCATTGTACAAATTTCCATTGACACCACTTATGCAAAACCGGGATTTGTGGTAGACGGCCAGCAGCGGCTTAGTGCTCTGTCGATAATGGACAAACCTGGCTTTCAAGTATTTGTCTCTGCCTTGGTTTGCAAAGACTACAATGAACTACGCCAGCAATTTGTGCTAATCAATAATACAAGACCGCTTCCAAAATCCCTTATTTATGAACTGCTGCCGACCGTCGACGGACTGCCTGACCGTTTTACCAGTCGCCAATTTGCGGCCAAAATTGTGGATAGACTGAATTTTTTACCTAACTCGTCTCTATTCGGGCAGGTCAAGCAGCACACTAATCCAAAGGGCGTGCTAAGCGACACCGCCATGCAAAAATTCGTCATGAACTCAGCCAATGACGGCGCTATCCGAAGCTTTATGAAATATGATGATTTTGAAGGTCGAAGCCTCGAAATAATAAACAATTTCTTCTATGCCTTAAGAGTTGTATTTAAGTCTGAATGGGAAGGATTAGCCCCTAGAAACTCGCGTTTAAAGCATGGCGCTGGCATCGTCGCCCTAAGCTTCGTCATGGAACTCATTCACACCCATCAAGGCAATTCCAGCAAGGAAGGATTCATTTCTGGGCTTAAACTACTGAAACGTCATACCTCCTGGACTAGCGGCGAATGGCATTTTTCTGAAACCGATCGTCGTCCATGGAACGGGGTGCAAAACACCCCTACCGACATCCAATTACTTACTAATTACCTGACTGAAAAACTAAAGTCCGAGTTCAAGAAAGATAATAAGCCAAAACTTCAGGAGAGCGAGAAATATGCATAATAGAGCGATTGTTCTGTTCTCAGGTGGTCAGGACTCAACCACCTGCCTAGCGTGGGCGCTGCAACGCTATGACTACGTAGAGACGATCGGGTTCGATTATGGTCAGCGGCACAGCATAGAGCTAGAGTGCCGCCTCAAGGTGCTGGGCGCGATCAAAGAACAGTTCCCAGAGTGGTCTAATCGATTAGGGATTGACCACTTACTCGACATTCGGCTTCTTGGGCAAATCAGCGATACAGCAATGACCGCCGAAAAAGCCATTGAGTTTGAGCAAAATGGCCTACCTAACACCTTTGTGCCTGGAAGAAACTTACTCTTCCTCACCTTTGCCGCAGCCATCGCCTATCGTCGAGGACTTCCTATCCTAGTTGGCGGCATGTGCGAGACCGACTACTCAGGATACCCAGATTGTCGCGATAACACATTAAAAGCAACCCAGGTGTCACTTAGCTTGGGTATGGACTCTCCAGTTATTATTGAGACTCCACTCATGTGGCTCACTAAGGCACAAACCTGGAAAATGGCGAACGATCTTGGAGGTGAAAAACTGGTAACGCTCATCAGGAACGAGTCACACACCTGTTATCTAGGTATTCGCGATCACAAGCACGCTTGGGGGTATGGATGCGGGGAATGCCCGGCATGCGATTTACGCCGAATCGGCTACAGCGAGTTTGTGCGAGATCAAGACGTATGACTTACAGCGTCAAAGAGATTTTTTACACCCTGCAAGGGGAAGGGCTTCGTGCAGGTCGGCCAGCTGTGTTCTGCCGATTTGCTGGCTGTAATCTCTGGAGTGGGCGTGAAATCGACCGTTCCAGAGCCATCTGCCAGTTCTGTGACACCGATTTCGTGGGCGTAGACGGTACCTTAGGCGGTAAATTCTTGACCGCTGAAGGCTTGGCTGAGCAAATTGCATCGCTATGGCCTGCTGGCCAAGATCAACGCTATGTCGTACTCACAGGAGGTGAGCCATTGATGCAGGTTGATAACACACTGATTGAAGCGCTGCATGGCCAGCATTTTGAAATTGCAGTAGAAACCAATGGCACTCTACTAGTGCCTCCCGGTATCGATTGGATTTGCGTCAGCCCCAAGTCAGGATCTGAGTGGATACAGCGCAGTGGTCACGAACTGAAACTAGTCTACCCACAGGTCAACCTGCTCCCTGACGCTATTGTTGATAGCGATTTCCAATACTACCTGCTGCAACCCATGGACGGCCCAATGCAGAGACAAAACACCCGCTCTGCTATTGCTTATTGTCAGGCAAACACTAAATGGCGACTTTCCGTACAAACACACAAAATATTGGAGATTCGCTGATGCCCACGCTATCTAGTACACCTACAAAGAGTCTGGCTGAGCTTGAAGTCAAAGGCTCCAGCGATTGCGTAACTGTGTACGAACTGTCACAGCGCTTCTTCTTCGAAGCCGCCCATACGCTGCATCGCAGTATTGAGACCGAGGGCAGTCTACGCATCCACGGTCACACATACGAAGCAGAAGTTACAGTGACTGGTCAACCGGAGGCTGAGTCCGGGATGCTGGTAGACCTCGGATTTTTGCGCAGTGAGATTACCAGAGTGCGAGAGATGCTCGATCATCGCTTCCTGGATGAGGTTAACGGATTGGGATCCGCCACTATCGAAAACCTATGTGCCTTTATCCGCGCACAATTGGAAGATTCAGTACCTGGCCTGTGCGCAGTCATGATCGAGCGCCGGGCGAGCGGAGACCGATGTGTGTTGCGTTGGAGGCGATAAACTTCGATGGTGAAAGCCACGTCAACTGATGGCTTGGGTTACCTAATCCATATTTAGCATTTATTGGGGCCGCTTACACCACTTACAATCAAGGGGTGATTCGAAATCAATTCACTACATTCAATCCACCACTATCAGCAATTATGAAAACACTACAAAGTGACGAGAAAACCTACAGCAGTGCAGCCATTCAACCTTACAAACCCAATAAACCATCATAAAAAATTCACTATGCATGATATCAAGCAATGGGACGCAGGCTGCAAAACACCAAACCGAAACGGTTAATATTTCTTAGCATAACGCGCCCACAACTCGACAGACCAATATTAACGAAGCACCTAATCATCAGCACTTAGATAAAGTGGATTCCCTTTACGCCAATCAAAATCAATACCACGGTTTTTTATTGCTTGTCTTTTTAGCTCCCGTATACCACGACTAATAATATCCCTGCCTGCAGAAGTATCCAAGCTCTTCATCACCCATTCTTCCTGCCAAAATTCAACAGGAATCGAATCGATGAGCTTTCTTGCGGCTACCCCTGCCTCCTGAGCATCTCGAGCCATGATATTGCCATCAGAAAACGCAGGATCGAACTCTTTGACCAGAAACTCTACAACCATTTCCGTGATCCGTTGCATCACTGGTTTTTTTGTTAAATTTCCAAAATTCTCTATATTTGTATAGCTCACGCCATAGTAGGAAAATATCTCACGCCAGATAGAAGTCATTACCATTATCGCATTAGCGTCATCTGATTTCGCCTCTAAAAAACCGTTCTTAATTGCTTTAAGGCCATTCTCAATGGCCGATGGAGCAATAATAGTTTTTTTATCCACATGCCTATTATTAACCCAGTCCACCACTTTATAGAACGGGCTTTCAGGATCCTCATTCATAACATCAACAAGGGTGGCAAATTTCGGAGCCGTGATTGAAGCCTGCGTAAGCCTAATACGTAACCCCTCTTCAACATCTGCAAAATTCGTAATCAGCGCTTTTAAATTATCCGTTGGGACTTTATGGGACTTGTTGTTAATTGTGATGAACTGAAACGCCCTTTCAAATTGCGATAGCGATGGAAACAAACAAACAGGTACCCAAATGTCTTGATCAGCCTCAGCCATACCTTTCAAACGGTGCTGCCCGTCGATAATAAAAGAAAAAGGCTGAACTGCATTAGAGAAGACCAGTTCGACTACCCCATCAACTCCCTCCCCCATAAAATAAGAAGATGCAACATCAGACAACTCTTCTTTCGACGAACAGCGTTGCAAACCTTCATCAAAGGCGATGGTTACACTTGTAGGAATAACATTCCGATCAGACGCCCTAAAAAACTTACCCACCTGCTTCCATCTGGATTCTATCAGCGCTCGCTGAACATTCCCCCGATCAAGCCTGATGTCATCCGCTTGCGCCCATTGAACTACATCTTTCGCCCTTGCAACAAACACAACAAAATCAATTTCCGATCTTTCGTGCTGGCGAACCAAAAAACCTTTGTAGTTATGCACTGAGTACCACTCCTTTTCTAGCAAATCTCGTATTACATTCCATGCATATTAGCATCATATTGAAAAAATGGTAAGGCTGCGACTCTTCCCGTCTTATAAGCACAAAACTCTCATCATCTAAATCATGGAAGTTAACATCACAGAGAGAACACCTTCCTTGCTGACACCACACCAACGAAAATCGTTGTTCCCTAGATATCGCAGAACTGACGTTCTTACTGTCCATCGTATGCGTCATGACTTGTTCGACAGGCATATCTGAAAACGTTAAGAAATGCTTCTTAAACTGATTACACTCATTACAACTTGCTGCCAAATTCGATTTATGCCTGCTCCCGCCCCTTGCACGATTCCATACATGTTCAATCTCGAACGCCCTCTTTTGCCGGGCTACTTCCAAATGACCATCTCCAGCATTTCCGTACGGCCTATTTTTGTAGTGCAAATCCTTACCACAAAGATAACAGCGATGCCCCTTTGTTGCGGCAAATTTTCGAATGGATCTATTTTGTCCTTTCGATGGCACTGCCTCATCTCTAATCACTCGATTCGCGATTCGTTCTAGATACCAGACTATTCTATGCCTTACGTCCTCATCAATATCCAAAAGAGCGTCAACAGAGTCAATCAAAGCCTCAGCTATTACCTCATCACTCCATAACTGTTTAGCTGCAACATTAAACACATATACAGCACCTATGACCAATCTTGAAAATACGTAATTTACAAACCTCTCATGCAGCACTTCCTTCAACGCATCTTCACGCAGCGAAACCATGCCTACCGAGAACGGAACTCTTAATTTTACAAAAACCCAAAGATCTCCAGCCCAATCCTCCGCCCTAGACTCTTCAGCCTCGATTATAGGATATGTTTTTTTCAAGCTAATTCGCCCTACCATCCCACCTGATTCAGGCATCCATTCATCCCCACCATAAAAAGATCAAAAGTAAGCTAGTCAAACCTGCTTTTGGAGTTCGTTCAAAATACAACTCAAGATACTTGCACTTCCCTTTCCTATAGGCAGCAGGGTTTGTTGGTTTCCACGTGCATCCTTCACAGCATAAAAAGCTTGGTGTTTGCTGCTTTTCCAAGCAAAGACGAAAATATTGGCGCTCGCTGCGAGACTCTTGAGCTTGTCAGTAGCCACGACGTCCGCATTAACCTCCACCCGCGCCAACGGCAAGAGTTTTCGTAGAAATTGTCGCGCGCGTTGCCCTGCGGGTTCGGTCAGCGTATAGATGGCGATTAATCCGTCAAAGCCTGCATATGCCGCCTTTTCTGCATCCGCCTCTTCCTGAAAGGAGAAAGCTTCTAGCAAGTTGGCACAGTCGTAATCCTTTGCCAGTAGGGATAAGATTGCATACTGCGCCGGCCTGAGACGGTGTGTGTGGGTGCGTGCTAGCTCCACGACTACCATAAAAAAACGCAGTCGCGACTCGTTATCTGGCGAACCATGTAGGGCCAGTATTTCTGCTGCATTGAGCGCCCAGTCAATGTTAACTGACGCATTGTTGGCGGTCAGTATTTCAGCATAAGCATCGAGCGCTTCGACGTAATCGTCCTGGGGTGGCCCAATGCTGACCAACGCTTGTATGAGTGCAGAGGCCAATTCGAGTTCGTTTGCGGACACGACTCCATTCCATGCAATGATGCGGATCAGCATGGTGTAAAGCGGTATGAAGCCACGCACTGGTTGCAGTTGCCGATCGACAAAAAACTCCACCAGGGCCGCGAATGCGTCTCGAAATACATGCTCCGCTTCACCACTGGCGTTGCCAATCTTCTCGGCCAACCGGCGACAGGCTTCCGGGTCCGATGCATATTCCTCTGGACTCCAGCGAGTAAGCGCCTCCTCCAATACTTGCAGCGGAGGTCGCTCCAGGGTGCCAGCTTCGACATGACAAGCCCATGACAACCAATCGCTATCAGGCCGTACTTGCGGCCTCTTTGGCGCCTCTGATTGCTCTGACTGCAGTTGCTTGAGCCTGGTCAAATCACGTTTTTTCCAGGTCACCCTTACAGTTTCGGACGCAGTACTCACCGCTTCTAGCACTCTCCGAGTGATTTCAGGATCCTCCAACTCCACTGCGCAACGCAACATAGCGATGTACGTCCACGCGTCGGGAAAGGAGTCGAAGGACAACCGCAACGCCAACTCATAGTCTTCATCAGCTAAGGCCTGTCGTGCCAATTCAAAGGCATCGGTTCGCGACGGCGCGGCAAACACCAAGCGGTTGGACCAGGATTCGATCAGTTCACGCCCTGCGCAGGTCGGATAAACATCAGCAATGGCCTTGCAACGCGCCACATTCGGTTGGTCCTGCACCAACTCGTAGAGCAGAAAGGCCTTCAGTACATTAGGTTGACGAATGCCCTTCCGCTCCTGAAACAGCAGTCCGAAATGACGCGCGATGTCATTCCGAAAAACAGTCAGGATGGCGTCGACATCCGGATCATCCTCGATGTCAGCAATAAAAGTTGCATAAAGCGCATCGACCAAGTCGGTTATGGTCTGCGGCGGTAGAGATAGACCCAGAACTGACTTGATTAGCGAGTAATCGTGCGCCAGTTGATGCTGACGACCAAGGCCGGCCAACATGCGGACTTCGAGATACTTATGCTGCTCGGCATCAATACGACCGCTAGCAATCATTTCGCGGCATAAGCACTGAGCATCTACCTCGTTACCGGCCAGCAGCGCCCGATCAAACTCAGCACGAATCTTGCCAAACGGACGTTGCGTGCGGTCAGGGATATCTGGGCGGCGCCGCAGCAACCCTAGATACAGCTGCAAGGCTTGTGTAACGTCACTGCGTGCCGCTTCATCCACTGGCTCCAAACGGAAAACGAAACGGCCAAAACGTTTCTGCAAGGCACATTCGATTTCGTCGCTGCAATCGGCCACAAGTGGTTGACCACGGAAGTCGCTGTAACTTGGTCCGACGACAGCTGCCAATTCTTGCGCCAAAGCAGCGGCAGAAGCCTCATTGCCAGCCATTGCGTACCATTGAGACGGACCATCAGCATCGAACACCGGGAGCACGATAGGAAATTGGTTGCCTTGGGTGGTGAAATTGGCAATCCACGGGTTTACATGCTCCAGCCATGCCGCCGGCGCCTTGTCGCCGATAATGGCATCCCAGTGCAGCGCATTGCGCCCGGAGAAGAAATCCCTTAGCCAGGACTGATCCTGTAGTGGCGAGAGGTCAATCATGCAGCCTCCCTATAGCGAGCGAACTCAAGGCGGGTGCGCCCGAGATCATGCTGATCGAGCGAGAACTCGACCCATTCGTCATTGATCACCATGCCGTTATAGGTGAGATTCATTGAACCCATCAACAGGCAACGTGTGAGCAAGATACCTTTGGTATGCAACTGGTTATGGATGTGTACCGCTAGCTGTTCTTCCAAACTGTGCTCGCGAGCCAAATCGGTAATCCGGGTACGGAAAGCATCGTTGCTGGCTTCGCTGCGAGTGACGATATGTACCCTTGTGCCGAGATTCATCAGCGTCACAAGCACGTCAGCGAGGCGGATCTCGCGCCGTCCCCATTCGGGATTGAGGGCATCGAAGCTACCGGACCGATTGTCGATCAAGATAACATTGCTTATCCAAGGCGAAACGATCCAAATCTCTTCACCAGGTTGCAGCACCTCCGCCACGAACATGGTTTGCAGCAATTCCTGGATTGCTGTAACTCCAGTGGTTTGCGTTTTGAAAATGCGCCGGTAGAGGATGTTCATTGTACTGCCTCGACGAGTTCGATATCGGCTTCGATTATGGATTGGGTTTGACGGATGCCCTGTAGGCGAGAATAGGCGCGTAGGTAGCCAGACTCGACCGGATTGGTCACCAACTCATTTAGCGCGGCGGCTAGACGAGCACGTTCGACTTCCGGGCAGGTCAGCGTCACTTGTCGGCCGGCGGTGAGTTGTTCGGCGGCCTGAGGCAACCAGTTATCGTCCAGCAGCGAAATGCAGAAACGATCGTCGCCAATGGTCTCTTCTACTAACAAGCGCTCGATCAAAGGCAATTCGGTGAAGGGGTTTCGAATCTGCAGTGCAGACTGGCGAATCGCACGGCCGCAAGGCCATAAAAGACCATAGATAGCGCCGATACGCCAAGCCGCGCGACCGCTGTCTGGCGGGGAGCCGATAGCGGACACAACACGATCGATATCGTCCGATTGGCTTAGGTAATAACTCATAACACGCAGATCGACCTCGATGCCGAGACGCACCTCTTCGCACTGCCACTGACTGAGCACTCGTGAAAGGTAGAGATCGGTTGCCGCCCCCGACCCTGGTCTCAGAACTCGGTTACCGAGCGCCGCTAAAAAGCCATGGAAGGGTGAAAAACCTTCTTGCATGAGCGTCCGGCGTAAGCGTCGGAAGGACTGTGCCGCTTCTTCCTGGCTATCGGCGGCACGGAATTGGCGCACCAGTGCCGCACTTTCCGAGTCGCCGCGACCGTCATCCTCTGCTAACAAGTTCACCAGTTGTTTGAGTTGATGGTCAATCAACTCAAACTCACCCATGCTCAGGTTTGCACGCACGGTAGCAAAAAAACGGCGTGGGTCTTCTGCGTAGCGCCGCATAAATTCTTCAATCAGTCCGTTGCCCCCCGGACTGCGTTCGGTAAACCACGTCTCCACTGTTTCTGAGTCAAACCCCGCGGCTTGGTCAAGGAGTGTCGGACCGCGGTCCAAGTCCACCATTAAGTCTTCCGGATCGATGCTTGGGCATAAATCGGTAATAGAACTCAGCAGCGCTGCAGCAAGAGTGGAATGGTAAACCCCACGCAGCCAAGGCTCCCAGTTAGCATCGATCGGCTCCCAAAGCATGGCGCCAAGCTCGTGCAACTCAGCAATCACAATTGGATCGCGCAGACAGGCGTCCAGTTCTTGGCGTAGCCTGTCCGAACCGCTTACCGCCTCGTCATCGCCCTGTTCTTCGACCATATGTGATTGGAATAGCACGTTCAGCACATCCGGAAGCGAGATCGTCGCCTTGCGCTGTCGAATGGAGGTATCGGCCTCGGCCAAGCCGATCTGTCGATGCATCGCTTCATAGGTCAGGGCAGATAGGTAAATCTGTGCTAACCATTCGCGAATGAAGGGGCTACCAATCATGGCCAAACGCTCACCGCGCCAAGCAAAGTCGATAAAGCGGGCGGTGCGTACGGCGCGCCACTTCGCTTCGTCGCCGGGATGCTTACGTAAGTGCAGTTCGGAAGGGATACATATCTGAAACACCATACCGTCGGCAGCAAATTGTGCTCCAAGACCCACCGCGTGGTTTTCACACTGGAACACCGTGTCGACCCGGATCTTCTCAGCACCGACGCCAATCTCCGCCGAAGCACCTATGGCGAAGCGCCGAATCTCGACAGGGGAATGGCATGAGTGCGTAAAAAAGCCAATACGGGTGACGATCCCTGCCCACAGGCTGCCGACGGGCGGCGTCAGCCAACTCGGTTGGATGGTGGCGACGATTTGGCTATGCCACTCCAAGGAGGCGTTTGAGGAGTCTTTCACTGCTGTCGGCGGTGGTTGCGGTGCCAAGCGTACCGGGCGGCAAACTGGCAGAGTTGCCGTTTTACCGCCCCGGCGCACCAGATACTCCCCTAGTCGCACGTGGCTGCCGATCGAGTCGATATCGAGGCCGAAGGCACCGCTGCAGATGTCCGATCCGCTTTGGAAATCCGGCGACGGAGCGAACCAGTGGCGCTCGCTACGATAGCGCACGCCATAGCGACGGCTGACACGGCCGGGCGCGAACTCGCGCAATGCAGCGAACACTGACATCACTGGGGCATTGAAAGGTTCTGCCGAGTGCGACCCTGGCAGATTAATAATCACCTCGGCTAAGTTGAGGTCAGCGAAAAGAGAGCTCGGAATGAAGTCTGGTAGAGGGGTGTTAAAGACTTGATAGTCCTGTTGTGGCTTACCTTCTGCACTCCAATCACTCGCTAGGCGTCGAAGCGCTGTTGGTAGCACAGTTGTCAGCAGCGGTCGCGGATACTCCCACAATATTGCCGACAGCTCCTCATCAGACAGACGCAGCGCGCGGCGCAAATAGGCAGAGAGACGCCGGGTCCCCGCTTCGGTCCCCAGAATATTATGCAGTTCGCGTAGCAGACGCTGGCGCCGCTGTGCATTGAGCCTGTCGCCACCATTCAGGTCACCCCAAACGCTACCTGCGGGACCATCCTGCAGTCGCAGTGCTAGGTAGTCGATGGTGGCATACACCGCTTGCATCCGGATGATGTATCGGTTTGACAAGGGAAGCGTGCGGACTGGTAATTCCGGATCGAAAAGCAAATCATAACTTTGGTAAGCAACTCGATCGCGTCCATAATCAGACAGCACGACCGCCGTCCAGGGTCGCATTCCGCGGGTGCGGCCGCCGCGCCCTTTGCGTTGCAGGAAGCCTGCCATGCCGCGAGGTGCCTTGTGCTGGATCACCGCGCCTACAATCGGATCGTCGAACCCCACTTCCAGCACAGCCGTCGCGACGACTACGTCCGCGCTGGCATCAACACCGCGATCCTGGGAGCTGACCCGCTTGACCACCAACCGCTTCTTGAGGCTCTGATGCAAGTCTTGGCAGAAGCGCCAGTCTTGTCCGTTGGCATAGCGCAAGAGTGAGGTTCCCGTCTCGCGTAGCACCGACAGGCCGCCGTCTGGTGCATAGCGCATGTCAGGGTCACCATAGCTATTGCGTCCTTCAGCACTGAGAAGATCGAAATACAGACGATTGATCACATCCAAGTTGTCGGTGAAGACGAATGTGCGCTGACCAAAGACGCCGCGACTGACCGACTGTTCCGGCCGCGCAGCTTTTGGATCGAGGCAGCGCTGCAGCGCCATGGCAGTCTGGATGGTGGTGGACAGCAGTGCTGTGCGCGAAACTGGATCGCCGCGCAGGGCAATCATGTACTCGGCGCCCTCAGATTCGATCTCGTCAGCACGCGGCGACACTTCATCTACAAGGTTGGTTCGACAACCGGTCAGCGCAGCGAAAAACTGCGATGCTTCACGCAAGGTCGCCGACAGACCAACGAAACGTAGCGATTGCTCAAGCAAGCGTTGCCAACGCCGCATGAGATACGCCACTTGAGCGCCGTGCTTGCCTTCGTAAGTGTGCACCTCATCCATTAACACCAGTTCCGGCGCATGCAGCGCCTTTGGTCCAATACCAAAAAGGTGCCTCATCGAGTTGTCCGAAAGACGCTGATTCAGCATTTCAGTGGTAGTGAACAGGATGTCCGGTACGGAATTCTTGAGCGATTCTCGGGTGAGCGGGAACAGGGTGCCGTCCAACACCGCTCCGCAACAAGCGCACACCAAGCGTTCGTGACCCTCGCTACGATCCTTGTGCAACCAGCGCAATTCACCGCCACAGTCGAGGCAGGCAAGAATCGGACAGACCTGATCATTACCTTTTTTTGGCCAGTCACTATAGCGCGCGGAATAAGGGGTATCGCCATAGAGGGCGCCGACGCGAATCGACACTTTGTCCTTTTGAGGTAAACCGGCTTGTAGGCTAAGGATGCGCTGTAAGACTTCGCGTAATTGATCCTTGAGCAACTCGGTCCGAGGATACAAGGCGACCACCTTGACCCAACGCTCGGACTTGTCGTCCACTAGCACGTGGCGGTAAATCGACGCTAGCGCCGGTAGGTAGAAGGCGAGAGTTTTACCGCTGCCAGTACCCGCGCAAACGATAGTCGCCAACTCCACCCCGTTTTCGATTGCGCGCAAAATACGCTGTGCTGCACGTACTTGGAAGCCGGACAGGTGAAGAGTGCGATCAGATGGCGTCAGCAGCGCTTGCGCAGCCACCAGCAGCGACGGACTCTGGACCGCCTCGCCAATCATGGCCAGAGCCTGCTCGGCGGAGATGTCGCGCGCCGGATACCGGCGTTGGCGACGCAGAAAACGAAAGTCAGCGACTAGGCTAGGGGCCTGCTGCCATCCGTTGGGTCCTGCGTGCTTCGGAAACAGTTGCCGCAGGCGTTGTAGTAAGCGCACTGTTTCCGCCATGCGTGATCGGTAACCAGTGGCGCCAGCACTTCTGGGCACCTCGGCAATCCATTTTCGATGCCGTAGTTCCGCCAGGACATCCTCTGCAGAGAAAAAATCCTCAAGGCCATCGTTGATGGCTTCGTCGATCAGGGGGTTGAGCAAGTCGCTAATTTCTTCATGACTGAAGGCACCGTCGACGATGCCCCAAACCAGCAACCTTGCTTCACGTTCTTCGATGCGATCCAACACCGAAGCAAGAAAACGTTCGCGTGCGTCCAAAAAATACTCCGGTCGATTAGCGTGCTCGCACTATATAGTTAGCCAGCATGTTATTCGTGCGCAGCCATTCCAGGACCTCCGAGGTCAGATGGTCGAGACTAGCTCCGCTCCCCGTGGAGGTGGCGTTAAAGAACGCCCTCACCGGCACTGGCACGTCGTCATTTTCGACAAATTTGATCTCCGCCAAGTCCATCGAGCAGGCGTGCACCTCGCGCAGAGCCTCGATAGTACAGGGAACGGTACTGCGGTATTGATTGAAACACTGGTAAAGACGCGTATAACGCTCCAAGGCTCTTTGGTTATGCGGTAGAGCCTGCACGATGGTCTGTTTGCGTTGCTCAGGAGGGACTCCACCAAACAACTTCGTGCTGAAATAGGCTTTCCAGTCCTGTTTCTGCAATGTCTCTGCCGATGCGCTGAACTCAGCTAGCACCGACAACAATTTAATCCACCTCTGCTTGTCCACCAAGGTCGCGGCCTTGGGCGACTCGGCGAAACGGGCACTGTTCTGGATGATCAGTTGTCTCGCCCTTTCGATGGCTGGAATTGGCGAGAGCGGAATGCTCTCCGTCCGTAGCAAGGTATGACGCCGTCCGAGGGTAACGATCCGATCTAGAGGATTCTGTAGTTCATTTCGCTTTGCAGCCAGCGCTTTAGCCTCTTCAATACCACTGCTGGCGGCTTCAGCACGTATCAAACGTGCGCGGACATTCCGTGCATCGCTTAAGAGCATGCGACATCTCCTTCCGATTCCAGGGCATCCATTTCATTCGTAAGATTTTGGAACAAGTCTTGGATCTCGCTGGCTTTCGCCTGAGGGTCCACGCCTTCGAACTGATCCTCCAACCCCTTGGCACGTTTCTCCGAGGCATGCACCACCCTCCGTGCCACTTCGACGAAGCGCGCCGCAACTATGAGCGGATAGACGTCAAAACGTCCAATACGGCTGATTAACTGGCCCTCGTTCTGACCCTCTTCTCCTTCTTGGGCATTCGCAATCACGGACAAAGTATCGCGCAATGCGCCGCTGCGAAAATCTTCGCACAATTTCTTAAAGCCCGCGTGACCAATGCCGATTTCGGCCAAGTTCCAGACACCGGACTCCTTCAACTGATCTGCCAGTGCCTTAAGTTCTTCTGCTATCTCTTGCTTGTCGAAGTTGTCGCCCAACTCTGCAGCCAATTTGCTTCGAATGATGCCCGCACCCTGCAACACTTTACGCACCAGGAGTTTTACGCGAGCGTCAGCCATCTTCGCCAACGTTTGCTTCGACTCAGTAGAGTTTAATTCGAGCACATTGAGATTGGTCATTTCGCTCTCTGGCAGCAATGCTTCAGTTACTCTAACCATGTCCATAGCATAAGACGTCTTACCAGTGCCTTGGAAACAACCACAGTAAGAGGCTACGTATTGCATCAGTTCGGGGCGTACCAGTAACGCTTGTTCCTGCAAATTGCGCCAATCACCGAACTCTGTGGGGACATCTTCCGGCGGGCGCTGAGGGATGATTGGCACACCAAACAAGAACCCTCCAAGGCTTGCAGGAGTACGGCCGCGCTCCATGAGGCCAAGTATCCGGCTATTTGTGGATAGCAATCGAATTGCCATGCCAAGTTTCTGCCTCACAACGAAGCGGACGAGCGCTAGCGCCTGCGGCATTAATCGGTCCGCCAGGTTGCCTATCCAAACCAAATCATCGTCAACACCGGCGTAGCGTGTCACCCCACCTTTCAGATGATAAAAGCGGGTTACTGCTGCCAGTTCTGCGCGTAACTGACCGGTAGGATCAGAATGATCATCCGCAATTTTAATCGGGGTTGAGTCGATGTTGCCTTCTCCGCCAGCATTCGGAATTGATACCTGTCGTGGCGTAATTGGCGACTTTATACAGCGCTCTGCCGACCAATCAATACGCTCGTTAAGTGCTGTGGCAATCGATTGCCGAATTTGATTAGCCATCCCCTGAGTTAGGCGCTCGCCCTGTTGCACCCAACTCTCGAGTGCTTCGGTCAAATGAGCATCGTCTGGCTTCGGTGCTGGATCCGGTCGCGGCTGAGTTGAAATACCCGGTATGACGGCCGGAGGGGTACTACGAAATTCGATGTTAGGAGGGTCCAATCTGAAGGCATCGAATACCTCCTTTGGAATGTAACTGATCTCCGCAGGTGTACTCGGCGCATTGCCCCAAATCGCGACGACACGCCGGTAGCGCTCTCGCATAACTTCCGACACAGGAAGAGAAGCTAGCCACTGCGTGACCTCCGCATTAGTCCCAAGAGCATTGATATCTGGCGGAGGGAATTGCCCACGTTCGAATGCTGGGCGACCAGGCAAAAGAAAGCCACGAAGAATATTGTCAATGATGAAACGCGGCGTGAAGACTAGTACGTTGTTCTTGGTGAGTGCAACACGTGCCAGTTGTTCGATGGCTTTTTCGGTGTATGGAAATAGTGGGATTTCCCCTTCCCTCCCAAAGGCAGCCAGCGTAGTGGAGTCATTGCTATCGTCATGGTCTGCATAAGGCCCGATCCAAGTTCCTTGACCGACATGCCCCACACCGTTCCTCCCAAAGTGATCAACCAACTCACGATAGCCCCAGCGCGCTGCGTTTAAGTAAGAGGCGACGAGCGCCTTAGTGCGGCGCAGGACTTCTGGTTCGTTGGCTAAGCGGCTTTCCACAACCCACTCGCGCTTTGCGCGGGTAGCGATGGTATCCTTGCCGTCTAGGTAACCGTCAGTCACGGCGATGACTGAGCGCATCGTCGCTAACTCTTTGACACCGTCGCGCACGCCTTCCTGGATGAGCACATTGAGTAGCGTGTCCTGAATACCGGTCAAAGCTTTGAAGTCTTCCACCAAGATTACTAATTCGCGCTTTTGCTTGAGTAAAAGGCGACGAATCTCGAGGATGACTTCTTGTAGGGTCATACCGCCTAAGGATTCGTGCAACTTGAATAGTTGCCGGATCGCTTGATCGACAACTTTGCTCTCGTTAAGCAAACGAGCGACAGCGCGCCGACCCTCACCCTCTCGCGCCTGAAGAATACGGGCGTAATATGATCGCGTCCTTTCTGCCGCTTTGTCGATATCAATGG
>Ga0160451_100426_pt1 | contig 24906 bp, 15 predicted proteins | sample HID1975M_E1MG_FD_108270 | JGI IMG/M metagenome (GOLD analysis project Ga0160451, IMG submission 108270) | Enriched soil microbial communities from UW Madison campus, WI, USA - HID1975M_E1 MG | ecosystem: Environmental > Terrestrial > Soil > Unclassified | place: USA: Madison, Wisconsin... | reverse complement strand
TGCGTTTGCCCAGAAACAGCGCGCTTTACGATCCTCTGAAATACCTTACTCCGAAAATAGTCAACCAGTTCGGGATCACCCATAAATCTAGGCAAAATGGAGGCGTGCCCGTATTGCTCCCTAAGCGCTGAATTGCTCGGATTACCTTTAAGCTGGGTTTGTAGTTCCTTAGCCAACTCACTAAGTGCAATGTCAAGTTGACCCTGAAAGCTGATAACAGCGTTATCAATATTGACTTCAGAGAGCGCCTTGGAAAACTCAGTCTTAACCTGGGTATACTCCTCGTCTGGTAGCTTATCCAGGATGAGTTCAACAACCCGCCGCAAGCTCGCGCTTTTCGGAATGCGGATAATGACATAGCGACCATCCTCATTCATGTTCTGAAGACGTGCAGCCAGAATGCGCACCATGTGCGACTTTCCAACCCCGGAAGCGCCAGTGATGGGCACCACATGGGCGCCGGAAGGCACATCCGTCGTGATCAAATACTTGAATAACTCTTCCTCACTTGCGTCAAGTTTTTTTTCAGAAGAAATTAGTCGATAACTTAGAGGCGAAGGTTGGTGTACAGCCAGCAGGACAGCATCGTGAGCGACCTCGGCTTCATGGTTGATACAAAGGTTAATCTCTTCTGCAGCAGGCCAATAATTCAACAGACTCATAATGCTTCCCTCATCAAGCGGACATGGGTAAAGCTTTCCCATGTCCGTTCGCCCTGCCCAATGAGCGTTAGGCGTGAGCCTGCGTCAGCTAACGTCACCAATCCGATCAGTCCCTGCTTCTGCAAGCGTCGCAATGCGAATGACAGCGAAGTCGATAGGTGCCCGGCCTCTGGCGCCCTCCACCTCTCGGGCCTCAGGACCTGTTCCACCTCGAGGCGGTAGTCACCTGAATCTAACACCGGCAAACGTGCAGCCAGTCGCGACACAAACTCGCCCGCAGACAGCGTCTCATTCTTTTGAATCACTGCTTTCAATACCGAGCGCACCGCTACTGTCGGGTCACAGAAAAAGCTGGAGTCCTCGCCCGTAGCAAAGCCAAAAAATCTTGCCCAAGATCGGAAGCCAGTCCAACGTGTGTCGTTCAGGAATATGAATCGTCCCGTCTGCACCTGGGTGGTGACCAAACTTTCAATTTCACCATGGGTACTTGGTAACGCGTAGATATCTTGAGCCAGGCACCAGGCCAAACCACGGCACAAGTCCGCGGTACGGCCCGCCTCCTCTTCTGAAATGCTGCCGTCAGCAGGCCACAGCGGCACACCATGCTCTTGATTCAGTGCGAGGTTACGGCAAATGGAAGGCAGGCGTTCGGTGAACGTATCTACGGACTCTCCTCGCGTCAAATCCACGGAGAGTCGGATTTCGTTTCGATCCTCAACGAAAAGGCCAAGCTTGATCCAACGCACCAGTGTTGCGCGTGCCCGAGATGCTGGATCCTTGTCACCTTCCTTTGCATGAGCAGACTGGGGCACACAGATATTAATAAGATCATCGCGAGGTACGGATTTGTTTTGGGCGACGATTCGGGCCAGGGTTAGCATTATCGAATGGAGACCATCCGATTGAAGGTTGAGAATACTCATTGGGTTATCACAGCAATAATGCTTTCTAGTTGAAGGGCATTTGGGGTGATGTCAGCCAAGCGGCGCAAGCCATTGTCGGGATCCGGGATCCCAATCGGCAGCAGTACGAAGTGATACGGCCGTATCAGCATAAGGACTTCCAGGATGAGTTCGGAGGACAAATTCTGGTCAAGCACTGTCATGCGCGCTAGCGGCGAGTAGGGTTCTAGATTAAAGTCCAAAAGTGACCGGTGTAACAGCACTCGATCGCGCGCCCGTTCGTATAGCCGGACCCACTCTGAATGGCACACCAGTGGCGATGCAGGATGGGCAGCCAACTCTCGTATGCCGCAGGACTGCACCAACCAACCAGCGAACTGAAGAATTGCCTGTTGGATGTCGTCCCAAGGTCGGCCGTCGTCGTAAAAGACGTAGGTGAAGGTCGGATCCACCCAAGGAAATTTTTCTTTCCATGCGTCGGCTGATGTTGGCGAAATGCGGCTGACGGGCACCACAACTGGTTCTGCATAGTGTCTGCGATTCCCAATATCAAAGCGATCCTTGGGGCAGCCACCACAAACTTGCGCTACCTGAACTGGCCAGTGCGTAGACTGAATACGGTATAACTTTGTAAGCGTGGCTCCGACCTCTTGGCCAATTTGCTGGTCCAGGCCGCTCGTCTGCGGCAGCAATTGCCGCATCATTTGCAAGTTCCGCTCAGCCGCCTCTAACGTCCTGTTACGCGAGGCACCGATCGCGTCTTCCCAGACTGAGGGGATGCTATGGCCGTCGTTGCGGATGCGCACGCGTACGGTCGCCAATGCCGCTAACAACGAGGACGCATCCTCGCCCGGTTCAGCATCCTGCTCATCGCGATTGACCTCAAGCTCAAGGGTTACTAAACCAGCACGCGCCATCAGGATCAGGGTTCGCATGTTCCAGTTAACGTTTTCCTCGCTTCCCCCTGGCAAGCCTTCGCGCACAGCGTCGATATTAATGTCCCACAAGTCGTCTTCAGTGGTTGGCTGACGCGACTGGTACATGGCCTTCCAGCGGCTGAAGCCGAGTTCATCGGAGATGATCTTGGGCTTTGCGAGTCGTTCCGGCAAAGACCAATCAGTATCATCGAATACCAACAGGCTGACCGACGACTTGCCATCACGGCCACCCCGCCCCACTTCTTGATAGTAACGATCCAAAGTCTCCGGAATCGTCGCGTGAATCACCGTACGCACATCGCTCTTATCGAGGCCGACGCCGAAAGCAGACGTGGCGACAATGCCGTCGAGGCGATTGGCTGCCCATTCTCCAATGATACGCTGCCGTTCGCGGTCAGGCGTCCCACCGTCGAACGTGGCAAGACGATGCAGGCCTCCGCGAGAGCGCAACACGGAGTTCCAATGTACGACTTCCTCTCGCTTGGTGACGTAGAGAATGAATGGCCGCGGCGCATAGCGCAGCGCTTCCAATACGCGTTCTTGTTTCTCTTGCGACGATTCGGCCTTATAGAACCAATATTGTGGTTCGGGGCGAAGATGCACGGCCGATACCATTTGCACCCGTTCGGGCGGTCCGAACAGGCTCGCCAATGTGTCCACCGTTTCTTCTGTGAAAGTGGCACTCATCAGCAAGGTACGGAAACCGCGCGGCGCCAACCGAAGCAGGCTGTGGCGCAGACCTGCCAAGGCCTGGAACGAAGGACGGAACTCATCCCCCCACTGGGTGACTAGGTGGGCTTCGTCGATCACGAAGTAGCGCAGCATGCCGGCCGCAGCTGCTTCGGACACAGCAAGCAAAAGTGATGTAGTGAGCGCTTCAGGTGAGGTGAAAAGTATGCGCTGCGTACCATTGCGCAGGCGCTGCCGAACCTCGGCGCGCTCTTCTTTCGATAAGCCTCCATACCAAGCCAATGGCCAATCAGAACAGGAGGGACTGTTACTCCGAAAGAGTTGCTGCATGGCGCGCTCTTGGTCAAGAGCAAGAGCGACCGTCGGCACGACGAAGATAGTCAGATGGCCATCCTCTTTGTTTACTAATGCAGGAGCCTGCCCCACGAGGCTTTTGCCAGATCCCGTAGGCAAATTTACCATCAGGGTATCGCCCTCTGGGATCAAAAAGGCGGCACGCACCGCCTCGCGCTGGCCTGGGGACGAATAGTTGATAAATCCGGTGGCATCACGAATGAAAGGGTCTACCTCGCAATGCACCATACGACGCACTTTCTTGTCAGAAAAAGCATCGGCAAACACGCCATGTTCCCCACTACCAAGCCATTCTGGATGCCACTCGCAAGCTGTCAGTAAATAGGCAGAGGGTCCCGCCTCGAGGACCTCCACCCCATGATTAGCCCAACTCGCTCGATCAGGCCATCCCTGCCCGGCAGGCACACGCAGCCTCGCACTCTTGACGGCGCCTTCGCTAGCGCGGAGCAAAACTTGCCGCAATAAGGGTTGCAGGTCGGCATGCCATGCTGTGTCGCCAGGATGAGCTTGAATTGCACTCAAAACTTGGCAAGTCCGGTCCAGAATGCTGTCAGTTATCTTTTCCGGCCAAACACTGGCCACTGGCCAACCCGACAGTACAGCCTGCAACTCGTCAAAGCCAAAGCTCATATGTCTTCCCGAATGAAGCGTTGGATGAGCGATACAGGTTTGCTCGTTAGGAAAACCACGCCGGCAACATCGACTTTCACCGAAGGTGACGAAATGCCGCGATGAAGAGATCCGTTAAGCAACTGCTCAAGCGTCAGTTGGCGCGCCTCCGCTTCCGCCTCCCTTCCGTGCAAAGACTGGATACGGGTCTGCAATTGGGCATAGCGGATATCGTCTTCGGCTACTGCTCTCTCCAGCGCACGTCGCTGCCGCTCCTTCAATTCCGACCTTTCCATCACTATAGCCAGAGCACGGTCGCGCATCCGCTCGCAGCGCTCCTGCCAGTTAGCGAAAGTATCCGGCGCCATCTTTCGAAAAGCACATAAGTAAGGTGTCTCTAGATTTTTGTCGATGTAGCCGCTCCCGCCTTTTTTTGCATACTCAGGCATCAAAAACCGCTCAATAAAATCTTGTGTCAACTCATCCCCCTCTTCGTCTACCCAAACTTGCATCAGCGCAGGATTGAACAAGGAGTCTGCGCGTCTCGCCAGCACCGCTCTCACCGCTTGGTTCGATTGACCATCGTCGGCAGTTAGAACCGCGATGGCCTCGTCTAAGCAAGACTCGATCACAAAATCGAAGCGGAAGCAGAGTCGGATTTCTGAAGACAAAGAATGGTCGAACACTTGTCGCCACATGGCATAACTACGACCCCGGTCATCCAAATCCGAAAACGACTTAACAGCCTCGACGAACGCTGCGCCGTAACGCAATGGGCTCACTCTACGTCTGACAGCAGTAGGACGGTGTACCGCATACGGATAGGATTTCGGTCGGGCAGCACAACTGCCAGGTGCTTCAAAATCAATCGCCCCCAAAAAATCATTAATGAATCCAGATGAGGGAATGAGTGTTGGTGGCTGATTATTGCCATCCGGTGGGCAGTAGTGAAAGCGGAATGGATCGTCTACCGAATGGGTTCCAGACCTTCGCGGCTCATACTCCTTACGGAACAGAAGCGTATCCTCGATCCAATACATCATCGCGTCGCGGATTGTCCTCCAGTCCGCGTCGACTTCGAACAAGTCCTCCAACTCCGCTTCCGGCAATGGCGACAGTTGATCCAGCGCATCTTGCTGGTCAATCAGTTTGAGTTCGCGAGCCACTAAGCCGGAGGAGCCAGCTAAACGATCGCGCAGAGCGTCAAGTGCTTCTACACCATCATGGATCAGTGCCCCCATCAATACACCTAACTCGGCCTCAACCAGATACTGTAGGCTGGAGATAGACTGATCGAAAACACCACATCCCTGGTCGAGAATGCTGAACCATGCTGCTTGCAGTGGAGCACCTCCATCAAGCAGCACATACGACTGCACCGAATTGCCAGCACCATAGCGATCAACACGACCCATGCGCTGTTCGACGCGATTCGGCTGTAATGGGATATCAAAATGCACCACAACCTTGTCGCCGCCCTGGAGGTTGATGCCCTCCTCTGCATGGCGGTCGCAGACAATGACCCGAATCTCTGAATTAGTTAGAAACTCTCGCCAATAATTCCCATTAATCCCAATACTATCCTCATCAACCTCATGTCGCACCAGCCCAATGTTTTTGCTCTTTAGGTGAGCGAAAATTTTGTCAGCAACACTTTTTTTGGAGCAAAAAACTACGGTCTTGGTCGACTCCGGCAGCGTTCGTAAACCCTCATACAATCGGTCGAGGCGGGTCTCCACCCACCCTTCATCGTCAATCGCACAAATGACGGCATCGAGGAGTGCTTCTTCTCCGATAAACGACCTAGACGCATCACTCTTTATAGAATTTTGGCGCTCCATGCAAAGTTGGCGAAAGGCACTCAGATCCTCCAAAAGAGTGTCAGCCGCTTTCCAGTAAAACGCCCCGAACACTTGCGCTACAGCGGCGTCCGCAGATGAGGCCGATAGCGAGGCACAAACGCGCCAGTTCTCAAGAGCGGATTCGAGACGTGTCATAGACGAATTCTCAACCGTCCAGACTTGCACTCCTTTACGGTCAGGCGTTAAGCCCTCAATCTGGCTACGACGGCTGCGCAGGATGCGGCGATTGAGACGGTAAGTCTCGGAAATATGAGCTCGCAGATGTCTCACAGCAACGCAAAATTCCAGATCATCCTCATCCGGCAATTCGAGCAACTTTTCCTTTAGCGTTCGTGTTAGTTGCGCCAAACGCGGGTCGTTCGGAATACGTTCGATCAAATCATCGAGCGCAGCATCCATGAAGAACGAGTTGCTCGGTTCTAGGGTTGCGACCGTCTCAGCGAGCGCCTGCCGATTGACGATCTTGGCATGAAAGTTTTCCAGGTCATCAAGCGGGTAAACCACCGGATCCAGCAGGTGTAGCATACGGAGGAAACCGGCTTCGTTACGCAGAATGGGCGTTGCGGACAACAGCAGTAAACGCTCAGTGCGCTGCGCCATTTCGCTAACTAGACGATACAAATTCTGTATTGTTTCATCAGCATGGGGATCGGCCAAATGATGTGCTTCATCGATTACAAGCAAAGACAAACTAGGCAAAACTTTGCGCAAATCTTCGCTATTTTCCTGGGGCAGCACGAATACCGATACATCGATGAAATCGCGCAGTCCAAAGCGAACGATTAATTCTTCCCGCCATTGGTCTACTAAGGCATGTGGGACAAGCACGATGACTCGATGCCTACGCAAATCATCAAGCACTGCTTGGCGGATGATGACTCCCGCTTCAATCGTCTTACCGAGACCAACCTCGTCCGCCAGCAGATAGCGCTGGGAGTGATCGGTCAAAACGCGTCGCACTACATCAACCTGGTGAGATTCCAATTCGATCGCAGAGGACAGCAAGGCAGAAATGCCAAACGCTCCGCCTCGTTGATAAAGGTAATTTTGTAGGAAGCCAGACCGAGCCTCAGCAAAGCGAGGCGTTTCCGTTACAAAGTGACCGAGGAAACTGACCGGGTCTTGGACCGGCCGCTTCCATCGAACAAAAACCTGCTCGTAGCTTAGATAGACATCGACATGGTCAGCCAAGCGGACCTCGACGCCTTCACCGTCATCCTCGCGTACACGCCCGATACGCCACTGACCGCCTACTTCGTCGCAGGTAAAGACCCGGGTATTTCTTCCCAAACGCTTTTGCTTGATTGAAGATAACGGTACCTGCACCCGGTGATGCATACCATTGACAGGGCAATCAAAATACTCAACGACACCTAGCGAGCCGTCATGGTCAACGAGTTTGCCCAGGCCCACTTTTTCAGAATCTTTCACCAAACAGAACATGACACCTCTTGACCGTGCAATTTGGACACCGCAAGAGAAATGTCATCAGCACTTCCTTGGCTGCCTCCAACGTACGCGTTGAATTTTTCAAAGAGGATACAACCGCTACCCATTCGAGTGAACGGATTTTTCGCAGATTTATACCCGCTGACGCGACCGTGTCGCCTCCACCCCCACTACCATCGCTTGGAAACAGTCGGCGCTGAATACATCAACCTCCCCACGACAATCGCTCGCAGGATGGAGTCTGACCTGCAAGCTGCTGAGGAATCCGACCACACCGAGCAAATTAGGGGTCTAGTAGGGCATCCATAGTCATCGTTCCCGGAAGGGTTATGCTAACCCTACATTTCGGCAACTGAACCGGCCTGCCAGACAATGCTCGTTCCTCCGCAAACTCCCGTCTTGGCACGCCAGTTTCTTCCGGCCAGGCATTCAGAGCACATGAAATAAGCGCCGTTTTTAGACATTTCTAAGCTGACTAGCGTGGCCTCTTGGCCCTTATTCACATAAAAACTTCAGGCACAAGGTCTTTCTCGAAGCGTGCGTTAGTCGGCAACCGAATTACCTTTAGCGTCTGCTGGCGAATGCCGGTTTTGATCCAATCGGCGGTGGGTCCCTCATCCTTATGCGCCAGACAATCACGACTCCCCAGGATGATCACTGCGTCACGCGCCCTGGAGAGGGCGACATTAACTCGATGTCGGTCCAAAGAAATTGAGTGTTGCCCCACGCACGAGTCATTAGAAGAATGACCATGTCGGCCTCTCCGCCTTGCACGGCATCCACCGTTGCAACAGACAGGCTCACCCCGGTCAAGTCCAAGCCATGACACACCGCCTCGAGAACAAAGAGTGCGACCGCGTCACAGCGCCTGGGAATCCGCGCCGAGGTACGCACCTGACATTCGAAGGCTTTGAAATACATGGTGACATTGACGGCTGCCGGTTGCGCCTGGCACGCCTTGATACTGGCCGTCGCCCGAGAGCGACGCGCACGCTTGTCGGTAAGCCATTTATCATCCAGAAAGATGTCGCTGATCTGTACCGACACCCGCTGCTCGAAACTTAACGCCTCGGAGGGATGATCAATCCAGCTCCAGCTGATTTCTGCGAACTGCACCCAGATATCCAGTTCACCCGCTGTCAGCCAGGCACTACTCGCTTCAAACTGGTCGACTCGAGCTTCCATCCTGGAGCCTATGCGCGCACTGGCCAAAGCCCGACGCCTTCGCGCCTCGGTGATGGCATGAACACTCCCTTTCCAGCCGCGCTCACTCTTCTCCAGCAGAACGAACTCTAGCATGTCCCCTTCGGACACGTACCCGGACGGGTCTTCAACCCGTACATCGCCCATGACCAGTTCATGCTTGGGAATCAGGACCTTGGTGTCGCCATACATGGCGAGCACGTAACCAGCCGCGATCTTGCCGACCCGCCCAGTGACGACCCTTCCAACGTTCTCAAGGCCAAGGACTGATACGCCAGGCGTAGGTCGCGGTCGTGGCGATGTGTTCGTGCGGTGAGACTCAAGATCCTGCACCAGCCCTTCCAAAATACGTCCCAAAATACTGAACAATCCAGGCTCTCCTGCCTGGATTTGCGCGATCGGTTACGGCTCCAATGTGATTGCAATCCTAGCCGCACCTCATGGCTATATGCCACAACAAACCAATCGGACGGGTTGCGGTTGTTAAGAGCGTGCGTCTGTCGCCCCTCTCGATCAACGCGGCGGTGCCCTCAACGATTTTGGGGGGCAACCGGCCTCTGAGGACTTGCCGTATTTGCTGAAGACATCAACAAGTTCGTCACCAGCCCCATATACCGAAAAGGCTACCTCTGCGCATGCGGATCAGTTGCCCCCATGGACAAAAATGTCCGTTGCATAGCGATGCCGCTCGCGAACGGCGTACGCAAAGCTTGCGCTCCAGCGGCCGCGCCCATCGGCCGCATATCCCTAGGCATGAACATGCATACGCAGGCAATGGCGTGAGTTCAACCGATACTGGGACATGCGGTAGGCGCCGTGACGCACGTACAACGAGGCAGATTCACCAATGCGTTCCGCCAGCAGATGTAACCGAGGTTCACGGAGTCGACTCCGCGTCAACTGTATTTCATGCCAATCCAAGAAACGTCGGTCTTGCCTCTGAGGCTGGATCTGATATATCCAATGACACACTTAACTATGTACTGGGGTAGAACTACTCCTTCAGCGGGGCAATACGTTGCAGATCCTCGCTCAATGCAATGCCATAGGCGCCTGCAAGGTTGGCAATCTGCATTCCTATGGACTTTCTGAGCGTCGCCAATGCATCGCTGAAATGCAGCCACTCAGAATCGCCCCCGTTACATCGCAATGTCCTCAGGTCAGTAGACTCAACCGCATCGAAAAACGTCAGGACTGTCTTGGTGAGTGACAGCAAAATCCCATCAAGCGGAGTCCCATCCAGCACGTCTCCACGAATGGCGGCAAATCGCGAACGAAGCTCGTCGAGCGACTGTCGAACACGGTCGGGGAATTCGGCATCAAAGGTCACCCACAGCGACCTGCGATCTTCCATTGAAGCAATGATTTTCTTCACAATCTGCGGCTCCATGCGCCCGGACTGCAGCAAGGCGAGACTGCGCGAATACCCTTGGGTGCGAACCTCCGAAATCATGGCCTCATGGTCAACCTTCCATTTTCTGAGCTGATCTTCTTTGTGCCCGGAGTCATCGCTGTCGACAATGACTCCACACTCCCGGCACAGCCAAATGCCGTTTTCAATCGACTTACGCTCTTCAGTGGTTTGCGATGCCTTGTAGCGGGGGCCTAGCTTTGAGGCCGCGTTGATATGTGCGGCATGGCCCGTGGTAAGGCCTTTGGTCGGAACAGAGGATGGCCCGGCGGTTAGTTTCAGGCAATACGGATTGGAACAGAAATGCGCTGCTCGGAGGGCAAGAGCGGTTTTTGTGGCTGCGGAGAAATTATCCCTAGTGGTCACTTCAACCTCCCTAAGCGTTATGTGGCACCGACCTCATGAAATGATATCACTTGGCTACTCGAAAAACTTCACTGGAAGATGAGTCCCCACAACTGCAGTTGCTGCTTTGCTATTGTGTCGTACCTAGGTAAACCTCCGAGAACGAGGTTAATTCGCGGGCGATCGCTCGCGTGCTGCACGCGAGAGGGGCATAAATTGGGCGCATCTAGATATTTCAAAATGTAAATGTCGCCATAGAGTCCAGTCAATGTGTGTGGGCTACCACAAGTTATCGTTGAGGAAGATGCCGCCGCGTTGCCGCTCAGCGTGCTAGGCGACCTTAAAGCGGGTGATCGAGCAAGTTACTGACCCACATGAGTCACTTAGAGGACTGGATAACAGCGCGATCGTGCGTATCCCCCCCGGGATACCCGCCACCTGACGTCCGGGGTGCGCTGTAATGCCCTTGCGATGCTCCTGGCCTCGTCCACCGGAATCTCATCAAGGGCATCGATGTAGATTGTCGAACCGGGTATCCATTTACCACTTGAACGGGTCCGAGAATCATACGGGCTGCCTTGGATCAATCAGACGAAAGTTGGCGCGCACTACGCTAGAGAACTTGACGTCTCTAGCACGTAGAATGCGATACTGAAGGCAAAGTGCCACCTCGGTAAATGGATACTTACCTTGCCCTTGCTCCCTTTCCCCCTCCTGACGCGAGCGGCTGCCAGCCCGGTTCGTTTCGTCCTGTTCGATGATGACCCAGGCTCAGTGCCTGATTGCATTGCTGCGATGAGGCGCGCGACCTACTTCGTCGCACCCATATGCAAATCTGTCGACAACCGGATTGAACCGGGTCGAAGCAGCATACGTATCGCAATGAACTCGCAAGTCGCCAAGGGCGACGATCAACCTTAAGTACACGGGAAGAAAGATGTTTTCTTCAGTCATTGCATCGCTACATCACGCAAGCTTCTGGTCCCAGTCCCCCAAACCCGAAACCTTCCATGTGCTTGTACTGGCGACCATGAGTGCCGGCAAGACAGCTGTCATTAATGCGCTGATCGGCGAGGAACTGCTGCATTCAGCCAACGAAGCCACCACCGCGTGCATGACCAGCGTCGAGCACCAGCAGGGGCTTCGCCACTTCGCCGGCGCCTGCTACTCCTACTCAGATCAGGAACTGGGACGCCTGCCGAAAGCCTGCTCGGTGACACTCCGGGAATGGAATGCCAACAGCGAAGTCAAGCGCATCAGCCTCAAAGGCGGCTTCAAGACTGTTCCCACCCTAGCTCCTGGCCTGGTGCTGCACGACACGCCGGGGCCGAACAATAGCCAGGACTGCAACCACGCCGAACTGATGCTCGAAACACTGAGAACAGTTCCTTTCAATGCCCTGTGCTACGTGCTCAACGCCTCTCAGCTGGGTACGCAGGATGACCGCGCCTTGCTGGAGCAACTGCGCGAAGAATGCGCGTCCCTGCCAGCACGCCCGATCTACTTCATTCTTAACAAGATCGACCTGCTCGACCCGGAGCGAGGCGAAACCCTCGAAGGCGTTGTTGAGCGCACTGGGCATTATTTGAGCAATATCGGCTTTGAAGAGCCCGTGATCGTCCCGACCATGGCCAACATCGCGTTGTATGCCCGCAAAGCCCTTCAAGACCAAAACCTGACGCGCGCGCAGCGCTTGAAACTCAGTCAGGCACTGTCGGACCTCGGCCAGGACAAGCGCGCCCTGCTGCATGCCGCAGCTATCCCTCAAATCATCAGGAAGCGTGTAGCTCGCGCCCTAGCCAACCTGCAGCGCCAGCGTCAACTCAAGGCTGAAGATGCCCTGGCCTGCGAACGCAACGACCTGCAGCAACTCATCACCATCAGCGGTTTGAAAACCCTTGAAGCGCTGATCAAACACCAACGCCAATCGCTGACGACGCCATGAATCACATTCAGATCACCCACAACCCCTTTACCGTGGAAACCACGTTCCTGATCAACGAGCAGACACCGGCGGCCGGCTGCAAACTTTCGAGCTACAAGAGTTCGCGTCTGCAGGTCTGGGTTGAACGCCTGTTCGACGAATTGAGCGAACTGTTCAACGGAGACAATCGCTTCCACGTCACCTTCACCGGTGTTGAACCGGACTACCTGGACATTCAGGAAGTCGCCAGGACCGCCATCGACGCCGGCATGCAGATCGAGCTGGAATGGCAGGCCACCGTGCCGAGCGAACAGCGTCTCGAACAGATTCGAGCGTTGATCAGCGAAGCGCACGCTCATCCCAAGTTCGATCAGTTCATCAGGGACAACAACGAGGTACGCAACTCCATCGAAGAAGCGTTCAACCGAGATTTCGATGTCTATGTGGTTGCGACCATGTCCTCGGGCAAGTCCACACTGATCAACGCGATGCTGGGCCGTGACCTGCTGCCAGCAGCCAACGAGGCCACCACGGCCACCATCGCTCGAATCACCGACAACGATCAGATGAGAGATCGTTTCAGTGCACAGCGCTACAACCGCAGCAACCAACTGGTTGGCCAGGAAGACGATGTTGACCTGGCGTGCCTGGAGCAATGGAACCAACTGGAAGACACCAAGCAGATCAATATCGAAGGCAATATCGTGGCGATCAGGGAGCGTGAGGACGTGCGCCTAGTGCTGACCGACACGCCAGGCCCGAACAACAGCCAGGATGAAGAACACCAGCGCACGACCATGGGCTTCATCCAAGACTCCAAGCGCAATCCGCTGATTCTTTACGTACTCAACGCCAGCCAATTGGGCACCAAGGATGACAAGAATCTGCTGGGCCTGGTGGCAGAGAACATGCGCAAGGGCGGCAAGCAGAGCAAGGACCGCTTCATCTTCGTGATCAACAAGATGGACGTATTCGATCCGGAGAAAGGCGAAGACATTCCCTCGGTGTTGGCCCGGGTCAACCAGTACCTGACCAGCAACGGTATCGAGAGCCCGTTGATTTATCCGGTATCAGCCAACCTGACCCGCCTGATCCGCAAACCGGGCGACCTGCACACCCGCCGCGAGCGCAACGACTTCCAGGCCATGGCCGATATGTTCAGCGCCGAGCCGAGCATGAACATGCTGCAGTACATGCCGGTCACGTCGCGGGTGCACCGTTCGCTGCAAGAGAAGCGCTACTCCGAACTGTTGCTCAGCAGCGGCCTGCCGGCAGTAGAGGCGATGATCGACGAGTACATCGACAAGTACAACCTGCCCCACCGTATCAAACGGGCCTATGAAGCATTGCGCAGTGCAATCCAGATTGGCCTTAACGAGACGGCACTGATCGAGCAGTTGGAACAGGACGAGCACGCACTGAGGCAACTCAACGAAGAAATTCAGGGGCTGCAGCAACGCCAAGAACAGGGCTTCGACACGGCGGCATACAAGGACAAGCTCAAGCGTGAGGGCAAAGACCTGCCTGCGGCAACCGAGGCGCAGCTCAGCGACCTGGAAGCTCAAATCGCTCCGCCCATCAGGGAGTTGGAGAAACGTTTCAAACAGAAAGATGTCACCGTCAGCATCGCCGAAACACGTGTCTTGGAGGCAGAAGAAACCCTGCAATTCCATCACCGCAAACTGGTGAACCTCTACGAGAGCGTGTTCACCTCGAGCCAGGAAATCATCACCGAAGACCTGCGTACCGAATACCAGCGGTACATCGAGTCGATTTTCGAGAACAGCCAGAGCCTGAAGCTTCCTGTGCTTGAAGGGCTGAAGAAAGCAGCCTTGGGTATTTCCTTCAACCTCGCAGTAAAAGACAACGACGTGCAGCAGAAACGTGTCGTAGTGGGAACGCGGGAAGTCAGCGATAGCAAATGGTGGAACCCCTTCTCCTGGGGCTCGACGAAAACCGTCCGCGACTATGCGGATGAAGACTACGTGGATCTGGAACGCCTCTGGAGGGACCGCGTCACACGAATCGAAACCGAGTTCTCCAGGCTGGTCGTTAACGCTCGTCAGGAAATCGAAGCTGGCAAAGATCGCCTGGTCGCACAGTACGTCGCCTTCATGACCCGCGAGTTCGACACCAAACTTGCCGAGCTGCTGAGCTCCATAAACGAAAAAACCACCGACCGCACCGCCCGCGAACGCGCCATCGCTGAGGCCAAGGAACTGCATAGCTGGATCGACAACTTCAAGGCCAAGCTCGACAGCACTCTGGCCGTCCAAGAGGGATCACATTCATGACTACCGAATTGCTTGTCCGGGCCAGAAAACAATACCTGTCGTCGCTGAATGACCCGGAGGCCTCTTCAGAGCTGCTCGCCGACCTTCTCGCTCAGGCGGCTCAGCAATCTCCAGAACTGATCGTGGCCTTCCAGCCAGGTAGCGGAAAAGATGCGCTGGACCCAGACAGCATCAGCTGGGACGACAAGTATTTCAGCCGCCACCTGCTACTCGCCGAGCACAATTTCGCTCGCGAACGAATCGAGCACCTGCTCGCCGTTCGTGAACATCTGCGCAGACTTGGCGTCAAGGGTTTCGTACCCACCGACAAGCCTTCCAGCTCCCAGACTCAGAGTGCACAAGACGTGACAACGAACTACGCCCCCTCAGCCAACCTGAAGAATTTCGTGGACGAAGGCGATCTGCTCACCATTCGCACGGCACTGCGGCTGGAACTCAACGACAATTGTCTCACTGCAGCGGATCTGCGCGCAGCGCTGGCCTGGACCAACAGCCAGGTCGTCGGCGCTCTCGAGCCTTATGCGGAGAAGGCCTTTGCCCGGGGCATGGAGGCCGATCGCGCACACTGGACCACCGAGTACTATGACCAGCAGGGCGTTTATCTGAAGACCAACTTCGCCAAGGAGCGCTTCCTGCACCTGATCGAAGTCCGTGATCACCTGCGCCATCAAGGCATAGATGGTTTCGAGCCGGTGGCACTCAAACCGCGCGCCAGTAGCCAGCCGAACCCGGCCGCTGCCGGCCAGGCATTCAGCCAGCGTCAGCCCCCCCTTTCACAGCGCGCGCGCCCTCAGGCCTCAGCCGCCGAGCGCAATCCGGCATTCAAGGCGGCATTGCTGATCGGTGGTGCCCTTGCCGCGCTAGTGGTGTTCCTGGTAGCCCTGGTGAAATGACGTCATGACTGCCACGACCACCCTCACCCCCCTGGCCATCAGGGAAATCCAGGAAAACGCGACGCGGACACTGGCCGCTGGCCGCACGCTGATCAATCGCAGCTACCTGAGCGAACTGGAGCAGTACCCGGTTATCGCTTCAAACCAGCGCATCAGCCTGAACCGCGCCAGCGACCTGCGGATATTCCGCGTCGAGCGCATCGTCCAGGACAACAAGCAGTCGGTGCTGGAAAGTACCACTGCCGCCTATACCGCACTGGGCGCCGCTGGCTATACGGTGTTCCTGTTCCTGCGCTCCAATGGCATCGAGACTGAACTGTTCATTGGTACCCGTGGCGAACCCGGCAAGATGCTCGGTCACAACTCCGGTGAGTTGCTGCGCGAGACCTTCAAAGGCCACTTCCCGGGTAGTGCACTGCAACCGCTGAGCGTCCAGGACGTCAATGCGCTGCTCGACAAGCTCGAAAACGAGAAAAGCAACCCATCTGCCAGCATTACCGCTGTCACAGGCGTACCTGCATTGTCGACTGAAAACCGCGACCACTTCATGCAGGGGCTGGAGCGCTTCATCGACGCAGCAGAGCGGCGCGAATACCAGGCACTGATCCTGGCCGAACCTGTTTCTTCGCAGAAACTGGATACCATCCGGATCGGCTACGAACAGGTGGCGACCCAACTTTCACCCTTGGCAAAACAGCAGCTTTCCTATGGCGAGCAAGACAGCGACAGCATTGGCCTGAGTATCAGCCAAGGCCTGAGCACCTCCCTTGGCCACAGCCTTGGCCTTACCGAAACTCGCGGCACCAGCCATACGACCGGTACCTCCACCAGCGAGAGCAACGGCACCACTGAAAGCTTCAGTTCGCAAACCGAAGCCTCGAAGGCAGCCGCCATTGCCGGTAGCGCCATCGGCGCGCTTGCCGGATCGTTCCTAGGCCCGGTGGGCGCGGTGGTCGGTGCTCAGGTTGGGTCAGGCATCGCCGCTGCATTCAATGAAACGCGCAGCACAGGTACTAGCCATTCGGCTACCAGAGGCACCAGCGAAAGCAATGGCACGTCCTGGAGTGAGTCCTCTGCCCGTACACAGTCGACAACCCACACCAGCAGCACGACCGACAGCCAATCGGTCAACCGTACCAGCGGTAGCAACCGGCAGCTGTCGATCGAATCGGTGGACAAGACCATCGAGCAGCTGATGGCCAGGATTGATCACCATCTGCAACGTATCGACGAAGCCAAGACCTACGGCGGTTGGAATTCTGCCGCCTACTTCATCGGTGACAGCAGCGCCTCGTCCGAATCGCTGGCGAGTATCTTCCTGGGCCTGGTGCGCGGCAGCAAATCCAGCCACGAAGACTTTGCGCTCACCACCTGGACGTCGAGCAACAAGTCTGCGGTGCTGGAATGGCTTACCCGCCTTAGCCACCCCGAACTCAAACCTGCGTTCGCCAGCCGCGTGCCGGTGCCGTTCGTGACCCCTGCTACGCTGATTTCCGGCAAGGAAATGGCAATCCAGCTGAGCCTGCCACGGCGCTCCACTTCAACCGTGTCGGTCGTCGAAACTCAGGCATTCGGACGCAAGGTGCAGCGCCTGGACGGCCAGGCCACGCGGCGCCCAGGCGCCAGACAGCTGTCCTTGGGCAACATCCGTCACCTGTGGGAAAACCTGCCGCAGACCATCGAGCTGGACATGGACAAGCTGTCCAGCCACGTGTTCATCAGCGGTTCCACAGGTGCAGGCAAGAGCAACACGCTCTACGAAATGCTCGACCAGGTCAACGCCGCTGGCGTGCCATTCCTTGTCATAGAACCCACCAAGGGCGAATACAAACATGTGTTCGGCCATCGCAGCGACGTGACTGTGCTCGGCACCCACCCGGCGCACAGCGCCTTGTTGCGAATCAACCCGTTCCGCTTCCCGGCAGCGATCCACGTGCTCGAGCATGTCGACCGCCTGGTGGAGATCTTCAACGTCTGCTGGCCGATGTACGCTGCCATGCCCGCAGTGCTCAAGGACGCAATCCTGCAAGCCTACCTGCGCTGTGGCTGGGACCTGGAAAGCTCTAGCAACCGCTATAACGAGGAACTATTCCCCACCTTCGTCGACCTGCTGGAAACGCTACAGGAAGTGATCGAGGCGTCGACCTATTCCCAAGAGCTCAAAGGCAACTACATCGGCTCACTGTCGACCCGCATTCGATCACTGACCAACGGCCTCAATGGCCAACTGTTCGTGGCCGACGAAACCGACAACGACGTCCTGTTCGACAGCAATGTGATCGTCGACCTCAGCCGCATCGGTTCCTCAGAAACCAAGGCGCTGATCATGGGTATCCTGGTGATGCGCCTGAGCGAGCACCGCATGGCCCACGGCGGCATGAACCAGCCCCTGCGCCACGTCACGGTGCTGGAAGAAGCCCACAACATCCTCAAACGCAGCCCGGAAGGCGGCGCAGAGGGTGCGGGGCTGATGGCCAAGTCTGTAGAAATGCTGACCAACGCCATTGCCGAGATGCGTACCTACGGTGAAGGTTTCATCATCGCAGACCAATCGCCCCATGCCGTGGACATTGCCGCGATTCGCAACACCAACACCAAGATCATCATGCGCCTGCCCGATGAAACCGATCGCCGCCTGATCGGTAAGTCCGTGGCGCTGGATGACGAGCAGCTGGACGAGATTGCCAGGCTCCCCAAAGGTGTAGCTATCGTCTATCAGAATGACTGGCTCGAACCTGTAATGTGCCAGGTGCGCAAATTCAAAGGCGAGGAAGCGCCCTACCAATACCAGCCGCAAGCGACGGCGGGCATCGCCCGCAGTGACTTCAACGGCCAACTGCTGAAGCTGCTGCTCAGCCAGCGCGTGGTTACGCCTGCCCAGATTGACTGCGACCTGCTGCAGCAGGGCCTGTGCGCACTGCCATTGCCAGCTCGCACCCGCATCAACCTGTTGCAGATCGTCACACAGTACCGTAACCAGCAGGCACCAGGCATCTGGCGAACGGAAGCCTTCGAGCGCCTGGCGCGCTTGGTGGTGGATACGCTGAATTGCCGCCGCCAGGTCAACCAGATCATCCAGGAGGCCAATGACTACACGCACCTGGACCAATTGCTCGATGGGCTGCTCGAACAGAGTGCCAACGGCCTTTCAGCCGAGCTGGCCCTCGCCGCTCAGCAATGCCTGATGAAAGACTACAGCCTGCAGCACGAAAGCCATCTCGACATTTACGCGATGTGGCACGCGCACCATGAAAAAGGAAGCGTCCGGTGAACTTCGAGAACTTTGCCATCGAGAAGGCTGACGGCCCCTCCCGCCTCGCCCTGCTCGCCAGGGAAACACCCGACAAATGCCTGATCATCGCACAGCTGGATCGGCCGATCGTGCTGACCCAGGAAAACCGCCTCGAGCTGCCCAGCATGGGTGACGAAACCCGCGAACGGCTGGAGAAGCTCGGTTTCCCCAAGGAATTGCTGGACGTCATCAACAGCGAGGCCGAAGCGCGTATCTACGAAGAAGCCAACCTGGAGCCGGCCCAGGTCAACGGCAAGGATGCATTGATCCGCACCGATATCGATTACGATCAGAAAGATGCTTTCGACCGCACCAACCTGGAGCGCATGAAGCTGGGCCTCGCCCCGCTCGATGCGCAGGGCCGGCCGATCGAGTTGCACCATATTGGGCAAAAGCAAGACTCTCCCCTGGCCGAGCTCACACGCGATGAGCACAGGGGCAATGGCAATGACAATGTGCTGCACAACAAGCTGAAAGAGTCGGAAATCGCACGGGACGATTTCGACAAGGAACGCAAGGAATACTGGAAGGCGCGAGCCGAACAGATCGAGAGCCAACGGTAAGCGAGTGCCTACATGAAAACACTGGAAAAACTGGTCGCGGAACAACAGGCAGCTACCCGGCCTGCTACCAAGGCAAACATCGATACGCTCGAATCGAACCTGGGGTTCGAACTCGCCAACGAGTACCGGGAGTACCTGGAGCGCTTCGGCGTGATTGCCCATGATGCCTACGAAACCTATGGCCTCGGCGTGCCGGAAGACTACTTCCTGCACGCACTCAATGCCTACAAGGATCTGGCATCGGACCCCAGCTACCCGGCAACTGCCGTACCGCTGTTGGAGTTGGGAGACGGCCAATATTACCTGTACGACAACCGCAGTCAGCGGGTCGTGCTGTGGGCTACCCCCAACGGTGGAGTCGTCCGCACCCTGGATGACAACCTGGAAGCATTCCTGATCAAGCATGTTTTCCAAGGCTGACGCCCCACGATAGCCCCGCCCTGCGGCGGGGCTATCTTGCGCCTGGCATGGCAGGCGCATTACTTGTTTGCCTACCTGAAAGATCTGCTGCCCGGAGGCGGCCAAGGGTTACCCATCCGGGTAGCATGCCGCCGCCCAGGCTTCGACAAGGAAGCTTCGCAATTGCCACAAATCAGCTCCCGCGACACCATCAGCCGACAATGGGAACTGCTACACAAGCTACCCACCAAGGGCCCCGGCATCACCAGCGGTGAATTGCTCGAGAAAATGCGGGATACGGGCTATCGCATTACCAAACGTACCGTCGAACGCGACCTGATCGAACTGTCGCGCGTGTTCCCGCTGACGTGCAATGACCGAGGCAAACCGTTCGGCTGGCACTGGGCCCCGGGGGCAAGCATCGACCTGCCCGGTATGAGCGTCAGTGAAGCGTTGAGCCTGACACTCATCGAAGACACCATTCGCCCGCTGCTGCCCAACGGAATGCTCAAGGCACTGCAGGGCCGCTTCCAGCATGCGCGCAAGAAGCTCGAGAACATGGCCGATGAAAACCTGGCGGCGCGCTGGATGAGCAAGGTTGCCAGTGTTCGCCCAGAGCTCAACCTGCAGGCGCCGAGCATCTCGGCGGAGATTCTCGAGACGATTCAACTGGCCCTTCTCGAAGAGCGTCAGATCGCTTGCCGCTACTACTCCGCCCATGGCAACAAGACCAGTGAACTGACGCTGAACCCTCTGGCGCTGGTGCAACGTGGTGTAGCCACCTACCTGATCGGTACCGCCGATCATTATTCGGACCTGCGCCAGTACGCAGTGCATCGGTTTCTCAACGTCGAGATCTTGCCGGCTGCTTGCGAAGGCGCTGCTCAGTTCGACCTTCCCCAGTACCTTGCCAGCGATGCCTTGCAATTCGGTGGCCCGCAGAAGATCAGTTTGCAGGCATGGGTCAGCGAAAGCCTCGCCCGCCTGCTACGGGAAACACCCTTGGCAGAAGACATGGCGCTGCAGGCCTGCGAAGGTGGGTACCGCCTGACTGCGACAGTCAGTGACAGCTGGCAGCTGAACTGGTGGATGCTGTCGCAGGGCGATGGACTGGTGGTCGAGCAACCTGTGGAACTGCGCCATAAGTTGCTCGAGACGCTGCGAGGAACATTACAGCGTTATGAGCAGGCGACTGCATAGCGAGTCGCCCTGCCCAACTTATCTATCAACCCACCTCGCAATACAGGTGTTTCTGCGCGGTCGGGGTTGTTTCACACACTGTAGTGAGCCTCGATCAGCGCCAGCATCGCTTCGCAATGGGCATCGATCTGCGGTTTGCCCCAATGCTTGCCACTACCCAGCACATGGAACATGTGCGCGAGCTTCAAGGAATCGTACTTGGGCTTGGCGAGGAATGCCGCCTGCTTCTTGAGCACGGCCTGATTGCTGTACGAGGAGTTCTCGCCCGGGCTGAGCAGCACCAGGTTGCCAAACCCATGCAACAAGTCATCGGCGAGTGATCGATCAAACTCTTCGTTCTGCGGGTGCACATGCTCTACCGAGTTTTTCGAGGTGATGCGGTAGAGACTCAACTTGTCACTTTCCATCCAGGTGCTGGCGCGCCGCTCGCGCCAGAGGATGTACTCAAGCTTCTGGAACCAGTAATGCTCGAACCCGGTTCCGTGCGCCTGTTTCAGGTATTCCAGCTTGCTTGCCAGCGGGGCCGATGCGACGGTGTCGCGGGACAACAACTGGTAACTCGCGTATTTCTGGGTCAGCTCTGTCAGTGACAGTTCGTTGTCAATCTGCTCAAGCAGGGCAAGCACCTGATGTTCGGACAACGCTGGATTCTCAACCAGCCGCCCCAGAAATGGCGTCAGCCAATACTGCGCACTGCGCTCCCCGGTGAAGTAGCGCACGCTTTGCAACTGGCCCAGGTCAGAAGTTTCCTGATTGACCGAGCGCCAGGTCGGCCCGTGGCCCTTGCTGCGGTTATTGAACGAACACAGGCGCAAGGTGCGATCGTCTTCTTCACCCAGGCGCACCCACTTGACCACCCAGCGATCAAACTGGAAACGCACTTGCCACAAGCACTCCATGAATGCCTTGGCTTCAGCGGCACTGGCTTGATTGACGAACTCGGCAAAGCTTGCATTCAGGTTGCTGTCATTGAGCCGTGTCTCGATATCGGCAGCCTTGATACCGTGCTGGTAGATGCGATATGCATGCATCAGCAACAAGCCGAAACTGATGATGGACTGATAGCGGGCCTCATCATCCTCTTCAGCTTCAGATGGCGCCTCTGCGGCATGCTTCATCAATGAGATGTCACTGATGGTGCGGCCTTCTTGAGTAGCTGCAGCGGCACGCTCGATGTAGAAATGCTCCCGCGAATATTGAGCAAGGTCGTTGAACTTCAGTACCCCCCAATCCGTATGCTTGAAGACATCACGCAGGTTCCTCTCGAAGTAGTCCCCCATGTTCTCGCAGGCCTGCCAGATACCTTCGTAGCTGGCGCGATGATGCACGATACGCTCCATCAAACGCGCCTTGAGGATATCGGTCTGTTCCAGTTGCACGCCGCTGGTATTGAGGGTGGCAAAAAGCTTGTTGAGGTCCATGCCGGCGGGCATGACGTTGTTGACCCACGTCACCCGATTGAAAAGGTAATGGCCAACGCGCTCGAGGGCTTCGCGCCCCTCATCCGCCAAGAGCTTGTTAAGCCTGTCGGATGCCGTTTTTCGCGCAGCGCAAAGGTGTTTCAGATAAGGGTTGGACGCTTCCTCGTCATCCACTGCAACTTCGTCTGTCAGCCCCGCCCAGGCACTCAAACGCGCCTGGACTTCCTCACGAATGTTGAACGTGAGGCGTGGTGCGTTACCCAGCACAACCAGCGAACGCAAGGATGAATCAGGCATCTGCTCGCAAAACGCCAATGCCAGCACCATCAACGTCGTCATGCGCTGTTGGCCGTCGATCAGTTCGTAGGTTATGTCTGCTGCCGAATCCACGCCCGACGGCACCTGGCTGGTCAGCACGGTACCGATGAAATAGTGCGATTGCTCAGGGGTGCCGCTTTCATCAACAGCGCTTGCCTGAATGATCTGCTCCAGCAGGTCCTTCACGTCTTCACTGGGCCAGACATAAGGCCGCTGGTAGCACGGAATCGTCAGCGCAATGTTCTGTTCACACAGCACTGCTGCACTTTGTACTTGGGATTGCACCTGAGCATTCATCATTTGCCTCCTTGACGGGCAGCGTCAGCGAGACAGATTCGGTCGATGGCAGCGCAAAGCTCTGCGTCGTATCGCGCCGCGACCTCGCCGTAATTCGGCCATGGGAGCTCGAGGCCGAGCGTGGCAGAGACCGACCGAACAAAGCGCTGCTTGATGCTGTTTACATCCAGGTTCTGGGCACTGACAGAGTACTTGTACGCGCGCAGGTAGGCCAGAAGCTCTTCGTGGGTATGGCTTGTGGAAATCCAATCCAGCAGCGGCGTGTTGCGCAGGTGGGTTTGCACCCCGTCCTCACGCACGCTCACATCGTTGATCAGCCGTGGCGCGAACACCATGCGGAAAATCCATAAGCTGGCTTCGAGCAATCGGGCGCTGCCGAACTGGCTGGCGTACATGAGCAACGCACAGTCATAGGCCCGGGTCAGGAATACGCTGCCGCGTGCATCCAAGGCCAGAAGCTTGTAATAAAAGGCCGATGAACCGATGGGCGCGCGGGCAGTGTCCAGCAACGTTTGCCGCAAACCGTGAAAGTATTCCACAAAACGCATCGTGTTCACGCCCGCCCCAAGCGGCTGACGCATGGCGTAGCCAAACTGGGCGACATGCGCCTCCTTCCCCCAGGCATCGCGGTGAACCTGCAGCGGCCGGTAGGCGATATCGCCACCACCTGCCAATGTACGCTCAGCCAACTCAGCAACAATTTGCTTACGTTCGAGGACCGGATCACGATCACTCGCTACATTTCGCCAGCGTAGCGTTTGCCAATGCCGGGCCTTCATGAATGTAGCGACCAGAGGTTTGAGGTCCCCCATGCGCTCCCAAGCACGGGCGTAATCATCCTGTGCCGTGTTGGGTACGCTACGCAGGTGGTAGGCCTTGATAATGTCCGCACCGCCCAGACGAACACCGGATGTGTTCTGAGTTTCGAAAAAGCGGTAGGCATCATCTTCATGCCGCGTGACCACCAGCGTCACATTGATACGCGAGAAGTCCACCTCGGGTAGCGGCTGGCGTGCGAGCCAGCGAAGGTTACGGTGGATGCGCGAATGGCTCTCTGGCGAGTTGTAGGTCAATGCAGGCGCACCCTTGTCGCCATGCTGCAGGTAATGAATCAGCGCAAGGCTGGTGATGCGCTGTTGCCCATCGATGATATTCAACAGGCCGCGCTGACGCGCATTGCCGCCGTCCTGATGAAGGATGATGCTACCCAGGTAAAAGTCGTGCGCCGGGGCGTCAGTACTGAAAAAAGCCCTCAGGTCGTCGAGCAGCCGCGAAAGTTGCTCTTCGCCCCAGCGGTAAGGGCGCTGATACTCGGGCAGCCGCAGGTGGCCAAAGATGAAGTTACCATCACTGGAAGGAATTTTTGCGGCCTTGAAGACATTGGCCAACGTTGTGGAAGCAACAGCAATACCATCCACCTCGACCGGCAATGATGGTGCAAGTTGACGTTCGCTCACAGCTTGATTCATGGGACTGTCCTTGTACGTGTCGACGCACTGCCTCACGCTAGGTAAAAGAGGGCCAGGGCAACGAACCCATCAGCTTGCGGCTGAATCACGTTCCTGCAGAAGTTTGCGGGCTTCGCGGGCCAGTTTGTCCAGGTGATCGACCAACTCGACCATCACTTCCAGCGTGTCCGCTTCGTCATCCTGCTGGTGATTTTTCAAGACTGCGCCAATGCACTCAAGCATGGCCAGCGACCAGCGCTCCTGCGCTTCTTCACCCAAAGCGATAAGCGTATTGACACCACGCCGTGCGCCCGAGGTAATGACCTGCGCCTCGGCGGCGAAATCCAACGGTGGCGCCAATCGCACTTGCTGCTCGTAAGCCTGGTCTTCGATGGCGGGCTCAGTCTCGGCTTCATTTGCAGGGCAGACGGC
>Ga0160451_100418_pt1 | contig 25374 bp, 22 predicted proteins | sample HID1975M_E1MG_FD_108270 | JGI IMG/M metagenome (GOLD analysis project Ga0160451, IMG submission 108270) | Enriched soil microbial communities from UW Madison campus, WI, USA - HID1975M_E1 MG | ecosystem: Environmental > Terrestrial > Soil > Unclassified | place: USA: Madison, Wisconsin... | reverse complement strand
GCGTCCGTCCACGACCGGCTGAGCAGGACCGCGCAGTTGATGATGCCGACCAGAGAATAGGTCTGGGGGTAGTTGCCCCACAGCTCGCCGTTCTCGATGGCGATGTCCTCGCTGAGCAGGCCGGCGTGGGTGCGGCGGGCCAGCATGTCCTCGAACACCTTGCGCGCCTCTTCGGTGCGGCCGTTCAGATGCAGCGCCTCGATGTACCAGAAGGTGCAGAAGTTGAAGGCGGTCTCGGGTTCGCCGAAGTCGTCGGGGTGGGCGTAGCGGAACAGGTATTCGCCGCGCTTCAGCTCCTTCTCCACCGCCTCGAAGGTGCGGACCTGACGCGGGTCCAGCACGTCCAGGAAACCCAGGTCGGTCATCTGCAGCAGCGAGGCGTCCAGTTCCGTCCCGCCGAAGCTGGCGGCGAAGCGGCCCTCGTCCGGCAGATAGGCCTCGGCCTCGATCCGTTCATGGATGACGCGGGCGCGCTCGGCCCAGATCTCGGCCCGCTCATGCAGACCCAGGTGACGTGCCGCCTTGGCCAGGCGGTCGCAGGCGGCCCAGCACATGACCGAGGAATAGGTGTGCACCCGGGCGATGGTGCGAAACTCCCACAGACCGGCGTCGGGCTGGTCGTGCATGGCGAAGGCGCGTTCGCCGACCTTTTCCAGCGCGTGATAGTCGTCGATGGAGCCGGGGCGCAGCAGGCGTTGGTCGAAGAAGGACTGCACCAGCGGCAGGACGATCTGGCCATAGACGTCGTGCTGAAGGTGCTCGTGCGCCTGATTGCCGACGCGGACGGGCTTCATGCCGCGATAGCCATCGACCGTCTCGACGATCCGCTCGTTGATCGCCGGCTCCAGGCCCACGCCGTACAGCGGCTGGATGTGACCGCCCCTGGACGCGTCGACCAGGTTGCGCAGATAGACGAGGTAGTTTTCCAGGATGTCGACCACCCCCAGCCGGTTCAGCGCCCGCACCGTGTAATAGGCGTCGCGGATCCAGCAGTAGCGATAGTCCCAGTTGCGGCCACTGCCCGGGAACTCGGGCACCGAGGTGGTCATGGCGGCGACGATGGCGCCTGTCTCTTCGTGCACGCACAGCTTCAGGGTGATGGCGGCGCGGATCACCGCTTCCTGCCAGTCCAGCGGCAGGTACAGGGTGCGGACCCACGCCTTCCAATAGGCGATGGTCCGGTCCAGGGTGGCCGAGACGCCGGCGCGGACCTCCTGGTCGTAGCCCTCGTCCGGGCCCAGGAAGAAGGCGAGTTCGTTCTCCAGCCGGAAGGTGCGCTCGTCCATCACGTGCGAGACCGGGCAGTTGGTCGTCAACCGCATGATGATGTCGGTGCACAGATAGCGGATGTGGTTCGAGCCGGAGGTCTGCTCGGCCCGGCGGGCGCCCCACCCGGCCGACGGACGCAGCCGCACCGTGATGCGCGGCACGCCGTGAAGCGGCCGCACGATCCGCGCGAAGGCCAGCGGGCGATAGGTCCGCGCGTGTTTGACGTGGCGGGGGGCGAAATCCAGAATTTCGACCGACGATCCGTCCTCGGCCGTCAGCACGGTGCGCAGGACCGGCGTGTTGCGGACATAGGCCTGGTCGATGCGTTGCTGCCCCTCGATCCGGATGGACCAGAAGCCATGTTCGGGGTCGTCGCCGTCCATCAGGGCGGAGAAGATCGGGTCTCCATCGACGCGCGGGGCGCAGGCCCAGACGTAACGCCCCTCGCGGTCGATCAGGGCGCTGATGGCGCAGTTGCCGATGGGCGCCAGGTCCAGCGAAGGGGTCATGCGGGCGTCTCCTCGACCGTCTCAAGCCAGTCCAGAACCGCGTTCACGTCCGCCAGGCTATGGCGCGCGGCTGTGTCGCGGGGGGCGCCGACCAACACACCGAATCCGCCCAGGCGGTCGGCGGCACGGAAGCCGTCCTCATCGGTCAGGTCGTCGCCGACCATGATGGGGGTCGCCCCCGCAAACGGCGCCTCGGCCATGAAGGCGGCGACGGCGACGCCCTTGTCCGCGCCGGGGGTTTTCAGCTCCACCACCATCGAGCCGGGCTGAAGGGCCAGGCCATGCGCCGCGGCCAGGGCGTGGGCCAGGGCGGTGGCGTCCGCCGCCTGGTCCGGCGCCTGGCGGAAATGCAGGGCCACGGCCCCGCGCTTGTCCTCGACGATCACGCCGGGGCGCGGCTCGGCGAAGGCGCGCAGGGCCAGCGTCGCCTGGGGCAGCGACGGCGCCGAGGCCCGCTGCTGAAGCGCGCCCGCGGCGTCGCGGCGCTCCAGCCCATGCACGCCGGACGCGGCGCCGGCCGCCCCGTCCGTGATCCGGTCGATCTCGGACAGGGGGCGACCGCTGACGATGGCCACCCTGCCGTGCATGCGCTTCGCCAGGCGTTCCAGCATCACGGTGCGTCGCGGATCGGGCCCCACGGCGTCCGGCGTGGCCGCCAGCGGGGCCAGGACGCCGTCCAGGTCCAGGAAGAAGGCGGGCCGGATCAGGCGGGACGGCGGCGGCGGCAAGGGTCGTGCGGATGTCGCGGACGACAGGGACATAGGCGTGTGGCTTTGACTCATTCAGGCTCCCCGAAGGGAGCGGAACGCGCCTGGCCGGCAAAGGTTACGGCAGCGAGACGATTTTCCCGCCATTGTGGAAACGCCCCTTGAGGCGCTATCTCCCGCACATGACAGTCTCTGCCCCCGTTCATTCCTCGCCCGAGGAAATCGCCGCGATGACCGAGCGCGCCCGCGAGGTCGTGCAGTTGAATATCGAGGCCCTGAGCGCGCTGGAGCGCTCCATCGATGTCTCCATCGCCCGCGCCTGCGACGTCATTCTGAGTCGGCCCGGCTATGTGGTGGTGACCGGCATGGGCAAGTCCGGCCACATCGGCGGCAAGATCGCCGCGACCCTGGCGTCCACCGGCACCAACGCCTTCTTCGTGCATCCGGCGGAGATGAGCCACGGCGATCTGGGCATGCTGCGGCCCGATGTCACACTGATCGCCCTGTCCAACTCGGGCGAGAGCCGCGAGCTTCGCGATCCGCTGCTGTATTGCCAGCGTAACGCCATTCCGGTGATCGGCATCACCCAGCGGCCGTCCAGCTTCCTGGGGCGTCATTCCGAGGTCTGCCTGACCATGCCCAACGTGGCCGAAGCCTGCCCCAACGGCCTGGCGCCCACGACCTCCACCCTGATGAGCCTGGCCGTCGGCGACGCCCTGGCCATGGTTCTGATGGACCGCCGCGGCTTCACCCGGGAAGCCTTCGGCATGCACCATCCGGGCGGCGCCCTGGGCATGAGCCTGCAGTCGGTGAAGGAATGGATGGGGGATAACGCTGCCGCGCCGGTTACCCTCGGCGAAGAGGCGCCGTTCAGCGAGGTGGTGGCCGCCATCACCGCAGGACGCAAGGGCGCGGTCGCCGTTCTGGACGCCGATGGAAACCTGGCCGGCGTCGTCACCGACGGCGACGTGCGCCGGGCCTTCGCCAATGACATCGCCGGCGTCCGCGCTACGGACATCATGAGCCGTTCGCCCATCACAGTTGAGCCGGACGCCCGGATGAGCGACGTGGTCGACCTGCTGACCCAGAACAAGATCGCCACCCTGTTCGTCGTCCAGGACCAGCGCCCGGTGGCCATCATCCATATCGCCGAGTTGATGCAGTCCGGCTACGTATCGTGACGATCGAGACGATCCTGTTCGACGCCAGTCGGCTGCTTAGCCGCACCGATCGAAGCGCGCCGACCGGAATCGATCGAGTCTGCCTGGCCTACGCCGATTGGCTGAGGGGACGGCCCGACGTCCAGATGATCCCGGTCCGCGCGCGGAAAGGGCAGCTGGCTGTGGTGGATTCAGTGTGGTTCGATCGCTCCATCGACAACCTTCGTCGGCGATGGAGCGGCCCAGGTCACGACGCCCCCGCCACGGCGCACGAGCGTCGCCTGCTCGAAGCCCTTCGCGCAGAAACCCCGGGCGAATCCGTAATCAGCCCACCGCCACCCATGACGCCGTTCATGAAGCGCAAACCACGGGTCTGGACCCAGTATTTTCGCGCACGGCGCGTGTCGACCCTGCCGGCGGCCGGGCGGTATTTCAATGTCGGCCATACGGGCCTGGACACACCGGACATCCTGACCCAGCTGGAGCGTGAGGGGATCGAGCGCATCGTGCTGCTGCACGATCTGATCCCGATCACCCATCCTGAATATTGCCGTCCCGGGGATGGCGACAAACACCGGGCGCGGATCATCAACACCCTGCGTCTTGCGTCGCGGATCGTGGTGAACTCTCGCTATACGGCCGACGAATTGGCCGCCTTCGCCGCGAACGAAGGTCTGGCGTCTCCCCCGGTGCATGTGGCCCATCTGGGTCTTGAGAAAGACTTCCTGGCCTCCCGTCGCGCCCCGTCGGGGACACCCCCTTACTTCGTTCATGTGGGGACCATCGAGGCACGAAAGAACCTGGCTTTTCTTCTGACGATCTGGCGTCGCCTCCACGAGGAGATGGGCCGGGCCGCTCCCCGGCTTGTGCTGGTGGGGCGCTACGGCTGGGAGAACGAGGCGGTTCTTGACCATCTGGAGCGATCCCCTGGACTGCGCGGTCTGATTCATCAGGCGGAAAACCTGCCCGACGGCGCCCTGACCGGCCTGATGATGGGCGCGAGAGCCCTTCTGGCCCCCTCATCAGTGGAGGGCTTCGATCTGCCGGCGGTCGAAGCCTCGGCCATGGGGGTGCCCGTCATCGCATCCGATATCCCCCCCCACCGCGAACTCGCGGGCCACGCTCGACTGATCGACCCCCTCGACGGCCTTGGCTGGCTTGAGGCCCTGCGCGAGGCGACGCTGACGGCGCCGACGGCCCCGCCATATGCGCCGCCCACTTGGCCCGATCATTTCGCGACCGTCGCATCAGCCCTGGGCATGACGCCCGCCCCTGCCGCCTGACCGTCACCCCTCTGGCCTGTGGCCGGTAAGGGCGGTAAGCAGAAACTTCAATCGATTTGGGAATGTCGATGCAACGAGTCCTAGTCTGCCTGGCTGCCGTCACCGTACTGGGCGGTTGCTCCACCCTACCGGCGGACGGCCCATCGGCCCGGGCGGTCAAATCCGACGCCGCGATCAACTACGCCATGGTGGACCTGAACTATCAGATAACCGAGCAGGTCAAGGCGGCAGCGCCGCGGTTCAGTGGCAGCCTGGCGACTGCGGGCGGCGTGGCTCCGATCGACCTGATCGGCGTGGGCGATACGCTGGCCGTGTCGATCTTTGATCCCGGCGGGGCGCTGTTCGGCGCACCTGGCTTGGGCGCGACGCCTGCCGGCGGAGCTCAGGCTCTGCCGCCACTGATCGTCGATCGCAGTGGCCGGATATCCATTCCCTATGCGGGCTCGATCGCAGTGCAGGGTCTGACGCCTTCCGAAGCCGCCGACGCCGTGCGGCGCGGGCTGCGCGGCAAGGTCGCCCAACCCCAGGTCGTGGTGACAGTGGCCGGCAACGCCGCCAACACGGTCACTGTCCTGGGTGATGTGCGCACGCCCGGACGGGCCCCACTGGCGGCCAACAGTGACAGGATCCTGGACGTCATCGCGGCGGCCGGCGGCACGGCCCGCCCGGTCGAGGACATTGTGGTCAACATCCGCAGGAACGGTCAGGCCTATTCGGCGCCGCTCTCGCTGGTCACCACCGGTTTCGACGAGAATGTTCGCCTTCAGCCGGGCGACCAGGTGAATCTGACCTACAAGCCTCGTCGCTTTACCGTCTTCGGCGCCGTCACGGCGGTAAGCCAGCAGGACATGGGGACCGGTCCCCTGTCGCTGGCCGGCGCCCTGGGCCGTGCGAACGGCCTGAACACCCAGGCGGCGAACGCCCGCGAGGTGTTGGTTTTCCGGTTTGAGCGGCCGGAGGTCGCGCAGGCCCTGGGATTGACACAGGCGGCCGCGCCGAAAGGCGTGCCCGTCATTTATCGGCTGAATCTGGCTGAGGGTCAGGGCTTCTTCATCGCCAACAGCTTCATGATCGAGCCGGACGACGTGGTCTATGCCCCGCGCTCCAACTCGGCCGAGCTGCGCAAATTCTTCGAGTTCGTGCAGTCGATCACACGGGTGATCTATGATGTCTCGGTCACCAGCGCGATCAACGTGAACTGACGCGGTGTTCCGGCGTCGGACACTCGTTTCGCCACCGTTCGAACCCGACAGCGCGGGCACATCCGATCACGAGGCGCTTCTGCGCCTGATCAATGAGGTGGAGCGCACGGCCTACGACGTCTATCGCCGCAACGGCCTGCCGGATCGTCAGGGTGAATATGCTCGCGGACCGCGCGCCCGGAAGTGGACCTTTGTGGCCGCACGGCTTTCCGCTGCGGAGAAGTGGGCCCTGCTGGAGGGCCAGCCGCTCAGCGCCGGCTGGCGTTACGCCAATCTCGAGGCTCTGGGCCTGACGTCCGACAAGCCGGAGGTCCGCCTGGCCTCGGGGGTGCTAAGCGCCTGTCGGGGCTTGCGACGGCGGGCTGAAACGCTGCAGCCGCCGACCTTTCAGGATCTGGCGGACGCGCTGCGACTGGGGGACACCTATCGCCAGCTGGCCAGCGCCGCCGACAAGCCCTCGAAGGCCGGGGCGTCACGCCGGGCGCGAACCAAGGCCTAACCCAGCGTCACACCCGTCGTGCGCATGATCTCGGCGCGCAGTTCGGGGATGCCGTCGGCTTTTTCGGCAGAGGTGACGGCGACCCAGGGGTAGGCGGCGGGGCGCTTGGCGATGGCCTTGAGCGTGGCGGCCTGGACCTGCTCGGCCTCGCCCTTTTTCAGCTTGTCGGCCTTGGTCAGGACGATCTGATAGCTGACGGCGGCCAGGTCCAGGGCGTCCAGCGCCTCGGTGTCCACGGCCTTGAGGCCATGGCGGCTGTCGATCAGCAGATAGACCCGCTTCAGCGTCACCCGGCCGCGCAGATAGTCGCGACCCAGGTCCTGGAATTTCTTGACCGTCGTCTTGGACGCCTTGGCCCAGCCGTAGCCGGGCAGGTCGACCAGTCGCATCTTGCCGTCCAGGTCGAAGAAATTGACCTCGCGCGTGCGGCCCGGCTCGTTCGAGGCGCGGGCCAGCTTGTTCATGCCGACCAGGGCGTTGATCAGGCTGGACTTGCCCACGTTGGAGCGGCCCGCGAAGGCGATTTCGGGCAGGTCGGGATCGGGCAGTTGCTCGATCTTGGCGCAGCCCATGATGAAGGTGGCCGGGCGCGCGAACTGTACGCGCGCGGCCTCAAGCTCTTCCGGCGTGTATTCGCCGGGGCCCAGTTCGCGCGGCGCCTGATCGCCCTCGATCATCCTCAGGCCTTCTTGAATCGGGCGAGGAAGGTGTCGATCGGGTTCTCGGCCTTGAAGCGGTGCATGATGAAATACTGCTGGATGATCGACAGGATGTTGTTCCACGCCCAGTAGATCAGCAGGCCGGCGGCGAACGGCGCCATGATGAAGGTGAAGATCAGCGGCATGAAGGCGAAGATCTTGCGTTGCATCGGGTCCTGCGCCGGCGGGTTCATCGCCATCTGCAGCCACATCGTCAGGCCGTAGAAGATCGGCAGCACGCCCAGGTGCAGCGAGCCGTTCAGCAGGCCGCCCAGCACCGGCAGGCTGGCCGGATCCCACGGAATGGCGCCGAACAGGGTCCAGATCGTCGACGGGTCGCGCGCCGACAGGTCGCGGATCCAGCCGAAGAAGGGGGCGTGACGCATCTCGATGGTCACGAACAGCACCTTGTACAGGGCGTAGAAGACCGGGATCTGGACCAGGATCGGCAGACAGCCGGCCAGGGGATTGATCTTCTCCCGCTGGTACAGGGCCATCGTTTCCTGCTGCTGCTTCTGCGGGTCGTCCTTAAAGCGCTTCTTGATCTCCTCCATCTTGGGCTGGAGGGTCCGCATCTTGGACATGCTCTCGTAGGATTTGTTGGCCAGCGGGAACATGACCAGCTTGACCACGACGGTCAGGCCCAGGATCGCCAGACCGAAATTACCCAGCAGGCCGAAGAAGAACTCCACCACCATGAACAGCGGACGCGTCAGGAACCAGAACATGCCCCAGTCGATGGCGTAGACGAAGCGCGGCAGGCCCAGGCTTTCCTCATAGCTCTTGAGGATCTCGTTGCGCTTGGCGCCGGCGAACAGGCGCTGGGTCTCGGTGATCTGGCGGCCCGGCTGGATGACGTGCGCCTCGCCCAGCATGTTGGCTTCGTGGATGTTGGTGCGCTCGGCGTCGCGAACGCTGAAGCGGGTGTCGACCTTTTCCGACTGGTTCGGGATCAGGGCCGCCAGCCAGTATTTGTCGGTGATGCCCAGCCAGCCGCCGGTCGATTCATTCTCGATGCGCGGCTTCTTGGCCCAGTCCTTGTACTTGACCTGTTCGGTGCGATAGCCGCCCGGCTCGCCGAAGGCGCCGATGGCGCCTTCGTGCAGGATCATCTGCTTGCCCAGGTCGGCGGGAACGCCCTGACGCTGGACCGAGCCGTAGGGGGCGATGGTGATGGCCTGGGCGCTCAGGTTGGCGACCGTGTCGGTGACGGTGAACAGATATTGCGCGTCGATCGCGATGACGCGCGTGAAACGCAGGCCCGCGCCGTTGTCCCAGGTCAGGGTGACCGGCGTGGTCGGCGTCAGGGTCGCACCCGAGGTCAGGCGCCAGACGGTGTTGGGGCCGGGAACGCCGCCCTGGACGTTCGGACCGGTCCAGCCGAACTGGGCGAAATAGGCGTGCTCCATCCCCTGCGGGCGGAACAGCTCGACCGGCGGCGAATCCTTGTCCAGCGTCTCGCGGTAGCGGGTCAGGTACAGGTCGTCGATGCGCGCGCCCTGCAGCGACAGCGAGCCCTTCAGCGTCGGGGTCTGGATCGGCACACGGGCGGCCGTGCCCAGCGCCTCGGTCCGGTCGGTGACGAAGACGGCGCTTTCGGGCCGCAGGGCGGTGTTCGAGGCGTCGGCCGCGGCGGTCGACTGCTCGGCGGCAGCGGCGTCCTGCGTCGCCTTGCGACGCTCGGCCTGCGGCTGCAGCACCAGCACCTGGTAGACCAGCAGGAAGATCGCCGCGATCACGACGAAGATGATCGTGTTGCGGGAATTCTCGTTCTTCATGGAGTTCAGCGGTCCTGGCCGGAAAGGTCGCGGTCGGTGGGGGGCGTCTCGGACGCCGCGCGCGGGGTCGCGAGCCTTGTAAGCGCCGATTTCACATCGTCAAGCAAACGGTCCCAGGGACGGTCCGCCGTGCCCATGCGGGCGATGAACACATAGTCGCAACCCGGCTGCGCATGAAGGGGCGTCAGCAGCCGCGCCGCCTCGCGCAGACGGCGCTTGGCGCGATTGCGAACCACCGCCCCGCCGATCTTGCGCGTGGCGGTGAAGCCCAGCCGCACGGCCGGATCGTCGTCGTCCCGCTGCAGCTGCTGAACGACCACGGCGCCGCGCGCTTGAGAAACGCCTTTGGCGGCCGCCAGAAACTGGGGCCGCCGTGTCAGGCGATCGATTTTCATCAGATCGGTCATGCGCCGTTGGGGGCGCGTGACGTCAGGCCGTCAGGCGCTTGCGCCCCTTGGCGCGGCGACGCGCAACGATCTTCTGTCCGTTCTTGGTGGCCATCCGCGAACGGAAGCCGTGACGGCGCTTGCGCACGAGTCGCGACGGCTGATAGGTCCGCTTCACGGTCGGCTCCGAAATCTAGAGTGAGGGCGGACGGGTTGCTGTCCACCGCAGGAAGGGCGGGCCTATACGGGGCGAGGAACGGTGAGTCAACGCCGACAGGGCCCGGCGGGCTCAATTCCTCTAGGGAAACAGGGCGTCGTCGGCTAGGAAATCGCCATGGATCGGGTCAAAAGGTTTCTGCCCCTCGCCGTCCTGCTGGCCTTCGTGGCGCTGATCTTCGGCATGGGCTGGAACCGCTATCTCTCACTGGACACCCTGCGCGAGCATGGGGAGACGTTCCGCGCCCTGGCGCGGGATCATTATGTCCTGACCCTGCTGGCCCTGATGGCCGTTTTCGCCCTGATGACCGCCAGCGTGATCCCGGGCGTCGTCTTCATCACCGTGACCGCCGGATACCTGTTCGGGCCGTGGGTCGGCGGGGTGGCCACGTCGCTCGCCGCCACCGTGGGCGCGCTGGGCGTCTATTATGTCGGACGCTCGGCCCTGGGCGAGGCCCTGCGCCGCCGCGCCGAGAGCCAGGCGGGCCTGCTGAAGACCATCTGCGAGGGTATCGACCGCAGCACCTTCCGCTATGTGCTGGTCGCGCGGCTGGTGGTGACGGTGCCGTTTCACCTGATCAATCTGGCGGCGGGCGTGATCTCGGCCCCGCTGAAACCCTATGTCACGGCCACCTTCATCGGCCTGCTGCCGGCGCACATCATCTATTGCTGGATCGGCGCCGAGCTGAACGAGATCCTGGTCAATGATCCCGATCCCAATCTTCAGGAGATGTTCGCCCAGTTCATGTGGCCGCTGATCGGGGTCGGCTTCCTGTCGCTGCTGCTGCCGCTGGCGCTGCGGGCCGTGCAGTCGTGGCGTGCGCGTCGCGCGCCGCTGAACGGGAATGCGGCATGAGCGGCGACGACGACGCCCCTCCTCCGTCCCGCGTTGGCCGGCCGATGGATCGGCTGCGTCCCCGGATCGCCAGTCTGCGTCAGGACTGGCCCGACGAACTGAAGGTGCGCGCGCCGGACGGCCTGTCGGCGCGTCTGCTGCTGCTGACCGTGGCCTTCACCCTGGCGGTCGAGGCGATGATCATGGCCCCCAGCGCCGCCTCCTTCCACGAGCGTTGGCTGCGCGACCGGCTGCAGGCGGCGGAACTGGCCTCGGTCGGGGTCGAGGCCCTGCCTTATAGCGCGGTCGAGGACGACACGGCCGAACAGCTTCTGGCCATCGGCGGGGTGCAGGCCGTGGTGGTCGGCGAACAGGGCGTGCGCCGGCTGCTGCTGCAGGCCCCGAACCTGCCCCGTGCGCCCGACGTCATCGACCTGAGGCGCGAGAGCAGCTGGGCCCGGCTGATGGAGCCGTGGCAGACCCTGTTCGGCCACCCCGACCGTTCGGTCCGGGTCCAGGCCCGGCCGCGCTATCGTTCCGGGGATTTCATCGAGATCCTGGCCCCGGCGCAGCCGCTGAAGCTGGAGCTGCGGGCCTTTTTGCTGAACACCCTGTTCGTGTCGCTGCTGATCTCGGCGGTGGCGGGCGCGCTGCTGTATGCGGGCCTGTCCTATCTGGTGATCCAGCCGCTGCGCCGGGTCACCCGGTCGATCGAGCGCTTCGCCGCCGACCCCGAAAGCCCCACCGAAACCCCCTCGGACCGCCAGGACGAGATCGGCCGGGTCGAGCGCGAACTGGCGCGGATGCAGGAGGAAGTGCGCCATTCCCTGCGCAGCCGCGCCCGGCTGGCCGCGCTGGGCGAGGCGGTGGCCAAGATCAACCACGACCTGCGCAACATGCTGACCTCGGCTCAGATGGCGTCGGAGCGGCTGTCGGCCTCGTCCGACCCGATGGTGGCCAAGGCCCTGCCCCGGCTGGAGCGGGCGCTGGACCGGGCCTCGGGCCTGGCGCGCAATGTCCTGGCCTATGGCAAGACCGAGGAGCCCGAGCCGCAGCGTGTGCGCGTGCCCCTGGCCCAGGCCGTCGCGACGGCGGGCGAGGACGCCGGACTGCGCCTGACGGCAGGCGGCGAAGGGGTAAGGCTGGATCGCAAGCTGCCCGCGCGCGCGACGGTGCTGGCCGACGCCGACCAACTGCATCGCATCTTGGTCAATCTGATGCGCAACGCCCGTCAGGCGATCGAGGCGGACGCCGGCCGGGGCGGAAGCGGCGCGGTGCGGGTCAGCGCGCGGCCTGACCAGACCGGCTGGGTCATCGACATCCAGGACGACGGACCCGGCGTGCCCGAACGCCTGGCCGAGCGGCTGTTCCAGCCCTTCGTCAGCGGCGGCGGATCGGAAGGGACCGGCCTGGGCCTGACCATCGCCCGCGAACTGGCCGTCAATCACGGCGGCGACCTGCGCCTGGTCGAGACAGGCCCGCAGGGCACGCTGTTCGAACTGCGCCTGCCGGGCTGAGCCCCTATTCCAGACCGTCGTCGGTGACCTGATGAATCCGGCCCGCCCGTTTGGCGGCGGCGGCCAGGTCTTCCTGCACCAGACGCCAGCGGCGCAGGCGCTCATAGGCGATCAGGTTTTCCGAAGAGGCCTCCAGCCAGTCGCGAAAGGCCCGTCGCTCCCGCTCATCCGCATGCTGACCGGGCAGGTCGGGCGCCGACGGCAGACAGCGCGCCACCTCGGGCGGGATCGGAAAGTCGCCGGACGCGGTCTTCAGGATCATTCTTGAACCTTCGGAAAGGGCCGACGCCTTGGGGAACGGCGCCATTTGGACGATGGCGCGTTATGCGCTGGATGAAAAGGGGCGAGGCCCCGCCGTCCCGGAGCATGAGATGCTGAAACTGACCCATCTTAGTCTGACCGTCGCCGTCTCGGCGGCTGCGTTGGCCCTTGCCGCTGCGCCGACCCTGGCCCAGACGAACCCTGCTCAGAACACCCCAGCCCAGACGCAACCGTCGGCCCAGTCGCAGACGACGCTGGACGCCATGCTGCGCGCCAAGGGCGAGGAATACCACCGCGCGCCGGACGCCGAGCAGAACCCGGCCGAGGTCCAGGCCACCCAGGCCCTGAACGCCGAAATCGCCGCCGAGAACCAGGCCGCCGCCGAGCTGGAAGCGGACGAGGAGGCCGGCTACGCCCGCGCCGTCGCCCGCAACGAAAACGACGTCGCCGAAACCGACGCCCTGCGCACGCAATACGAAGCCGACCTGGCCGCCGCGACCGCCGCCAAGGCCGAATACGACCGCGCCTATGCCGTGTGGGAGGGCCTGATTCGCGGCTGCGAAGCCAGCGGCCGCACCGACTGCCGGGTCAACGATCCGCGTTAGAGCGGCCACGCTCCGGCGCGATCAGTTCGATCTCGGCGGGCCAGTAGCCGCCGGGCGTGTCCTCGATCAGGGCGCGCAGGCGGCGCTGGGCCTCGGCGTCGTTTCCATCGAACCGCGCCTTCATGGCCAAGGCGAAGCGGACCAGGGAATCCTTGTCCTCGGCCAGATCCGTCTCGGTCAGCCGCCCCTGCATCAGCTGGACGGCGCGCAGATACTGGGCCGCTTCGACCGGTTCGATTCCCTCGGGCAGCTGGTCCAACAGCGTCTGCGCCGCCGTCGTCTCGCCCAGTTTGCGCAGCGCCAGATAGCGCCAGAAGGTCGTCGGGATCTGGTGTTCGGCCAGCAGATGCGCCGGCATCAGGGCCAGCGAGGCGTCCATGTCCGCGACCAGTCCGCGATAATCGCCGGTCGCCCAACGGGTCTGGGCCATATAATAGTGGATGTTGGTCCGGTATGTGCCCAGCATCAGGTTCTGGGCGTTGGGCAGGCCGTCGGGTTCGTAGCTGTCGCCGGTGGCGGCGGCCAGTTCGGCGGCGCGCTGGAAATCGGCCAGAGCACGGTCGAACGCGCGCACCCGCGTCAGCGTCTGCGCCCGAAAGCGCAGCAATTTGTAGCTGTCGGGAAACTGCGCAAGCCCGCGGGAAAAGGCGTCGATCGCCTCGCACTGGCGCCCCAGGTAGCTGAGGCGGCGTCCCAGCCAGATGTGCGACTCTTCACGATCCGGCGCGATGCGGACCATCGCCTCGGCGATCTGGAGATCCTGGTCCAGTCGCCGCTGGAAGTCGGCGGGCAAAACCAGCGGGCGCGCCGGGGCGTCCAGCAGGGTGGTCGCGCAGTGCGTCCCCTGGAACGGCAGCGGCACGTCGGCCTGCGCCATGACGGGCGTGGCGACGCCCGGAAGGACGGCGGCCGCCCAGACGGCGGGCATGAGTGTGTGAAGGCGCATGGCCTGGTCCCCCTCGGCCATTGTCCCCCGGCCGTCGCCCGCGACGCCATCGCCGCGGGCGCAGGACCCTAGAGCATGATCGTTTTAGACGGAACCGCGCAGCGGTTCCGTCTGAAGCGTGAATCATGCTCTCGCTTATATCTGGAGCCTGATTCACCGCATCGGCGGAATCGCGAAGCGATTCCACCTCAACGGATCAGGCTCTAGAACCGGTCGGGCGGACGCTTCAAGCCGTCAGGCTTCGGTCTCTTCCGTGCGCTTTTTCATCATGACGTCGAAGCTGTTCCACACGCCCTCGGCGCCGTGCCACGAGCCCTTGGTCGCGGCCTTGGAGTATTCGGTGGCGCGGGCCTCGAAGAAGTTGGCGTGTTCGACGCCCGACAGCAGCGACTGCAGCCACGGCAGCGGGTTTTCCGTCACGCCATAGATTTCCGGCAGCTTCAGCTGGCGCAGGCGCCAGTCGGCGATGAAGCGGATGTAGGCCTTGATGTCGTCGGGCGTCATGCCGTTCACCGGCCCCATCTCGAAGGCCAGGTCGATGAAGCGATCCTCCATGTCGACCACCGTGCGGCAGCAATCGACGATGTCGTCGGCCACGGCCTTGGTGACGGCGCCCGTCTCCTTGTTGAAGGCGTGGTACAGCTTGATGATGCCCTCGCAGTGCAGGCTCTCGTCCCGCACAGACCAGGACACGATCTGGCCCATGCCCTTCATCTTGTTCTGGCGCGGGAAATTCATCAGCATCGCGAAGGACGCGAACAGCTGAAGCCCTTCGGAGAAGCCGCCGAACATCGCCAGGGTGCGGCACACGTCGGCGTCCGTATCGACCCCGAACCTGCCCATGAAGTCATGCTTGTCGCGCATGGCCTCGTATTCCATGAAGGCGCCGAACTCGCTCTCGGGCATGCCGATGGTTTCGAGCAGCAGGGCGTAGGCCGCGATGTGGATGGTCTCCATGTTGGCGAAGGACGCCAGCATCATCTTGACCTCGGTCGGTTTGAACACCCGACCGTAGCGCTCCATGTAGTTGTCCTGCACCTCGATGTCCGCCTGGGTGAAGAAGCGGAAGATCTGGGTCAGCAGGTTGCGTTCGCTCTCAGTCAGGGCGACGGCCCAGTCCTTGACGTCCTCGCCCAGCGGCACCTCTTCGGGCATCCAGTGGACCTGCTGCTGCTTCTTCCACATGTCGAAGGCCCACGGATAGCGGAACGGCTTGTAGGCCGCCGAGGGCGTGAGCAGGCCGGGCAGGGTCGAGACCGGGCCGGAGGGCGACAGGGGGGCGTGGGCGTTCATCGATCGGCTCTCGAACGGACGGCGGACGAATCCGGGAGGTGAGGCGCTCACCATGCGGCCATGGCCCGGCGGCGCCAAGTCGAAATGCGGCTATATTGCGATCACTTTTTTCTCGACCGCTAAATGTGGTGTGCGCCGGACCCAAACATGGGGAGAAGCCTGGGGACGAAAACGGGCGCGCCCAGCGTCGCCGGAACCCCAACTGTCGCGCCGCCGTTCCTCCAGCCTCGCGCTGTGGAGGAGCGCCCGATGTCAGACACCGTGCCTGAACCGTCCTTTGACCCGCCGCCCGAGGCCGTCGCCTTCTATGAGGAATCGCTGCGCCTGCTGAAGGAATCGGGCGTGCCCTTCCTGCTGTCGGGCACCTATGCCGTCACGGCCTATACGGGCATCCGCCGCCCGACCAAGGACCTGGACGTCTTCTGCAAGCCCGGCGACTACCCCCGAATCCTGGCCTTCTTCCAGGCGCGCGGCTACCGCACCGATGTCGAGGACGAGCGCTGGATCGCCAAGGTCTGGAAGGACGAGAAGCATTTCTTCGACGTGATCTTCGCCATGTCGAACGGCACCATCGCCGTGTCCGACAGCTGGTTCGGCGAGGACACGATCAACGTCTATGGGCACACCGTCACCATCACCCCGCCGACGGCCCTGATCCTGTCCAAGGTCTTCATTCAGGACCGCTATCGCTATGACGGGGCGGACGTGAACCACGTCATCCTAAAGCAGTCGGACGCCATCGACTGGAAGAGCCTGCTGGACCAGATGGATCTCTATTGGGAGGTGCTGCTGGCCCATCTGCTGAATTTCCGCTTCGCCTATCCGACCGAGCGGGGTCGCGTGCCGACCTGGTTGATGAGCGAGTTGATCGGCCGGCTGCAGGCCCAGGTCGACCTGCCGGCGCCCCGGGTCAAGGTCTGTCGCGGGCGGCTGTTCAGCCCGCGCGACTATATCGCCGACATCACCGAATGGGGCTTTGGCGACGTGGTGGGCAAGGGGCTGGAGGAACGCCATGATCCCATCAACTGAACGTGTGCGCTATCGCGCGCGACGCGGTCGCCCGCTGCTTGAGCGCGATCTCCTGTATCCGGGCGGAGCAAAGGCATGACTGACGCTCCCATTGATCCCCAGACGCCCCAGCCGGGAATGGAGCCTGGGCCGTCGAAAAAGCTGCGGGTGGCGGCGGTCGGCGACCTGCACGTGGGCGAGGCGGCGCAGCATCCCTATCGCGAGCTGTTCGAGCGGGTCAGCGACGACGCCGATGTCCTGTGTCTGTGCGGCGACCTGGTGAATTTCGGCAAGACCCGCGAGGTCGAGATCCTGACCGAGGACATCCGCGCCTGCAAAATCCCCATGGTCGGCGTTCTGGGCAATCACGAGCACGAATGCGGCCAGCCCGAGGTGGTGCGCGACATGTTGTGCGAGGCCGGGGTGCAGATGATCTTCGGCGGCCGCAGCTATGAGATCCAGGGCGTCGGCTTTGGCGGCGGCAAGGGATTCGTCGGCGGCTTCGGCCGCTATATGCTGAGCGGCTTTGGCGAACAGGCGGTCAAGGCCTTCGTCCAGGAGGCGGTGGACGACGCCACCCATATCGAGACCTCGATCCGGTCGCTGCGCACCGAGCGGGCCGTGGTGCTGCTGCACTATTCGCCGATCGTCGACACCGTGGTGGGCGAGCCCCCCGAAATCCACGCCTTCCTGGGATCGTCCCGCCTGGCCGAAACCATCGACCGCTACGAGAACGTCCAGATGGTCTTCCACGGTCACGCCCACCGCGGTGCGCCGGAGGGCCGCACGAACCGGGGCGTTCCGGTCTATAACGTCGCCCTGCCGGTTCTGCGCACCCTGGGCGACACGCCGTACCGGGTGTTCGAGGTCTGAGGCCGGTCTGCGATCAGGCCGAAGGCTCGTCGTGCAGGGCGGCCCCGCGCACCCGCTGGCGGCGTTCCAACGCATAGGCCGCCAGCCACAGGACCATGGCCCAGGCCGCGCCGACGCTCCATCCGGCGAAGACGTCCGAGGCCCAGTGGGCGCCCAGATAAATGCGCGTCAGCCCGATCAGCAGGGCGATGACGATGCTGACCACCAGCACATAGGCCTTCAGCCGGCGGCGCGGGAAGGCGCGGGTCAGCATGACGCCCAGCGTCAGATAGAAGACCGTCGACAGCAGGGCGTGGCCCGACGGGAAGCTGGCGTTCAGGGTCTCGACCGCCTGATAGACCTGGGGCGGCCGCTCACGCTCGAACACGGCCTTCAGGCCCTCGCTCAGGGCGACGCCGCCGCCCAGGCCGATGACCAGCAGCAAGGCCGAAAGCCGCTTCCTCTGGATCACCAGGAAACCCAGGGCGATCAGGGCGAACAGGGCCAGCACCGAGATGCCGCCCAGCGAGGTGATGTCGGTCGCCGCCTCGTGCAGCCACCAGGGCCCCCAGGGCCGGGCGGGATCGTCGGCGAAGGGCCGCACCGCGTGCAGCACCGCCTGGTCGAAGGCCTGGCCATCCGCCTCGCGCATGTCGTCGGCCAGCTCGATGAAGGTCAGCACGCCCAGGGCCAGCACCAGCAGGGCGACCACGGCCCCGATCTCGGTCCGGGCGACACGAAGGGCGCGGGTCAGGAAGGCGGTCGGATGCGGAGCCATGGCGCGCTAACGGTCAAGCTGGCGCGCCGTTCCGTGCTGTGCCGAAATGGGCCGATTCTGGCGCTTCCCCGATGATTGGCGAGCGGAATCCGGACGCTAGGCCCCGGCCGATTTTAACTTTGAACCGGCCCTGTCCCGCCCCTTGGGCATGCAAGCGAAAAAACAGCCGGCGGGCGAAATTGTTTTGTTGCGGACGAACCGCCCTTAACCCAAGATTTAGCAAGTTCAGGTGTTGTCCACACAACATCTGGCGTTATCCACAGGGCGACGGGGCGTGTCATGGCTGTAGGCGAAGCGTTGAAAACCACGGAATTTCTGGCGGATGCGGCGGCGATCCCGACGGATCGTCCCCAGTTGAAGGTGGTTACCGGCCTGACGCTGGACCGCACCCGTGACGCCCTGCTGACCGATTTCGGCAAGAAGACGCTGGAGGATCGCTATCTCCTGGCGGGCGAGTCCTATCAGGACATGTTCGCCCGGGTCGCCACGGCCTATGCCGACGACGCCGATCACGCCCAGCGCGTCTATGACTATATGTCCAAGCTGTGGTTCATGCCGGCGACACCGGTGCTGTCGAACGGCGGCGCGGATCGCGGCCTTCCGATCAGCTGCTTCCTGAATGCGGTCGGCGACAGCCTGGACGGCATTCAGAACGTGTGGAACGAGAACGTCGCCCTGGCCTCGAACGGCGGCGGCATCGGCACCTACTGGGGCGGCGTCCGCTCCATCGGCGAGAAGGTCAAGGGCGCGGGGCAAACGTCCGGCATCATCCCCTTCATCCGCGTGATGGACAGCCTGACGCTGGCGATTTCGCAGGGCTCGCTGCGCCGGGGTTCAGCCGCCGTCTATCTGGACATCCACCACCCGGAGATCGAGGAGTTTCTGGAGATCCGGAAGCCGTCGGGCGACTTCAACCGCAAGTCGCTGAACCTGCACCACGGCATCAACATCACCGACGCCTTCATGGAGGCGGTGCGCGACGGCAAGAGCTTCGACCTACTGTCCCCCAAGACCGGCGAGGTTCGTAAGACCGTCGATGCGCGCGGCCTGTGGACCAAGATCCTGGATATCCGGATGCAGACGGGCGAGCCCTATCTGATCTTCTCGGACACGGTGAACCGCGCCATGCCGCAGCACCAGCGCGACTTGGGCCTGTCGGTCAAGCAGTCGAACCTGTGCTCGGAAATCATGCTGCACACGGGCCGCGACCACCTGGGCGTGGATCGGACCGCGGTCTGCTGCCTGTCGTCGGTCAACGCCGAGACCTTCCTGGAATGGCGCGAGGAGCCCCGGTTCATCGAGGACGTCATGCGCTTCCTCGACAATGTGCTGGAGGACTTCATCCAGCGCGCGCCGTCGGACATGAAGGCCGCCATCTATTCGGCCAAGCGCGAGCGTTCGGTCGGCCTGGGGCTGATGGGCTTCCACTCCTTCCTGCAGTCGCAGGGCGTGGCCTTTGAATCGGCCATGGCCAAGAGCTGGAACATGCGCCTGTTCAAGCACCTGCGCCGCGAGGCCGACAAGGCCAGCGTCAAGCTGGCCGAGGAGAAGGGGCCCTGCCTGGACGCTGCCGAGCGCGGCGTGATGGAGCGGTTCAGCCACAAGCTGGCCATCGCCCCGACCGCCTCGATCAGCATCATCTGCGGCGGCACCAGCGCCGGCATCGAGCCGATCCCGGCCAACATCTATACGCACAAGACCCTGTCGGGCTCGTTCGCGGTCAAGAACCCCTATCTGGAAAAGGTTCTGGGCGAAAAGGGCATCGACACCGAGGCGATCTGGTCGTCCATCCTGGAGCACGAAGGCTCGGTCCAGCACCTGGACCAGTTGAGCGAGGACGAGAAGGCGATCTTCAAGACCGCCTTCGAGCTGGACCAGCGCTGGGTCATCGAACTGTCGGCCGACCGCTCGCCGGAAATCTGTCAGGCCCAGTCGATCAACGTCTTCCTGCCGGGCGACGTCGACAAATGGGACCTGCACATGCTGCACTGGATGGCGTGGGAACGTGGCGTCAAGTCGCTGTATTATCTGCGGTCCAAGTCGGTTCAGCGCGCGGCCTTCGCCGGCGCCGACGACAAGATCGAGGCCGAGATCGACCCGAACCAGCCGGACCTCTTCGCCGTCGCCCGCACCGACTATGACGAGTGCCTGGCCTGCCAGTAACCACTGACGCCCGGCCTGCCTGACCGCAGGCCGGAACCCCTCCCCGGGACGCGACGTTGCCTGTGTCGAGAATACGTCGCGAAAAAGTCGTTTGCGGGACGCCCCCTTCTATAGGAGGCTGTCGAAACCGCTGACGGACCTTGGGAGGGAAACCGTTGATGCGCCTGTTGGGAGCCTTGGCCGGTCTGGGTCTGACGGTGGTCTGCACGACCGCCGCCGTCGCCCAGGTGCGCGCTCCCGACCTGTGGGCCGCCGAGCCCGCCGCCATCGACTGGCGCGTGGACCGGTTCGAGGATGACGCCCGCGACTTCGCCGCCAGCCTGGACCGTGGAGTCGCCTCCGACGATGTGATCGGCGATCGGCTGCGGTCGCTGGACGCCCGAGGCCTGGCCTCGACCCGTCGCGATATCTGGAGCGAGGGCGAAGGCTTCACCGATCGCCTGCGCCTGCGGACGCGCGGCGAGCTGCGCCGCGCCGACGGCGCACCGGTTCCGCCCCACCTGAACGAAGCCGCGATCCTTGAGCCCGACACCTATGACGTCAGCTTCGTCCGGGGCTGGGAGGCCGCCAGCGGCCGCACCCCATCGGGCCTGGAGGTCAGCCTGACCCCGCACGCCGGGGTCGGCATCGGCAGCGAAGGCGGCACGGCCGAGGCGGGCGCCACCCTGCGCATCGGTTCGGGCCTCAGCCGACTGGTGCCGGAAGGCCATGAGGCGTTCGGCGAGCGTGCGCGCTGGTATCTGTACGCCGCCGGATCGGGCCGGGCCGTCGGCTATAATTTCGCCCGCAACCGCGACGGCGACTTCACCCGATCCGGCTACAGCCATGACTCCGGCAATTTCCTGGGCGACGCCTCCTTGGGCGTGGCCTATCGCCGGGGCGCGATGCAGGGCTCGGTCGGCCTGGTCTATCGCGAGATCGAACCCGGCGCCCTGCGCCACACCGGCGCGCTGGACAACGACGTGACCGAGGGTCTGTTCGCCTTCCAGCTGTCGATCAAGCCGGAATAGCAAGCCGCGACAGCGCGCCCTACTGCGTCCGGGCCACGCCTTCGCGCCGATCGTCCGCCCCGCCGTCCCAGCGTCCGTCCCGCCATACGCCGCCATGCAGGCCCGAATTCTCTGACGTATTGGGCAGCAACCGGACACCGCGCGCCGCCAGCCCATCGCGCAGGGCCGGGCTGAACCGCTCGGTGTCCGCGCCGAAGCCGTCGCCCTTGGCCACCAGGTTGGGCAGGTCGAACGCCGCTTGCACCCCCAGCCGCCAGTCGGCCACGCCGATCAGCGCCTTGGCGTTATAGGCCAGGATGGACGACCCGCCGGGCGAGCCCAGTGCGCCGACGAACCGACCCTGCCGGTCCAGCAGGATGACCGGCGACATGGACGAACGCGGCCGCTTGCCCGCCGCCACGGCGTTGGCCGCCGGCGCCCCGTCCGCCGTCGTGGGCGTGAAGGAGAAGTCGGTCAGCTGATTGTTCAGGAAGAAGCCGCCCGCCATCCGGCCCGAGCCGAACAGGCTTTCGACCGTGGTGGTCATGCTGACCGCATTGCCTAGGGCGTCTACGACGACGAAATGCGACGTGCCCGCCGCTTCATGCGTCGCATCCGGCGCCCGCACGCCGGCGCCCGGCGGCGACCCCGCCGGCGCCGCGCCGGTCAGCGTCGGCGCCAGGGCCGCGCGCGAGGCGACATAGCCGGCGTCCAGCAGGCCGCCGACCGGAACCTCGACAAAGGCCGCGTCGCCGACATAGCGGTCGCGGTCGGCGTACATCAGCCGCTGCAACTGGGCGAAGGCGGCCCAGGCGTCGGCGTCCTGGGGCCCGCCGGCGATGGCCGGGGTCTGCTCGGCCATCGCCAGAAGCTGCAGCAGGGCCACCCCGCTGGACGGCGGCGGCGGCACGCAGACGACATAGATGCGGTACGGGCGGCAGATCGGCTCTCGCTGCACCGGGCGATAGGCGGCCAGGTCCGCCTCGGTCAGGCCGCCGGGACGCGGATCCGCACGCACCGCCGCAACGATCTCGCGCGCCAGATCGCCGCGATACAGCGCGTCCGGCCCCTCGGCCGCCAGCCGCGCCACGGTGCGGGCGTAGGCCGGGTTCTTCAGAACGTCGCCGGCGACGTAGCGGGCGCCGTCAGGCTTGGTGAAATAGGCGTTGGCCCAGGCCGTGCGCGGCTGGCCGTCGGTCAGGGCGATTATCCCGGCCAGGCGCGGCGAGACGACGAAGCCGTCCCGCGCCAGCCGTTCAGCCTCGCCGAACAGGTCGCGCCAGGGCAGGACGCCATGGTCCCTTTGCGCCTGCGCCAGCATGGCCACCGCGCCGGGCGCCCCGGTCGAGCGGCCCGACAGCACCGCCTCCATGAAGGGCAGCGGTTCGCCGTCTTCATAGAACAGCTGCGGCGTGGCCGAGGCGGGCGCCGTCTCACGCCCGTCATAGACCGTCACCGCGCCGGTCGCTGCGTCGTGCGCCATCATGAAGGCGCCGCCGCCCAGGCCCGACGACTGCGGCTCGACCAGGCCCAGAACCGCCTGGATCGCCACGGCCGCATCGACGGCCGAGCCGCCGCGCCGCAACACCTGCATCCCTGCCTCGACCGCCAGCGGATTGGCCGCCGAGACGAAGGGGCCATGCGCCGCATCGCCCGACGCCGAGGCGACCTGACCGGCCGCTCCATCGATGGTCGACACCGGCGCACAGCCGCACAGCGTCATGGCCACGGCGGACAGCCATGCGACGGTTTTCCGACGAATCGGGCCCATGATGGCTCCTTCGGCTTCGGGGATGGTCTAGGCCTAGTGGCTCTGCGACGCTGGGCCAAGCCGTAACAGGCGCAGGCGCCGTTGATCGTCTTCACAATTCGTCATGGGAGCGCACATGCGCCGTCTGATCTCCGCCCTGGCCCTGAGCAGCGTTCTGATCGCCCTGCCCGCACTCGCCCAGGAGACCGCCCCGACGGCGGCGACCGCGCCCGTCGCCCCGGCCAGCGCGCCGGCGCCCGGCCCGGCGACGCTGGACGCCCTGATGACGGAATTCTACGCCGTGATTTCGGGCGAGGTCGGACCGCGCGACTGGGATCGCTTCAACGCCCTGTTCTATCCGAACGCCACCCTGATGCCGACGGGCCGTCGGCGCGACGGGTCGGTGGGCGCGCGGATCCTGAACACCGCCGGCTATATCGCCGAGAACAGCCCCTTCTTCGCCGAGAACGGCTTCTTCGAACGCGAGATCGGCCGCTCGCCGGTCCGCAGCTATGGCGCCGTGGTCCAGTTCCAGTCGGTGTACGAGGCCCGCCACGCCCTGTCCGACGACCAGCCCTTCCTCAGCGGCGTCAATTCCATCACCGCCTTCAACGACGGCAAGCGCTGGTGGCTGATGACCATCGCCTGGACCCACGCCTCGCCCGACAATCCCCTGCCCGCAGAGATCCTGTACCCGGCCACAGCCGTCGCGCCCTGATCCGGTTCCGGCGGGCGGCACAAAGGCGTCAAAGGGTGCGATTCCACCCTTGCACCCCGCGTCGTCACCCGCTAGATACCCGCCCTCGCCGCAAGGCGACAGCGCGCCCGTAGCTCAGCTGGATAGAGCATCAGACTACGAATCTGAGGGTCGGACGTTCGAATCGTTCCGGGCGCGCCATTTTCTCCTCGCACCCTTTGAACCTCCCTCGCCGCTGTAGGCGTCGCAGCCTTGCGCGTCCGCCGGGGTTGAGTCATGAGCAAGCGCACTGCTATTGGTAGTAATTGCCTAACATCACAACTTATGCGGAAATCTTGAATTAACCTGTGCGTGTCAGCCTCCTGTCTGAAGGGGAGGAACGCCATGGCGGGAATCGCTGACTGGAAGGCTCTGGCGCGGGATCGGCGCGGCGGCGCGGCGGTCGAGTTCGCGCTGGTGGGGCCGGTGTTCGTCCTGCTGCTGATGGGCATGGTGGTCTATGGCGGGTGGTTCTGGCTGGCCCAGGGCATCCAGTCGGCGGCCGCCGAGGGGGCCCGGGCGGCCATCGGCGGGCTGGACTCCACGGAGCAGGCGGCCGAGGCGCGGCGGTTCGTGGGCGAGCACCTGAAGGCCGCCACGGGGCTTGATCCGGCACAGGCGCGGGTCGAGGTGGACACGACCTCCCAGGCCATCGTCGTACGCGTGGCCTATGACGTCAGCCGTCATCCGCTGATGGCCCTGTCGGTGATCGTGCCGCCGCCGCCGGATGTGATCGAGCGGTCCGCTGCGGTGCGGACGGGCGGATACTGATGCGCCGGCCTCGCCTTTCAAAGCCACGACTGTGGCGCGAAGAGCGGGGCGGGGTCGCCGTCATGGGCGCGGTGGCGGGCGGACTGATCTGCGGGCTGGCGGCGCTGAGCGTCGATCTGGGCTCCATCGCGCTGGAGGCGCGGCGGGTGCAGGGGGCGGCGGATCTGGCGGCCCTGTCGGCGGCCATGGACCTGCCCCGCGCAGGCGCGGCCGCCCAGGCCACGGCGCGCGACAACCTGGGTCGCCAGGTCCAGCCCGAGACGATCACGGGCGTCTATACGCCCGACCGCGATCGCAAACCGCAGGAGCGCTTCACCCCCGGCGGCCTGCGCCCCAATGCGGCGCGCGTGCGGCTGGACAGCGAGGCGAAGCTGTATTTCGGGCGCTGGATCCTGGGGCGCGAGACGGTCACGGTCAGCCGCTCGGCCACGGCCGCCATCCCGCAGGCCCCGCCCATGGCGGCCTTCTCCATCGGTTCGCGCTTGGCCAGTCTGGACGGCGGCCTGCTGAACCAGCTGCTGGGCGGCCTGACCGGGTCGAAGGTGTCGCTGAACCTGATGGACTATCGGCGGCTGGCGGACGTGGACATCGATCTGCTGAGCTATCTGGACGCCCTGGCGGTCGACCTGGGGGTCAAGGCGGGGGATTATGACGCCCTGCTGCGGCACGAGATGGACGCCGGGCGGGCGCTGCGGGTGCTGGAGACGGTGGCGGGCGGGGCGGACGGCGGCGCGCTGGGCGCGCTGGGCCGGGCGGGAACCGGGCTGAAACTGAAGCTGGGCGACCTGGCGGGCGTCGAGGCCGACGCCGCGCGCGGGCTGGCGCGAGGGCTGGAGACCCGCGTGTCCGCGCTGGACCTGGCCACCACGACGCTGGAGATCGCCTCGCAGCGGCGGCAGGCGGCCCTGTCGCTGGACGTGCCGACCGGCCTGTCGGACATCAAGGCCAGCGTCGCCATCGGCGAGCGGCCCCACCGCTCGCCCTGGATCACACTGGGCGACGACGGCGACGCCACGGTCCGCACGGCCCAGACACGCGTCTATATCCGCGTCCGCACGGCCCGGGCGCTGGCCGGACTGGCGCAGCTAGAGGCGCCGCTGCTGGTCGAGCTGGCGGCGTCGGAGGCCCGGCTGGAGGCCATCCGCTGCCCGGGCGGCGCGGTC
>Ga0160451_100417_pt1 | contig 25391 bp, 27 predicted proteins | sample HID1975M_E1MG_FD_108270 | JGI IMG/M metagenome (GOLD analysis project Ga0160451, IMG submission 108270) | Enriched soil microbial communities from UW Madison campus, WI, USA - HID1975M_E1 MG | ecosystem: Environmental > Terrestrial > Soil > Unclassified | place: USA: Madison, Wisconsin... | reverse complement strand
CGATGCCGAACAGGATGGCGAAGAACAGCACCTGCAGGATCTCGCCCGACGCGAACGCCCCCACCACCGTGTCCGGAATGACGTGCAGCAGGAAGCCGACCAGCGACTGGTCGTGCGCCGCCTTGGCGTAGCCCGCCACCGCCCCCGCATCCAGCGTCGCCGGGTCGACGTTCATCCCCGCGCCCGGCCGCACCACATTGGCCATGATCAGGCCGACGATCAGCGCCAGCGTCGAGAAGGTCAGGAAATAGGCGAACGCCTTGGCCGCCACCCCGCCGACCTTCTTCAGGTCCCGCAGATGGGCGATCCCCGCCGACACCGTCAGGAAGATCACCGGGGCGATGACCATCTTCACCAGCTTGATGAAGCCATCGCCCAGCGGTTTCAGCTCCACCCCCAACGCCGGCTGGAAATGACCGATCACCGCGCCCGCGACGATGGCGACCAGCACCTGGAAATAGAGATGGGTCCACAACGGCTTGCGTATCTTCGGCGGCGCCTGGCCGGGTTGAAGAACGGGAGGCGAAACGCCCGGTGCGGCCTGAATCAACTGACGCTCCTGATACGCGGAGAGACACGCTTGGCGGCATCGTATCGCGAACGCAAGATCATCGTGCGGTGACGCCGGAACCAATCGCCGGACTCGCGGTTATCTGCTTCGGAAACGTCGGTGGCCCTGCCCTGACCTTTCCGGCGGCCCGGTCACCTTACGCCCCCCGACATAGAGAGCCGGGCCGCCCACCTTTCCTTTCATCCCACGCGCCCGCTGTTGGCGAGCCCCCGGCGACCGATCCTCGACGGGGCCGCCAGGTTTCGTCGCCACGATGTCGCGTCATCCTTGCCGCCTCGCAGAGACGCAGCGATCCAGCGGGCATGAAGAACGCTCGCCCGACCTCCCGCCGCCTCGTCCCGCTGGCCGCCGTATCCGCGCTGCTCGTCTCACCGTTTCCGGCCCAGGGACAGGTCGATCCCTACGGCCCGCGCCCCCAGACCGCGCCGGCCCCCAGCCGCGATCTCAGCCGCGTCACCCCCCTGCTGCGGGTCGAGGACGGCACCCCGCGCTACGCGCTTGTCCCGGAGGGGTCGCTGGCGCGCAGCGACGCCATGAACTCCCAGATGCTGGCCTTCAGCCTGCAGGATTTTCTGCCTGTCGATGCGGGTCGCAACAGTCCGCTGACCACCGGCGAACACGGCGGCGTGCCCGTCGCCTGGCATTACCTGGTCAAATTCTGGGAACAGTATCCGAACGCCAAGGATCGGCCTGGCCACGTCGAACGCCTGGGCGAGACCAATTTCGAGATCGTTCAGTCCACGCCCCTCACGCCCCCGCCCGCGATCAAGCGGGTGCTGGACGCCCAGGCCGAACGGCTGCGCGACGCGATCCGGGCGTATCCCTTCATCCAGCGCTCGGCCGATGTGCTGACGCGCGTCAGCATTCAGTACCATCGCGACAAGGACCCGTCGGGGACCGAGGTTTGGGGCTATAATCTGCGGTTCGGCTTCGGTCCCGGCGGGTCGATCCGCCCCGAACGGCTGCCCAGCGGCCGCTGGCGCTGGACCTCGCACGACTGGCTGGCGCTCGACATCTGCTCGAACTGCTTTTCCAAGCTGGCCGCGCCGTCCGGCCGTTATCGCGGTGTTCAGACCATGGGCCACCTCGGGCTGGTCGATACCCTGGCCGCGCCCGTCTGGGTCAGCGAATACCGCTCGGGCCAGGGCCCGCTGATCCCGAACCCCGAACTGTATGATCGCGCGCGCCCCGCGACCGACATCCAGATCCTGACCATCGATCCCCGGCTTCTGGTCGGCGCCGCCGCGGCCGTCGGACCGGACGACCACCACGCCCGCGCCATCGCCGCCGCCTGGCTGACCGACTGGAAGACCCTGGTGAACCAGGCCAACGGCCCCGCTGCGCCCAAAGCCGACTGACCCTGGCTGCCGAACCTGGGCCGACTGCCCCCCCCCCGAAAGGACACCCGATGAAGCCCCTCGCTCTCGCCCTGACCCTGACCTCGGCCCTGGTCGCCGCGACCCTGGCCACGACCTCCGCCGCCCAGATGCGCGAATACCCTGTCCGCACCCCCGTCCCCGCCGGGGCGGTCGAGCTCAGCGCCGGCGTCTATCCGCGCGAGGGCCAGGCAGCGCTCGAGGACAACATGCCGGGTCATCGCCGGTTCAAGCCGCCGCTCTTCCCCAACGCCGGCTGGGACAGCCCGACGCGCGCCGACGGGCAAAAGGATTACGACCGCTATCTCGTCGACTACTGGCGCGCGCCCTTCCTGTCGGAGACCGAGCTGAACGCCGCCTATCCCGGCCAGGAGCAGCCCGGCTACGTCGCCCCGGCCCCGTGGACGGCGCGGGTCGCCCGCAGCGCCGCCACGGCGGCTGAGGACGCCCTGTTCGAGCGCCGGATGCAGTTCATCGTCGAACAGATCCTGGCCTCCGCCCCGATGCGCAACCTGCACGGCGCCAGCCTGGAGCCGGAACTGACCATCACCGGCTACGGCCAGGCCCATGGCGGGCGCGGCGGCGGCGTCATGCGCGGCGAGATCAAGCTGGAGCTGGACATCATCGCCCCTTGGGCCGGCGTGACCGAGCGGATGCCGAACGGCACGATCAAGTCGGCCTATTCCGGGCCGGCCCTGACCCTCACCCTGAACCCCGAGTTCATCAATTGCGCCGGCCCGCATGGCCGTGACGCCAAGGGTCTGACCTGCCTGCGCTCCGACGGCCGTCTGTGGCTGAACTCGCGCCGCGACGCCGTGATGGTGCTGGGCCAGGGGAACGAGGCCGTGGCCATGATGAACGACGGCTTCTACGCCGACGGCCGACCCGCCGCCGATGTCCGCGCCGTCTTCGTCCAGCACGACCGCAACGGCCGGGCAGCGCCCGACATCGCGCGCGGCCGCATGCATCCGCACGATCCCCTGGGCCGCGTCATCGGCGCCATGAACCTGATCGACTGGAACGACATCCTGACCCGCGCCGCCGCGATCCATTAGCGAGCGCCTCCTATCTCTCTCACGCCCGTCGCGACCCAATTTGGTCGTTGCGACGTCGCATATCGGTCGCAACGGCGCATATCGCTTGTGGCCGCTCGGCGCGAACGTGATCCAGCGGCATGGAACACGTTCGCCCGTCCCTTCGCCGCCTTGCGCCCCTGGCCCTGCTGGCCGCCCTGAGCCCCACTCTGGCGCCCGCCGGGGCCTGGTCCCAGTCCGATCCCTATGGCCCGCGCCGCCCGTACGCGCCGCCGCCGGCGCGCGATCTCAGCCGCGTCACCCCCCTGCTGCGGGTCGAGGACGGCACCCCCCGCTATGAGCTTCTGCCCGAGCGCTCGGTGTCCCGCAACGACGCCCAGAACTCACAGATGCTGGCCTTCAGCCTGCAGGATAACCTGCCGGTCGACGCCGGCCGCAACAGCCCCCTGACCACCGGCGAACACGGCGGCCAGCCCGTACGGTGGCACTATCTGGTGAAATTCTGGGAACAGTGGCCGAACGCCAAGGAACGCCCCGGCCTCCAGCCCCGCCTGGGCGAGATCGTCTTCACCACCCAGCATGGCTCGACCAAGGCCCCGCCCCCGCCGGCGATCCGGCGCGTGCTGGACGCCCAGGCCGACCGCTTGCGCGACGCCGTCCTGGCCTATCCGTTCATCCGCCGCTCCGACCGGGTGAACACCCGCACCGTGATCCGCTATCACCGCGACAAGGACGCGTCCGGAACCGAGGTGTGGGGCTATTCCCTCAACATCCAGTTCGGCCCCGAGACAACCAACCCGGTCCAACTGCCGGATGGGCGCTGGCGCTGGACCTCGATGGACTGGATGTCGCTCGAGATCTGCTCCAACTGCTTCTCGAAACTGGCGGCCCCGACCGGCCGCTATCGTGGCCTGCAGACCATGGGGCACAAGGCGCTGGTCGACACGCTCTCCGCCCCGCTGTGGGTCAGCGAATACCGCTCGGGCCAGGGGCCGCTGATCCCCAATCCGGATCTGTACGACCGCTCACGACCGGACACCGACATCCAGATCCTGGTCATCGACGGCCCCAGCCGAAACCCGGATTCAGGAGGCCGCATGGGGCCGGACAATCATCGCGCCCGCGCTATCGCCGCCACCTGGCTGACCGACTGGAAAGCCGTGGTGGACCAGGCCAACGGCCCTTCCGCCCCCCGCGCCGACTGATCCCAGACCGCCTTTAGGATATCCGATGAAGCCCCTTTCCTTCGCCCTGATCCTGGCCTGCGCGCTGACGGTCGCCACTGCCGCCTCGGCCCAGATGCGGGAATATCCGGTCCGCACGCCGGTCCCGTCGAACGCGGTCGAGCTCAGCGCCGGTGTGCGCCCGCCCGCCGGCATGGTCGCGCTTCAGGACAATATGCCCGGCCACCGGCGGTTCAAGCCCCCGCTCTTCCCCAACGCGGGCTGGGACAGCCCGATGCGCGCGGACGGACAAAAGGACTACGACCGCTACATCATCGACTACTGGCGGGCGCCCTATCTGCCGGCCGACCACGTCAACCCGTCCTTCCAGGGTCAGGAAGAGCGCGGCTATGTCGAACCCGGCCCCTGGGCCGCCAAGATCGCCCGCAGCCGCTCCACCGCAGCGGAAGACGCCCTGTTCGAGCGGCGCATGCAGTTCATCGTCGAACAGGTCCTGGCCTCGGTTCCGCTACGCAACCTGCACGGCGCCAGCCTTCAGCCCGAGCTGGACATCACAGGCTACAGCCAGGCGCGCGGGGTCATGCGCGGCGAGATCAAGCTGGAGCTGCACACCATCATTCCCAACACGGGGGCCAACGAGCGCATGCCCGGCGGGATCAAGTCGACCTCGGCCGGACCGGCGATCATCATCACGCTCAACCCGGACTTCATCAACTGCGCCGGGTCGGCCGAGCAGTCGGCGACCGGCGCGCGCTGCCTGCTGACCGATGGCCGCATCTGGCTGAACACCTCGCGCCCGGCCCTGACGCGTGAAACCGGCAACAACGATGAGCCGCGCCTGGCGATCAACGAAAGCGTCTATGCCGACGGCCGCCCGTCCACCGACCTGCGCACCGTCTTCGTCCGGCACAACCGCAACGGCCGGGCGCGCGGCGACCTGCCGCGCGGTCGCATGCACCCGCACGATCCGCAGGGGCGAGTGATTGCGGCCTTCCACCTGATCGACTGGAACGACATCCTGACCCGCGCCGCCGCGATCCAGTAGGCTCGAACCTTCCTCGGCGCCGAGCGTTGCCGGGGGCATGAGCGCCCTTGCCTTCGATCTGCGCCGGGAAGTCGGCTACGCCCGCGACCTGGGCCGCGCCTTCGGCGGCGCGCTGCTGTTCAGCATCCCCCTGCTGATGACGATGGAGATGTGGGCCCAGGGCGTGGCCATGGACCGGTGGCGGATGCTGCTGTTCGTGGGGGCGGGCCTGCCGCTGCTGTACGGCTTGGCCTATTACGCCGGTTTCTCGGCCCGGCGCGGGCTGCGCAACGATCTGATGGACACGGCGGCGGCCCTGGCGGTCGGCTTCGTCACCGCCGCCGCCCTGCTGGCCCTGTTCGGCGTGATCCAGTGGGACGCCTCGCCGCGCGAGACCCTGGGCATGATCGCGCTGCAGGCCGTGCCGGGGGCCATGGGCGCCCTTCTGGCCCGGCGTCAGCTGGCGGGCGACGGCGGCGGCCAGGACGGCGACGAGGACGCGGCCTCCTATGCCGGCGAGCTGTTCCTGATGGCGGCGGGCGCCCTGTTCTTCGCCCTGAACCTGGCCCCGACCGAAGAGATGATCCTGATCGCCTACAAGGCCACGCCCCTGCACGCCCTGGGCCTGGTCGCGGTGTCGATCGCCCTGCTGCACCTGATCGTGTTCGAGGCGGGCTTCGCCGGCCAGGAAGAGGCGGACCATCCGCTCAAGGCCGTCTTCCACTTCACCCTGCCCGGCTACGCCATCGCCCTGATGGTCAGCCTGTTCGTGCTGTTCGTCTTCGGCCGCACCGACGGGCACAGCGTGTCGGGCGTGATCCAGGCCGTCGTCGTGCTGGGCTTCCCCGCCTCCATCGGCGCCGCCGCCGCCCGCCTGCTGGTCTAGAGCCCCATGCCCCCCAAGAAACCGAAGTCCGCCCCCGCCCCCGGCCATCCCGTCCTGCAATGGGCGATGGCGGCCCTGGGCCTGATCGTCACGCTCGGGGTCGTCGCCGCCATCCTGTGGGAGGCCATGCTGCCCGACGAACCGCCCGCCCTCAGCGCCCGCATCCTGCGCGTCGAAACCACGCCGCTGGGGCATGTCGCCGAGGTCCAGGTCGCCAACGCCGGCCTCGACACCGCCGCCGCCGTCGATATCGAGGGCGTCCTGGGCGACCAGACCGCGACCGCCACCCTCGACTACGTCCCCGGCCGGGGCCACGCCGTCGCCTGGCTGCGCTTCGACACCGACCCGCGCGCGGCCCCCCGTCCCGCGCAAGTCGCAGTCAAGGGCTGGTCCGCGCCCTAATCCCTTCATCATGGCCAGCCTGGCCGCAACCGCCGCTTGACCCCGCCCCCGTCCGGCGTCAGGGTCGCGCCGTTCTCCGGGGGGTCGCAATCGAGCGGCTGAGATAGAGGTTCCTCCTCTGACCCGTCGAACCTGATCCGGGTCATGCCGGCGAAGGGATGGGAATATGTCGGCTCCACGCCATTCGGCGCCCGGAGACCGTCCTCGCCTCACGCCGGCGGACCCTCTTGCGAAGGAAGAGGCCGCCATGAACGTGCACATCACCGAGACCCCCTTGGCAGACGCCAAGAAGCGCGTCGAACAGGCGACCGGCGCCGTTCCCGTCGGCCCGCGCCCCGGCGGCCGCAAGGTCTATCAGGCGGGCGAGCTGTATCCCGACCTGCGCGTCCCCTTCCGCGAGATCGCCGTCCACCCCAGCGCGAACGAGCCGCCGGTCACCGTCTATGACCCCTCCGGCCCCTATACCGACCCCGCCGCCAGCATCGACATCAACCAGGGCTTGGCCCCGGTCATCGGCCCCGACTGGCGCCTGGCGCGCGGCGACATCGCGCCCGAGGCCAACCCGCGACAGGTCAGGCCCGAAGACAACGGCCACGCCAGCGGCAAACACCTGGCCCCCGCCTTCGACACCGCCCGCCACCGCGTGTTCAAGGGCGTCGCCGGTCGCCCCGTCACCCAGCTGGAATACGCCCGCGCTGGCATCATCACGCCCGAGATGGAGTTCGTCGCCATCCGCGAGAACCTCCGTCGCGACTGCCTCCGTGGCCAACCCGGCAGCGAGGGCGCTCAAGCAGCGAGCGGCCGCGCCGCGAGCGTTAGCGCCACGCGGGATGGCGAGAGCTTCGGCGCCAGCATCCCCGACTACGTCACTCCCGAATTCGTGCGTGACGAGGTCGCGCGCGGCCGGGCGGTCATCCCCGCCAACATCAACCACCGCGAAGTCGAGCCGATGGCCATCGGCCGCAACTTCCTGGTCAAGATCAACGCCAACATCGGCAACTCGGCCGTCCTGTCCAACGTCGCGGACGAGGTGGACAAGCTGGTCTGGGCCACGCGCTGGGGCGCCGACACGGTCATGGACCTGTCGACCGGCCGCAACATCCACAACATCCGCGACTGGATCATCCGCAACAGCCCCGTCCCCATCGGCACCGTCCCCATCTATCAGGCGCTGGAGAAGGTCGGCGGCGTCGCCGAGGACCTGACGTGGGAGGTCTTCCGCGACACCCTGATCGAACAGGCCGAGCAGGGCGTGGACTATTTCACCATCCACGCGGGCGTCCGCCTGCCCTTCGTGCCGCTGACCGCCGAGCGCGTCACCGGCATCGTCTCGCGCGGCGGCTCGATCATGGCCAAGTGGTGTCTGGCGCATCACAAGGAAAGCTTCCTGTACGAGCATTTCGCCGACATCTGCGACATCATGCGCGCCTATGACGTCAGCTTCTCCCTGGGCGACGGCCTGCGCCCCGGCTCCATCGCCGACGCCAATGACGCGGCCCAGTTCGCCGAACTGCGCACCCTGGGAGAGCTGACCAAGGTCGCCTGGGACCACGGCTGCCAGGTGATGATCGAGGGCCCCGGCCACGTGCCGATGCACAAGATCAAGGAGAACATGGACGAGCAGCTGAAGCACTGCCACGAGGCGCCCTTCTATACCCTCGGCCCGCTGACCACCGACATCGCCCCCGGCTACGACCACATCACCAGCGCGATCGGCGCGGCCATGATCGGCTGGTTCGGCACCGCCATGCTCTGCTACGTCACGCCCAAGGAACACCTGGGCCTGCCCGACCGTCAGGACGTCAAGGACGGCGTCATCACCTACAAGATCGCCGCCCACGCCGCCGACCTGGCCAAGGGCCACCCCGCCGCCCGCCTGCGCGACGACGCCCTGTCCCGCGCCCGGTTCGAGTTCCGCTGGGAAGACCAGTTCAACCTCGGCCTCGACCCCGAAACCGCCCGCCAATACCACGACGAAACCCTGCCCAAGGAAGCCCACAAGACCGCCCACTTCTGCTCCATGTGCGGCCCGAAATTCTGCAGCATGAAGATCAGCCAGGACATCCGCCGGGACGCGCGCGCGCAGAATGACGCAGGCGGCAGCCTGGACGCCGAGGCAGGCATGCAGGCGATGAGCGAGAAGTTCAGGGCTGGCGGCGGGGAGATCGAGGTGAAGGTGTGAGGGGCCTTCTGGAATCAGTCAGTTAACCAAAACCAGCCATGGTTGCGATTCAAGCACAATTAGTTCATGGTTTGTTCTCATGTCCCAGACATCTATCGAATGGACGGACGCGACGTGGAACCCGGTCGCTGGCTGCTTGGTCATCACGCCGGGTTGCACCAACTGCTACGCTATGCGAATGGCCGCGCGGCTGGAAGCGATGGGGGTCCCAAAGTACGAGGGACTAACGCGCAAGAGCGGCCAACGGTACGTCTGGACGGGCAAAGTCCGGCTCGACGAGGCTTCGCTCGATATTCCGCTCAAGTGGAAGAAGCCGCGCAAAATCTTCGTCAACTCAATGTCGGACCTGTTCCATGCCGACGTGCCGCCCGAGTTCATCGCCCGTGTGTGGTCGGTCATGGAGCGAACCCCGCACCACACGTATCAGATATTGACCAAACGCCCGGAGAGGATGCGAGAGGTTTTGACCTTTCTCAATCTGCCCGCCCTGGAACATGTTTGGCTGGGCACGAGCGTTGAGGATGCCGCAGTCCTCTCGAGGCTTGATGATTTGCGAGCTACCCCAGCGATTGTCCGGTTCGTGTCATTTGAGCCGCTAATCGGCTCAGTCCGAAGCGCAAAGTTGGACGGCATTCATTGGGCTATCGTTGGCGGAGAGTCCGGCCCCAGATCGCGGCCTATGGAAGAGAAGTGGGTCGATGAAATCCGCCTCGCTTGCCTTGCGGCTGGCACTGCCTTTTTCTTCAAGCAGTGGGGAGGCAAGAATAAGAAGGCGACCGGGCGACTTCTCCATGGGCGCGAATGGAACAACCTTCCGTTGCGAAGCTCTGCTATACCGGCGGAATGACAGAAGAGTCGGATCTGGCTGAGGTCGGCCCGTGGGCCGAACAGAAGTTGGCGGCGTTAGCCGCCTACCTCGAGTATTACACAACCGTTCTGAAGAAGCAGACTTGGTGCAGGACCGTCTATTTTGATGCCTTCGCTGGCGGTGGGGTCGCGAATCTTCGACCCATTTCCAGATCGGATTCGCTCGACAGCTCACTCTTCGACGAGGATCAGTCCCCTGAGAAAACTCAGATTGTCGTTGGAAGTCCGAGGCGCGCTCTTGAAGTCACAAATCCCTTCAGTCGCTACGTGTTCGTGGACGCCGATCCGAAGCGGGTCCAGGAGCTCCGAGCACTTGAAGGCGAGTACGACGGAAAGTGTAAGATCGACGTCAGGCAAGGAAGCGCTGAAGAGCAGATCTCGTGGCTCCTCCAGCAAAATATATCGAAGAGAACCCATCGAGGCGTAGCTTTCCTCGATCCATTCGGCGCTCACCTACCGTGGGCCTCCGTACAAGCCCTCGCAAACACAAAAGTATTTGAAGCGATTATAAATTTCCCGCTTCACATGTGCATCAATAGGCTCGCGACCGTTAACCCGGACATCCGGCCCAATTGGCGTGCGCAGCTCGAGAGCTTTTTTGGGCCCGGCTGGTACGAAGAAGTGTACGAAACCAAGGACAGCCTGTTTGGGAGTACGATCACAAAACGCTCCGACGCTACAGACCGCCTTCTACGTTTCTATCGTGCGAACCTGAAAAGCGCGTTTGGACATGTCTCTCAACCGATGCTCATTCGAAACACGAGGGGTAGCCCCCTTTATTACATCATCTGGGCAGGTCCCCACGCCAAAGGGTTGGAGGGTGCCAACTACGTCCTGCAGATGGGCGAGAGCTTGAAAATGAAGCGCTAACACATGCCTGCCCTTGTCCTCCTCGCCAAGCCGAATGGCGCTGGAAAGACCACCTTCATCAACGGGTCTCTACGTGAGCGGGCCGAGGCGTTTCAGTTCGTCAATCCGGACGAGGCGGCGCGCCTGATCCTTCTCCCCTTGTGGGGAGAAGGTGGCCGAGCGGAGCGAGGTCGGATGAGGAGGCGCGTGAGCGGTTGAAGATTCGGGCCAGAGGGCGCCGCAGTCTTGAGCGGAGCGAGCCCCCTCATCCGAGCGCCTGCGGCGCCCACCTCTTCCCGCAAGGGGAGAAGGAAAGAACGTCCCCTCCCTTTCATCATCCTTCGGCAAGCCGCGTAGCAGCGCAGGCCCGGGAACCCACGTCCCATCCTGACGTGCCGCGCGGCTAGCCTGTGGCGAGGCTCCGATCCCGGGGCGAGGGAGAGAGTCATGGACGAGTATGAATCGCCCGTCGTCGAACAGGGCGTGTGGACGCGGCACGAGAACGGCGATGTCACCTATTATCCGCCCGGCGGCGCCCCGCCCGGACCGGACTATGTCGGGCCGAATGACGACGAACGGGGCGACGACGCCCCCCTGACCAACGCGGATTTCGTCGCCCGCGATCGCTGGCTCGAGACTCGAGGGACCGATGACCGCTGGCAAGGCCACGACGCCCATTTCCGTGAGCGCGAGCCGGCGCGGGGCGGGCGTCGCCGCGCCTCGGACGCGATCTGGGCGCGGGCGCGGGAGGACTATCTGGCGGGGGATTCGGCCGAGATGGTGTGCGCCCGCTACGGCCTGCGTGAAGGGACCCTGCGCCATCGCGCCAAGGTCGAGGGCTGGCGCCGCAGCGATCAGCCCGATCCCGAGCCCGTCGACCTGGACGCCGAGATCGAGGCGGGTCTGCCCGACTATGGCCAGATGGCGCGCCACGCCCTGGTGCGGATGAACCGCGCCGTGCTGCGCGGCCGGGCGACCGAGGCGGCGTCGTGGATGCGGCTGCACCAGCGGCTGCTGGCGCTGGCGGCCCAGAGCGCGGATCAGGCGGACAAGGACGCCCAGGCGGCGGAGAAGGCGGCGGACAAGGCTGACGAACAGCGGCTGAACCATTTGAACCGTCATGTGAAGAACATCGGCGACCTGGCCCGCGACGCCGCCGCCGCCGACATCCACGACCCGCGCCAGCGCCGCCTGATCGACCTGCGGCTGGAGAAGATCCAGCAGTTCCACGCCGTCCTGTTCCCCGACAGCCCGCCGCCGATTTCAGACCTATCAGACGATTCAGACCCTGTTTTTCCGGGGAGGGAGCCTTCTTCTCCCCTCGGGGGAGAAGGTGACTTGCGGAGCAAGGCGGATGAGGGGGCGACCGGCCCCACGCCCGACATTTGACGGCCTGAACGCGGACAAAGCCCCCTCATCCGAGCGCCTCCGGCGCCCACCTTCTCCCCCGAGGGGAGAAGGACGAGGCCTCACGCCTTGGCCGCGATTTCCCTCAGCGCCTGTTCGAACACCGCCGCCGGCTGGCCGCCGCTGATCAGATACTGGCCCTCGACCACCACGGCGGGGACCGAGTTGATCCCCCGCGAGCGCCACAGGGCCTGGGCCTCACGCACGGCGGCGGCGTGGCGGCCGGACGCCAGCACCTCGGCCGCCTCGGCCCGGTCCAGCCCCGCCGCCTCGGCCGCTGCGGTCAGCACGCCGGCGTCGGTCAGGTTGCGGTTGTCGGTGAAGTGGGCGCTGAACAGGGCCTGTTTCAGGGCCTGCTGCCGGTCCGGATACGCCTCGCCCGCCCAGTGCAGCAGGCGGTGCGCGTCGAAGGTGTTCCAGATGCGGCTGTCCGGCCCCATCCGCATGTCGAAGCCGACCCCACCTGAAATCGGAGATTTCAGGTCTTTCCAGGCCTCCGCCGCGCGCTGGCGGATCATCTCGCGGTTCCGGGCCGACTGTTCGGGGGTGGCGCCGTATTTGCGGCCGATATGCGCGACGATCCCCTCGCCCTCGGGCGCCATGTCGGGGTTCAGCTCGAACGGCTGGAAGCGGATGTCGGCGGCGATCCCCTCGGCCTTCAGCGTCTCCAGCGCGGTCGTCAGGCCGCCCAGCCCGACCACGCACCAGGGGCAGACCACGTCCGAGACGAAGTCGATCTTGAGCGGGCGAGCGGGGGTGGCGGCGTCGGTCATGCGGGGGCTCCTGGAACGGTCGCCCCCAGATGGGGTCGGCGCCCGGTTGATGAAAGGCGGGGCGAAGGCGCGGATTCTCCGTCTCATCGTCGTCGCAACACGTCCCACCCGCCTCTGCGCCTGCGTAAGGATCAGGTCATGAAACATTTCGCCCCCCTCTCCGCCCTGGCCTCTTCTGTGGCCCTCTCCTTCGTTCTGGCCACCGCCGCCCTGGCCGCCCCACCCCAGACAGCCGGGGTCATCGACCAGCACGGCTTCCGCCTGGTGAACACCCAGCGCTCCGTGGCCTTTGGCGAGTCCCAGGCCGACGTGATCGCCCATGTCAGCGGCGTCTTCGGCTCCCCGCCCACGCTCAGCCAGGAACAGTGCCGCACCGGCGCGCTGGCCCAGGCGGACTGGGGCAAGGGGCTGAAGCTCAGCTTCCAGGATGGAAAGCTGGTCGGCTGGACCGCCGATCCCCGTCTGGAAGGGACCTATGGCAACCGCGCCGGGACCGTCTTCGGGCGTACCGTCGCCGCCCTGCGCGCCGCCAATCCCGGCTTCATGCTGATGGACGCGGTGAAGGGCCGCGAGTTCGCGCTCGACGGCGTCTATGGCCGCGTGCTGCGGTCGGGCCAGGATGCGACCATCGACCTGCTGTGGGCCGGCGCGGGCTGCTACCGCCGCTGATGACGCCCCGGACGGGGTCAGGCCTGCTTCTTGCCCATCAGCGGCGTGAGCATGGAGTTGACCTCGTCCATCGAGCCGTGGGCCGCCCGGGCCTCCAGGGCGTCGGCCGCCGATAGCAGGTCGCGGGCGCGCTCGGCCCGGGGGTCGTCCTGCGGCACCGCCTCCAGCCGGGGGCGCCAGCTCTCGATCTCGGCCAGCAGTTCGTCGAACCGGGCCTGGTCCAGGGTGTCGCCCTGCTCCATCATGGCCATGGCCTCTTCCAGGGCCGCCTCGAAGGCCAGTCCGCTCTCTGTTCCGGGCATGGACGCTCTCCCCATTCTGCTCGCCCGGATGAAAGCGCGGCCGGGGGCGCCGGGTTCCGTCACACGGCCGTGGTGGACCCCCGCCGCGCGCCGGGCTAGGCGTGCCGCATCCTCGCCCCCAGGAGCGGCCCTCTCATGCGCACCCGTCTCGCCCTGCTGACCGCCGCCCTGCTGGGCCTCGGCGCCTGTGACGGCCTGCCGCCCCAGGCAGAAGTCTCTTCGGGCGCGCCTGTGATCGCCCAGGCCGGGGCGACCTGCGCCGTGCCCGCCGACCTGCGCCCTGCCCGGCCCTATACGCCCCCCGCCGATGAGGTGGTCCGCGACGTACCGACCGCCTTCAACATGCTGGCCGTCAGCTGGTCGCCCCAGGCCTGCCGCAGCGGCAAGGACTATCCCGACGCCGACCACCAGTGCCGCGACAACCGCTTCGGCCTGACCCTGCACGGCCTGTGGCCCAATGGCGGCGGCGACCGCCACCCGCGCTACTGCAAGCCGGTTTCCAGCATCCCGGTCGCGACCGTGCGGGCGAACTTCTGCATGACCCCCTCGCCCAGCCTGCAGCAGCACGAATGGGCCGCCCACGGCGCCTGCGGCTGGGACAGCCCCGAGGCCTATTTCGCGCAAGCCGCCACCCTCTGGAACGGCCTGAACAAGCCGGATCTGGAGGCCATCCCGGCCGCGCGCCTGACCGCCGGCGCCATCCGCGACGCCTTCGTCGCCGCCAACCCCGGCCTGCACCGCGAGGGCGTCTTCATCGCCACCACTGACGGCTGGTTCCGCGAGGCGCGCCTCTGCTACTCGACCGATTACCGCCCCATGCGCTGTCCGCGCGGCCGCGGGGCGCCGGATCATGAGCGGCTGAAGCTGGCTCCGCGCGGTCCAATTGCTCAGGGACGGACCGCAACCTCGCATTAACCGACACGGCCCAGCCTGCCTCATAGCCTTCGGGAGCACCGCGATGTCGACCATCCAGACCCAGAGCTATCGCCGCCAGCGGGATCATTTCGAACCGCAGGACACCGACCCGCAGGAGCAGCGCCGCCTGCGCGGTCTGCTGGAGCAGATCGACTACGCCGCCTTCGTCTCGAACCGCGAGGTGATCGGCCAGACCCTGTCCCGCGTCGATCCCTCGACCTTCCAGAAGCTGGCCGTCCTGACCGCCCAGTCCCGCGCCCGCTGGGCCGCCGAGGCGGTGCGACTGGCCGAATCCGGCGCCCCGGCCACGGCCGACCAGATCGCCCGCCTGACCGCCGCGCGCACCGCCTATGAAGAACTGGCCGAGGCCTATGAGGCCCTGCGCCGTATGGTCGAGCGCGGCTACCTGACCCTGCCCCAGCGCTAAGGGACCGTCAGTTCAGCGGCTGCGGCCGCGTGGCGATGGGCGCGTTCGGATCAGCCGGCGCCGCCTCGGCCGGGGTCGGCGGGGGGCCAACAGGCGCTGCGGGCACGATCACCACTTCGGGCGGGGGCGCTGCGACGGTCGCCGGGGGCGGCGCTGTCGGCGTGTCCGCCGCAGCGGGGGTCGGGCGCGCAGGCGCCGGCCTTGTCGGCTGCGGCCTTGTGGCGGTCGGGGGCGCGGGCGCAGCGACCGGGGCCGCCACGGGCTGGGCGGGAGCCGGAGCCGCTTCAAGGGGCGCCGGGGCGACTTCAGCCGCCGGAACGATGGTCACCGGCTCCGAGACGGGCGGAGCCACGGTGGGCGCAGGGGCGGGACCAGCCGGGCGGGTCGCCAGCCAGATCCCTAAGGCCGCGACAGCCAGAACCGCCACGGCCGCCCCCGCATACAGCGGTGTGCGCGAAGTCTTGGGCGCAGCGCGGGTCAGGACGCTGGCAGCGACAGGCTCTTCCGGCGTGATCACGGGCGCAGCCGCCTTGACCGGCGTGACGGGCGCAGCCTCGGGTTCGGCGACGACAGGCGCGTCTGGCAGAGGGCGCGGTTTGGGGTCGGGCAGGCGCCGGGCCTTTGGCGGCTCCACCGGGCCCTCCGCTGGGATCGCCGGCTGCTCGACCTTTGTCGGCGCAGCGTCCAGCGGCAGCGGGTCCAGCGACAGTGGGGGCGTCGGGCGCGGCGCGGTGGGGATGGCCGAGCCCTGCAGCACGCCTCCACTCCGGCGCTGCGCAGCCGGCTTCGGCGGCTCTGGCAGCGGCGGCAGCGTCCCGCCTTTCGGCAGCGGGCCGGCCCGGAAGACGGTGGCGGGCGGGCGACCCCATTCGATGGGACGACGCGCGAAGGGCTTGGGATCAGGGGGTGACGACATACAGACTCCCGCGCCGGTCGGCGTGCTTCAGAAACGCGAAGGCGCCGAAGCTGGCGACGAACTGGGTCCGTTTTTTGACGCCGTCACGCCTTCAACCGATAGCCCGTCCTGAAGATCCACCCGATCACCGCCAGGCACAGGAAGAAGAAGCCCAGGGTCGCCCCGATGCTGACGCCCACGCCCACGTCGCTGGTCCCGTAGAAGGCCCAGCGGAATCCCGAGATCAGATAGACCACCGGATTGAACAGGGTCACCGTGCGCCAGGCGTCCGGCAGCATGTCGATCGAATAGAAGGCCCCGCCCAGGAAGCTGAGCGGCGTCACGATCAGCATGGGAATGAACTGCAACTGCTCGAAATTGCCGGCCCACACCCCGATGATGAAGCCGAACAGGCTGAACGTCACCGAGATCAGGATCAGGAAGGCCATCATCCAGAACGGATGCAGGATCTGCAGCGGCACGAAGAAGGCCGCCGTCGCCAGGATGATCAGGCCCAGCGCCGCCGACTTGGTCGCCGCGGCCCCGACATAGGCGATGACGATCTCCAGCGGCGACACCGGCGCGGACAGGATCTCGTAGATGGTGCCGGTGAATTTCGGGAAATAGATGCCGAAACTGGCGTTGAAGATCGACTGGGTGAACAGACTCATCATGATCAGGCCCGGCACAATGAAGGCGCCGTAAGGGACGCCGTCGATCTCGGTCATGCGGCTGCCGATGGCGCCACCAAAAACCACGAAATACAGGGCCGTGGTGATGACCGGCGTCACCACCGACTGCCACAGGGTGCGCAGGGCGCGCGCCATCTCGAAGCGATAGATGGCCCACACGCCATGACCGTTGAAGCTCATCACGCCGCCTCCCCCTCGCGATGGACCAGGCCGACGAAGATATCCTCCAGCGAGCTCTGGCGCGTGCGCAGATCCTTGAAATTGACGCCCAGCGTCTCCAGCCGCCGCAGCAGCAGAGGCACGCCCGTGTCCTCGGCGTTGGCGTCGAAACTGTAGGCCAGCTCGTGCCCGTCGTTGGCCAGCTCCAGCGCCCAGTCATCCAGTCCCGCCGGTATAGCGGACAGCGGCTCGACCAGCGACAGGGTCAGGGTCTTCTTGCCCAGCTTCTTCATCAGGGCGGTCTTTTCCTCGACCAGGATCAGTTCGCCCTTCAGGATCACGCCCACCCGGTCGGCCATCTCCTCGGCCTCTTCGATGTAGTGGGTGGTCAGGATGATGGTCACACCCTGTTCGCGCAGGCGGCGCACCAGGGCCCACATGTCGCGGCGCAGTTCGACATCGACCCCCGCCGTCGGCTCGTCCAGGAACAGGATGTTGGGCTCGTGGCTCAGCGCCTTGGCGATCATGACGCGGCGCTTCATCCCGCCGGACAGGGTCATGATCTTGGCGTCCTTCTTGTCCCACAGGGACAGGTCGCGCAGCACCCGCTCGATATGGCCGGGGTTCGGGGCCTTGCCGAACAGGCCGCGGCTGAAGGTGACCGTGCTCCACACCGTCTCGAACGCGTCGGTCGTCAGCTCCTGCGGCACCAGTCCGATCCGCTCGCGCGCCTTGCGATAGTCGCCCTGGATGTCATGGCCGTCCGCCCGCACCGTCCCGGTCGAGGGCGTCACGATCCCGCAGACGATGCTGATCAGGGTGGTCTTGCCCGCGCCATTGGGGCCCAGCAGGGCGAAGATCTCGCCCTTGCGGATGGTCAGGTCCACAGCCTTCAGCGCCTGCTGGCCGGACTTGTAGGTCTTGGTCAGACCCTGGATTTCGATGACCGGCGCCATCCGCCCTCCCCTGTCGCCCGGCTGGCCGCCCGACCGGGGCGAGCGCGACGTCCGGTCGCGGGGTCCCAGATATGGTGCGCCGGGCGACCACTCAAGGTCGCCCGGCGAAGGATCGTTCAGGAATGTTCCTGCCGCTTACGGCTGGATGACGATCGGCGCGGTCGTCGGCGCCGGCGTGGCGGGCGCGGTCGGCGTCACCACGACCGTCGGCGTCGACGGCTGATAGGGGCGCGGGCCCGCGGGTTCAGCGTTCAGCGCGGCGGTGGCGGGTGCGGGCTCGGCCGCCGGCGGGGCCACGCGCGCCGCAGGACGTGCAGCCGGGGCGACGCGACGAGCCGCCGGGGCCGCCGCCGGAGCGGGTGTGGGCGCAACGGCCACGGGCGCGGCCTCGATCGGCGCGGTCGGAACCACCGGGGCGGCGACGGGCGGCGCCACCGGCGTCAGCGGCGCGACCAGCGGGGCGCTGGCCGCTTCCGGCTCGACCAGCGGAGTGGTGTTCTCGCCGCCCATCAGCATCGCCACAGCAGCGCCGCCCAGCACGACCGCCCCGATAGGCGCCAGGATCATCCAGGTGCGGATCTTCCCGCGCTTGCGTGCGGTGGTCCGGGCATAGGCCGGGACGAAAGGACGCTCGTCGGTGCGGATGGTGTCAGGCTCGTTGGTGTAGCTGATGGACATGAACTGTCTCCCGTAACATTGGTCACGAGAACAGCCGTCCGCGAGCGCGGTTCCGCTAATTCAGCCCTTGCCCCGACAAGGGTCCGGTATAGCCATGATTGGCCGACGCCCGCCGCTTTTCCGCCCCGGAAACGCGCCGGTCAGAACGACTGGACCTCGGAGATCGACACCACGGCGCTCTTGATCGATCCGCTGGAATAGGTGCCGACCCAGATTTCATAGCGGCCGGCCGTCGCCTTGAGCGGGACAGACGGATTGGCGTCCTCGCCGCTGTCGTCGTCGCAGTACCAGTCGCCGTTCGGCCCGTTGACCACCAGGGTCACATCGGCGTTCGAGATGGCCGAGATCCGCAGCGGCAGCGTCCCCTGCCCCTCCCAGTACAACCGCACATCGGGCGCTTCCGAGATATAGCCGGTGCAGCCGCTCTCGCGCGTGCTGGCGTCGATCGACCCGCCCGCCTGCAAGGCCATCAGATGCGGATCGGGGGTGAAGCCGGGCGACAGCCGCACGTCGCCATAGAAGGCCGAGGCGTTGTAATCCTGGGCCGTCGCAGGCGCGGCGAGGGCCAGCAGGGCGGCGGCGATGAAGATGGCGCGCATGGTCGAACGGTCCCCGGAGTCGTGATCGCGACCCCGTGCCGCCGACTCCCGGACCACAGTTACGCTTGCGAAAGCGCTACAGGCAAGACGGCGCCGAGGCCGACTTGATTGACGCCGCGTCACAAGGGCAAAGGCGCCACTGTCTGGGCGAAAGGCGGATCAGGGCGGATTCAGAATTCCCCCCGCGGTTGACCCGGCCCCGCCCCTTGTCCATCACGGTCAGGGCGACACAAGTAACAGGAGCGGACGCGGCTATGGGTCTGGTGGCGAACATTCGGCGCGATCTCCGTTTCATCGGGGGGCTGCGGCGACTGCTGAACCGCATCAAGCCGATCGCCCTCGACAGCCCCGTCCTGGTCTGTGACGACTTCGAGGAAGCCGTCGACAAATTCGCCGACAACATCGCGGTGCAGGACGAACACCGCAGCCTGACCTATCGCGAGCTGGACGCCCTGGCCAACCGCTTCGCCCATTGGGCCAAGGGGCGGAACCTGCGCCGCTCCGACACGGTCGCCCTGGTGATGCACAACCGGGCCGAATATCTGGCCGCTTGGCTGGGCTTCTCCAAGGTCGGCGTGGCCACGGCCCTGATCAACAACAATCTGGGCGGCGCGGCGCTGGCCCACTGCCTCAGCATCTCGGGCGCCTTCAACGTCGTCTCGGACGAGGATTGCTGGCGCCAGGTCGAGGAGGCTCGGCCCCACGTCGAGCGTAACCTGATGCTGTGGGTGCTGGGGCTGAATCCGGGCGATGAGTCCAATGACCGGCGCGGCCTGGACAGCCCGGTGCGCAGCGCCTCGTCCGTGCGGCCCGACCGGGGCATCCGCGAGGGCCTGACCAATCGCGACACGGCCCTGTTCATCTACACCTCCGGGACGACCGGCCTGCCCAAGGCGGCGCGCATTCCGCATTCGCGCGCCCGCACCTATATGCGCGCCTTCGCCGGGGCCACCGCCTCGACGCCCAGGGACGCCCTTTATAACTGCCTGCCCCTGTATCACTCGACCGGCGGCCTGGTCGGGGTGGGCGCGGTGCTGCTGAACGGCGGCCGGCTGATCATCCGCCGGCGCTTCTCGGCCAGCAATTTCTGGCCGGACGTCAAGGCGTCGGGCGCCACCATGTTCGTCTATATCGGCGAGCTGTGCCGCTATCTGGTCAACTGCCCCGAAAACGAGGACGAGCGGGCGCACAAGCTGCGGCTGGCGTTCGGCAACGGCCTGCGTCCCGACGTCTGGCCCGACTTCCAGAAGCGGTTCGCCATACCCCATATCCTGGAATTCTACGGCTCGACCGAGGGCAATGTCTCGCTGTTCAACTTCGACGGCAAGGCGGGCTCGATCGGCCGGGTGCCCGGCTATCTGAAGAAGCAGATCAATATCCGCCTGATCGCGCTGGACCCCGAAACGGGCGAGCCGATCCGCGGGCAGAACGGCCTGGCCCGTCTGGTCTCGACCGGCGAAACGGGCGAGGCGATCGGCCAGATCGCCTCTGACATCCGCCATGACTTCTCGGGCTACGCCGACAAGAAGGCGTCGGAAAAGAAGATCCTGACCGACGTGTTCAGGCGCGGCGACCGCTGGTTCCGCACCGGCGACCTGATGCGTCAGGACCGCGACGGCTATCTGTATTTCATGGACCGTCTGGGCGACACCTTCCGCTGGAAGGGCGAGAACGTCTCGACCGCCGAGGTCGAGCAGCGGCTGGCCGACGCGCCGGGGGTTCAGGAAGTCATCGCTTACGGCGTCCCGGTTCCCGGCCAGGACGGCAAGGCGGGGATGGTCGCCCTGGTGCTGGACGGCAAGTTCGACGCCGCCGCCTTCGCCGCCTGGACGGACGAGCAACTGCCCTCCTATGCCCGCCCCCTGTTCGTTCGCCTGATGAAGGCGGCCGAGACGACCGGCACCTTCAAATACCGCAAGGTGGACCTGGTCGAAGACGGCTTCGATCCGGCCAGGGTCGATGGCCCGCTGTATGTGCGCGGCGGCAAGGCAGGCTATCAGAAGCTGACCGAGAAGGCGCTAGCCAACATCCTGTCGGGCGAGGCGCGTCTGTAAGGGCGGATGAACACTGATTTCGCGGCTGCAACCGGCCCTTAATCATTAACCCCCAGACTGGGCGTCCTCTGCTTCAGGACGCCCGGCCACCCATGTTCCAGATCATCGGCATCGTCGTGCTCTTCGCGATGGTTTTCGGCGGCTACACCATCGCCGGGGGCAAGATGGGGGTGATCCTTCACTCGCTCCCCTATGAAATGATGATGATCGGCGGCGCGGCGGTGGCGGCCCTGCTCATCTCCAATGCGCCATCGACGCTCAAGGGCGTGGCGGGCGGCTTCGGCAAGGTCTTCGCCGGATCGAAATGGAAGAAGCAGGACTACAAGGACCTGCTGTCGCTGCTGTTCCAACTGACCAAGACGATGAAGTCCAAGGGCGTCATCGCTCTGGAAAGCCACATCGAGCGCCCGGCCGAGTCCACCATCTTCCAGAAATATCCGAAGGTGCTGAAGGACCACTTCGCCACCGACTTCATCTGCGACACCCTGCGGATGATGACCATGAACCTCGAGGATCCGCACCAGATCGAGGACGCCATGGAAAAGCAGCTGGAGAAGCACCATCACGAGGCGCTGGAGCCGGCCCACGCCTTGCAGAACATGGCCGACGCCCTGCCCGCCCTGGGCATCGTCGCCGCAGTGCTGGGCGTCATCAAGACCATGGCCGCCATCACCGAGCCGCCCGAAGTGCTGGGCGGCATGATCGGGGGCGCCCTGGTCGGCACCTTCCTGGGCGTGTTCCTGGCCTATGGCCTGGTCGGCCCGCTGGCTACGCGCCTGACCGGGATCATCAACGGCGACGGCGCCTACTACAAGATCATCCAGTCGGTGCTGGTGGCCCACCTCCATGGCAACGCGGCCCAGATCTCGGTTGAGATCGGCCGGGGCGACATCCCCTCCTTGGCCCAACCGTCCTTCATCGAGATGGAAGAGGCCCTGTCGGCCGCCCCCACCGACGCCTGACGCCCCAGCCTCACTCCGGGCCATTCACGACGCTTCACGGGAACGTCAGCACGGCTCGCCTGTTCTCCTTCCGAACGTAAGGAGGGAAATGTGATGCGCACGATCCTCGCCGGGGCCTCGGCCCTTTTCGCTCTGTCGCTGGCCGCCTGCAGTCCGCCGGACAAGAGCGCGGACGAAACATTGCCCCTCGACGCCGCCCCGCCCTCGGCCGACGGCGCCGCGATGACGCCCGCGCCCACCGAATCGACCACCACCGCCGGCCCGGCCATGACGCCGCCGCCGGCCCTCGCCCCCGGCGAGCCGGCGCCCGAAGTGCCCCAGAATCCGCCACCGACCCTGCCCGAGGATCGCCCCCAGGGCGGTCCCCCGGCGCAATAGGAGCCCTGACATGACCCTTCGACGGACCCTGACATTGCCTGTCGCCTTGGCCCTGGGCGCCGGTCTCACCCTGGCCGCCTGCCAGCAGCCGCAAAGCAATCGAACCGAGGAAATGACGGCCGACGCCGCCGCCGACACCGCGGCCATAGCCGCCAATCAGGCCGCGGACGCCGCGGCGGACGCCTCTGCCTCCGCCACCGAGGCCGCATCCGACGCGGGGGCTGCGATTGACCGGGCCACGACGCCGGCTGCGACGCCCACGAGCCCGGCGCAGACGCCCCCGCCCCAGAACTCGGCGCAGACCTCGCCGACCCAATAGCGACGGGCCGGGCGCATTCGATTTTTCGTCAGATAACGATAGATCACGAACGCGTGAGAATTTCGCTTGCGCTTCTTCTCACGATCCCGTTATCTCCGGGCTGCGGGGGTTCATGATCCCGCACACCCTTCTGAAGGAAAAAACTATGCGCATCACCGCTCTGATCGCCGCTTCGGCCGCCGCTCTGGCCCTGGCTGCTTGCCAACCCGCCGCCACCGACAAGGCTGAAGACGCCGCCGCCGACGCTTCGGCCGCTGCCGACACCGCCGCTGACGCTGCTGCGACCGCCGACGCCGCCGCCACCGACGCTGCTGCCGCCGCTGGCGAAGCTGCCGCCGCTGCCCCGGCTGCCGACGCTGCCGCCGCTCCGGCTCCGGCTGCTGCTCACTAAGACTTCGGTCTTTCACGGCCTCCGGGTCGTGGAGCGAGAAAGGGGTCGCCTTCGGGCGGCCCCTTTTTTCATGCGCGCAAGGTGCTAGAGCCCCCCGCATGTCCGCTTCCGACGACGCCTCCCCGCAACTGTTCTGGGCCGACGATGGCTCGCCGCGCTCGGGCCGGTTCGGCGACGTCTATTTTTCGAAGGACGACGGTCTAGCGGAAACCCGCGCCGTCTTTCTGCAGGGCTGCGGCCTGCCCGACGCCTGGACCGGGCGCGACCGCTTCACCGTCGCCGAACTGGGATTCGGCACCGGCCTGAACATCATCGCCCTGATCGACCTGTGGCGGCGCCATCGCCCGGACGGCGGACGGCTGCACGTCTTCTCGGTCGAAGGCTTTCCCGTGACCGCTGACGAGGCTCGGCGCGCCCTGGCCGCTTGGCCGGAAATGTCCCCGATCGCCGAGGCCCTGCTGGCCGCCTGGCCGCCGTCCACGCCCGGTTTCCACCGCATCGATCTGCCGGCGTTCGGCGTCACCCTGGACCTGGCTGTGGGCGAGGTCGAATGGACGTTGTCGCAGTGGGACGGGATGGCCGACTCCTGGTTCCTGGACGGCTTCTCGCCCGCGCTCAATCCCGCCATGTGGTCGGCGCAGGTGATGGCGCTGGTCGCCGCCCGCTCGGCGCCCGACGCCCGGCTGGCCACCTTCACCGTCGCCGGCTTCGTGCGTCGTGCGCTGACTGAACAGGGCTTCACCGTCGAGAAACGTCCCGGCCATGGCCGCAAGCGTGAACGGCTGGAGGCTCGGCGCGATGGCGCCCCCCGCCCCTTGCCCCGCCGCCGCATCGCCGTCGTGGGCGCAGGCATCGCCGGCGCCGCCGCCGTGCGCGCCCTGACCGCCGACGGCCATGAGGTGGTTCTGATCGAGCAGGACCGTCCCGGCGCCGGGGCCTCGGGCTTTCCCGCCTCGCTGGTGACGCCGCGTCTGGATGCGGGCGACGCGGTCATCGCCGGCCTGCATGCCCAGGCGCTGCTGCGCGCCGCCCAGCTGTATCGCGACGTGCCGGGCGCCGTCCTGGCGCAGGGCGTCATGCAACTGGAACAGGCGCCGCGCGACGCCGCGCGATTCGCCAAGGTCGCGGCCCAGGACATCTGGACCGACGGCGCCATGACGACGCTGGACGCCGCCACCTGTGCCCAGCGAATGGGCGAGCCTGTCCAGACCGGCGGCCTGTTCATGCGCGACGCCCTGGCCATCCAGTCCGCGCCGGTGCTGGAGGCGTGGCTGGCGGGGGCCGCAAGCCGCCTGACCGCCCAGGTCGCCCGGCTGGAACGCATCGACGCCGGCTGGCGCCTGCTGGACGCGCAGGACGCCCTGATCGCCGAGGTCGAGGTCGTGGTCATCGCCGCCGGGTGGGGCTCTGCCGCGCTGGCCGATCTGGGCCTGTCGCCGGTGCGCGGTCAGGCCGACTGGGTCGAGGGCGTGACCGCCCCGCCCGTCGCCTGGGGCGGATACGCCGCGCCGACGCCGTCCGGCCTGCTGTTCGGGGCCACCCATGACCGGGGCCAGACCGACTGCGAACCTCGCCCGGAGGACAGCGAGCGCAACCGCCAGACTTTGGCCGCCCGCCTGCCCGCGTTGGCCGGCCGGATCGAAAGAACCGGCGTTCGCCGCCGCGCCGCCGTCCGCGCCACCACACCCGACCGCCTGCCTCTGGCCGGACAGCTGCAGGACGGCCTGTTCGTGCTGACGGGTCTGGGCTCACGCGGTTTCTGCCTGGCGCCGCTGCTGGGCGAGCATGTCGCGGCCCTGGTGTCGGACACGCCTTCACCCCTGCCCCGCGCCTTCGCCGAGCGCCTGCGACCGGATCGTCACCTCTCCCTTGCGCAACCAACGGTGAAGGTGGACGCTTAGCTTCAATACGCCCCCCGGGAGACGACGATGCGCGCCACGACCCTGACCGCCCTTGCGGCCCTGACCCTGCCCCTGCTGGGCGCCTGCGCCGGGGGTGCGAGCGGTGACGCCGCCGTCCCGGCCGAAAGCGCGCGCCAGTGCTTTTCCTCGTCCCAGGTGACCAATTTCCGGACCGGGTCGGTCCAGACGGTCTATCTGCGCGCCGGGCGTGACGAGGTGTTCGAGCTTCAGTCCACCGGCTTCTGTCGCGACCTGGACACCGCCAACTCGATCGTCATCAGCCCCCTGTATTCGGGCGGCGACCGCCTGTGCGGCGGCGATGACGCGGCCATCGCCATCCGCGGTTCGCGCGACGCGCCGTGCCGCGTCCGCGTCATCAGGAAGCTGACGGCGGACGAAGTCGCCGCCCTGCCGGGCCGCGAACGCCCCTGACGCCAACCCTTGAGCCTTCGCGGCTACGCCTTCTGGGCGTAGCCGAGGCGCTGATTCAGCTTTTCGATCATGTCGGCGGCCGTCTCGGCGATGACCGAGCCGGGCGG
>Ga0160451_100416_pt1 | contig 25436 bp, 23 predicted proteins | sample HID1975M_E1MG_FD_108270 | JGI IMG/M metagenome (GOLD analysis project Ga0160451, IMG submission 108270) | Enriched soil microbial communities from UW Madison campus, WI, USA - HID1975M_E1 MG | ecosystem: Environmental > Terrestrial > Soil > Unclassified | place: USA: Madison, Wisconsin... | reverse complement strand
TCGATCACTTCCGGCGAGTTGCTGGCGGGGCCAAGGGTGGCGACGATTTTGGTACGGCGGATGGTCATGCACAGACTCCTATAGTGAAGCGCAGCGAAAGGCTACTCCTGAATCTCGCTGTAGTCATTGTTCCGTTGCACTACCTGCGACCAAGGCAGGGTAGCGTTTGAACGGTCAGGGCATCCTTGCAAAAGGGTGTGAAGATTTATGGGCAAAGGCCGATACACTGGCATCAAAGGAGACCCCTCATGCGAGCCCTGATCGTTTTAGCCTTGGCGGCCAGCGCCGTCGGCTGCACCCGCTGGTCCATGGACCACCACTTGAACAATGCCTACCGTGCCTACGACCGCGGTGATTGCCAGCGGGTGATGCTGGAGCTTTCGCAGGTCGACCGCACCAGCCGCTCGCGACCGTTCGTCCACCCCGAGGTGTCGCTGCTGCGTGGCCAGTGCCTGGAACGCCAGAAGCTGTTCGTGGACGCTGCGCAGACCTACGAGTACATGATCCGTGCCTACCCAGGCAACGAATACGCGTACCGCGCCCAGGCCCGGCTGCAGACCCTCGAGAAGCTTGGCCATTACCGTGGCGCCGAGGCTGCCGTGGCCAACCCGGTGCAGACCACCCCTTGGCGTTAACACCAAGGTGTGATTTATTTCACGGGATTAACCGCGCGCGCTGCGCTAATCTGTAACTCAGTTGTTACAACAACCGCCAGTACCGCGCATTCCTGGCACCGGGTACGGACTGCACTTGTGATCATCTTCAACAAGCGGCATATCGAACGCCATCAGTTGCCCTGCGTTCTCAAGGTCTTCAACCGTTTTACCGATCAGCCGATCGGCCAGCTGGGTAATGCCTCAGTAGACGGTTTGATGCTCATCAGCCAACTGCCGGTGCTGGTCGGGCCGGATTACGAGCTGCAACTGCGTTTGCCGCTGGCCGGTGGCGGGTATCAGTTCATCAACCTTACCGCCAGTTGCCTGTGGTGCCGCGAAGACCAGACGCCCGGCCATTACGACTCCGGCTTCATGTTGCTGCAGGCGCCCCGCGAGTACGACGAGTTCGTTCGCTCTCTGCACGACTATTTCAGTTTCCGCCCCGCCAACGCTTCCGCTAGAGCCGAGTAGGCTAGAATCGGGTCGACCTCGATACAGGACGACCCCGTGAGCTCCAGCATTTTCTGGCACGACTACGAAACCACTGGCATCAACCCGCGCTGCGACCGGCCGCTGCAGGTGGCCGGTGTGCGCACCGACTTCGACCTCAACGAAATCGAAGAACCGATCAGCCTCTATTGCCGCCCCTCGGACGACATCCTGCCGCACCCGGCTGCTTGCCTGGTCACCGGCATCACCCCGCAACAGCTGGAAACCCAAGGGCTGTGCGAAGCCGAATTCATGACCCGGGTGCACGCGCAACTGGCGCGCCCAGGCACCTGTGGCGCTGGCTACAACACCCTGCGCTTTGACGATGAAGTGACGCGCTACAGCCTTTACCGCAACTTTTTCGACCCTTACGCCCGTGAGTGGCAGGGCGGCAACAGCCGCTGGGACCTGATCGACATCGTGCGCACGGCCTACGCCTTGCGCCCTGAAGGCATCGAGTGGCCGCAGCAGGATGGCCGTACCAGCCTGCGTCTGGAGCTGCTCAGCAAAGCCAATGGCATCGACCATGGCCATGCCCACGAGGCACTTTCCGACGTGCGGGCCACGATTGCCCTGGCGCGCTTGATCCGGCAAAAACAGCCGAAATTGTATGAGTGGCTGTTTCAGCTACGCAGTAAACAAAAAGTGATGGAACAGGTCCGTTTGTTGCAGCCGCTGGTACATATTTCGGGACGTTTTTCGGCGGCCCGTAATTACCTGGGTGTGGTCCTGCCGCTGGCGTGGCACCCGCGCAATCGCAATGCCCTGATTGTCTGCGACCTGCATCAGGAAACCCTACCGTTATTGCGGGAAAGTCCTGAAGTTCTTCGTCAGCGCTTGTATACCCGCCACGAAGAATTGGCCGAGGGCGAATTACCCGTTCCGCTTAAATTGGTGCAGATCAATCGTTGCCCAGTGCTGGCGCCACTCTCGGTATTGCGCCCGGCCGATCAACAACGGTTGGGCATCGACTTGACGTTGTTACAATCGCGTGGCGAACAGCTGGCCAATCAACAAGCACAATGGCAAGACAAGCTGGAACACATCTACGGCAAGGATGATTTCACGCCGAGTGAAGATCCTGAACAACAGTTGTATGACGGTTTTCTGGGCGACCGTGATCGGCGTTTGTGTGAGCAAGTTCGCACGCTGGAACCCGCGCAATTGGGCCAGGGGCACTGGATGTTCGATGACCCGCGCATGCCTGAACTGTTGTTCCGTTATCGGGCTCGCAACTTCCCTGAGACCTTGAACAGTGAAGAGCGTCAGCGTTGGTATGGCTTCTGCCAGCAACGCCTGAGCGACCCGCAGTGGGGCGCGCCGAATACCCTGGGTGATTTCGAGCAGGCGCGGCAGCGTGCCTGGGAAGGCGCCGACGAGGCGGGCCGGCGGGTTCTGGATGCGTGGCAGGAACACGCGCGAAAACTGCAGGCACAATTTGCAATTGCGCAGTGAATGGAAAAACAAAAACGCCGGCATTGAGCCGGCGTTTTTTTGTTGCGCTAAGCAACGTTGAGCGTGCGAACAATCAGTCCAGCAGGGTCGCCCAGCTTTCAACCACGTCACCACCCCACTTGGCTTTCCATTCTTTCAGGGTTTTGTGGTTGCCGCCTTTGGTTTCGATCACTTCACCATTGTGCGGGTTCTTGTATTGCTTGACCTTGCGCGCACGCTTAGTGGCGGTAGGCTTGACCGCGCCGCGAGGCGCTTTGCTCAGTTTCGACTCTGGGTCGAGCAGGGCAATCACATCACGCAGCGACTTGGAGTACTCGCCCATCAGCGTGCGCAGTTTGCCTTCGAACTCCAGCTCTTGCTTCAGCTTGTCGTCTTGCGACAGGTTGGCCAGGCGGGCTTGAAGTTCCTTGATGGCTTCTTCGGTGGCGCGGTACTCGTTAATCAGGGACATGGAGAGTTCCTTTAATGCGTGTTCAGAAATGTGTGGGCCAATAATAGACAGGCGATACTCGCAAGTAAACATACAAATGGGCCATTAACTGTTAATTAAGCTGTGACAACATTTCTCTGCGTGAACAAAAATTTACATTAACCCTGGGTTTTGTCATGCCGCTGAACAGGGCCACGTCTTGTGTACCTGGCGGTGAGCACAACGCACGCGGTGCGATCCATACTGCGTTTTTCCTGGCGGGCCGCTAGAATGAGCGCCTTTGCGAAGTTCTGGAGTCTCATTCATGCGCACCTATCGTCTGGTGATCGCCTGCCCCGACCGTGTTGGCATCGTGGCGAAAGTCAGTAATTTCCTGGCCTTGTACAATGGCTGGATCAACGAAGCCAGCCACCACTCCGATGAACAGAGTGGTTGGTTCTTCATGCGTCATGAAATCCGTGCCGAATCCCTGCCATTCGGTATCGAGGCATTCCGCGAGGCGTTCGCGCCCATCGCCGAAGAGTTCTCCATGACCTGGCGTGTAACCGACTCGGCGCAAAAGAAGCGCGTGGTGTTGATGGCCAGCCGCGAATCCCACTGCCTGGCCGACCTGCTGCACCGCTGGCACACCGATGAGCTGGATTGCGATATCCCCTGCGTTATCTCCAACCACAACGACCTGCGCAGCATGGTCGAGTGGCACGGCATTCCGTTCTTCCATGTACCGGTCGACCCCAAGGACAAGGCGCCAGCCTTCGCCGAAGTGTCGCGCCTGGTCCAGGAGCACGCGGCCGACGTAGTAGTGCTGGCTCGCTACATGCAAATCCTGCCGCCGCAGCTGTGCCAGGACTACGCTGAAAAAGTGATCAACATCCACCACAGCTTCCTTCCATCCTTCGTCGGTGCCAAGCCTTACCATCAAGCGGCCCTGCGCGGCGTGAAGCTGATCGGTGCGACGTGCCACTACGTGACCGAAGAGCTGGATGCCGGCCCGATCATCGAGCAGGACGTGGTACGTGTCAGCCATGCCGACAGTATTGAAGACATGGTCCGCTTCGGCCGTGATGTCGAGAAGATGGTGCTGGCCCGCGGCCTGCGTTATCACCTGGAAGACCGCGTGCTGGTGCACGGCAACAAGACCGTGGTGTTCGACTGATACCGAGCCGGTCTGCTTCGCAGCCCATCGCCGGCAAGCCGGCTCCCACAGGTGCGGCGCTAGCCTTGGAGGCTACACCGTTCGGGTGGGAGCCGGCTTGCCGGCGATGGGGCGCAAAGCGCCCCCTCAATCGCGAGGAAACGCTCATGCCAGATCCACGTGACAAAGCTGGCGCCTCACCACCGCCAACCCTCGGCGAGGGCTGCCTGGCCCGCTATGACCCCGAGGCCCTGAGTGACGCCGACGGCACCGACTTCCCCGGTGCAGCCGAACTCTGGCAGCAACTCAACCCGCCTGACGTCGCCAACGCTCCAGCAGCGGGCGTGCCAGCAGGCAAGCGAACACCGGCCCACCCGCCAGCAGATAAAAGTAGTACGTGACCGCGCGCCAGATAACGATCGCTGCGGCCGCTGTCGAACTGCCCACCAAGGGTGTGAGCAGGCTTGCCGAGGTCAATTCGGCGGCACCTGCGCCACCCGGCAACAGGCTGAACTGGCCGGCGCTGAGCGAGAGCATCTGCACCAGGAAGCTGGGGATCCACGACAGCTCCACACCCAACCCCTTCAGCACTAGGTACAGCACGCTGTAACGCAGGCCCCAATGCGCGCAGGTCAGGGTGAAGACCAGTGCCAGCGTGCGCTTGGGCAGGCGCCAGGTTTGTGCCAGGGCGTCGATGAAGTGCAGCAGCTTGCGCGCCCAGCGGCGTTTACGCCCCGCAGACATCCCCAGGCGCTGTAACAGGCGACCGTTCAAGCGCATCAGCCCACGCCGGTAGCGCAGCAACCCCAGCACTACGACCAATGCCGCACACAGCAACAGTGCGCTGCCCAGCAACATGCTTTGCTGGCTGTGCCCCAGGCGGTGGAACAACGCATAGCCGGCAATCGCCAGCATCGCGCAGAAGAAAAACAGCAAGTCGTTCAACTGGTCCATGGCGAATACCGCGCCGCTGCGCGCCGGGCCAATGCGATCGCGCGCCAGCAAGGCCATCAGGGTCAGCGGGCCGCCGCTGCCGCCAGGGGTGGTACAGATGGCGAACTCGGTGGCCATGACCACGCCGAGGCTGCGCAGGTAACGCAGTTGTGCGCCTTGCTGGCCGAGCAGCAGGCGCAGGCGAATGGCGTTGATCACCCAGCACAGCACGATCATGCCCAGTAGCATCAGTAACAGGCCGGGATCGAAGCGTTGCAGCCGGGGCAGCAGTTCGCTGCCGCCCAGCAGTGTCGGTACCAGCACGGCGCCCAGCAGGGCCAGGCCTAGCCAGCCCAGGCGATTCATGCGCTGGCCTGGCGGTCCAGCCAGGCGGACTTGGTCAACGGCTCGCGGCCCTCTGCCAGCAGCGTCTGCAGGGTGTGTAGCCAGTAGTCGCGTGATACGCGGTGGCGCATGTCCACCGGGTGCAGGCCGAGGCGCAGGGTCTGCGCGCCACGCCAGCGTTGGCATTGCCAGTCGCAAAGTACCTTCGACACCCTTCGGCGCCAGGCGCTGCGTGCGCTCCACACCAGGCCGGGGGCCTCGATGGCGGTGAACTCAGGCAGGCGGTACAGGTGCTGCGGTGTGCTGGTGTAGCGCAGCGGCAATTGGCGCAGGGCCTGGCGCGTGCCTTCGCTCATCAGCCAGGCGGGGGCAACGAAGCCGGCAACCGGCCAGGCTTGCCGCTCGAACACCGACAGGCCTTGCTCCAGGCGTGCCAGCGCCTGACGGTGATCCAGCCCATAGAATTCGCCTTCATGGGTATAGATGCGGCGCATGAAAAACGCCCCGGGGCTGCGCGGTGGCGCGCCGTCGTCAGCATGGTAGTAGCCATGCAGCGCCAGCTCATCACCCATTGCCAGGCGCCGGTCGAGCAGGCGGCAGAAAGTGGGCGAGCGGTGCAGGGGGTTGCGGTGGTGAAAGTCTGGCACCACCAGCCAGGTCATGGGCACACCGCCGATCTTGTCGACGGCTTCGACGAAGGGTTGGTAGTCGGGCCAGGTCTCGGGCGCGATATCGTGCAGCACCAGCATCAGGCTGCGTGCTGCGCTGCCGGTTTCAGCCATGGGCCCGCGCCTGCGGTTGGTGGCCGAGCACGGCCTGGTAATGCTGCAGCAGGCCGGCGACTACGTTGTCCCATGAATAGTGTTGCTCGACATGGCGGCGGGCTTGGGTGCCTAGGGTACGCACGCCCTCTTCGAACACCTGGCGCACCGCCTGCGCCATCGCCGCCCCGTCATTGGCCTGGCACAGCCGCCCGCATTGTTCGTTGACGATTTCGCCAAAGGCACCGGCACGCACCGCCACCACTGGCGTCGCGCTGGCCATGGCTTCGAGAATGACCAGGCCGAAGGTTTCCTGGTCGCCGGCATGCACCAGCAGGTCGGCACTGGCCATCAGCCTGGCGACCTCCTGCGGCGGGCAGAAGTGGTCGATCACGCTGACGTTCTGCGGCACATTCACAGGCATGTTGGAGCCCACTAGCAACAGGTGGTAGGGCCGCCCCAGGCGCTGCATGCAGTCGAGCAGTACCGGCAGGTTCTTTTCCCGCGAGCCACGGCCGGCGTAGATCAGCAGGCGGCTGGTGTCGGCAATCCCAAGTTCCGCGCGCAGGTGCGGGTCGCGGTGGTCGGGGTTGAAGGTGGCCAGGTCCACACCCAGGCGCTGCACATGCACATCGCGTATGCCCAGCCGGCGCAGTTTGTCGGCCATCACCTGGCTGGGGGCCAGCACCCGGTCGAAGTTGCCGTACAGCTTGCTGACATAGGCTTCGACATTGGGCGTGAACCAATTGCCCATGCGGTTGCTGACCAGCAGCGGCAGGTCGGAATGGTAGAAGCCAATCACCGGCACATCGAGCTGGCGGCGTGCCTCCAGGGCAGCCCAAGCGGTCAGGTACGGGTCGCCGACTTCGATCAGGTCGGGTTTGAGGCTGCGCAGCACATTGCACCAAGGCGCCAGGCGCACCGGGAAGCGGTAGCCATTGCCAAAGGGCAGGGGAGGGGCCGGCACCTGGTAGATGCCATCGGTGTGTTGCGCGCTGGCGCCGGGGATCAACAAGCTGTGGCGCACGCCTTGGATGGCATCGAGGCGGCGGTGTTTGGCATCAAGATAGGTACGTACGCCACCACTGGCGGGGGCGTAGAACATGGTGATGTCGGCAATGTGCACGATCAGCATCCCTCCGGGATCGTCTTCGGGTCTGTCATCCGGCCGTAATGGGCCGGCGATGACGCGCCTAAAGGTTGACCTACCAGAAGGATAGTTTGTTCGATCGAGGTTGGGCTGGTTGCTGCGGGCTTGTAGGCGCAGCCTTTTGCTGCGAAGAGGTCGGCACGGACGCTACAGCTTTGTGGGCTGAGCTGGCCTCTTCGCAGCGCAAGGCTGCGCCTACAGGGGGCTATTGAGCAGTCACTAGATACGGAAGCTGCCCACCAGGTGTTTCAGGCGCGAAGCCTGTTGCTCCAGGTCCGAACACGCGCGCAGGGTGGCCTGCAGGTTTTCGACACCTTCCTGGTTGAGCATGTTGATCTCGTTGATGTCCATGTTAATCGCCTCGACCACGGCTGTTTGCTCTTCGGTGGCGGTGGCCACCGACTGGTTCATGCCGTCGATCTCGCCGATACGCACCGTCACGCTGTCCAGCCGCTCGCCGGCCTGGTTGGCGATCTGCACGCTGTCCTGGCTGTGGCGCTGGCTCTGGCCCATGGTATCGACCGACTCGCGGGCACCGACCTGCAGCTCTTCGATCATGGTCTGCACCTGTTGTGCCGACTCTTGGGTGCGGTGTGCCAGGTTGCGCACCTCGTCGGCGACCACGGCAAAGCCACGCCCGGCTTCACCGGCGCGGGCGGCTTCGATCGCCGCGTTCAAGGCCAGCAGGTTGGTCTGCTGGGAGATGCTGGTGATGACTTCGAGAATCTGGCCGATGTTGACGGTCTTGCTGTTGAGCGTCTCGATGTGCGCACTGGAGGTGACGATCAAGTCGGACAGGCGGTTCATCGCGGCGATGTTGCGCTCGACCACCTGCTGGCCTTCTTCGGCCAGCAGCCGTGCGGAGCTGGCGTGTTGCGAAGCCTGGGCAGCATTGCCGGCGATTTCCTGTGCCGCGGCGCCCAGTTCATTGATGGCGGCGGCGACGCTGTTGGTGCGGTTGGATTGCTCGTCCGAGTTGGTCATCGACGAGTTCGAGGCGCTGATCACGCGCAGGGCCACTTCATTGACCTGCTCGGTGGCCGAGGACACTTCGCGGATGGAGCCGTGGATACGCTCGACGAAGCGGTTGAAGGCGCTGCCGAGCAGGCCGAATTCGTCGTGGTTGTGGATGCGCAGACGCTTGGTCAGGTCACCTTCGCCTTCGGCGATGTCTTCCATGGCGCGTGTCATGGTCAGCAACGGTTGCATCAGCACGCGAATCAGCAGGCCGAGCAGGCCGATGATGATGACCACCGCGACCAGCGTGGCGATCACCGCCGAGGTGCGGAAGGTGCTGAGCATGGAGAAGGCTTTGTCCTTGTCCACCGACAGGCCGATGTACCAGTTGGCCGAAGGCAGGCCTTTGATCGGGGTGAAGGTGAGCAGGCGGGTCTCGCCCTGGGCCTGAACTTCTGTCAGCTCACCGGACAGTTTCGGCGTGTGCTGAGGGAATAGGTCTGACAGCGATTTCATCACCAGGCTCTGGTCCGGGTGTACCAGGATTTTGCCTTGGTCGTTGACCAGGAAGGCGTAGCCCATGCCGCCGAAGTTCAGCGAGTTGATGATCTGCACCAAGCCGTCGAGGGCCAGGTCGCCGCCGACCACGCCCACGCTGTTGGAGACCTTGCTGAGAATGCCGATGACCATCTTGTTGGTGGTCATGTCGATGTACGGTTCGGTCAACGTTGCGCCAGAGGCGTTCATGCCGTCCTTGTACCAGGGGCGGGTGCGTGGGTCATAACCCTCGGGCATCTTGGCGTCCGGGCGCACGCTGAAACCGCCATCGACTTTACCCAGGTACACCGTGAGGAAGCTTGTGATCAGCGCATTCTGCCCCATCAGGGTTTCAGCGTCGTTGGGGGCCTGGGCAATGTTTTGTGCCAGGTTCTCTACCAGCTTTATACGGCCTTCGAACAGGTTGCGGATATTGGTCGAAGTCGACTCGCCCATTTCAGTCAGATAATTCTCCAGATCCTCTCTGATGGCATTACGCTGGAGATAATCGTTATAGAGGGTGAACAGGCTGAAGGCGAGTATCACGATCAGTGAGGCCGCCAAGAGAATCTTGTGGCTGAAACGAAGGCTTTTGCTCATGGAGTAATCGGTTCCGCTAAGGTTTTATCGGGCGTTCGCACGAATACATCTGCAAGACAGTGCAACATCCCGGGAAGTCCTAGTTGGGTTGTTACTGTGTTCTAGGCGAATATCACCCCGAGGTATCGGCCGATACGCGGCAAAGCTTGAGAAGAGGATGAAAGAAGATGTCGGATTCTTCGCAAATAGTTGTAGGGGCGGGCCTTGATGGTCAGCCTGTCAATCAAGCCATGCGCCTCGCCAACCGTCACGGTCTGGTCGCCGGCGCCACGGGCACCGGCAAGACGGTCACCTTGCAGCACCTGGCCGAGGTGTTCAGTGATGCGGGCGTGGCAGTATTCGCGGCCGATGTAAAAGGCGACCTGTGCGGCCTGGGTGCGGCGGGCGCACCGCAGGGCAAGGTGGCCGAACGCATTGCCGGCATGCCTTGGTTGGGGCATACGCCGCAGGCTTATCCGGTAAGCCTGTGGGATATCGCCGGGCAGTCCGGCCACCCCTTGCGCACAACCCTCAGCGAAATGGGGCCGCTGCTGCTGGGTAACCTGCTGGAACTGACCGACAGCCAGCAGGCAGCCTTGTATGCGGCATTCAAGGTGGCCGACCGTGAAGGCCTGCTGTTGCTCGACCTCAAGGACCTCAAGGCGCTGCTGGCGCACCTGAAGGACAACCCGCAGATGCTGGGTGAAGACAGCGCGCTGATGACCAGTGCCTCCACCCAGGCCTTGCTGCGTCGCCTGGCGACACTGGAGCAGCAAGGTGCCGAGGCGCTGTTCGGTGAGCCCGCGTTGCAACTTGAAGACTTGCTGCGGCCCGGCAGTGACGGCCGTGGGCGCATCCACCTGCTCGATGCCAGCCGGCTGGTGCATGAAGCGCCGAAGGTGTATGCAACCTTCCTGCTGTGGCTGTTGGCGGAGTTGTTCGAACAGTTGCCAGAGCGCGGCGATGCCGACAAGCCAGTACTGGCGCTGTTCTTCGATGAGGCGCACTTGCTGTTCAACGGCACGCCCAAGGCGTTGCAGGACCGCCTGGAGCAGGTGGTTCGGCTGATTCGCTCCAAGGGCGTGGGGGTCTACTTCGTGACCCAGTCGCCAGGTGATCTACCCGATGCCGTGCTGGCCCAATTGGGTTTGCGCATCCAGCATGGTTTGCGTGCGTTCACCGCAAAAGAGCAGAAGTCGCTGCGGGCCGTGGCCGATGGTTTCCGCCCCAACCCCGCATTCGACAGCCTGGCGGTGCTGACCGAGTTGGGTATTGGTGAAGCGTTGGTCGGTACGCTGGAAGAGAAGGGCACCCCCGCCATGGTGCAGCGGGTGCTGATCGCGCCGCCGCAGTCGCGTATCGGGCCATTGAGTGCGGCTGAGCGCACTGCATTGATTACCTCGTCACCGCTGGCCGGGCGTTATGACAAGCCGGTGGACCGTGAATCGGCTTATGAAATGCTCACTCAGCGCAAAGGTGAGCCTGTCGAGCCAGCGCCAGTGCCGAAGGCCGATGAAGAGAGCTTTGCCGACAAAGCTGGCGATTTTTTGCAGAGTGCAGCGGGGCAGGCGATCAAGTCCGCCGTGCGGCAGGCGGCCAATCAGTTGGGTCGGCAATTGGTGCGCGGGCTGATGGGGTCGTTGTTGGGGGGCAAGAAGCGCTAGCAGCGCCACGCACTGCAGGAGCGCCCTTGCGCTTCGAAGAGGCCGGTACAGCCCATGAAGCTGTAGTGCCTTTGCCGACGTCTTCGCAGCGCAAGGCTGCTCCTACAGAGGCGCGGTAATATGAAAAAGGCGCCCGAAGGCGCCTTTTTCTACAGCGGTGTCGCTCAGCCGATTGCCTTGGACGCCAGCCAGAACAGGCCAGCTGCCAAGCCCATCGAGGCAGGCAGGGTCAGGATCCACGCCAGCAGGATGGTCTTCACGGTGCCGCCTTGCAGGCCGCTCTTGTTGGCGACCATGGTACCGGCCACGCCGGACGACAACACGTGTGTGGTCGATACCGGCAGGCTGAACACGTTGGCCATGCCGATGGCACAGGCCGCGGTGATCTGCGCCGACATGCCCTGGGCGTAGGTCATGCCTTGCTTGCCGATCTTCTCGCCAACGGTCAGGACCACGCGCTTCCAGCCGACCATGGTACCCAGGCCCAAGGCCAGGGCAACGGCCACGATCACCCAGAACGGTGCATATTCGGTGGTGGCGGTGAGGTCTTTGCGCAGCTTCTCCAGGTCCGCCTTTTCACGGGCATCCAGGCCTGGCAGCTTGCCGACCTTTTTCGCCGTGTCATCCAGGCAGAGCAGGTAGCGGCGAACTTCCACGCGCTTCTCGGCATCCAGGGTGTGGTAGTCGGTCACGCCCTTGAGCGAGGCCTGCAGTGCGGCGATGGTCGGCTCGGTCTGCTGCGGGTTGCAGCTGAACTGCTCCGGCAGGTCGCTCGCCTTGGCCTTGCCCAATGCCAGGAACTCACCCAGGGTGGCGGCATTGCGCTCGTAGAACTGGCTCATGTGCAGGGTGGCGTCGCGGGTGCGTTCGATCTGATAGGTGGTGCTGTTCAGGTCGAGCACGAACTTGGCCGGCACGATACCGATCAACACCAGCATGATCAGGCCAATGCCTTTCTGGCCATCGTTGGAGCCGTGCACGAAGCTTACGCCCATGGCCGAAATCACCAGTACCAGGCGGTTCCAGAACGGCGGGTGCTTCTTGTCGTCGAGCTTGCGGCGCTGTTCAGGCGTCTTGTGCATCTTCGACAGCGGGCGCCACCATTTAAGGCCGATCAGCACCAGCGCAGCGACCGCGAAACCGGCCATGGGCGAGACCACCAGCGACATGGCGATGTCGATCGCCTTCTGCCAGTTGACGCCATCGCCCAGCGGGATGTCGTTGATCAGGGCGTTGGCCAGGCCAACACCGAGGATCGAGCCGATCAGCGTGTGCGAGCTGGAAGCCGGGATACCGAAGTACCAGGTGCCCAGGTTCCAGGTGATGGCCGCAGCCAACAGCGAGAAGACCATGGCCAGGCCGTGTCCGGTGTTCACATTGATCAGCAGCTCTACCGGCAGCAGGTGCACGATGGCATAGGCCACCCCGACACCGCCGAGCAGAACGCCAAGGAAGTTGAACACGCCGGAGAAGAACACGGCGAGGTGCGGCGGCATGGCTTTGGTATAGATGACGGTAGCTACCGCGTTGGCGGTGTCATGAAAGCCATTGATGAACTCGAAGGCGAGTACGAAGGTCAAGGCGAGCAGGAGGCTCACCAACACCCAGGCATCCAGTCCGCTGAATAAATCGATCATGAAGGTTGTCTGGCGGTCTTAGGGGGGCGGGATTATGCCAGAAAATATTGGCAATCGATGCACCTGCTACAGACCAATAGCACGCACTGTGACGCAGCCTTCACGCGCTTGCCAACGCTTGCATGAACAGTAGCGTCCGCAAAAAAGCGTGAAATATTCAAAAAATCGGCAAATGTCTGGGAAATAACCGACGCTTGACTGATTCAAACGGCCGTATGAAATTTGTGTAATTCCATTTCATCATCGACCTCGGGGTAAAGATCGACCGCGCCCGGGCAGGCCGGGCGACGACGCGGAAGGCGGAACGTTGCGCTTACGGCTTGTCGCTGCGCAGTTCCTTTTCCATTTTTTCCAGTTCCTGGTTGAACGCCTGGTCACGCACGCTGGCGCGCTTGCGCCACGGTTTGCGCTCGGGGTCCGGTTGAGCGGCGTAGGTGGTCACTTCACCACCGTAAACATCCTTGTAACGTTCAGCCTGGCGCTCGAGTTCTGCGCGCAGTTCATCTTTCGTCACAGTAGTACCTGAGTAAGTTGAATTAAGACTGTTGTTTTAGCTGTACAGCATGCCCCTGTGCATACAAAGGATGCCACAGGGAAAGCAGAGGGGGTGCCATACAGAACCTGCACATGCGTGGGTTGCCCGTAAGTGCTGGAGACAGCGGTGTGTTCCATTACCACAGCAACAAGGCGTACAACCCAATCGATTATAGCAACCGATAATTCTTCGAACAGGGATATTTACCAAAGCCTGACATGCCCGTCGAAGTAGTTGGGCTCAATGGGTAACGCGTCACACCGTGCGTATAACTTTGAAAGGCGCGAGCGGCAAAAGTTCGTCGGCCAGCCGTGGCGAACGCAGAAAGTAAAACGGCCTCGCACAAGGCGAGGCCGTTGCCTGGGACTTCTACGGTGGGTACCTGACCAGTCTCTCCAAAGAAGCCACAAAGTGGCATGAGAAAGGTATAAGCAAAAGTGTCAGCGGTCAATTGCGATTATCGGCCGTTCGTTCGATAATCGCACGAACCAGCGTTTTTTTTGAGGTGAGCGATGAGCGACGAAACAGCGGCCAACGAATCTGCCAACCCAGAGTCGGCACGCCCTGCCGCACCCGCCCTGGCGCCGCCGATCGTGGCGTCGCCGGCCAAGCGTATTCAGGCGTTTACTGGCGACCCGGATTTCATGACCTCCCTCGCGCGTGGGCTGGCGGTTATCCAGGCGTTTCAGGAGCGCAAGCGCCACCTGACCATCGCCCAGATCAGCCACCGCACCGAAATCCCTCGCGCAGCCGTGCGCCGTTGCCTGCATACCTTGATCAAGCTGGGCTATGCGACGACTGACGGGCGCACGTATTCACTGCTGCCCAAGGTGCTGACCCTGGGCCATGCCTACCTGTCGTCGACGCCATTGGCGATTTCTGCGCAGCCGTACCTGGACCGCATCAGTGACCAACTGCACGAGGCGGCCAACATGGCCACCCTCGAAGGCGACGACATCCTTTATATAGCCCGATCGGCGACTGTGGAGCGGTTGATCTCGGTCGACTTGTCGGTAGGCGGGCGCTTGCCCGCCTACTGCACCTCGATGGGGCGCATTCTGCTGGCGGCGATGGACGACACCAGCCTGCGCGAGTACCTCGACCGGGCTGACCTCAAGCCGCGTACCAGCCGCACCTTGCACGATGCTGAATCCTTGTTTGCCTGCATTCAGCAAGTACGAGCCCAGGGCTGGTGCGTGGTGGACCAGGAGCTGGAGCAAGGGCTGCGTTCGATCGCCGTGCCGATCTATGACGCTTCGGGGCAGGTGTTGGCTGCATTGAACGTCAGCACCCACGTCGGGCGTGTGACGCGCAGCGAACTGGAGCAGCGCTTCTTGCCGATCCTGCTGGCAGCCAGTCGAGACCTTTGCCATCAATTGTTTGGTTGATGCCGCGCAAGGGAGGGCCGCTGAGCGCCCTTCCTGCCCCATTATCGAGCACGGACGCCTTTCCTGTTCGATAAACGCACAATGTCGTGCTCAGTGAATTGCGTCGTCCCGGTAGGCTGATTAATGTCTCTCGCAACGGTCGGCTTTGCCGACCGAACAAGAAAAACATGTGAGGCACATACCATGACTACTGTCCCATCGCTGCCGCGGCCGCACCCGCTTGCAGCACTGTTGTATCCAGGCTGACGCAGGCCGCCATCCTTCTATTATCAACCCCTGTACTTGCGCGCTGAGTGCAGTGGCATGGCCGTGCCCTAATTCTGGATAACAACAATGAACCAACCGCAAACCAACGTCGGCAAATGCCTCGACGTCCAGTCGTTCATCAACGACCAGCCGCTGTCCCGCTATCAATGGCGCGTCGTGCTGCTGTGTTTTCTGATCGTTTTCCTCGATGGCCTGGACACTGCCGCCATGGGCTTCATCGCCCCGGCCTTGTCGCAGGAGTGGGGCATCGACCGCGCCAGCCTCGGACCGGTCATGAGTGCCGCGTTGATCGGCATGGTGTTCGGCGCACTGGGCTCAGGCCCGCTGGCCGACCGTTTTGGGCGTAAAGGCGTGCTGGTGGCTGCCGTGCTGGTGTTCGGCGGCTTCAGCCTGGCCTCGGCCTACGCGACCAATGTCGACCAGTTGCTGGTTCTGCGCTTCCTCACCGGGCTTGGCCTGGGTGCGGGTATGCCCAATGCGACGACGCTGCTGTCCGAGTACACCCCTGAGCGGCTCAAATCGCTGCTGGTGACCAGCATGTTCTGCGGCTTCAACCTGGGCATGGCGGGCGGTGGGTTTATCTCCGCGAAGATGATCCCGGCGTATGGCTGGCATAGCCTGCTGGTGATCGGTGGCGTGCTGCCGCTGTTGCTGGCGGTGGTGTTGCTCATCTGGTTGCCGGAGTCGGCACGCTTCCTGGTAGTGCGTAATCGCGGTACGGACAAAGTCCGCAAAACCCTGGCGCCGATTGCGCCGCAGGTAGTGGCCCAGGCGGCCAGCTTCAGTGTGCCGGAGCAAAAGGCGGTGGCGGCGCGCAACGTATTTGCGGTCATCTTCTCCGGCACCTACGGCCTGGGCACGATGTTGCTGTGGCTGACTTATTTCATGGGCTTGGTGATTGTCTATCTGTTGACCAGCTGGCTGCCGACCCTGATGCGTGACAGCGGGGCCAGCATGGAGCAGGCGGCGTTCATTGGCGCACTGTTCCAGTTTGGCGGCGTGCTGAGCGCAGTCGGAGTGGGCTGGGCCATGGATCGCTTCAACCCGCACAAGGTCATCGGCATTTTCTACCTGCTGGCCGGGGTGTTTGCCTACGCGGTGGGGCAGAGCCTGGGCAACATCACCCTGCTCGCCACACTGGTGCTGGTCGCTGGCATGTGCGTTAACGGTGCGCAGTCGGCCATGCCGTCGCTGGCTGCCCGCTTCTACCCAACCCAAGGGCGTGCCACGGGCGTTTCGTGGATGCTGGGCATCGGCCGCTTTGGCGCGATCCTCGGCGCCTGGAGTGGTGCGACGCTGCTGGGCCTGGGCTGGAATTTCGAACAGGTGCTGACAGCGCTGCTGGTGCCGGCGGCATTGGCGACGGTGGGTGTGGTCGTGAAAGGGCTGGTCAGCCACGCGGACGCGACCTGAGTGCCGAAGGGGGCCGCTTTGCGGCCCATTCGCAGCACAAGGCTGCTCCTGCAGTAGAAATACATAAATGGTTCGATAATCGCACATAAGGTCGATTATCGGATTGTAAGGGACCTACCAGTCTCCTTAATCTGAACGCACTGATGAACCCTGACCGGGAGTCTCCAAAGCAAGCCGGCACCCCATGAATTCGCTGTCGCTGCGGTTCATTCGGGGGGCAACCCGCGAGCAGATCGTTGCGGCCATCCGCTGGGCGATCCGCTTTGCCGGCGATGTGCAGACCACCACCGAATCCACCCGAATCGAGATGCCCGCCTTACGCGACCTCGAAGCCCATACCGCCGCGGCCCATGGCCAGATGGCAGGAGAAGCCAAATGCGCGACGTATTCATCTGTGACGCCATCCGCACCCCGATCGGCCGCTTCGGCGGCGCCCTGGCCGGCGTGCGCGCCGATGACCTGGCGGCAGTGCCGCTGAAGGCGCTGATCGAGCGTAACCCTTCGGTGCAGTGGGATCAGGTCGACGAAGTGTTCTTCGGCTGTGCCAACCAGGCCGGTGAAGACAACCGCAACGTGGCGCGCATGGCGCTGCTGCTGGCGGGCCTGCCTGAGAGCATTCCTGGCGTGACCCTGAACCGCCTGTGCGCATCGGGCATGGATGCCATCGGCACGGCGTTCCGCGCGATCGCCAGTGGCGAAATGGAGTTGGCCATCGCCGGTGGCGTCGAGTCGATGTCGCGTGCACCCTTCGTCATGGGCAAGGCCGAAAGCGGCTACTCGCGCAACATGAAGCTTGAAGACACCACCATCGGCTGGCGTTTCATCAACCCGCTGATGAAGAGCCAGTACGGCGTCGATTCGATGCCGGAAACCGCTGATAACGTCGCTGACGATTACCAGGTTTCCCGCGCCGACCAGGATGCATTCGCCCTGCGCAGCCAGCAAAAGGCCGCCGCGGCCCAGGCAGCCGGCTTCTTCGCCGAAGAGATCGTGCCAGTGCGCATTGCCCACAAGAAGGGCGAAACTATCGTCGAGCGTGATGAACACCTGCGCCCGGAAACCACCCTGGAAGCATTGACCAAGCTCAAGCCGGTCAATGGCCCGGACAAGACAGTCACCGCAGGCAACGCGTCGGGTGTCAACGACGGTGCTGCGGCACTGATCCTGGCCTCGGCGGAAGCGGTGAAGAAACACGGCCTGACCCCACGTGCCCGGGTACTGGGCATGGCCAGCGGCGGCGTGGCTCCTCGGGTCATGGGTATTGGCCCGGTGCCTGCGGTGCGCAAGCTGACCGAGCGCCTGGGTGTGGCGATGAGCGACTTCGACGTGATCGAGCTGAACGAAGCGTTCGCCAGCCAAGGCCTGGCCGTGCTGCGTGAGCTGGGTGTGGCCGATGATGCGCCGCAGGTAAACCCCAATGGTGGCGCGATTGCCCTGGGCCACCCGCTGGGCATGAGTGGCGCGCGCCTGGTGCTGACGGCGTTGCATCAGTTGGAGAAGAGCGGCGGGCGTAAAGGCCTGGCGACCATGTGTGTGGGGGTAGGCCAAGGTTTGGCGTTGGCCATCGAGCGGGTTTGATCAGGCTCGGCCTCTTCGCGGGTAAACCCGCTCCCACAGGGATCCACGCAATCCTCTGTGGGAGCGGGTTTACCCGCGAAGAGGCCGGATCTATGAGACACAAGGCTAATGGCCAGCCGCGCAGCGGAACGAGTGTGTTACTAGGTATGTCTAGACTTACCTAGGACCCTCCAGGAGTAAAACCTCATGACCTCAACCTATTACACCGGCGAAGAACGCAGCAAGCGTATCTTCGCGATCGTCGGTGCCTCTTCAGGCAACCTGGTGGAATGGTTCGACTTCTACGTCTACGCCTTCTGCGCAATCTACTTCGCCCCGGCTTTCTTCCCCTCCGACGACCCCACTGTGCAGTTGCTCAACACCGCGGGTGTGTTCGCAGCGGGCTTCCTGATGCGCCCCATTGGTGGCTGGATCTTTGGCCGCCTGGCCGACCGCCATGGCCGCAAGAATTCCCTGATGATCTCGGTGCTGATGATGTGCGCCGGCTCCTTGATGATTGCCTGCCTGCCGACCTACGGCAGCATTGGTACCTGGGCGCCGGCGCTGCTGTTGCTCGCCCGCTTGATCCAAGGCCTGTCGGTAGGTGGCGAGTACGGCACCACGGCGACCTACATGAGTGAAGTGGCACTGCGCGGCCAGCGCGGTTTCTTCGCCTCGTTCCAATACGTGACCCTGATCGGCGGCCAGTTACTGGCGGTGCTGGTGGTGGTCATCCTGCAGCAGTTGCTGACCGAGGACGAACTGCGCGCCTGGGGCTGGCGTATTCCGTTCGTGGTCGGTGCCGTGGCCGCGCTGATCTCGCTGATGCTGCGTCGCTCGCTGCACGAAACCAGCAACGCCGAAACCCGCAATGACAAAGACGCCGGCTCGATCAGCGGCTTGTTCCGCAATCACGCCGCGGCGTTCATCACCGTGCTGGGGTACACCGCCGGTGGTTCGCTGATTTTCTACACCTTCACCACCTACATGCAGAAGTACCTGGTCAACACGGCCGGGATGAACGCCAAGAGCGCCAGCTATGTGATGACGGGGGCGTTGTTCCTGTTCATGATCCTGCAGCCGTTCTTCGGCATGCTGTCCGACCGTATCGGCCGGCGTAACTCGATGCTGCTGTTCGGCGCCTTGGGCACGCTGTTCACCGTGCCCCTGTTGATGGCGCTGAAGACCGTGACCAGCCCGTTCCTGGCGTTCGTGCTGATCAGCCTGGCCTTGTGTATCGTCAGTTTCTACACCTCGATCAGCGGCCTGGTAAAAGCGGAGATGTTCCCGCCGCAGGTGCGCGCACTGGGTGTGGGCCTTGCGTATGCGGTGGCCAACGCCATGTTCGGCGGGTCTGCTGAATACGTGGCCTTGGGCCTGAAGACCCTGGGCATGGAAAACACTTTCTACTGGTACGTGACGGCCATGATGGCGGTGGCTTTCCTGTTCAGCCTGCGCCTGCCGAAGCAGGCGGCGTACCTGCACCATGACGATTAAGGACCTGCAATGACGTACCGTGCGGACAACCAGCTGTTCGATGCCTACTTCACCGCGCCGGCCATGCGCGAGATTTTCTCCGACCGTGGCCGCCTGCAGGGCATGCTCGATTTCGAAGCCGCCCTGGCCCGCGCCGAAGCGGCCGCAGGGCTGGTGCCGCACACTGCGGTGGCGGCCATCGAGGCGGCCTGCAAGGCTGAGCGTTACGACGCTGGCGCCCTGGCCGATGCCATCGCCAGTGCCGGCAACTCGGCGATCCCGTTGGTGAAGGCGCTGGGCAAAGTGATCGCCAGCGGCGTGCCCGAGGCCGAGCGCTACGTGCACCTGGGCGCCACCAGCCAGGACGCCATGGACACCGGGCTGGTACTGCAACTGCGCGATGCCCTCGACCTGATCGAGGCAGACCTCGCTCAACTGGCCGATACCCTGGCGCGCCAGGCCTTGCACCATGCCGACACCCCGATGGTGGGGCGTACCTGGCTGCAACACGCCACGCCGGTCACCTTGGGCATGAAGCTGGCCGGTGTGCTGGGCGCATTGACCCGTCATCGCCAGCGGCTTCAGGAGCTGCGCCCGCGCCTGCTGTGCCTGCAGTTCGGTGGTGCGTCCGGCAGCCTGGCAGCGTTGGGCAGCAAAGCCATGCCGGTGGCCGAGGGCCTGGCCGAGCAGCTCAAGCTGCACTTGCCCGAGCAACCCTGGCACACCCAGCGTGACCGGCTGGTGGAGTTTGCCTCGGTGCTGGGCCTGATCGCCGGCAGCCTGGGCAAGTTTGGCCGCGATGTCAGCCTGCTGATGCAGACCGAGGCGGGGGAGGTGTTCGAGCCTTCCGCGCCAGGCAAGGGTGGTTCGTCGACCATGCCGCACAAACGCAACCCGGTGGGTGCCGCGGTGCTGATCGGTGCCGCTACCCGCGTGCCGGGCCTGTTGTCGACCTTGTTCGCCGCCATGCCTCAAGAACATGAACGCAGCCTTGGCCTGTGGCATGCCGAGTGGGAAACCCTGCCGGAAATCTGCTGCCTGGTTTCCGGCGCCCTGCGCCAGGCCCAGGTGATTGCCGAAGGCATGCAGGTCGATGCCGAACGTATGCGCCGCAACCTCGACCTGACCCAGGGGCTGGTGCTGGCCGAGGCGGTCAGCATTGTCCTCGCTCAGCGCCTGGGCCGTGATCGCGCCCACCATTTGCTCGAGCAGTGCTGCCAGCGCGCCGTCGCCGAACAGCGCCACCTGCGTGCCGTGCTGGGTGACGAGCCGCAGGTCAGTGCCGAATTGTCGGCAGAAGAACTCGATCGCTTGCTCGACCCTGCCCATTACCTTGGCCAGGCCCGCGTCTGGGTGGCGCGCGCCGTGGCTGAACATCAACGTTTCACTGCCTGAAGGAGACTGCTGTGGCGCATTTGCAACTGGCCGATGGCGTACTGAACTATCAAATCGATGGCCCGGCGGATGCTCCGGTGCTGGTCTTGTCCAACTCCCTCGGCACCGACCTGGGCATGTGGGACACGCAGATCCCCGTGTGGAGCGAGCACTTCCGTGTGCTGCGCTATGACACCCGCGGCCACGGCGATTCGCTGGTGACCGCCGGCCCGTACAGCATCGAGCAACTGGGCCGCGACGTCGTGGCCTTGCTCGACGCCCTGGACATCAACAAGGCGCACTTCGTCGGCCTGTCGATGGGCGGCCTGATTGGCCAGTGGCTGGGCATCAACGCCGGCGAACGTCTGGCCAGCCTGACCCTGTGCAACACCGCCGCCAAGATTGGCAGCGATGAGGTCTGGAACCCGCGTATCGACACCGTGCTCAAAGGCGGCCAACAGGCCATGGTCGCGCTGCGCGACGCGTCCATCGCCCGCTGGTTCACCCCAGCCTTCGCCCAGGCGCAGCCCGAGCAGGCCCAGCGTATCTGCCAGATGCTCGCGCAGACCCAGCCTGAGGGCTATGCGGCCAACTGCGCTGCGGTACGCGACGCCGACTACCGCGAGCAGGTGCAGCGTATCCAAGTGCCGACGCTGATCGTTGCCGGTACTGAAGACGTGGTGACCACGCCGGAACATGGCCGCTTCATGCAGGCGGCTATCAAGGGTGCCGAGTATGTCGATTTCCCGGCGGCGCACCTGTCCAACGTCGAGATTGGCGAGCGCTTCAGCCGCCGTGTACTCGACTTCCTGCTGGCCCACTGAGGACAACGCCATGGATGAGAAACAACGCTACGACGCGGGCATGCAAGTGCGCCGCGCGGTGCTGGGCGATGCCCACGTGGACCGCAGCCTGGAGAAGCTCAACGACTTCAATGGCGAGTTCCAGGAAATGATCACTCGCCATGCTTGGGGTGATATCTGGACCCGCCCTGGCCTGCCGCGCCATACCCGCAGCCTGATCACCATCGCCATGCTGATCGGCATGAACCGCAACGACGAGCTCAAGCTGCACCTGCGCGCCGCTGCCAACAATGGCGTGACCCGTGACGAGATCAAGGAAGTGCTGATGCAGAGCGCGATCTATTGCGGTATTCCGGCAGCCAATGCCACCTTCCACCTGGCGGAGTCGGTGTGGGATGAGCTGGGGGTTGAGTCGCGCCAGTCGTGACCTTCGCTGTTTTCACTGGCCCTATCGCCGGCTTTCCGTCGATGGGGCCAGTGGCGGCAACTGTTGTCACACCGCCGCGTTTTTCTGCCTGATGGCGACCGGCCCGGCGTTGGCTTCCACGGCCCGCTTCAGCGCCGGGCACAACCCCAGCATGAATGCAGCTTCAGCCACCACGAACAGCGGCCCGATGATCAGCCCGCTGATGTCGTCGACGAACGCCGGCTTGCGGCCCTCGTAGTAGTGGCCGACGAACTGGATGATCCAGCCCAGCACAAATGCCCCCAGCCCAGCCCCCAGCCACAGCCCGGTGCTTTGCACCGCCAGTACCTGGCCAACCCACAGGCACAGCCCCAGCAGCAGGCCCATGACCAGCCCGAAGCGCAGGTCCAGGCGCAGGTAGAACCACACCGAGGCGGCGGCCGCCAGCAGGGCAGGTGACAGCCAGAGGCCTGCAATGTCCCAGCCTGGGCGCGACAGCAGGATGGTCACGGCCAGCACGATCAGTGGAATGCCGACGAAATGGGTGGCGATGTTGCGCGGGTCGCGGTGGTAATGGGCGTACTGGCTCAGGTGCTCTTCGAGGTTTTTCATTGTTGTGCCTCCCTGGTTTGCCTGATCGGGGTTTACTGCCTGTGCCGGCCCCTTCGCGGGCACAGGCAACCTATATTGCTCAGGATAGCCTGCAGCCCACCAGCATCATCACTTCAGCGAATGGCAGCACTCCGCAGGGGCGCATCCAGCCCCACCAGCGTCTCGATCATCGCCCGCGCCGCCGGTGACAATCGGTAGCCGCTGCGGCTGACCACGCCGCAGCGCACGCTGAGCACTTCCAGCGCTGGCGGCAGGTTGCGCCAGTGCAGGCGCACCAGGCGGCCGGCCGCCAGGTCTTCGGCAACGGCTTCTTCGCTGGCGGTACCGATTGCATTACTGGCCTGCACGACACTGCGCAGCACCGCCAGGTGCTCGGTCTGCAGGTGCGGGGTGAAGTCGTTGCGCCCGCTCAGGTTGGCCAGGCGCTTGCGCACACCGGGCGCGAGCAGGGCGCTGGCCAGCGGGTAGGTGAACAGGTCGTTGGTCGACAAGCTGTCCTTGGCCAGCAACGGGTGGCCGGGGCGGCAGAAGAACAGGCCGGGGCGTGGCGAAAGCGGCTCGGTATGGAAGTTGGGGTCGGCCTCGAACGGGCGGATGTCGTCGACGAAGAATTCGATCTGCTCACGGCGCAGTGCCTGGCCGAGGCGCTCGGCATTGTCCACCAGCAGCGAGGTACGAATACCCGGGTGGCTGTCGATGAAGTGGCGCAAGGCATCGGGGACCAGGCGAACAGCCAGTGCCGGGCCGCTGCCGAAGTGCAATTCGCCAGCGTCGAGCTTGGTCATCTGTAGCACTTCGTTGCTCAACTGCGCGGCACCTTGCACGAGGCGGCGTGCGTGCTGCAGCACCACCAAGCCTTCCGGGGTGGGTGGCAGGGCCTTGCTGGCGCGGTCTACCAGGGCGCAGCCGAATGTCTGCTCCAGGCCCTGGATGGCACGGCTGAATGCAGGCTGGGTGATGCCCATGGCTTCAGCGGCGCGGACAAAACTGCGGTATTCGTTGAGGGCGATAAAGTAGCGCAGTTGACGGAGGTCCATGTCGCGGCTCTGGGGCGGGGATCAGGGCTCGATTTAAGCTGCTACAGCTTATGTCGTCAACGAAGGTTTGTTTTGGTTGTTATGCGATAAAGTTATCTGTGCGTCAAGTCATCCGGCTCTTCGCGGGTAAACCCGCTCCCACAGGGACCGCGTGGTTCTTCAAACCGGCGCGGTGAGCTGCGCCCCAGATGTTGGACATCCGTCCATTATCTGGGGTTTTTATGAGCAAATACTCAACAGCATTCAAGCAGTCCGCCGTCCAGGCGTTCCTCCAGCGCGGACGTGGCTTTCGCCACATCGCAGCGCAGTTCCAGCTCGACCCGACATTGCTTCGCCGCTGGGTCATGTCTTATCAGTTTCATGGTGAGGCCAGCTTCGCGAAGCCGGGCGGCCATTACAGTCGCGAGTTCAAGCTATCCGTCCTCTATCGCATGTGGCGCGATAAGCTGTCGCTACGGGCCACCGCAGCACTGTTCAACCTGGGTAACTCAACTCAGGTGCGCCGGTGGGAAGAACAGTATTACAGTGGCGGCATTTACGCCCTGTCTTCAAGCAAAGAGATGTTGGCCAACGCTATGCCTAAAGCCCCGCGCAAGTCCGAAGAGCTCAAACCTATCGAGGAGCTCACCCATGCGGAGTTACTCAAAAGATTCCGCCAGCTTGAAGCGGAGAACGCCTACCTAAAAAAGCTCGAGGAGCTCGACGAGGAGAAGGCGAGGTTGAAGAGAGCCAGGAAAAAGCCCGGTTAGTAAGTGCTTTGCGCGCACACTACCCGCTTGCCAACCTACTCAAGGCGGCCGGCCTTCCGCGCAGCACGTATTACTATCAACTCGGTGTGCTCGAGGCCGGGGACAAGTGCGCCCCGCTAAAAGTGTCGATCCAAGACATCTGCCATCAACACCGTGGTCGTTACGGTTATCGGCGGGTTACCTGCGCACTGCGCAGTTCTGGGCAGCTGGTTAACAGTAAAAAGGTGCGGCGGCTGATGGCGGTTTTGGACCTCAAATGCACAGTGCGCCCCAAGAAATACAAGGCATATCGGGGACTGATGGGAGAGGCGGCGCCTAATCTTCTGCGCCGCGATTTCAAGGCTGGTCAGCCTAACCAGAAGTGGGTAACCGATGTCACTGAGTTTAAAGTGGCAGGAGAAAAACTGTATCTCTCTCCCGTGATGGACTTATACAACGGTGAAATCGTGGCCTATCGAATCGAGAACCGGCCACGTTTCACCTTAGTCGGTGAGATGCTGGAGCAGGCAATCAAGCAGCTTCCAGTGGGCAGTAAACCAATGCTGCACTCAGATCAAGGGTGGCACTACCGCTACCCTGAGTACTGCACACGCCTGAAAGAGGCTGGCCTTGAGCAGAGCATGTCACGCAAGGGTAACTGCCTGGACAATGCGGCCATGGAGAGTTTTTTTGGCACACTTAAATCGGAATATTTCTATCGTGAGCGCTTCAACAGCGTGGCAGAGCTACAGGCGGGATTGGATGAATACATCCATTACTACAATCACGATCGGATCAAAATGAAACTCAATGGTCTGAGTCCTGTGGCTTACAGGACTCAGGCTGAAGTAGCCTAGTGCCGTCTGTCCAAGATTTGGGGCGCAGCTCACGGCGCTGCCGTGAAGGGGTACGCTGTACGTGTAGGAGCGGCCTTGCGTCGCGAAGGGGCGCAAAGCGCCCCCAAAATCTCAGACAGCGCTCAAACCGCCAGGCCAATCGCCGGCTGCACCTGGGATGCCCGATACGCCGGGTAAATGGTCGCCAAGAAGCTCATCACCAACCCCGCCGCACAGATGATCACCACATCGCCCCACTGCAGTTCCGACGGCAGG
>Ga0160451_100415_pt1 | contig 25528 bp, 23 predicted proteins | sample HID1975M_E1MG_FD_108270 | JGI IMG/M metagenome (GOLD analysis project Ga0160451, IMG submission 108270) | Enriched soil microbial communities from UW Madison campus, WI, USA - HID1975M_E1 MG | ecosystem: Environmental > Terrestrial > Soil > Unclassified | place: USA: Madison, Wisconsin... | reverse complement strand
GGAAGGGACTGATCCGATGGAAACCGCCGAACTGCTGGTCCGGCTGGCCGGCGCGCACAGTCTGGGATTCGCGGCATTCCACCTCGCCTTCTGGAAGCTTTTCGACTGGAAGCGCGATCTGGCGCGCAACCATCGGGCCAACCGCGCCATCATGCAGATCCTCAATCTGCGCCTGATCTACGTATTCCTCGGCGCGGCGGCCGCGTGCTTCTTCTTTACCCGGGAACTGATCGCCACGCCGCTGGGCAATGCGGTGCTGGGCTTCCTGGCGCTGTTCTGGGTCGGGCGCACCGTCGAGCAGTTCGTGTTCCTGCGCATCGACGATGTCCGCGTGCACGCGCTTACCGGCCTGTTCGTGCTGGGCGCGGCGCTGTTCGCCGCGCCGCTGTTCCTGCACTGAACCGTCGGGCACGACGGCGGACTTCTACCCCATCAGCTTCCTTCCGCGAGCGGTTTCATGCCGCCATCGGCGTCGGTTGGCCGTGGGACGCGTTCGGACGGCAGCTTCGATTCCTCCCGCAGCAGCCGCCACGCGCTGAACGTCATGGCCGAGGCGATCAACAGCCCCGCGCCGAACACCACGCTGGATCCGAACGCGGACAGGAACTTGTGTACCCAGACGAACGTGAGGTCGCCGCCGCGGTAGATCACCGTGTCGATGGCCGCGCCGGCCTTGTAGCGCCATTCGCGGCCGACGCGGGTGTAGATGGTTTCGCGCGCCGGCTTGGCCAGCGAGAACTCGCTGGCGCGCGTGACCACCTGCACGATCGCCACGATGACCGGCAGCGGCGATGCCGACAGGATCGAGAAGCCGACGATGACCGCCGCTCCCGGGATCAACAGCGCCGGCGCGATGCCGAAGCGCGACATCAGCGCGCGCGTGATCAACAGCTGTACGACCAGCGTCAGCGAATTCACCGCCAGGTCGATCGTGGCGAAATAGGCGGCGCGCTCGTCGGCGGTGGCGAACATCGTCCGCGCGATGCGGTTCTGCTCGTTGTACAGCAGCGTGCCGACGCCGACGCCCAGCACCACCATCAGCGCCAGCCAACGCAGCAGCGGCTCTTTTGCGACCAGCTTGAGTCCCGCCAAAACCGCGCCGCCCATCGGCACCTCGCCGCTGGCCTGTTTGCGCTCCTGCTCGCGCGCGACGGCGTAGCGGCGCAGGCGCAGGATGCAGGCCACGCAGATCGCCAGCAGCCCGCACGAGACCAGCATCATGTTGGGGATGCCGATCTGCTGGACCAGGGTCCGGGTCAGCATCGGCCCGAGGAACGCGCCCAGAGTGCCGGCCGCGCCGATGTAGCCGTAGTACGTGCGCGCTTCGGCATTGCTGTAGACATCGGCCATGAAGCTCCAGAACACCGCCACCGCGAACAGGTTGAACACCGTGATCCACAGGATGAACGCCAGGCCCCGGCCGGCCACGCCGCTGTCGAACATCGCATAGAACACCAGCAGTGTGGCGATGAAGAAACCGTAGATCACCGGCAGGAATACCCGCCGCGCGAACCGGCTGACCAGCCAGCCGTATACCGGCTGCAGCAACAGCATGATCACGAACACCGCGGTGAAGATGAACTGCAGCGTGAATTCGCCGATCGCCACGCCGCGCTCGGCGAAGAACGCAATCAACGCCGGCGGGAACACGGCCTCGATGTCGCTGGAGGCGGCCATCGCCTCGCGTACCGGACGCAGCACGTAGTAGCCGCTGAGCAGGCAGAAGAAATACAGGAACGACCACAGCAGCGGCGGCGAATCGCCCATCGCGGCGCGGAACCGCGACAGCGGCGACGGTCGGCGCGGGGGCGCGCTCATCGGTTCTTGCAGCCCCGGTCGCGGCAGGGGAAACGGTGCATGGGGAACTCCGGGACCAATACGCGCGCACGGTATCCGATGCACTGCAACATCGCCAGTAGCCGTGGCCGGGATGCCCCCTGCCCGCGCCCGCAAGCGGCGGAAACATCAAAGGCCTTCGCCATCGAAACGCGGCGAGAGCATTTGCTCTATGCCCGGCCGCTAGCGTCCTTGCGGACTCCGCCATCGGGCCGCGCGTGTACGACTACATCATCATCGGCGCCGGTTCGGCCGGCTGCGTGCTCGCCCATCGCCTCAGCGAGAATCCGCACTGCCGCGTGCTGTTGCTGGAAGCCGGCCCGCGCGACTGGCATCCCTTCATCCACATGCCGGCCGGACTGTCGCGGCTGGTGCGCAACACGCGCATCAACTGGAACTACGACACCGCGCCCGAACCGCAGCTCGACGGCCGCCGACTGTGGTGGCCGCGCGGCAAGGTGCTGGGCGGCTCCAGCTCGATCAATGCGATGTGCTACGTGCGCGGCGTGCCGGGCGACTACGACGGCTGGGACGCGCTCGGGGCCACCGGCTGGCACTGGGACGGCGTGCTGCCGTATTTCCGCCGTGCCGAGCACAACATGCGCGGCGCCGATGCCCTGCATGGCGGCGACGGCCCGCTGCACGTGTCGGATCTGCGCCACAGCAATCCGTTGTCGCGCGCCTTCATCGAGGCCGGCGTGCAGCTGGGCCTGCCGCGCAACGACGATTTCAACGGCCCGGTGCAGGAAGGCGTCGGGCTCTACCAGGTCACCCAGCGCGACGGCGTCCGCTGCTCCAGCGCCACGGCCTACCTGCAGCCGGTCCGGCAACGCGCCAACCTGACCGTGCTGACCGACGTGCGGGTACAGCGCATCGTGCTGCAGGGCCAGCGCGCGGTGGCGGTCGAATACGCCCAAGACGGCCAGCGCCATCGCGCCGCGGCCGCAGGCGAGGTGCTGCTGAGCGCCGGCGCGGTCAATTCGCCGCAGTTGCTGATGCTGTCCGGCATCGGACCGGCCGACCATCTGCGCGCGCACGGCATCGACATCGCGCAGGATCTGCCCGGCGTCGGCGCCAACCTGCAGGATCACCTGGACATCTGCACGCTGCAGCGCTGCTCCACGCGCGTGAGCTACGACCGCGCCAGCGAAATGAAGCTGGCCTTCGACTATTACCTGCGCGGCCGCCGCGGCGCCGGCACCAGCAACCTCGCCGAGGCCGGCGCGTTCGTGCGCTCGGCGCTGGCCGGCGACGCGCGCGCCGACATCCAGCTTCATTTCGTCCCGGCGATGCTCGACGATCACGGCCGCAACCGCCTGCCCGGCGATGGCTATACCGTGCATGCCTGCTTCCTGCGCCCGCGCAGCCGCGGCCGCGTCGCGCTGCAGAGCGCCGATCCCTCGGCGCCGGCGCGCATCCAGCCGCACTATCTCAGCGATCCGGAAGGCTTCGACCTGCGCATGATGGTCGAATGCGCCAGGCTGTCGCGCCAGCTGCTCGCCCAGCCGGCCTTCGATCGCTACCGGGGCGCGCCGCTGTTCCCGCCGCGCGACGATCTGTCGGATGCGGAACTGGCCGATTTCGTCCGCGCCAGGGCCGAGTCCATCTACCACCCGGTCGGCACCTGCCGGATGGGCAGCGATGCGGCATCGGTGGTCGACCCGCAGCTGCGCGTGCATGGCGTGGCCGGCCTGCGCGTGATCGATGCGTCGGTAATGCCGACGCTTCCCGGCGGCAACACCAACGCACCGACCGTCATGATCGCCGAGCGGGCGGCGGATCTGATCCTCGATCGGGCCGTGCCCTGATCATTCGCGCTCCCTCGCTGTCCCGAACCCGGACTGACCCGGCGACGCCATGGCGTGCGTGCTGCGCACCAGCCTAATCGCAAACGCACCGCCTTCATGGACGAGCAAAGGCAGCACCCAGCTCAGCCACAGCAGTGTCGGGATCATGACCGCTGGAGAAGCGAGTTCCATCACGCCCGGCATCCGGATCATCGCGCGGAACGTGATCGGCGCCAGAGTGACCAGGTAATTGCGCACCATCCATCGCCGGTGCGCCTGCGGCCGCATTCCGTGGATGGCCATCAAACCCATGAGGCCCGTCACCAGCCATGCCAGCGCGGTAGCGCCGAACGCAGCCTTAAAGGCGAGTCCGGCATGCGTTGTCGCAATCAATCCCGCCGCACCCGCGCAGGCGACCAGCATGGCCACGAAATAGCACCGGCCGGTCCAACGGTGGAATACCGGATAGGCGCGCGGAAGTTGCGTCAGGAACTGGACGGGACCGAGGAGCATCGCCAGCGTCCCGCCGGCGATATGTATCCACAGCCACTCGCGCCTCGACCAGAAGATGCCGTAGGCGTCGGCATCCAGCTGGCCGTACTTGCGGTACGCGGTCGTCAGGAACTCGAAAATCACGATACCGGCGATGATCAGCGCGACAAGCAGGATCGCGCGTTGCAAGAAGCGAAGAAACACCGCCAAGGCCGAATCCCGATCGAATAGAGCCATCCCATCGCCAACGATTTGCAGGTAGTTCGAGCCTACACCAATCGATGGATCCGGCTGGCTCGAAACGGACGCGCCGCCGGGCCAGACGCTCAGTCATCGCGGGGTACGATGCACCACGAGTCCCGGAGCGCTCCGAACATCATCGATTTGCGTGACCTCTGCGGCGCGTGCGTGCCAGCTGCGTGGTCCTGACAGATGACGGCGAACAGGGCCCGGCGCGAATTCCGGATTGAGCGCCGGCATGCACTTATCCGATCAACGACAACTCTCCGTCGATGGTTTGCGGATGCGACACCCGCCGCGCGACCGGGGACGATGGGACGCAGCGTGTTCGCCGATATGCCGGGAGGCCGCAGGAAAACCGCCGCTACGGCTCCAGCGCCAGCCGCCCGCCCGGCGCGATCTGTCGCGCATCGTCCAGCAGGCCGCGCAGGTAGCCGGCATAGTCCGCCAGCGGATCGTCCTGCGGCAGTGCGCCGATTTCCTTCTGCAGCTGCGCCAGCAGGCGATCGGCGCGCTCGGTGATGCCCTGCTCGCGCAGGTAGTTGGACGAGACGAACAGGTATTCGAGGACCTGCCCGGGCGCCAGGTCGGGTTGCGCGAGGCGTTCGAGCATGATGTCCAGCGCGGCCTGCCGGTGCCGCTGAGCGACGTCCGGTTCGCCGGCCATCGTCTCGAAGGCGAACGCCAGTGCCCGGTGCAGCAGGCAGCGCCGCTCGGCGCCTGTCGTGCGCAGCGCGTAGATCGCCTCGGCGCGGCGCAGGAAATCGGCCGGCGCATCCGCCGCGCGCTGGTCGGACGGCAACGCAGCGAGATAGGCGGCGATGGCCTGTCTTTCCTCCGCCGACAGCGTGGTGTCGCCGATCAGCGATACATAGCCGGAGCCGCAGCGCCACCAGCCCTGCGGCTGGGTCAGCGGGAAGAACACCTGATCGTATTTTTCCGGCCACTGGTAGATGTACGAGCCGAAGCTGGCCGGCTCGGCGACCTCGCACGCTTCACCGTCGATCGGATCGTCGATGCGCTTGCCGCCCCACGTCGTCGCCTCCGCCGTCGGCGTGCCGAGTCCGAGCGCCAGCAGCAGGCACAGGACCCGGCGCGGCGTCACGCGCGTTCCAGCATCGGCGGCAGCGGGCAGTGCAGCACGCCGCAGATCGTGCGCAGCAGTTCGGCCTCGGCCACGCTGACCCGGTTGTCGTGGCTGACCGCGGCGGTGATCGCCTCGACCATCACCTGCTTGGCCAGCGGGTCCAGCGCATCGAGCGGTTCCCACACCGCATCCAGCGCCTGCACGCCGCCGGGCGGCGGCGCGTAGGCGAGGTGATCGCGCGGCAGCACGCGCTGCAGGCCGGCCAGGTAGGCGCGCTGCGCCTGCGCCGGATCGGTATTGCCGGCCTGCGCGACCACCGCCAGCAGCGTGGCGAATTCCTGCTTGACGCTGCCCGGCTTGCGCCGGCCGAAGCGCGCATGCCGGCCGGGATCCAGCGCTTCGCGCACCTGCACCTGCAGCAGCCGCGCCAGGCAGTATTCGAACAGCGATACCTTGCCGTCGGCGTGCACGGCCGCATCGACGGTATCGAGGAAGCTTTCCAGTTCCGGACGCGGCCGCATCCGCAACACCGGAAAGATCAATCCGGCCAGCGGCAGGCGCAGCATCGGGTGCAGCGCCTGCAGATGCTCGCGCCGCAGCTCGCCCGCCTGCCGCGCCATCGCCTCGCCCAACCGCGCGGCGATCTCGGTGCGCTGCAGCGCGGCGACCGTCTCGTCCTCGTCCAGCAGCAGGCCCAGCAGCAACGGCATGGCGTAATCGCGGCGCATGGCCAGCGCGCGCAGCGGCGACGGCAGCGTCTCGACGATGGTGTGCGCGCGCTGGTAGTCGTCCTGCTCGGGCGTGGCGACCTGCGCGGCCACCTTGGGCGGCGTGACGTCGAGCGATTGCGTCGGCGACGGCAGCGGCGGCGGTTGCGGCCCGGCCAGTCCCATCGCGATGTCTTCCTTCAGGCCGTCCGGCGGCGCGGCCATCCAGCGGCGCGACAGTTCCTGCAGCTGGCGCGGATCGAACAGCGGATCCAGCTTGCGGATGCGCTCGGCCAGCGGCGGATGGGTGGCGAACATCCGCGAGAACGCCATGCCTTCGCCGAACAGCATGTGGCTGACCTCCTCGGCCTTGCCCTTGTCGGCCAGCTGCGATCCTTCCTGCAGGCCGCCGATCTTCTTCAGCGCGCCGGCCAGTCCGGCGGTCTGGCGGGTGAACTGCACCGCCGACGCGTCGGCGAGCATTTCGCGCTGGCGGCTGACGCCGGCCTTGATCATGCGGCCGAAGAACAGCCCGATGCCGCCGACCACCACCGCCACCAGCGCGACGATGAGGATGGCGTTGCCGTCGCGGCCACGCCCGCCGCGGCCGTAGATCAGCACGCGCTGGCCGATGATGCTCAGCATCATGATGCCGAACAGCACGCCCATCAGGCGGATGTTCAGGCGCATGTCGCCGTTGAGGATGTGGCTGAACTCGTGCGCGATGACGCCCTGCAGCTCGTCGCGGTTGAGTTTCTGCAACGCGCCGCGGGTGACCGCCACCGCCGCGTCGGACGGCGCATAGCCGGCGGCGAACGCGTTGATCCCGCCCTCGTGTTCCAGCACGTACAGCTTGGGTACCGGCACGCCGGAGGCGATGGCGATTTCCTCCACCACGTTGCGCAGGCGGCGCAGCTGCGGGTCGGTGGTGTCCTCGGGCACTTCGCTGCCGCCCATCTGCAACGCCACCGACTCGCCGCCGCCGCGCAGCGATGCGAGCCGGTACAGCGAACCCAGTCCGATGATCGCCAGCGTGGCCAGCGTCGTGAACACCAGCAATCCGGCGATGCCCGCGCCGTCGCCGCCGCCGAACAGCACCAGCACCGCCAGGTCCACCGCGATGACGATGCCGAGCACCGCCAGCGCGAACAGCACCACCATCCGGGTCGAACTGCGGCGCGCGAGCGCCTGGTGTTCGAAGAAATTCATCGCATGCTCCCCGCCGGCTGCGGACGCGAAGATCGACGGCGGAACGGGCCGGAGCGGACGGAGGCTGCCGCCCCGGCCCTCCCCCGCTGGCGGGGGAGGGCGCCGGACATCAGAACTGCACCTTCGGCGCTTCGCGCACTTCCGGCTTGTCGGCCGGGATGTCCAGCAGCGCGGCGGGCGCGAAATTGAACGCACCGGCCACCACCGACGACGGGAACACCTCGCGCCGGTTGTTGTAGGCCATCACTGCGTCGTTGTAGGCCTGGCGCGCGAAGGCGACCTTGTTCTCGGTGCTGGTCAGCTCTTCTGTGAGCTGCATCATGTTCTGGTTGGCCTTGAGATCCGGATACGCCTCGGCGATCGCCAGCAGGCGTCCGATTCCCGCGTTCAGTTGTCCCTGCGCGGCCGCCAGCTGCGCCATCGCTTCCGGATCGCCCGGATTGGCCTTGGCCGCGGCCAGGCCCGACTGCGCGGCCGAACGCGCGGCCACCACCGCTTCCAGCGTCTGCCGCTCATGGCTCATGTAGGCCTTTGCGGTTTCCACCAGGTTGGGAATCAGGTCGAAACGGCGCTGCAGCTGCACGTCGATCTGCGCGAATGCATTCCTGAATGCGTTGCGGGCAGTCACCAGCCCGTTGTAGATGCCCACTCCCCACAGGATGACCACCACGGCCAGACCCACAATCACCAGCAAGATGAACAACATGGACATGGAACCTCTCCTGTTTGTGTAAACGGAAATAGCGGCGCTATTATCCGGACAGCAGCAGCTTACGCAGGCCACGGGCATGAAGAAAGCACACTCCTCCTCACGCCATACGCGCGGCTTGCGCATCGCCCTGATCGGCATGCTGTTGCCGCTGACGCTGTCGAGCACCGCGCAGACGCCCACCTTGCCACAGAGCGCCGCCGCATCGGCGTATGCGTCGCCGACCCAGCCGCGCCTGTACCAGGCCGCGATGGCGCCGGCGTCGCAACCGTTGCCGGCCGGCTTCGACGTGCGCGTGTTCGAAGCGATGGCGCAGGAGCTGACCTACGGCCAGCGCGTGCCGGGCCTGGCGATGGCGGTCGTCCACAACGGCCGCGTGCTCAGCGCGCGCGGCTTTGGCGTCACCGACGTGGCCACGCCGCAGGCTATCGACAACCACACCGTGTTCCGGCTGGCATCGCTGTCCAAGGCGTTCGCCGGCACGATGACCGGCCTGCTGATCAACGACGGCGCGCTGCGCTGGGACAGCAAGGTCAACAGCTACGTACCGGGCTTCCAGCTCAACGATCCGAATTCGACCGCGCAAGTGACCGTGGCCGATCTGCTCAGCCATCGCGTCGGCCTGAAGGCGCACAACGCCTACGACCGCGACATCGAAGGCAATGCCGACTATTACCAGGTGTCGCAGAAGCTGGCCTCGGCGCCGCTGAACTGCATGCCCGGACAGTGCTATGCGTACCAGAACGTCGCCTTCAGCCTGATCGGCGATGTGGTGTTCGCCGCCACCGGCAGCTTCTACGAGCAGGCGGTCGAGCGCCGCATCTTCAAGCCGCTGGGCATGAACGACGCCAGCCTGGGATTGGCCGGCATCGAAGCCAGCACGCGCTGGGCGCGCCCGCACGTGCGCAGCCGCAACGGCTGGGTGTCGCTCAATCCCAAGCCCACCTACTACCGCCTGCCGCCGGCGGCTGGCGTCAACGCCAGCGCCAGCGACATGGCGCAATGGCTGCTGGCGCAGACCGGCCACCGGCCCGACGTGCTGCCGGCTCCGCTGCTGGCCACGCTGCATGCGCCGATCGTGTCCACGCCAGGCGAAATGCGCAGCGGCTGGCGGCGCGAGCGGGTCAACGCGGCCAGCTACGCGCTCGGCTGGCGCGTGTTCGATTATGCGGGCGAGAAGGTCGTCTTCCATGCCGGCGCGGTGCAGGGCTACCGGGGCGTGGTGGCGCTGGTGCCCGGCCGCGACTTGGGCATCGCGCTGATGTGGAACAGCGAGAGCAGCCTGCCTTCCGGCCTGCTGCCGACGATGTTGGACCGCGCGCTCGGCTTGCCGATACAGCCGTGGCTGGACACGCCGATGACCGACGATCTGCTGCTGGCGGAATCGGGACAAACGCCCGCCGGCCAGGACAGCGGCAGTTCGGCCACCCATTCGGTCGCCTCGCCGCACTGATCCCCGTCGCCTGCGAGGCGCGCCACGCAGGCGACGCGCAGCCTGCGCCGTTCAATCCTGTGGCGGCGCTTCCAGCAGAAGCTTGAGTCGCGCCAGGCCGCGCTCGATGTCGCTCGCCATGCCCGACGCGGATAGCAGCCCCATCCACCGCGAAAGCGGATTGAAGCCGTGCGCCATCTCGATGCGCCAGCTCACGCGCGTGCCTCCGTCTTCCGCAGCCAACGCATACCGGCTGGTGGAAACGTGATCGCCGAAAGCCTGTTCCACCACGATCAGATGCGGCGCCTCGCTGCGGCGGATGATCTGCTGGCCGCTGCCCACGGCCTGATTGCCCGACCACGTCATCGTCGCGCCGACGCCGCGCGCCGGACCGCTGAAACCGAAACCGGTTTCAGGATCCTGCTCGGCCCACGGCGACCACTGCGGAAATCGCCGGAAGGAATCCAGCGCCGCGAACACTTCCGTCTGCGGACGATCGATCACCACGCTGCGCTCGACCTGCGTGGTCGCCGGCAACAGCAGGCTGCCGCCCAGCAGCAAAGCGCCCAATCCCAGCGCCAGACCCAGCGCCCACCTCAACGGTTTCATCGTCGTCGCTCTCCTGCCCGATGCGGTACGGCGCGCAGGCTACACCGCCGCGCATAAAAAAACTCCCTCCCCGCTGGGCACGGGGAGAGAGCTTCATGGGTTACGGGTAAATCGGGTTCGAATCAGATCAGCGGAGCCGGGGTGGCCGGCAGCGCGACGGGCGCCGCACGCTTCTTCGAGCGCTTGGCAGGCTTCTTGGCGGCCTTCTTCGTAGCCGGCTTCTTCGCAGCCTTCTTGGTCGCCTTCTTGGCGGTCTTCTTGGCGGCCGGACGCTTGGCGGCTTTCTTGGCTACCTTCTTGGTCGCCTTTTTAGCGGTCTTCTTGGCGGTCTTCTTGGTGGCCTTTCTGGCGGTCTTCTTGGTCGCCTTCTTCGCGGCCTTCTTGGCCGGACGCTTGGCTACTTTCTTCGCGGCCTTCTTGGCGACCTTCTTCACCGCCTTCTTGGCCTTGGCGACCTTTTTGGTGGCCTTCTTGGCCGCCTTCTTCACGGTCTTCTTGGCCGCCGATTTCTTGGTGGCCTTCTTGGTGGCCTTTTTGGCCGTTTTCTTCGCAGCTTTCTTCGTTGCCATGAGATGGCTCCTCGTCAGTGAACTATGGGGTTTACGTCTGCTAGCACTTCTGCCCGGAGGCAGGCCCAGTTGCCAAAAGCGCCGCGGGAGTCGGACCCGCAGGCAGCCGCCGGCGCGATCTGCGCACCGGAGCGGATACGGAAGGGGAATGCGCCTGTCCGTGGCCCCCTACAAATACGCGGACACCCGCGACGCAGGGCGGCGCGGGTGTCGATGTCGAGGTAACGATGCGTTTTTTCGGGGGAAGCGAGCCCAGCGTCCGCCGTGATCCCGGCCGGGACGATTAACTGGTTTTTCTCTCGCGTTGTCGTGTTGATCCGACTCACTCGCTTCCGCAGGCATCTTCTGCTGGGCGAAACCTAATCACGGTTTTTGAAGGTGTCAACACTTTTACAAAAAAAATTTCGCGCCTGCGCATGCCATCCCGCGCGCGCCGCCGCCACCCGCGCATGGCCGATGAGGCGGCAGTGCACGCCGCGCGCAGCGACCAAACATGGCGCGATAAAAAAATAGACGGTAAAAACAGGGTTTTTTTTTCGCACGCGATCGCGCGCATCGCAACGGCGCATCCACCGGCGAACGCTTACCGCCGTTCGCCGGGACGCCAACCGGGGTTGAACGGAAGCCAAAAAAAGTTTCGGCCGGCGTGTCGGATTTCGCGTCGCACAAGTCCGTTTGCGCGGATTTGCGCAAACCTTTTCGCACCGATCGCATCGCCCGCAGTCGTGCATCGACCTGCGGATGCGTCCGCAAAAGCGAAGAGCAGATGAAGATCGAAACAGCATCGGCGCGTCGCGCGATGGCTACTTCGGGCGAACTTCGGGCATGCGCGCGCGCCGTTGCCGGCGTCGTGGCGCGATCGCCGGTGGTGATCATGCGGTCGATGAAGGCGTCACCGGACGGGAAGACCGCTTGCGCTGCATCGGCGCGCGGCGCGCGCGCAACGGGCAGCGACGATGCTCGCCCGGCCGTCGACCTCGGCGCATGTCCGGCGCGGCATCCGCTGTACCGTTCCCGCTGTACCGTTCGTCGGTATCCGCCGCGCTGCCTGCCGGGCAAAAAAAAAGGCCGCCCCAAGGCGGCCCTCTTTCCTGGTGGTCGCGAAGACTTCGATCAGTCTTCCTCTTCCAGCAACTCGGCGTAGTCGTCGGGCGAGAGCAGGTCGTTGAGCTGCTCCGGCTCCTCGGCTTCGATAACGTAGATCCAGCCTTCGCCGTAAGCGTCCTCGTTGATGGTTTCCGGCTTGTCGGCCAGCGCGCTGTTGACCTCGACGACGGTGCCGGTAACCGGGCTGTACACGTCCGACGCGGCCTTGACCGACTCGACCACCGCGCTGGCGGTACCCACTTCGATGCGATCGCCGACGCTGGGCAGTTCGACGTAGACCAGATCGCCCAGCAGGCCCTGCGCGTGATCGGAAATTCCCACCGTGATGCGGCCGCCTTCCTCGACGCGGGCCCACTCGTGGGATTTGAGGAACTTGAGATCGCCAGGAATCTCGCTCATGTCGGCACTCCGGAAAAGTTGGGCAGGGGGATGGAACAGGGCGCTAGTTTAGCGGACCGGAGCGACGGCGGAAGCGCGGAAAGCGCCTGCCCGGGATCCGATCCGCGCGTACGCGTCATGAAGGCACTCGCTGCGCTCACCGGCCCGGCACCGGCATCGATGCCCGGTGCGTCCGCATACATATAAATAGTGTCAGTCCAGCACGCCGGGCTGCGCCTGGCCCTCACGCACGAACGGAAACTTCACCACGCGCACCGGCACCTCGCGGCCGCGGATGTCCACGCGCACTTGGCCCGGTTCGCCGGCCGGCACGCGCGCGAACGCGATCGACTTGCCGAGCGTCGGCGAGAACGTGCCGGAAAGGATTTCGCCATCGCCGTGGGCGGTCAGCACCTTCTGTCCGTGGCGCAGCACGCCCTTCTCGTCCATGACCAGGCCGATCAACTGGCGCGGCACGCCTTGCGCTTGCTGCTGTTCCAGCACGGCGCGGCCGATGAAGTCACGGCCTTCGTCCAGCGCCACCGTCCACGCCAGCGCGGCTTCGTAAGGCGTGACCGATTCGTCCATGTCCTGGCCGTACAGGTTCATGCCCGCCTCCAGCCGCAGCGTATCGCGCGCGCCCAGGCCGGCCGGCTTGACGCCGCCGGCCAGCAGCGCGTTCCAGAACGCCACCGCGTCGCCTTGGTCCAGCACGATTTCGAAACCGTCCTCGCCGGTGTAGCCGGTCCGCGCGACGAACAGCGCCGCGCCGTCCTGCGTCTTCGCCTCGACGGCGGCGAAGCGCGCCAGCTTGTCGACGGCGGCGCGGTCTTGCTCGCGCAGCAGCGCGAGCACCTTGGCGCGCGCCTGCGGCCCCTGCACGGCGATCATCGCGAACTCCGGACGCTCGCGCACGTCCACCGCATAGGCCTGCGCCTGCTGCGCGATCCACGCCAGATCCTTGTCGCGGGTGGCGGCGTTGACGACCAGGCGAAAGAAATCCTCCGCCAGGTAATAGACGATCAGGTCGTCGATGACGCCGCCGTTGCCGTCCAGCATGCAGGTGTACAGCGCCTTGCCCGGCTTCTTGAGCTTGTCGACCGAGTTGGCCAGCAGGTGGCGCAGGAACTCGCGCACGCGCGCGCCGTGCAGGTCGACCACGGTCATGTGGCTGACGTCGAACATCCCGGCCTCGCGCCGCACCTGGTGGTGCTCGTCGATCTGCGAGCCGTAGCTGATCGGCATGTCCCAGCCGCCGAAATCGACCATCTTGGCGCCGAGCGCGCGATGGGTGTCGTTGAGGATGGTCTTGCGGGTCATGGCGGCTCCGTGCGCAAAGAGCGCCATTATCCCCCGCCACGGCGCGGTGACGCGACTGCGGCAAAAGCGAACGCCGCACCCTTGAAGGATGCGGCGCGGTATGGACAACGCGGCTGACGGGTGGCGAAGCTCAGGCTTCCTGCACCTTCAACGTCATGCCATCGACGGCGATCACGCGCACCGACGTGCCGGCCGGCAGATCCGGGCCCTGTACGACCCAGAAGGCATCGCCGATCTTGACCCGGCCGCGGCCGCCGACGATGGCCTGGTCCAACGGCGTCACCCAGCCGATAAGCTGTTCGGCGCGGCGGTTGAGCAGCGGCTTGTCGCTCTGCCGCGCACGCTGGCGGAACCAGGTGCGATAGATCTGGATCGAGATGAAGCTCAGCACGACGAACGCGGCGACCTGCGCCAGCAGCGAAATCCCCGGGATCAGCAGCACGCCGAGGAATACCGCCACCGCGGCGAAGCCCATCCACAGCATGAAAGCGCCCGGCGCCAGCGCCTCGGCTGCGAACAGCAGCAACGCCACCGCCGCCCAGCCTGCGACATCCCAGCGCATGGCTCAGCCTCCCATCCGCGGCGGCATGCGCGGCGGCGCGGCCTGCTGCTTGCCCAGCGCTTCCTTGGCCAGTTCGGCGATGCCGGCGATGGAGCCGATGATGCCGCTGGATTCCATCGGCATCAGCACGAACTTCTGGTTGGGCGCGGTGGCCAGCTCCTTGAACGCCTCGACGTACTTCTGCGCGACGAAGTAGTTGATCGCCTGCACGTCGCCCTGGGCGATCGCGTCGCTGACCATCTGGGTCGCCTTGGCCTCGGCCTCGGCCAGGCGCTCGCGCGCCTCGGCGTCGCGGAACGCGGCTTCCTTGCGGCCTTCGGCTTCCAGCACCGCGGCCTGCTTCTCGCCTTCGGCGCGCAGGATTTCCGACTGGCGCGAACCCTCGGCTTCCAGGATCTGCGCGCGCTTCTCGCGCTCGGCCTTCATCTGCCGCGCCATCGAGTCGATGAGGTCGCGCGGCGGCTGGATGTCGCGGATCTCGATGCGGTTGACCTTGATGCCCCATGGATTGGTCGCGTGATCGACCACGCCCAGCAACTGCGCGTTGATGGTCTCGCGCTGGCTCAGCGATTCGTCCAGGTCCATCGAACCGATCACGGTACGGATGTTGGTCTGCACCAGCGCGATGGTGGCGATTTCCAGGTTGGACACCTCGTAGGCGGCCTTGGCCGCGTCCAGCACCTGGAAGAACACCACGCCGTCCACCTTGACCACGGCGTTGTCCTTGGTGATGACGTCCTGGCTGGGCACGTCCAGCACCTGTTCCATGACGTTGACCTTGCGGCCGATGCCGTAGACCACCGGAATCAGGAAGTGCAGGCCCGGGCTCAGCGTGTGGGTGTACTTGCCGAAGCGCTCGACGGTCCATTCGAAACCCTGCGGCACCATCCGCACGGTCTTGAACAGCACCACCACGCCGGCGACCAGCACCACGATGGCCAGAAATCCGGTCTCGAACATGTTCTGCTCCCTTTCTGCTGCGATATCGCCCGAGTATACGGCCCCGCCGCCGGTCGGCCCGGATCCCGTGACCTGCGGCGGTTGCGACGCTTTCGCCGCCGGGCGCATCTTGGTCGGTAATGCCCGCCACTTCGCAATTCGCCATCGACGTGCCCGACGCCCTGCTCGCCCGTGCGCGCGCCGGGCAGAGCGAGGCGTTCGAGCAGATCTACCGCTGGTTCGAGCGTCCCGTGTTCACGCTGGCGCTGCGGATCTGCGGCGACCGCGAGGAGGCCGCCGACGTGCTGCAGGACACCATGATCAAGCTGTTCCACCATCTGGACGACTACCGCGGCGGCAGCCCGTTCTGGGGCTGGCTACGACAGATCGCGGTCAACGAGGCGCTGATGCGCCTGCGCCGCAGCAAGCGGCTGGTCAGCGAAATCGGCATGGAGGAAGAGGATCTTCCGGCCGATGCCGGTCCGCTGCCCGCCGCGGCGGCGGACGCGGCCGCGTTGCAGCGCGCGCTGGCGGCATTGCCGGCCGCGACGCGCAGCGTGCTGTGGCTGTACCACGCCGAGGGCTACACCCACGACGAAATCGCCGCGCTGATGCAGCGCACCGCCAGTTTTTCCAAATCGCAGCTAGCGCGGGGCACCCGCCGCCTGCGCGCGCTGCTGCAGATAAAGGAGCCCGCCCATGCCTGACGCAGGCGATCGCACGATGCATCCCCATGACTGGGCGCAGGCGCTGTCGGCGCTGCCGCTGGAGACGCCGCCATCCGGCGGTTGGCAGCGGTTGTCGGCGCACCTGCCCGCACCGAGAACGCGGTCGCGATGGCTGCCTGCCAGCGCCGCCGCCGCGCTGCTGGCGGCCGTGGCGCTGCCGTGGCTGTGGCGCGACGAACCGGCCATGGCGCCGATCGGCGTGGCGACGGCGCCAGCCGCCAGCGCGCCGGCGACACCGTCGCTGTCTACCGCGATCGATGAAGCGCCGGGCGTGGCCATCGATCTCCCACCGGTGGACGCGACTCGGGAACGTGTCCGTGCGATGCCCGCACGCGTGGCTTCGATACGCGCGTCGAATTCGCCGAAGCGTTCGCCGGCACAGGCCGACGAGGCCGGCGCCGACGCACTGCAGGCCCTGTACGCCGAATCGGCGCTGCTGGAGAACCTGCTGGCGCAGGCGCAAGACTCGGGCGTGGCCAGCGGCCCGGCGCTGGTGATGGCCGGCAATCTGTACGACCGCATCGGCGGCATCGATGCCGCGCTGTCGTCGGCGTCGCTGGATGCCGATGCGCGCCGGTCGCTGTGGAGCCGGCGCGTGGAAGCGTTGCGGCAACTGGCGGGCATCGAAAGCTCGCAACGCTGGATGGCCGCCCATGGCGAGCCGGATGACGCGTCCCACTTCTATTGATCTTCGAACCATTGCGACCGAGAGGCCCCATGAAACGCAAGCCATCCTTCCCCGTTCTTCCCCTGTTGCTCGCCGGCCTGATCGCGGCGATGCCGGCGCTGGCGCAGACGCCCGCCGAAACGGCGCGCCAGCAGGAACTGGCCAGCGCGCGCGCGGAACTGGCGCGCGCCGCCAAGCGCGTGGCCGATCTGGCGACCGGCGACGCATCGTCCAGAGCCGAATCGGCGAAGCTCGAACGCCGCCCGATGCTCGGCGTGCTGCTGGCGTCCGACAGCGAGGCCGGCGTGCGCATCAGCGGCGTGACGCCGGATGGCGCAGCCGCCAAGGCCGGGCTGAAGAGCGGCGATCGCCTGATCGCCGTCGATGGCAAGTCCATCGCCGGCGACAACGCCGACCACCGACTCCGGCATGCGCGCGCCGCGCTGGCCGATCTGGATAGCCAGCGCGCGGTCAAGCTGCGCTACCTGCGCGACGGACGCACGCAAGACGTGTCGGTCACGCCGCAACCGGGACGCGCGATGGCGGTCCTTGCGCGCAACGCGGCCCTCGATGCCGACCTGCACGAGCGGCTGGCCGGGCTGGATGTGGCGCTGCCTTCGCTGATGGCGCCGGGCATGCAGATGGAACTGCGCAGGCTCGGCGGCGAGGACTGCGGCGACGGCGATTGCCGGCTGGTCGCGCTGGCCGATGCGTTCCGTTGGAACGGCTTGAACCTGGCCTCCGTGGACACGCAGCTGGGGCGCTACTTCGGCACCGATCGCGGCGTGCTGGTGCTGTCGACCGCGCCGGAACTGGAAGGCCTGCAACCCGGCGACGTGATCCGCAGCATCGACGGCAAGACGGTGAGCAGTCCGCGCGAGGTAATGTCCGCGCTGCGCGCGCGCGCGGTCGGCAGCCAGGTCGCCATCGACTACCTGCGCGACCGGCGCAACGCCAGCGCGCGGCTGACCGTTCCCGAAAGCAAGCCGCTGCGCATCGCCGTGCCGCCGGCGCCGCCCGCGCCACCGGCTCCCCCCGCCGCCTTGTCCGGCAGGACCGCGATCAAGGCCGCGCCGGCCGCGCGCACGATGACGCGCGTGGTCACCATCGATCGCGACGGCAACATCGATACGGTGGAGACCGAAGTGCCGCCGGCACCGCCGGCACCACCCGCGCTCCCCAGCCCGCCCGCCACACCGCCACCGCCGCCGCCGCCGCCGCCGCCGCGTCCATAGGTGCTTTTGTTTCGCCATTACAACAAGAGAGTCGTTTGAATCCCCTCCCCGGCTTTTGCCGGGGTCTTTTTTTGTTATCCGGATTTCATCGTGGGAGCGCCATCTCGCACATCCTTTTCCCGCAAGCCAGGCAAGGTGCCGAAGGTGGATGGGGGTCTGCCGAAGGCGCGTAGAAGCGCCCTCATCCGCCCCTTCGGGGCACCTTCTCCCGCAACACGGGAGAAGGGATTTGCAAAAGCAGCCGGCAATCCAATCCACACTGGAATCTGGATGCCCCTCTTGGTTACCCGTATTCCAGTACTGGGAGTGCGCACATTGAGAAACGCCATGCTTCTCCCAGGCAGCAGAAGATGTCCTGGAAGACAGATGAGGTGCTTCCTTACTTCGACGCAGCCCATCCGCCTTGCACCTTCCGCGGCAAGCGGCGGAAGGGAGTTGTGCGCTCAGCGCGTCCCGACGCGCCTTGCCGGCGCAGGCTCCACCCATTGCGCGAACACGTCGGCGATCCGCGCATCGGCGACCGGCTTGCCTTCCTGCACGTCGCCGGCCTGGGTGAACAGCGGGATGATCATCGCCATGCCGTCGACCTTGGTCTTCAGGCGCACGCCCGACGCGGTGGACAGATAGCGGTCCCAGTGCGCGCGCACCCTGGCCCAGTAGCTAGCGGTCGCCTTCCAGTAATGCTTCGCCGGGGCGAAATCGACGTCGGTGGTCCTGCGGTAGTCGTTGAAGCCGAACTCGCGCGCCAGCTCGACCTGGGTGCCGTCCGGCTTGCGCAGCACCTTGGTGTTGAACTGCTCGTGGGTCCAGCCTTCCGGCGTGAGCGTGTGGCGATTGATCACCGCCAGCGCGTTGTAGTCGCTGCGCTGGGTGTACTCGCGGCGCGGCAACGGCCGCCACGACAGATCGCTGGTCCACGTGGCGACGCCGTTGCGGTATTCCCAGCGGCCGGTGCCGCAGTAGCGCGGCGCGTCGCTGACCTCGTAGACGCACTGCGTCCACGCGCCGCGGGTCTGCGCGGCCGGCAGCGCCTGCACGGTCCAGGTCTGGTCGTCGCTGAACTCGAAACGCTGTCCGGCTTCGTAGGTCCAGTCCTGCCGCCAGTGCTTGGTCACGTGGCCGCTCCTGGGATCGACCAGGATGTGCTGCAGCACGATGCGCGCCGGGCCGTCCTCGACGACGATGACGGTTTCCTCGCCGCCGCTGCGCATCGCCGGATGGCGCTCGTAGCCGGGTTGCAGCAGCACCGTTTCGTCGAAGGCGAAATCGACGCTGTAGTCGCCCTGCATGGCGAGGATCGACTGGCGGTCGCGCGCGGGATCGGCCGGCTGCGCGCCGGCGCTGCCGGCCAGCGTTGCGAGGGCAATGAAAATCATGGCGGTCTTGATGGGCATCAGAGGGCTCATGGCTTGAGGACGACGCGCGGCATGTCGCCATCGTCCAGGGTAGAGGAAACGGGATACGCCGAGGCGGCGCAGCAGCAGTCGTGGAGGCGCTGCTCGCCATCGGCGCCTTCGGCCTGCAGGATGCGCCGCGCGTTGGCCGCGCCGAGCGGCGACACTTCCACCGGCAACGCGGCCAGCAGCGGCGGATGGCCGGCCGCGGCGACCAGATGCAGCTGCACGGTGCTGGCGCTCCAGCGCTCGCCGCCAAGGCGGCCGGCCAACCGGCGCCACAGCCGTTCGGCCACGCTGGCGCCGCTGTCGCCCTCGCCTGCCGCCGGCAGGCCGGACAACAGCCGATCCCAGGCGAGGAAATCGCTGTCCGGCAGCAGGTACAGCCGCCAGCAGCAGCGTCCGTCGCGATCGAAGAACAGCAGGCTCTCGCGCAGCCCGTCGCTGTCCACGCCGGCGCGCGCTTCCACGCGCACGGCCTGGCTCCAGCCGCCGAGTTCGCCGCCCAGCTGCGGACGGTAGAGGCACAGCACCGTGCCCAGTTCGGCCAGCCGCTGCGGCCGCGGCAATCCCGCCGTCATCGTCGACGATGGAGCTGGCTGCTGCGGCGACAGGCGATGGTTCATGACGGTGGCTACCACTCCAGCGACAGGCTCGCCGACAGCGTCCGGCCGGGCCGCGTGTAGCGATCCAGCACAAGACTGCTGGCCGCCACGCCGTTGACGTCGGCCCAGTCGGTGTACTTGCTGTTGGTCAGGTTGAAGAGGCCGACGTTGACCTTGGCGTTGCCGGCGAAGCGCCAGTGCGCGAGCAGATCCAGTACGCCATAGCCGGCCGGCCGGTAGTACGCCGGTTGTGCGGGACGCTGCTTGCGATCGGCGAACGTACCCACCAGTTCGGCGCCCCAGCGTTCGCTGTCGTAGGCCACGCCCAGCGTGCCGCGCAGCGGATCGATGGAATTGAGCGGCACGTCGTCGGTCTTGTCGTCGCCGCGCGCATAGGCGGCCGCGCCTTGCAGCGACCAGCCCTGCAGGCTGTCGTTGAGCGCGCCGAAATCGACGCCGAACTTGAACTCGGCGCCGTAGATGCGCGCCTCGGACACGTTCTGCGACTGGAACACCATCAGCGGCGTCTGCGGCGGTGCGCTGACCAGCACGAACGACTCGATGAAATCCTTGTAGTCGTTGTAGTAGCCGGTCAGCCCGGCGTAAAAGGCATCGCCGGCGAAGCGCAGGCCCAGTTCGTAGCCGTTGCTGGTCTCCGGCTTCAGATCCGGGTTGGCGATGACGGTGTAGCCGCCCTGCAGATTGGTGAAGCCGACATTGACGTCGCCATAAGGCGGCGCGCGGAAGCCGCGCGCATAATTGGCGAATACCGACCACTGCTCGTCGATGCGCCAGATGCCGCCGAGCTTGGGCGTCACGTTGGTCTCGCTCATGCCTTCGACCGCCACGCCCGGATTGTCCTCGGCGAAGATGTTGTCCAGCGTCGGGTCGAGATTGTAGTAGTCCACGCGCACGGCCGGGATCAGGCTCAGGCGGCCATCGGCCAGGCGGATCTCGTCCTGCAGGTAGGCGCCGATCTTGGTGGTGTCGCTGATCGGGAAGTCGCGCACCGGGAAGCGATCCTGTCCGACCAGGTTGCTGACCGCGCCGGTGGCCAGCGTGATCGACACGCCATCGCGCTTCTCGCGGCTTTCCGACCACGACGCGTCCAGCCCCCAGGTCAGATCGTGTTCGACGCCGCCGGTGGCGAACGACTTGAACACGCTGGCCTGCACGCCGTACAGGCGCTGGTCGAAGTTGTGCTCCAGTTCGCGGCGGGTGTTGTTGCTGCGCAGCTCGCTGGTGCGCTGCGTGCTCTCGCTGTCCTGGCGGTAGATCTTCCACGTCAGCGCGTCGGCCCAGCCGGCGTCGATGGCATCGATCTCGTGTTCCAGCGACAGCCGCGCGCGGGTCTGGTGATCGCGGCCGTCCATGTCGGAGATGCCGGTGGTGAAGCCCGACGCCAGCGTGCGCGCCGAATAGGCCTCGACACGGCTGTAGTCCTCGTTGGCGTCAATGGTGAGGCGCAAGCGCTGGTTCGCGTCCGGCGCGTACACCAGCTTGGACAGCAGGCTGCGTCCGTCGCGGCGCTGCGGATTGGGCGCGGTGCGCAGATGGGTCGACACGCCGTTGATCAGTATCGGATCGGTGCTCTCGTTGTCGCCCCGGTTCTCGGTCTCCTTGCCCTGGCGGTGGCTGATGGCGGCCATGCCGCTCCAGCGCTCGCCGCCGAAGGCGGCGGTGACGCCACCGAACAGGCCTTCCCATTCGCTCTCGAAGCCGAGCTTCAAACCGAAATAGGCATCCTTGCCCGCCTTCAGGTAATCCGAAGGGTCCTTGGTGACGAAGGCGACCACGCCGCCCAGCGCATCGGAGCCGTACAGCGCGCTGGCCGGACCGCGCACGATTTCCACGCGCTTGAGGGTTTCGAGATCGACGAAATTGCGGTTGGCGTTGAGGTAGCTGCCGAAGCCGAAGCTGTCCGACACGTTGATGCCGTCGGTCTGGATCAGCACGCGGTTGGCCTCCAGCCCGCGGATGCGGAAACTGCCCAGCGCACCGAAGCGGCCGCCGGTATAGCCGACCGATACGCCCGGCTCGTAGCGGACCAGATGCTTGATGTCGCGGATCAGGCGGTCGTCCAGCTGCTCGCGATCGATGATGTCGACGGTGTTGGGTACATCGACGATGGCGCGCTCCGTGCGCGTGGCGGTGACCTGCACGCGATCGAACTCGCGCACGCCGGCATCGGCCGAACCGTCGGGAGCGAAGGAAGTTGCATCGTTGGCGCCGGCGTGGGCGCTGGCGGCGACGGCCAGCCACAGGGCGGTCGTCAGGAGGGAATGGCGCATCAGCTGCTTGGACTCGTTTGGAAGAAAGACGAACCCGGTGAGCTGGCGGCCGGATGGAACCGTGGCTGGCGCCCAGGAGAAAGGGGAAGGAGCAATCGCGGCGACGGCGCGACGCCATCGTCATCGCGTTGGCATCGAGGCACTGGCCGGCATCGTGTTGCTGGCCTGCCCGCCTGCGCAGCGGGAATCCGGCCAGCCGGCCGCGCCTGCGACGCGGGAGTTACTTGGTCAGGATCAGCTTGTCGTTGCTGGTATGGCGCAGGCGATAGACGCGATCGCCGTGGCGGATCAGCACTTCGCGCCGGCCCTTCAGCAAGGCCTCGCTGTCGAACGATTCGTCGGCGGCGATGGCGACGGGACGCGGCGCCTGGCGGTCGCGCAGCGACAGGGTTTCGGCAGTCGGCAGGTGGGTGATCTGGGCGCTCATGGTCTGGACTCCGTGTGGACGCCAGAGATGATAATGATTCTCATTACTGAGTCAACAGGGAAACCGCGCGGCCGACGAATGGCAAGGAATTTGCCGCGGGACTGCCCGCCTCCTACAATGCGCGCCTCTTCCTTCCGGGGAGTAGCCCGTCCGCCGCGTGCGGATTCCGCGCATCAACATACTTGGCGACAGCCATGGTGCGCGGGGCCTGACCAGAGGCCGGGCAAGACCGAAGGCAGGCGTTGCGCCACCCGGGCCGGGCTGCGCGGCGTTTGCCTTCGCGTCCTGCGCGAATGCCCGGCCCCGGAGTTCCCATGCTGTCCCTGCATGCGCTGCTGGTATCCACCGGCACCGTCACGCTCGCCGAAATCGGCGACAAGACCCAACTGCTGGCGCTGCTGCTGGCCGCCCGCTACCGCAAGCCCTGGCCGATCGCCTGGGGCATCCTCGTCGCCACGCTGGTCAACCATGCGCTGTCGGCCTGGCTGGGCGCCGAGCTCGCGCAATGGCTATCGCCCGAAGTGCTTCGCTGGATCGTCGCCGGCAGTTTCCTGGCGGTGGCGCTGTGGACGCTCAAGCCCGACACGCTGGACGAGGACAAGACCGACCTGCCGGCGCGCGGTGCGTTCCTCGCCACGCTGGTGGCGTTCTTCCTCGCCGAGATCGGCGACAAGACCCAGGTCGCCACCGTGCTGATGGCCACCCGCTACGAGCCGCTGTGGCAGGTCATCGTCGGCACCACGCTGGGCATGCTGATCGCCAACCTGCCGGTGGTCTGGCTGGGCCATCGGTTCGCCGACAAGCTGCCGCTGAAGCTGGCGCGCACGCTGGCGGCGCTGGTGTTCGTCGCGCTGGCCGTCTGGGTGGCGTGGAACGGCGTCGGCTGAACGACGCGGCGGCGGCAGGCGCGGCGGGGTGGCCTGCTAGACTGCCGCCCTTCCTATAAATAGAAGCGGTACGGGGGATTGCATGTTGGAAGCGATGGGGCGGATCGGCTTCGGCCTGTTCGGCTTGGCGGTGCTGATCGGCATCGTCTGGCTGTTTTCCAACAACAAGCGCGCGGTGGATTGGAAGCTGGTCGTCACCGGCATCGTGCTGCAGATCGGATTCGCCGCGCTGGTGCTGCTGGTGCCGGGCGGACGCGAGGTGTTCGACTGGCTGGGTCACGGGTTCGTCAAGATCCTCGAATTCGTCAAGGCCGGCTCGGGCTTCATCTTCGGCAGCCTGGTCGATACCGATCGCTTCGGCTTCATCTTCGCTTTCCAGGTGCTGCCGACCATCATCTTCTTCGCCGCGCTGATGGGCGTGCTGTACCACCTGGGTGCGATGCAGGCGGTGGTCAAGGCGATGGCGTGGGCGATCACCAAGGTGATGCGCGTGTCCGGCGCCGAGACCACCAGCGTCTGCGCCAGCGTGTTCATCGGCCAGACCGAGGCGCCGCTGACGGTGCGCCCGTACATCTCGCGCATGACCGAGTCCGAGCTGATCACGATGATGATCGGCGGCATGGCGCACATCGCCGGCGGCGTGCTGGCCGCTTACGTCGGCATGCTCGGCGGCGGCGATCCCGAGCAGCAGGCGTTCTACGCCAAGCACCTGCTCGCGGCCAGCATCATGGCCGCGCCGGCCACGCTGGTGGTGGCCAAGCTGCTGATTCCTGAGACCGGCACGCCGCTCACGCGCGGCACGGTCAAGATGGAAGTGGAGAAGACCTCCAGCAACATCATCGACGCGGCGGCGGCCGGTGCCGGCGACGGCCTGCGGCTGGCGCTGAACATCGGCGCGATGCTGCTGGCCTTCATCGCGCTGATCGCGCTGATCAACGCGCCGCTGACCTGGCTGGGCGAAATCACCGGCCTGCAGGCCGCGCTCGGCAAGCCGACCGACCTGGCGGCGATCTTCGGCTACCTGCTGGCGCCGATCGCGTGGGTGATCGGCGTGCCGTGGCAGGACGCGAACACGGTCGGCTCGCTGATCGGCCAGAAGGTCGTCATCAACGAGTTCGTCGCCTACCTGCAGCTGGCCGGCATCGTCAACGGGCAGACGCCGGGCGTCACGCTGACCGACGAGGGCCGGCTGATCGCGACCTACGCGCTGTGCGGCTTCGCCAACTTCAGCTCGATCGCCATCCAGATCGGCGGCATCGGCGGACTGGCGCCGGAGCGGCGTTCGGATCTGGCGCGCTTCGGCCTGCGCGCGGTGCTCGGCGGCACCATCGCCACGCTGATGACCGCGACCATCGCCGGCGTGCTGTCGCATTTCGGCTGAGTTTTCCGTTCAACCCGGTAACCGAGCCGCTGCCGGCATCCGGCGGCGGCGTTTCCTTCGCAAGAGTAGAAATCCCATGAGTGTCGTCGTCGTCGGTTCGTTCAATGTCGATCATGTGTGGCGTTGCCAGACGCTGCCCGCGCCGGGCGCCACGCTGTCGGGCCAGTACGCGACCGGACCCGGCGGCAAGGGCTTCAACCAGGCCGTGGCGGCCGCGCGCGCCGGCGCGCAGGTCGCGTTCGTCTGCGCGCTGGGCGATGACGTCGGCGGCCTGTTGGCGCGCGATCTGGCCCGGGCCGACGGCATCGATCTGCAGGCCGAGGCCAGCGCCGAGCCGACCGGCACCGCCGGCATCTACGTCGATGCGCGCGGACGCAACACCATCGTAATCGGCGCCGGCGCCAACGCGGCGCTGGATGCGGCGTTCGTGCAGACCCACCAGTCGCGCATCGCGCAGGCGGCGGTACTGCTGGCGCAGCTGGAATCGCCGCCCGACGCGATCGAGACCGCGCTGTCGCTGGCGCGCGAGGCCGGCGCGACCACGCTGCTCAACCCGGCGCCGGCCAATGCGACCTCGACGATCGCCGCGCTGTCGTGCACCGACGTGCTGACGCCCAACGAAACCGAATTCGCCGCGCTGCTGTCGCGCCATGTCGGCGAGCGCGTCGAGGCCGACGACGTGGCCGCCAACGACGGCGCCAGCCTGCACGCGCTGTGCCGCAAGCTGCTGCCGCAAGGCACGGTGGTGCTCACGCTGGGCGCGTTCGGCGCGATCGTCTCGCACGCCGACGACCAGCTGCGCGGCGATGCGCAGCCGCACTACCGCATCGCCGCCGAGCCGGCGCAGGCCATCGACACCACCGGCGCCGGCGATGCCTTCAACGGCGCGCTGGCTGCCTCGCTGGCGCAGCGCCCGCAGGCCGCGTTCGG